>Ga0070734_10004805_pt1 | contig 12478 bp, 8 predicted proteins | sample Coa_R1_8_FD_66444 | JGI IMG/M metagenome (GOLD analysis project Ga0070734, IMG submission 66444) | Surface soil microbial communities from Centralia Pennsylvania, which are recovering from an underground coalmine fire - Coalmine... | ecosystem: Environmental > Terrestrial > Soil > Unclassified ...
TGCTGAAATACTTGTCGTGATGCCCGAAACGTCCGCAATACGCTCGGCGATACGTCATGCAATACGTAAGGCATTTACTGACGAAAAAGTTGACCATATCCGCTTCCTTCTAGCCGAAAAGCTGTCCGATTACGTGCGAGATGAAGAGGATTTAGATTCCTTCAACGATCTGTGTACCAATCTGTTACAGGAGGGCCGTCGAGCTATTGTTCTTCGAAGCATGCACGGACTCGTGAATGCTACACCCGAACTTCTGCTAGATGCACAACGACTTCTAAAGGAACTCCAGGGCAAGCGTCCCGAGTTCCGGCGAGACATTGAAGACAGTCTGGACCGAATTGAGAAGCGTATATCAAAGGAAGTATCGCTCACTGATCGCCTCAAGCAAATCATCGAACAACTGGGGAAGAGCCAGACGAATGTCGCGATATGCGCTCCCGATAAACGTGGCAGGCAAGTAATCCTCATTGGTATACAGGACGATCTCAACTATCGCTTTACATGGAATGCTCTGCCCCCACGTACGCTTACTCTAGCTGTCAGATCTGAACAAGCTGAACGCGACGGACAGGCATTTCTTGTCGAAGGAGTGATTGACATCCAGAACCACAATGCGCCCTTCTCGGAAAATCTTGTGCTTCGAGCGGAGGAGCCCGGCGATGTGTGCGAAGCAACAATAGAAATCGCGTCCGGGGTGTCGTTCAAACCCGATGAGATTAAGGATGTCCATTTTCGGAGAGTTGATGGGCGCAATTGAGATGCTTGAAATTGCGCGATAACGCTGATCTGTCAGGAGATAACAATGGCACTTGAACACATTACACAGCTACTTGGTGAGACCCGTGAACTCGCTGCACTCGGCGCTTCACTTGGAGAGGAACAACCCGGTTGGCACGCTAAGCGGAAGGGATGGCTTAAAACGCTGAGGTCGGAATTCTTTCCTGCGTTGCGCACGGCGAGATTGGCAGGCGAAGATCATGAGATCCGCGAATTCGCTGCAGTTCTGGGAAGACCAACGGTACTGTTTTGGGCGCGAGTTATTAGTCGTCAATGGGATGACGCTGATGAAACGTTAACGAAGCAACGAGCACTCTGGCACTGGCGTTGCTTGCGTGCAATCACAGAAGCTGCTCTCATGGAACCGAGCCAGGAGGCAGCGATCAAATTGCGCAATCTCATTATTGCTGGGTTCGAAGGCGAGAGGGCAGAAAATCTTGATTTGCTCAATGAATGGAAGGAGGCCCTTGAGGCATTACCTGCCTCGGCATTCATCGAGATAATCAACGAAACGATAGTGGCAGCCCCTCTATCTCCCGATGATGAACGCTGGGGAGGGCGTTTTCCAGCCGTGTTGGGTTCCACTGACGAAGTATTGTCCGTTGAAGTTGGGGTAACCCACGGCTTGACCGAGACCGACAAGCCGTTTGTGTTGGTGCCAGCTCCCGACCTGTTGATATGGAATATTCTGGATAATCAGTTCCTTAAGCAGTTCGCTCTTGTATCTACGAGCATCACCGAGATTTCACGTCGGCAAAGATCAGATCATCACGTTTGGCGCGTACATCTTGCGATACCCAACAGGAACACACCGAGCATGGGGCCGAGGTTAGAACCCGTCGTCTTAGTTGGGAATTCCGGTGGGGGAGCAATTTGGCGTGCTGCCGTCTCGGGCATGATGAGCAATGTGCCGTTACTTGATCACGAGTACATGTCCTTCTGCATAAAGCCTAATCCTGCGGATGAGACAATAATCGCCGGTCCTGTAGGTGACATAGAGGCTAAGATCAAAGGAATCGTAAGATTATCCGGTTTACAAGCGTCTCTTATCGTGGCTGACAAACAGCTTGCCGATAATGGGGCAGACCTGACCGGCAGCAGCATACGCCTTAGGCGCATTAAAAAACCGCTCGAAGCAGTGAGTGCGGTTGTAAGTGGGAGTGTATGGCACGGGCTGCGCGCATCACTTATCAGTGACGTGTATGTAGATATCCCGAGCCGCAGGCATATGATTGAGGATGTGATAGATCGGCTGCGTAGGCGCGATGCCTGGGTGACCATTCTGACCGGTGAAAGCGGGAGTGGAAAGTCTGTGTTCCTTGGTCGTGTGCTGCAATTCTTGCGAGATGATATTGGTCAACGACCATTGGACGATGTCATATATATTGACTGCCAACTCCGTGTTAGAACCGACAGCGAAGTCGGCCTCACTTTCACATCACCCAGCCTTGAGTTTGCCTGGATGCTCTTCAAGTCGCTACGTGACTCGGCAGTTTGGAGTAGCGCGGACCAACGATGGTTCGCCGGATTCGGATCCCTTGCTGACGTAGGCGCGGTGCTGGAACAAGAAGGCGGCGCTGAAGTGTTCTGGCGACGCGTGATAACGGACCTGGCGAGAATGGATCCGTATCTTGTACTCGTACTCGACAATTTTGAAATCGTTGAGAGCGAGCATCCTCAGACCTATAATCTGATGAAATCCTTGTTGGATGTCCTACCAACTGTTGAGCGTCCACGTCTACGGGTTATCTGTCTCTGCCATGATCTGCCGAAAGATCTACCGGAAGAAACGCACATGCGAATTCAGCCGCTAACTGAGAAAGAGGCAGTTGACGTACTTGCAGCGCACGACCAAACGACTGCGGGAGTGGTCAGAAACCACATTGACCACCCACATATCGGACGAATTGTTCGTGCTGCTCGCAACAATCCTCGCGCACTGGCGGCGGTTGCCGGCCGTTTATGGGCGGAGGAAAGTCTTGGGAGAGATCCGGGGGAGCTTTCAGAGGAGGGAATTATGTCTGAAGATTCGATGACGGGACGTCATTTAGATCACCTCATCAGTACGCTTTACGCGATGTTCGAACCGGATCAGAAGTTGTTCGCCCTGCTGCTCGCCGCCTTGCGACAACCTGTGCTGGAATCTGAGTTGCTAGCGCTCTGGACAGAGGTCGCAAGCAAAATCGCGGACGATCTACATTCCGATGGCCAGGATCTTCCGGAGTTCGTTGGTAATAGCCGCGACCGGATTGCGCTCCTCTACCAATGCGATTTCCTGACATGGGATCCGTTCTCGCGCACGGTATTCCTTCCACCATCACATCTGCGCAAGGTGGAAAGCCTGCTTGCTGGCAGCGACACACCTTTCGCCGTACGGGAAGCAGTATGGATTGCCGCAGCAGACCGGTATGGCGAACGACTGATTTCGTACTCTTCTGATCCCGAAGAGCAACCACATGGGGCTGCCAAACTGGCAGGTAAGAGTACAGCAAGCCCGTTCGTACTCCACTCGCGATTTGATGACCAGCAGTTTCACAATGACTGCAGGGATTGGCTCAGATGCCTGGGGAACATCCAGGGCGACGAACGCGCGCAATACGTCTCCACGCAGTTCGCGACATTGTACTATCTCACTTACTTTTGGGAGGGCGAGGTTACAGTGTGCCGAGATGCGCAGGAATTGCTAAAGGTGTTTAAAAGCACGCGCCTATATCGTGAGAATCCTGTCGCGAAAGCGGTTGGAGATGCCATCGCAAAGTTCGATGTGAACTACGTTCCAGAAGTCGAGCGACCTAACACCGGAGACGCACCTTCTGTCGATTGGACACCGAGGTGGGAGGCTGTCCTGGCTGCGATAGATGAACTTGAACAGGCACTCAACTACACCACAGATCCCGCGCACGATGTTGTCGTCATGGATCAAGAAGAGGGCGTCGAGTCTGAGGATACGCCAATAGCGGCATACACTTCAGATCATTCTTTGCGTATCATGACTGGTAATTACAGGGGGCAAGCGCTCTGGCATCTTCGCCGCGATACTCGACAGGTATACCAGACAGTGAAGCGAAGACTAGCCGAAGATGAGGGCATCTTGAGTTGGGTGTATCCGTACTGTGCTATCGAGTTTGCAATCTCGCTGCTGAACTTCGAACCTGCTCAAACAGTAGAATGTCTCGCCGAGATACGCGATGCGCTCAACTGGCACCGCCAATCTTACGAGGAGGATCCTCAGAGCAACTACGACATGGAAGTTGATGTATACGCCGTCGATGCCCTCGATCTTCTCTTTCAACAACTGGGAGAAGACGCATTGGCGTTGCGTTGCGCTGCGCTAAAGACTGCCGGTGCGTACGCGCTTAACTTCTGCGGCACCGGATTTTACTCCCTCGAAGAGTACTATGTTGGTTATTTCAATCGGCTCCGAAGTGATGTTATTAGGCGGTTGCGCAAAGCATTCCAAGCGGACGCCGATCTGGCGGTTTCTGTCTGTGCGCAGGCATACAGGGACTCATGGCATGCGTTCCGGCATGATCAGGGAAGAACTGAGCCCGATTTTGACGCTTGGCGCGTATCGCTAATGGATGGAGGCGAGCCAACGTTCATTCCTGGAAATCAACTGGTACTGAACGAGCCCCGTGATCTCGACTTTGATCGCCTCACCTCCCCAATTCCTCAGGAGGCGGAGCGCGTGATGCAAACATTGGCCGAGTGGGAGAGAAGCCCTTCACCAACCGATAGCAGAATTTGGGAATTCCAGCGCGCGCTCATAGATGAGCTCATTGGGTATGCCAGTGAGTTGCTAAATGTGAGCCAAACTTCTGCCCAACCGGAAACAGAGGAAAGCGATGACTGACGCGCTCCTACTTAAAGAGATTGAGAGCGTCGCGGATCCGGCCTGCGTTGAGTTTCTGAAGCTCATAGAGTGCTCATTTCCTCCGGACGAGATCATGGCTCCAAGCTTTTGGGTACGGCTTCTGCAACAGATTGGTTTTGGTACCAGCCGCATGCATATGTTCGTTGTACAGGCTGCATCTGGAAACGGAGGAAGTGAGACCAGTTCCATGGCCGGCCTTCTCATGTATGAAACTCAGCCCGAAGCGAACTTAGTGTACCTGTGGTATCTCGCCGTAGCGCCGAACTGTCGAAGGCAGGGCATTGGGACATGGATTCTTAACAGGTTGACCGATATATTGCGGCAAGATAGCAATTACCGCGCCATCCAATTCGAGATCGAGCATCTCGACTACGCGACGGACGACTCTCACCGCCAAGAGATGCGGGATCGGGAACGCTTCTACCAGCGCTGGGGAGCGAAGATCGCCCGTAATATCGACTATCTTCAGAGTGTTGGGGATTGGCATCCCCCCAAACCGATGTATCTATGTGTGTACCCGCTGGACCCGGATCTCACCAACGAAGAGATCCGGCAGATGTTTGTCACAGCCTTTCCAAAGGAAGACGGTGGAGGGATCCAAAATCTTCCCGAAGATATCGGGCTGGAATAGCAGGCGCGCAGCAAACTTCCGCTCGCGCTACGCATCACGACCAGAGCGCCACTTCATAAGTGGCGCTCGATTATCCGTCACATTGGTCGCACCCCATTCTGCTGCCGATTACTTGTACCTTTTTCCCCCTGTAGCCTTGATGCATTAACCGCCTCATTTTCCTGCATCCGTCCGGAATCCCAGTTCGCTACTCCGTTCATATTACAGAAGGCTACCTGTATGCGTATCGCACAGTCTCAGGGTGGCTTTAGGAAGGGAGACGAGAATGGATCTGATTCGAGTTTCAAACGGAGATCAGGAGATTTCGGGGTTGGTGGAGTCGCGGATGTATAGCCAGCTCGGCATGTTCGTTTGTGACGGTTCGGGATCGATGAGCGATCTCGCGTTGAATGGCATGCGGAAGGACACTTGTGTGGCGGTCGCGACTTCTGAGGTGCTGGGACGTTTCCAGGCAAGCACTAAGCGCGAAAACTTCTGCTTCACTGTAGTGACGTTCGATAACCAGGCTCGGCAGACCATGCCGGTCACGGCAGCCATGGACGTCGATCTCTACGCAGATTACACCCCTCAGCCTGTAGCGAGAGGCGGCACCTTTATTGGTTCCGGTCTGGAGATTGCGGGGAGTATAGCGAACGAGTTCCTTAACACTGATGAAGGAGTCCCCAAATCGGTGGTTATCGTTATCCTTTCAGATGGCATGGACACCAACGGTTCTGACACAGAGACCCTCCGGATTGCCAGGAGGCTCAAAGAGAATCCGAAGGTGACGATCTGCGCCTGCTACTTCGCACAAAGGGGCGAACACAATCCTGACGCCGAACAGCATCTCCGCAATATAGCCAGCAACCCCGCCACATGCTATAAGACGGTTTACGATCCCGAGACCATTCGGTCTTTTTTCATCGCCTCGCTCTCAGGCGGCCTGCGACGATGAGGAAATGAAAGGAGAAGACGATGTATGACTACGGGCGGTCGTCCGCCATCTGTGCGGCAGCCTCGGCGACCTATCGCAGCGACCCAAACACGAACCAGGATTCCCATGCCCAGGTGCTCCTTCCCTATGGCCCCTGCGTTCTGGTGGCGGACGGCCTCGGGTCACATTCCTGCGCCGCTGAGGCTGCCCGCTTCTGTACGGAGAGAATGGCATCCTTACTTGCGGGTTTCGTAGTGCCGCCCTCACGCTCTGAACTTGTCAGCGCTTTTCATTCGCTCAACGAGGAACTGCAGCGATATGGGAACCGGGTAGGAGAAGCTGTCCACCGAGATCCGGACGACCACAAGTTCATGGGGACCACGCTGCTGATAGGATGCGAAATGCCGGATGAACTGCTGATTTCGTATGTCGGGAACGGCGCAGCTTTCCGCCTTCCCGGCAATTTCTGGCAGTTTCCGGCGGAGGTTGCTCTACCATGGTGCTGGCTTAACCTGCTATGTCCGCATACCATGCTGCAAGATGGCAAGGAGGTTCTCATACGCTACCTGAGTCCGGCGAGCGTGCAGAGCATGGCTATGCCTTCGGCGCTCCGCATTGACAAAGATAGCGAGGTTGGCGACGTTTTGATCGTTGCCACCGATGGCATCTTCAGCGCCGACCAGGCAAGGCGCGGTACAGCAATGGGAACCCACTGGATTGAGGCAGGGGCCAACCTCGTGGCACTGCATCGCGTTCTACTTGGACTGTTCGGCGCTGACAGACGGATCGAGGTGGCTGACTTGGAATCGGCTCTCACCGGATATTTGGGTGAACTGGCGTCGAATGGCGCATTAGAGGATGACGCATCTATTGCAATCATCGTTACACAAGACGCGGTCAGCTATCAGGCTGAAGCTCACGCGCAAAGGAGGGGTAAGGAAGGTGGCGACGATCACTCAGATGAGGACAGAGGGTAGTGGCCTCTACCCAGATTACGAGGGGGCTTTCTATGAGTTGGAATACGATGGAGGATCCAAGCGTGAAGGGGGTTTTGGCGAGGTATTTCGTGTCGCATCCCTTGATGGCGGCATACCTCCAAATCCGCTTGCCGTTAAGATCCTGAAGGACGACGGCTCGGGCGCGCGTGAGCGGGGATACGAGTTGATCGGCGAAATGATGCGGCGAGCAAATCGGGTTAACACGGACCGGTCGCGATGTGGCGCAGTACCCCTGTCGCAAATGCCGGGGTTGCTTGGTCTTCCCCTGTTCCGCTTTTCGGGGATGTCTGCCGGGCGCAAGGTTCTCGGCTACGTGATGTTTCACCTTGGCGATCGTGGATTCACTCCACTCGACGGCATGATAGAGAGCTCCGACCATGCCGCCCGCCAGGCTTACATGCGCATGCCTGTGCGAAAACGGATGAACATAGCAAGGTGTTTGGTAGAGGCGCTGGAAGTTCTGACGAACGGCATGGCATACCTGCACTGCGATGTCAACGCTCCCAACCTCTGGGTGAACCCTGACGAGGAGACCTGCGCGCTCATTGATTACGATGGCGGCTATTTTCTTGGCTATGGGCAACCGGGAACGCACGGCAAGATGGGCGACTTCCTCGCGCCGGAGATCCTGGAAGATCTCAAGCGACCGGAGCCGGATCCCCTCGCTCTGGTCGGGCATAGCAGCGAGCGCTGGAGCCTGTTTGTAGGCGTCAGCCACCTGCTCTTTCTGGCACCGCCGCTATTCTTCTTGAAAGATGTGTCTCAGGCAACTGTCCGGGAATACCTGGCACGTTTTGATTGGCCGACCATGTCGCCGGGCGAGCCGAACTGGCATAGCGCAAATGCCGGACTGTACGAATGGTTCTATCAGGAAGTGATGGCGTTGCCGGATACCGTAAGAAACGCATTGGCATTGAGCGTCCACGCGGGATTCCACGCTCCGGATAAGCGGGCAACGCCAACCACATGGGAACGAATTCTGCGCCTCGATAGTGCTCCACCGAAGGTACTCAAGTTCGAGACGCCGTGCGAGGTCTACTTTCGCGGAGAGCAAGTGGCTCTCCGCTGGGATGTGCGCGATGCCGTGTTTGTAGAGATCGCTCCCCATACTGGCAGCGTTGAGGCAGCGGGCGAAATCATAGTCAGTGCTGAGCACACGGAGCGGTTTACGCTTGTCGCCAGTGGGTATCTCGGTGAGGTGCGTGCGGAGCGCACCATTCGTGTACTTGAGCCGCCTCAACCGCAGATCAAGTTTTTCCCGCTGCCAACGCGAATCGGCATGCCTGCGCCCGTTATCTCAGTACAGCTTCCGAGCATTCAGGTTGGCTCCCTGTTCGCGGAACTGAAGCGCATTGTTGCCTGATCATAAGAAAGAGGACGATCATGCTATTTCGAAAAAAGAAGGCAGATGACCATGAAGAGGTCATGGAACCCAGGGCAAATTCCCCTGCTCGCCAACAGCCCAGGCGGAGACCACAGCTGCTGACGCTTCTATTCGCGTGGATATCCGGCGCCAGCCTTAAGGTACTTGACCGGATGGTTGAGGATGGCTACTCCGAAGCATACAACACGTACAGCAAAATCGGTTGCGTAATGTGCTTCATCTCCTGCCTGGCAGCGCTGGCAGGCGCCTGCTTCGTGTCCACCATAACGCACAGCATGCCGATCATTGTCTTGGGAGGAACCGTGTGGGGCTGCACCATCCTGGCGGTAGACAGGGTACTGATCGCGACATGGGTGAAATCTAAGAGTTTGCTTCTCAGTATCGTCATCTTGAGTAGTCGTCTTACTCTCACACTGGTCGTTGGCAATCTGGTAACCTACGTGGTGGAACCAGCCCTATTTCGAGGATCTGTAGATCGTGAGTTGGCACATGAGAGAATCGAAGCGCACCGAATCAATCAGGCCGAGCTTCCGTCGAACCGTGACGTCAAGGAGGAAGAAGCCAAAGTCCAGGCGAGCTTGGACGCCCTGGAGGATCAGATCGCAAAGCAACAGGACAAGGTTGCTAAAGCAAGTGAAGCTCTCGCGGAGGAACTTGGGGGTGGAGGTGTAACACACAAAGCAGGACGAGGGCTGGTCTCAGAAGAGAAGCGTCAAGCCTTAGAGAGTGAGCAGTCAAGCTTGGTGCAACTGAAGAATCGTCTGGAGCCTCGCATCCATACCTTGATGACCCAACTAACCAATCTTGTGGCAAGCGAGCGTAACACGGAACAAAGCAATCAGATTAAGCTCAAGGAGGCGGACGATGCGGAAGAGAATGCGAACGATTTGGCCGTGCGAATTGAGGCGCTCGGCCGATACGCGGCCAAGCACCCGATTGTATGGACTTTCAAATGGCTGCTCACTGCAACGCTGCTCCTGATCGAATGTCTGCCGATCCTCTGCAAGTTCCAGATTTCCGTTAGCGGTGACGATTATTACGGTATCGCGGACGCCGCAATGGGGGAAAGACTGCGCGACAAGAAAGATCAGATGGAGCAGCAAAATGATCGCCGTTCTAAAGCAGCAGCGGATCGCACAAAGGAGATTAAGAAGGCTAAGCTTCAGGCAAGCAATACACCTCTGCTGCGCCGCATCGCAGACGCAGAGACAATGAAACGCGCGGACATTGATAAGCAGAACATCGAGTATGACGGTGAGCTTCAGCGCAGAGGCATGGCTAAACTTACTGAAAGCGCATACCATACCATTGAACCCCTCTATCGTGAGCGCGTACGCTCGGATTTTGAGGAGGCACTACGGAGACAACGAGAGGAGGCGAACACAAATCAATCAGAGAGTACCGCTACAGAATACCACATGGCCCAGCCCAGTCCGTTGCATCCTACTGTTACCCCACCAGACAATGGAGCCGTTGCACACCGCAAACGCGCCTGATCAGTAAGTTCTTGCGGAATAGCGGGCTATATGGCAGCAAGTCTACCGGTGTGTTGCCTGCTGAGCGCACAATTGGCACCGCTGAGCCTATGTCGAAAACTTTCTGATCGCCGGAAGGGAACGTCCAGAAAACCAGTGTGGATGACCGTTAGATATGTGAGGGCGTAACATCCACGCCCATCGTACAGGAAAAGGAGAACGTACAATGTATCAAGGTAAGGTCTACATTGCCCCATTCGGGGCAGCTCTTACGCTCTTCGCTTACTTCGCCATGCCGATGCTGACTATGATGGGTATGCCCGTGTTCGGCTCGCAGATTGGTGGTCGTTTCCATCTCGTGCTTGTGGCAGCAATCGCGATTATTGCGGTCTTTCTGTACTTTCGCGCCAAGGAGAACCTGCGTAGCGCTGTCATGTACAGTCGCGCTGCCGCCATCATCGGCCTCATCGGCATCGTACTGCAATACTTTGACTTGCACGGGAGTTCAAATCCCTTTGCTGTGATGGCTCCTGGCTATGGTCTCCACGTAGCCGCACTCGGTCTTATCGCAGCATGCATCGTGTTTGATCGCGCCTTTATCAGCGGGAAACAAAACTGACCATACGGGGAATGGCAGAGCGCCATTCCCCGTATGGTCAGTTTGGGTCTGGCAATCGTATATACTCCAATCTTTGATCTGAACGATCTGTGGAGAAATCGAACAAAGGAAGGCACTCTCAAGTCCGAAGAGTGCCTTCCTTTTGGAATGAAGAGAAGCTTATTTTCCGTAAAGGAGGCGCTTCCGTTTTTCGGCCCGCTTGCTGTTGAGGAGCGTGCCGATGACGGCAGTCTGCTCGTGGGCTGCACGCAAGAACTCGGGGTCGATCTTCGTGTAGATCAGAGTGGTCTTTGCGTCCTTGTGTCCGGCGATGGCCTGCGCCGCCATCAGGTTGTTCTTCGCGAGGCGGTTCAGGCTGAAGCGACGGAGGCTATGCAGTGAGATCTTCTCGGAGATACCCGCGAAATCGGTGAACCGCTTGAGTACCCGCAGGAAGCTGCTGTTGTCGATTATCCGACCGCTCTCGGAGATGAACAGCCATCCCTCATCCTCTCCTTTTGGTACGTTGCGCATGAGGCCGCGCCGGACGTGCAGCCACACGCTCAGCGCCTCGGCGCATCCAGACGATACGGGAATGACACGCGCGGTGCGTCCCTTGCTCTCCGTGATCGTGATCTGCCGCTCGCTCTCCTGGTAATCCACGAGCTTCAGCGAAAGCACCTCGTTGATGCGGCAGGCGCTGTCCAAAAGCAGCAGAATAATCGCGTAGTTGCGGTCGCGGTGGAAGGTACGCTTCCGGGGCGTGCTTGTGGCGACTTTCGGATTCTTTTTCGGGTCCCAGAACTCGTGTGCAACTTTTAGGAGGGCGATCATGTCATCTTGTGTAGGCATGTACATCGCGGTCTTCGGAGGCTGGCGTACCTCGTAGTCCGCCAGTGGGTTGCGGTCGAGGATGTCATTGCGGGTACACCACTTGAGGAAGACCTTGGTGACGACCGCGTCATGGTAAATCGTCTTGTGGGCGCGACCGGCGTCCTTACGGTTGGCAAGGTACTCGTCAATGTGGCGCTTGCCGAATCCTTCCAGGGGAATGCCCTGGCTTTCGGCCCAGTGGGCGAGTGCGGTGAGGTGGGTGCGGTGATGGACAACCGTCTTGGGGGCGTGGATGGCCTTGTCGTGGATGAGGAAGCTGCGGATAGCCTCGTTCCAGGGAGTTTGTGTTACCATCTGGGTTCTCCTTACAAATTAGCCATTTTCAGGTTTACAGCAAATGGCAATGAGTGTCAAGAGAACGCAGCTATTAGGTTTAGTGATGCCGTCGTATACCCTCTGGCTTCGAACCAGATGAAAGGTTAATCGGACACATAGGGGTTCAAGTCCTCTCGGCGGCGTAAATGTTGTGCGCTCGTATCGGCCCCGGCTTCTACCCGGTACGCCGTAATTCGGAGGATGGGGGTTCGAGTCCCTTCGGGCGCTTTCTTGAGAAGATGTAATCGCAGGTAGTGTAATGGCAACATCCTACGCTTTGAACGTAGAGACCGCGAAGGTGTAATGAAGGTTCGACCCCTTCCCTGCGAATGGCTGTGGTGATCCCAGATGGTGCAGCGGCAGCACGCGAGGTTCTGGCCCTCGTAACGGTGGTTCGAATCCATCTCTGGGAATGAAGCGCAAGAGTGTTTGCCCTCGTAGTTCAGCGGAATCAGAACGCCACTCTGCGAAGGTGGAAGTCGCCCGTTCGATTCGGGCCGAGGGTATTTTGATTACAAGCCCTTCCTCAAACGAAGGGAGATAAGGATTTTCGCCTCTGTACCAGATTGGGAAATGGCTCTCGCAGCAAACGAGATGTTTGACGGTTCGATTCCGTCCG
>Ga0070734_10004806_pt1 | contig 12476 bp, 4 predicted proteins | sample Coa_R1_8_FD_66444 | JGI IMG/M metagenome (GOLD analysis project Ga0070734, IMG submission 66444) | Surface soil microbial communities from Centralia Pennsylvania, which are recovering from an underground coalmine fire - Coalmine... | ecosystem: Environmental > Terrestrial > Soil > Unclassified ...
AGGGTTTGAACATCGAATCGTCGACCCAGGGTGCCGCATATTCGATGTTCGGCATCGCGCGAATCTCGCGGCTCAGGTTCGGCGTGGCGCCATGCCAGGCACGCGGATCGCGGAACACGGCCGCACCGGCGGGCGCGCCGACAAGCGTCGAAAGTCGCATCCATTCGGGTTCGTCCGCTTGTGTCGGCGGCAAGCCTGGCCGGCATTGCGTGCCGGGGATCTGGCGGATCGGTCCGTTCTCCCAGGTGAGATCGCTCATCAGGAAATTGATGGTGATGCGCGCCGGCGTGCGCTCCAAGATCAGATCGCGGGTGCGGTCGTCGAGCACGCCATCTTTCAGGCGTATGCCGAGGCGTTCGGCCTGTTGAAGGCGGCCTTCCGGGATCACGTAGAGTTCGCGGCTGTCGGAATGCAGCGCCTGGTATTCGATGGCGCCGGGAAGACAGAGATCGCCTCCGGCGCCGGTGACGAAATACGCGCCGCCGAACAGCGCCTTCAGAAGCGGAGTCGTGGTGGGAAGGTCGATCATCGACGCCCAGACCGCCTCATGCAGCAGCTGGCGCGACGCCGATGCGGTGCCATAGCTGTAACGATGCGGCAGCCGCGCGGTCTCGGTGATGTATTTGCGGCCGCCGAAACCGGGAATGTCGAGGATCTGCTCGAGCACGCGCGCGCTTGCGTCGCGGAAACGTGCGAGCTGTTCGCTGTCGAGCACATTGCGCACGACGACGAAACCGTCGCGAAAGAAGATCCGCTTGATGCGTTCGATCTCGCCGGGCTCGACAATCTCGAGCCCGCGTATGCCGTTCTCGCGGCGCAGGCGCTCGCGCAAGGCGACGACTTCCGGATGGTCGTAGATGCGGCGCGAAGGCGCGCGCGGATCGGCGGCGGTAAAGCCTTCGGTGCGGATGACGGGACGGCCGTCCTCGTCGCTGGTTTCATTTGGTGGCGTGTTCGCGCACCAGCCGGTGTCGCTCTCACCGAAAACGCGGATCGCTTTTCCGCTCATGCGCGTGAATAGACGAGGGGGTTGCGGTCGCTGTCGGCGAGCGTGCCGGGCTCGCGTCCGGCGAGGAATTTCAGGCGATCGTTTTCCTGATACGGATTTTTCGGCGTCGCGACCCTCAAGCCATCGGCGAAATAGGCAATCACCATCGCTTCGCGCAGCGTGTTCGACCGGTTCGGGCCGGCGGAATGCAGGCACCAGCCGGCATGGAAACAGGCGTCGCCCGCTTTCATCGGCGCCGTCGTGACGAGTGTCAGATTCTTCTCGCGTACCATCCGGCCGTAATGATCCTCGGATTCGTCGGAGATGCCGAGCTGGCCGAGGAAGCCAAGGCGGTGGCTGCCGCTCGCATAGATCATCCCGCCCATGTCGGGCGTGACGTCGACGAGCGGCATCCACATGCCGAGCATCAGCGGCTCTTCGAAGGGCCAGTAGAACTGGTCCTGGTGCCAGGGCGTCGGGTTCTTGCCATCGCCCGGCTCCTTGAACAGCGACTGGTCGTGATAGACGCGCACGCCGGTGACACCGAGAAGGTCGGCGGCGATCTTGCCCATGCGCGGTGCGAGCACGAATTTCATCACGCCTTCGTGGCGCCGGCGGATGTTGAGCGTCTGCAGGAAAGCTTTGCCGTAGGTGTCGCGCTCGGAGACTGGACGTGTCTCGCGGTTTTTTGCAAACGTCGCTTCGCGAATCTGCGAGCGGTAGGCGGCGATTTCGCTCTCGCTCAGCACGCCGCGAAGGGTGACATGGCCATCGCGGCGGAACGCGGCGACCGCGTCTTCGGATAGCGCGTATTCGGAGGTCAAATCCGGCAGTGCGGCGGTTGCAGCGTGCATTCGCGTTCCTCTGCGTCTCATTTAACGGCGGACACAGCTCCTTGTCATGCCATGCTCGGGCGAACGACAGTCATGGAGCCCCCTCCGCCCCGCGCGATGAACATCGGGCTCTGTACCCCGCAACAAGTGCGGGGCAGGCTCTCCCGCCGCTCCGCGGGGAGGAAACAGACTGCTTGCGTAAATTATTTTCCTCTCCGTGAGCGAAGCGAAGGGCGGGAGGTGGACGCGCCAGCGCGCGGGTAGAGGGAGCTTTCGCAGCGAAGCCGCGAACGAAGCGAGGGTTTAGCCTCGTGGCCCGCGGGCGGTGGTGCTCCCGACTGGCAAAAACTTGCGGAGATGAAGTACCGTCGTGGGCTGGCGGCGAAAACTGTGTGTGATCGGGCATTTACCGGGGCAGAGCGATGACGCGCGGCGCGAAGCGGGCGATCGCGGCGGCACCTTATATATGTGCAGCGAGTGCCGGGCGCCTGAAGGCGGTGGCGCTGGCGGCCGCCTGTGCGACCGGCCTTTTTACCCCGGCGAGCGCCGAAACGCTGGTGATCGTGGAAGCGCGCGGGATCGGTTCGACAGCCGGCCAGGTCGTCGATTCCAACGCCCATATCAAGCTGCGCCTCGGCGAGCACGTCCGGCTGATCGGGGAGAACGGCAACCAATATTGCATCGACGGGCCTTATGACGGGACCGCGCGCCCGCGCGGCGCCACTGCAGCGCGGCGCGATCTCTTTTCGCGGCTTGCCGCCGCGCAACAGACCCATACCGCCAGTCCGCTCACGGATTGCCTGCAATGAACGAGGGTTTGCTCGCGCGGCTCGCAAAGCTGATGCGCGACAGCGTCTTTGCCTCGACGCTGGTGCTCCTCGCCGTCGCCATTCCCGTCGCCATCCTCTCGATGGTGGCGGTGGCGCGCCTCGCGCCGCTCGCTTATCTCGATGCCTTCGTGCAGGACGTGGTTATGCGGCGCTCGACGCCCGTCCAGCACCAGCAGCCGCAGATCGTGCTCGTGGTCATTGACGAGACCACGCTCAACCCGTTCCAGCAGGGGACTGATTCCGGCGGCACGGTGTATCACTATCGCGATCCGATCGATCGCCTCGCGCTCGCACAGCTGCTCACGGCGCTCGCAGGAAAGCACCCGGCGGCGATCGGCGTCGATCTGATCTTCGACCGGCCGACCGAGGAGGACAAGGACGACAAGCTGCGCCACACGCTGCGCATGCTCTCGGGTTCCGTGCCGATCATCACCGCCTACAGCGAGAACGACCGACTGAGCGATGACCAGCTCGAATCGCTTGCCTCCTACTCGGTGCTGCAGTCGCGCGGCTTCAACGACATCGTGGAAGATCCGAACACGCTGACGGTCCGTGCCATCGATCCGGGCGCGGTCGCGGCGCGGAGTGACGGACGCTATTACCCGAGCTTCGTGCGCGCTCTCGCCGCGAGCGTCGGAATCGCGACGCCGGCCCAGCGGCTGAACCTGCTCTGGCGTGGCACGCCCCAGGATTCGCCTTACAGCTTTCCGGAATATCCGGCGCAGTATGTCTCGTATTTGCCGGAGCGCTGGTTCGCCAACAAGATCGTGCTCGTGGGCGAGGATCTGCCGCAGATCGACCGCAAGCTGACACCGTTCGGGGCCGCGCCCGACGTGGTGGTGCAGGCAACCGCGCTGTCGCAACTTCTCCAGTCGCAGCACCTGCATCGCGTGCCGACGCCCGTGCTGCCGCTGTGGCCCAATTTCCTGATCGCGCTTGCGCTCGCGCTCGCCGGTGCCCGCGACGGCGCCGCGAACTGGCCGCTTTCGCTCCGCGCCGCCAGCGGCTTCGCCGGCATTGCGGTGCTCTGGCTCGCCGGCGGGCTCTTCTTCTATTTCGAGGGCGTGCTGGTCGGGCTGGTCGCGCCGACGATTGCCGCGGTCGCGTCGTTCTCGGTGATGGATTCGCTTACCGGACGTGAGGCAAGGCGCGAGCGGCAGTTCATCCATGGCGCATTTGCGAGTTACGTCTCGCCCAAGGTGATCGAGCGACTGATGGCCGATCCCGAGCGCACCACCTTCGACGGCGAGCGCCGGGTGATGACCTATCTCTTCACCGACGTGAAGGACTTCTCGACCATGTCGGAGGGGATCGATTCCAAAGAACTGCCGGTCTTCGTGAACGCCTATCTTGAAGGCATGACGGAGATCGTCCTCAAATATGACGGCATGGTCGACAAATTCGTCGGCGATTCGCTGTTTGCGATCTTCAATGCCCCGGTGGATCTGCCGAATTTCGCGGAGAAGGCGGTCAACTGCGCGCTCGCGCTCGATGAATTCTGCGAGAATTTTCGTAAAGAGCAGGAAGCCAAGGGCATTCCCTTCGGGCTCACGCGCATCGGCATCCACACCGGTCCGGCCGTGATCGGCAATTTCGGCAGTCGCGCACGCTTTACCTACACGGCGATCGGAGATGCCGTGAACACGGGCTCGCGGCTCGAAGGCCTCAACAAATATCTCGGGACGCGCATCTGCCTCAGTGGCGCGACCCGGGAATTGTGCCCCTCGCTGCCACTCCGGCCGATCGCCAATGTCGTGGTCAAGGGAAAGACGATGGCGGTCGAGGTGTGGCAGCCCCTGCGCCCGGGCGATTACAGCGACGATTACCTGAAGCGATATGCGGCGGCGTACGAAAAACTCTGCGCCGGCGCGAGCGAGGCGATATCGATGTTTGCAGAGCTGGCGAAGGAACAGCCCGATGATCCTTGCGTCGCGCTGCATCTGCGCCGGCTTGCGGCAGGCGAGCGCGGCAATCGCATCGTGATGGATGAGAAGTGAGGGCGCAGGAGCCGAGCCGACAATCCTCGCACCGAGAGATGCGAACTCCCGTTGATTCACGCAGAGGCGCAGAGGGCGCGGCACCCAGCCTAAGCGACGTCTCCGCCCGCCCACGGCGAGGAGTTTATGTCATCGCGGGAGAGGTCACGCTTGCCACAAAAGCCATATCAACCCGGACGTGCCATGGCTGGGTGGCCCGGATCGCCGGCCCATCAATGTCTATTTGGCCGGACGACCGCGCCATGACATCTGAGGTGGTTGGTGAGAAGGCCCTCCGCGTGAACCCTGAGGCGGGTTCCGTACCGTCGTTTTGCTGCGATTTGGACCGGCTTTTGCTCCGCCGCCGTGTTGTTAGACCGGTAAATTCTCGCTAATGTCCGGGAAAGTTTGGGGTTTTCGCCGGGCTGGACGGCCGCACGCAACGTTTTGCGGGAAGCGGCCCAGTGCTCGGGGCGTGTGGGCGCGTCGCTTGACACATTAGAGAAGTAACGGCGGGGGCTGGGGCGATGCTCGATCAGGGCACGCTTTCGAATTGGGCGTGGACCTGAGGGGCATGGCGCGGACGACAATCGATCGAGTTACAACCGTCCTCGCCCGCGCGTTGATACTGCTGCTTGCGTTCGCGCCGATCCCGGGCTTTGCACAGGCGCTGCAGTCTCCACAGGAACTCAATCCCGTCCAGCGTGCGCCGGCGCCGGAGAAGCCGAGCGGCAATCGCGATCTGCTTTCGCCGCCCGAGCCGGGGCCGTGCCCGCTCGCGTCCTCGAGCCTCAACTTCAAGCTCACGGCAGTGACATTCAACGGCGCGGCGGCCGTTCCGCCGGACGAACTTGCCAAAGCCTATGAAGGTTATCTCGGCCGAGACGTGCCGGTCAGCGTGCTCTGCGAGATCCGCGACCGGGCCTCGACGATCCTCTTCAACCAGGGCCTGTTCGCGCGCGTCGAGATTCCGGCGCAGCGGATTGCGGAAGGCCACGTCACGCTCGACGTGATCGAGGCCTATATCGCCTCGGTGCGCGTACAGGGCGACGACAGCGGCGCGCAATCGAAGGTCGAGGATTACATCGAGATGCTGCGCGGCATGAAGCCGTTCAACATCAAGCTCGCGCAACGCTATCTCTTCCTTGCCTCCGACGTGCCCGGCGTCATCATCACCGCCACCTTGCGGCCAGCGGGCAAGGGCCGCGGCGCGATCGAGCTCGTGATCACGGTGCGCCATGCGAAGCCTGTCGACGCGGTCGCCAATGTGCAGAATTTCGGCTCGCAAACGACCGGACCCTGGGGCGCGCTCGAGCGCGTGGACCTGAACGGCTTCACGCCCTTCGGCGAGCGCTCGACCATCGTCGCCTACGAGACGCTCGATATCGCCAAGCAGCGCGTGATCGAAGCGATCGAGGAAGCCCGGATCGGTTCGGACGGGCTGATGGGCCACATCTCGTTTTCCTGGGGCGAAACCCATCCCGGATCGACGCTTCTGGCGAACCACCTCTTCGGCCAGTCCTATGTGGTCAAGCCCGAGCTTTCCTATCCGATCGTGCGCATGCGCTCGGAAAATCTCTGGGTCGCTGGCGGTCTCGAGGCGGTCGACGAGAAGATCAATTCCTTCGGCGCGCGGCTGACCCAGGACCGGATTCGCGTCTTTTATTTGCGCGCCAATGGCGACTATTCCTGGCGCGACGTGATCCCCGGAAAGATCTGGGGCAATGTCGAACTCCGCCAGGGCGCAGGCATTCTGGGTGCAAGCCCGGTCGGCGATCCGTTCCTTTCGCGCAACAAGGCCAATCCAGACGCCTTTCTCGTGCGCGGCGAGGGTTTTTTGAATGCCGATCCGTTTCCCTGGCTCAGCCTGACCGAGCACGTTGCCGGCCAGTACACCGCAGTGCCGCTCGTCTCCTATGAGCAGCAATCGATCGGCAATCTCACGATCGGACGCGGCTACGATCCCTCGGCGGTGGTCGGCGATCGCGCGGTCGCATCAGCGACGGATCTGAGACTGACGCCGCCAGTGCCGAAGAGCTGGCCGGTGAACGGTTCGGTCTACGGCTTCTTCGACACCGCGCATGTCTGGAACCTGATCAAGGGCGGACTCAATCCGAGCTGGACGGTGCGCTCGGTGGGAGCGGGCGTCACGGTCGACATCCTTTCGAAGCTGCACATCGAGACGACCTACGCGCACCCCATGGACAAGATCAACAAACTCGTCGCGAAACGAGCTCCTGACCGGATCCTCGTCAGCGCGACGGTCGAGTACTGAGCGATGAAACGGGCACGGGCCATGAACAAGAAGAAAAAGAAAAACCAGAGGCGCCGCCTGATCGTGGCACGGATCCGTTCGGCGCTGGTCGCGACCGCAAGCGGCATGGTGCTCCTGACAGCGGTGCTCGACAGCCAAAGCTTCGCCAATCCGCTCGGGCCTTCGGCCTCGGATCCGGGCGTGACCTATAGCGGGCTCGGCACCAACACCACCGGCATCGGGCTCGATAAGTCGCACACCATCATCAACTGGCAGAGCTTCAACGTCGGCCAGGGGCAGACGACCGATTTCTATTTTGGCGCCAACAACTGGATCGTGCTCAACCGCGTCAACCAGGGCTCGGCGACCATCAATGGCAACCTGAACGGCTGCCTGAATGCGGGCTGCACGCTCTTTGGCGGCAATGTCTGGGTCTACGCGTCAGACGGCGTGCTGATCGGACCGGGCGCGCGCGTCAATGCCGGCGGCTTCCTCGCGACCACGTCGCCGCTCGCCTCCGACAGCACGTTCCTCTCCCCGGGCAATTCCGATTCGAACGTGTTCGATTTCGGCGCGTCGGTGCCGGACGCGGCGGTGACGGTGAAGTCCGGAGCCCAGATCAACGCCAACAACGGAACGGTCGCGCTGATCGCGCCGCAGGTGACGACTGAAGCCGGTTCGTCGGTCAATGCCGGGAACGGGACGGTTCTCTATGGCGCGGCGCAGTCCTACCGCGTGAAGTTCGCGCAGGATTCGGCCGACGATCTCGATCTCGTCGATTTCGAAGTGCCGGCAGGCCGCGCCGGCGGCACGGACTCGAAGACGCCGCTTAATGTCGGCGGCAAGACGACCGCCGGAAACGTCTACATCGCCTCGGTCTCCAAGCAATCGGTCGCCGATGCGGTGATCAATGTCTCGGGCGAAGTGACGGCGACGAATGCTGCGAAGCAGGGCGGCGACATCGTTCTTTCCGGCGACGGCGATGTGAACGTCAGCGGTCAGCTGACGGGCGCAAATGTCAGTATCGCGAGCACGGGCGGCACCACCACTGTCAGCGGCTCGGTAACGGCCGAGCAGGCGAATGGCGCGGGCGGCGATATCACGGTCACCGCGCCGAATGTGGCGCTGGCGAGTACGGCGAAGCTCGATGCGAGCGGCACGACCGGCGGCACGGTGCTCGTCGGCGGCGATGTGCATGGCGGCGTCAATCCCTCGGAGAATTTCTCGCCCGTGCGTGTCGCCAACGCAGACACGACTTCCGTCGCGAAAGGCGCGAGCATCCTCGCCAACGGCAGCGCCGGAAATGGCGGCAATGTCGTGGTCTGGTCGAACCAGAAGACCGATTTCGCGGGCACGATCTCGGCGACAGGCGGCGGCGGCAATGGTGGATTCGCCGAGACTTCCTCGCACAAGGTGCTCGGATTCACGGGCACGGTCGATCTCACCGCGACCGGGGGCAAGACGGGCACGCTGCTGCTCGATCCGGAAAACCTCTCGATCTGTGCCAATCCGTGCACGACCAACGCGACGTTTGCGACTGGGACCTATACGGCCACCGGCGACAATTCCACGCTTCTCAATACGGATCTCCAGACCCAGCTCGGGCTCTCCAATGTCGTCGTGACGACGGGCGGAGCGGGGTCGGCGGGCGCCCAGACCGGCGACATCACGGTCGCGGCGCCGGTGACATGGTCGAGCGGCAATACGCTGACGCTCGAGGCTTATCACTCGATCTTTGTCGGGGCGGCCCTGACCGCCAATACCGGCAGCGGCGGCGCTGTCGACATGAAGGTCAATCAAGGCGGCACTGGCGGCGTCATCGAATTCGACACCGGCGGTTCCGTCACGACCACCTTGGGACAGACCTATGAGGGACCCGTCTCGCTCACGGTCACGACCGGGCTCTCGGATTCGAGCGCGGCCGGCGTGATCTTCGACTCCACGGTGGACGGCGCCCAGACGCTCACCGTCACCGGCAATGCCACGTTCGACGGTGTCGTCGGCGGAGGGACAGCGCTCACCAGCGTCGACGTCACCGGCACCACCGACATCAACACCACCGCGATCAGCACGTCCGGCAACCAGACCTACACCGGCAATGCGACGCTTGCGAAGGCAACGAACCTCACGAGTACCGGCGGCCTGGTCGATTTCGGCGGTACGCTCAACGGTGCCTTCGACCTCACCATCACCGGCAAAGGCGAGTTCGACGGCATCGTCGGCGGCACGACCGCGCTCACCAGCATCGACGTCACCGGCACCACCGACATCAACACCACCGCGATCAGCACGTCCGGCAATCAGACCTACACCGGCGCCGTCACGCTCGCCGCCAGTCCGACTCTCACGAGCACCACCGGGAATATCGGCCTCGGCACGACCGACGCAAAGACCGCCGGCAGTGAAGGCCTGACGGTCGACGCCACCGCGGGATCGGTCTCCTTCAACGGCACGGTGGGCGGCACCAAGCAGCTTACGACGCTCTCGGCAACGTCAGGGACCACTATCACCGGCGGCGCCATGACCATGAGTGGCGCGCTTACGCTTGACGCCGGCACCACGATTGCGATCACCGGCGCGGTGAGCGCGAGCTCGCTTTCGGGTTACTCGCACGGCAGCGCGAGTCTGACCGGAGCCAACGCGATCGGAAGTCTCGGCGCATTCAACACCAACAATGGCGACTTCACGCTCGATGACGGTGCGCTGTCGATCACCGGCGCGCTGAATGCGGGCAGCGGCACCGTCAATCTCGTCGATACGGCGACCATCGGCGAGTCGGGAAGCGGCGCCATCACGGCTGCAACGCTCAAAGGCTCCTCGGTCGGCGGCACGACGCTCAACAGCGCTACCAACCAGATCACCCAGCTCGGCAATTTCACCAATACCACGAGCGGTGAGTTCGATCTGACCGATGCGCACGCGCTCACGGTCTCCGGCACGCTCGACAACTCGACCGTCGCCGCCAATGTGAATCTCACGACCACCGGTGTCGGCAGCAATCTCGTCGTCACCGGGGCGATCGATACCAACACCAGCTGGGTGCTCGGTCTCTATTCCGCGGGCACGATCGACGAGAGCGCCGGCACGATGACCGCCGGTGCGCTCACCGGAACCTCGGTCGGCGGCGCGACCCTTACGGGCACCACCAATCACATCGCTTCGCTCTATGGCTTCAGCAATTCCGGGGCGGGCGGCTTTGACTTCTCTGATTCGATCTCGGTCGCGGTGGCGCCGCACGGCTCCAGCACGATCGACGCGGGGACCGGCGATCTGACGATCACGACGACCGGCAGCGGCCACCTCATTTCGCTCCAGGCGGATCTCGTCGCCGGTGCGTCAGGCGGCACGCAGACGATCACGCTGAATTCGGCCGATGCCATCAGTCAGACAGCCGGCACGATCACCGGCGGGACGTTGACCGGTTCTTCCCATGGCAACACGACGCTCACAGATGCCAACGCGATCGGAAAGCTCGGCAGCTTCGCCACCAATGGCGGCAACTTCACGCTAAACGATACGGCGGCACTCACGGTCGGCGGCACGCTGAACGTCACGGGCGCAACGCTGTCGCTGACCGATACTGGCGGCGGGATCAATGCGAGCGGCGCCACGGTCGACGCGGCCACGTTGACCGGTTCAACCACAGGCGGCAATGCGAACTTCACCGGCGGCACGAACGCCATCGGCGCGGTCTCCGGATTCACCGTCAACACGAGTGGCAATTTCTACCTCAACGACACAACGGCCCTCAGCATCACGGGCGACATCGTCGTGCCGGGCAACATCTATCTCCAATCCGCCGACACCACGACGGGCATCACCTTCAATCCGACATCGCCGCCTCTGCACATCACCGCGGGTGGAAGCGGTCTGATCTCCATTCAGTCCGACAAGACGGTGTTCTCTGGCGCGACCGTCGTGAGCGCAGGAACGCTCGAATTCGCGCCGAACACGCTCGGAAAGATCCAGCACGTCAAGGGCGTTCCGGCCAATCTGAGCTACACCGCCAATCTGGTTCGCATCGGCGCGGTGACGCTCCCAGGCGCAGGTTCGCCCACAACCACCGCCGGTGAAATCGATATCGAGGCCAACACCGACTTCGGCACGGCCGCCCTCGAGCTCGACACCATCATTTCGGGCGGCAGCACGGGGAATATCGTCTTCGGCGGAACGGTCAACGCGGCGTCACTGCTTGCCAACGCGGCCGGAACGATCGAACTCAATTCGACCACCGTCACGACGACGGGAACGCAGGAATATAACGGCGCCGTGAGCCTCGGCGCAGGCAACACGCTGCAGGGCTCGACCGTCACCTTCGATTCGACGGTCAATGGGGGCAACACGCTCGCGATCACCGGCAACGCGGTCTTCGATAACGTGGTCGGCGGCGGCACGGCACTGACCAGTCTTTCCGTGACCGGCACCACCACCATCAACACGAGCGGGATTACGACCAGCGGGACGCAGCACTATGGGCAAAAGGTTACGCTCGGCCACGATACCACCGTCACCGGCACGACGGTGACGTTCAGCGGCGCCGTCGATCCGGCGGCCGCGTACGCGCTGACGGTGGCCGGCAATGCGGTATTCGACGGTGCGGTCAGCGGGCTTTCCGCACTTACCGTGAACGGCACCACCGACATCAATGGCGGTTCGATCAGCACGAGCGGCGCCCAGGATTACAAGGACAACGTCACGCTCACGGCGAATGCCGATCTCACCGGCTCCTCGATCACCTTCGAAAAGAAGGTGGATGCCCAGACCGCGGGCGGGGAAAGCCTGACGACGCATGGACCGACAAGTTTCGATGGCGCGGTCGGTTCGACCAACGCGCTTTCGGCCCTAGCCGTGAATGGAACGACGGCCATCAACACCACGGCAATCTCGACGATCGGCGGACAGACCTATAACGGTGCCGTGACGCTCGGCGCGAATGTGGACCTCACGGGTTCGCTGGTGTGGTTCAAGTCGACACTCGACGATGCGCTCGCGAACACGCACGACCTGACGGTGAGCGGCAATGCGGAGTTCGACGGCGCGGTCGGAACGACGGCGCTGCACAGCCTGCATGTGACGGGCACCTCGGCGATCAATACGTCCGCGATCACCACCAGCACGACTCAGGTTTATGACGGCGCGGTGACGCTGGGCATTGCGGGCCTGGCGACGCTCACGGGCACCACGGCGACGTTCGGTTCGACGGTGAATGCGACGACGTCGGGCACGCAGAGCCTGAAGGTAGCGGGCAATGCGGTCTTTGGCGGCATTGTGGGTGCGACCAAGCTCGGCAGCCTCGAAGTCACCGGAACCACGGCGATCAACGCCACGGCGATCTCGACAACGGGCGGACAGACCTTTGACGGCGGCGTGACGCTGGGCGCGAATGCGAACCTCACGGGTTCGCTGGTGTGGTTCAAGTCGACGCTGGACGATACGCTCGCGAACACGCACGACCTGACGGTGACGGGCAACGCCCGGTTCGACGGCACAGTCGGAACGACGGCGCTGCACAGCCTGCATGTGACGGGCACCTCGGCGATCAACGCGGCTTCAATCACGACGAGCGCGGCCCAGACCTATGACGGCGCGGTGACG
>Ga0070734_10004807_pt1 | contig 12471 bp, 11 predicted proteins | sample Coa_R1_8_FD_66444 | JGI IMG/M metagenome (GOLD analysis project Ga0070734, IMG submission 66444) | Surface soil microbial communities from Centralia Pennsylvania, which are recovering from an underground coalmine fire - Coalmine... | ecosystem: Environmental > Terrestrial > Soil > Unclassified ...
ACCTCCCTGGTGCCCTGCGGGTCCAGGCCGTTGGTCGGCTCGTCGAGGATGATCAGCTCCCGTGGCTGGAGCAGGCTCGCCGCGATGGCCAGGCGCTGCTTCATGCCAAGCGAGTAGGCACGGTAGTGCTTTTTCGCGGCAGCCAGCAGGCCGACCCGTTCCAGCGCGGCCGTGACCCTCGCGTCGGTGGTGGCCGGGTCGGCGGTCGCGTCCACGGCGTCGATCCTGGCCAGGTTCGCCCGGCCGGACAGCTGCGTGTAGAACGCGGGGCCCTCGACCAGCGAGCCGACCCGGGGCAGCACCCGCGCCGCCCCCGAGGGCATGGCGGTGTCCAGCAGTTCGTGGCTGCCGCTGGTCGCGAAGATCAGGCCGAGCAGCATCCGGATCGTGGTGGTCTTGCCGGAGCCGTTGGGCCCGAGGAATCCGTAGACCGACCCGCGCGGCACCACCATGTCCAGCCCGTCCACGGCAAGCTGGCCGCCGCGGAACCGCTTGGTCAGCCCGTGGGTCACCACGGCGGCCTGGGCCGTGGCCCCCTCATCGGCTGGGCCGCCGGGCGGGACGGGGGCGTCCCGCACCGGCTTGTCCGCTGATGTCTCCAGACTGGCGCTCACTTGACTTGGGCGACGTCCGCGTAGAGGACCGACGGCGTGACCGCGCCGATCAGCACGTGCCCGTTGGTGATGAGCATGGAGACCAGGCTAGTGTGCAGCAGCTTGCCACTGCCCCAGGCGCCGTGCACCGGGTGTGCCGCGAGCATCAGCGCGCCGAGCATGGCGGAGCCGCTGATCGACCCGCCACCGCCGGACGCCGAGCGGGCCGCCTGGCCCGCCACCCCGGCGGCGCTCCCCGCGCCGGCCACCTGGGACATCGCACCGCCAGGAAGGACCGCAGCCGCGGGCAGGACGGCCACCGTGGTCCAGTCCTTGCCGATGACCTGGCCGCTTGACTTCATGCCCTGCGGCTTCTGGCCGGGCATGGCGCCGGCCGGCAGGCCCAGGGTTTCCGTGTGGACCTTCGCCCCGGCCGGCGGGGTGAAGGTGAAGTTGCTGGCCGCGGGGGTGACGAACGAGATCGACGTGTAGCCGACCTGGAACACCGGGCTGGCCGTTCCCTTGGCGAATACCTGCACCTGCAGTGGCACGGACAGGTGCTGCGCGTCCAGCGCGATCGTGATCTTGGCAACCTGCGAGCCGCTGGCCTTCGGCGCCAGTACGAGCTGGTAGGCGGCCTGACCAGCGACGGTCACGTTCGCTTCCGTGGTCACCCGCGTGCTGGGGCCAGCGAGCTTGAGCGCCTGCTGGGCGGCCTGCTGCGGGGTGAGCGGGGCCTTGGGTATAGCGGGCTCCCTGGCGTGCTCGCCATGCCCCGCCGGGATCAGGTACTTGGTCACCGAGTTGTTATTGCTCTGCCACAGCCACGCGGTGGTCCCGTTGCGGATCAGGTCGGTCTCGCCCATCTGCACGGGCACGGCAAGGCGCACCTTCCGTGGCCCGTCGTACCAGATCTTCAGCGTGTGCGACCCGGCCAGCAGCGACGTGAGCGAGTTCGGGTTCTCGCCCCCAGGAAGCTGCGGGATGCCCAGCGTGGCGGTCTCGACCACCGTGCCGGTCAGCGGCGGGATGGGGCTGTGGTCGCCGGCGATGGCGGTGAGCAGTTGCGCTGGCGTGCGTGGCGGCAGCGCCGGGGCAGCCTGCGCGACCGTGACGGCGGAGGCTATGCCTACTCCGGCGACCACGGCCACCACACAAGCCGGTACGACCCAACGGGCCCGCCGGGAGAACTTCGGGATCGCTGCCATGAAAACTCACTCCTTGCCAAGCGCCCCGGGTGTTCCGTGGCGGTCTGCCACCGGGGTCCCGTCATTCATTGTGCACGGCGGCGCTGTGGTATCCCTGTGAGCAAAGGCCGTGCGGTAAAGCGGGCATCGGGGAGATGCGAAGCATGCGTGTGCTCGTGGTGGAGGACGAACGGCGGCTGGCCGCCGCGGTGCGGCGAGGGCTGCAGGCAGAGGGCTTCGCGGTGGACCTGGCCCATGACGGCGAGGATGGCCTGCACCTGGCCAGAGAGGGTGCCTACGACGCGCTGGTCCTGGACCTGATGCTGCCGAAGATCTCCGGGTACCGGATCTGCCGCCAGCTACGGGCCGAGGAGAACTGGGTCCCGATTCTGATCCTGTCCGCGAAGGACGGGGAGTACGACCAGGCCGACGGGCTCGACCTGGGCGCGGACGACTACCTCACCAAGCCCTTCTCCTACGTGGTGCTCGCCGCCAGGCTGCGGGCCCTGCTCCGGCGCGGCGCGCAGCCGCGGCCCGTCCAGTTGCGCGCCGGGGACCTCACCCTGGACCCGGGGACCAGGCAGGTCCGCCGCGGCGAGACGCCCATCGACCTGACTCCGCGGGAGTTCGCCCTGCTGGAGTACCTGATGCGCCAGGCCGGGCAGGTGGTGTCCAAGACCTCGCTGCTGGAGCACGTCTGGGACGCCTACACCTCGGTGGACCCGAACGTGGTCGAGGTCTACGCCGGCTACCTGCGCCGCAAGATCGACAGCCCGTTCGGCCGCCGCGCGCTGCAGACGGTCCGCGGCGCCGGCTACCGCCTCGCCGCCGACGGCGGATAACACCCGCGGCGAGCGGCGTGGCGGCGGCACGGCGGGAGATGATCGGACCGTGACCTTGTCCGTGCCCCGCTGGTGGCGGCGGCGCAGCCTGCGCGCCCGGGTGACGATAATCACCACACTGGCTCTCGCGGTGGCCCTGGTGGCCGGTGCGATGCTGCTGCGCGGCACGCTCCAGGCATCCCTGACGCGGGAGGTGGATAACACCGCGCGGCAGGGCGGGCAGGAAGTTGCCGCGCTGATCAACGGGAACCAGCCGCCGCCCGACCCGGTCGTGGTGGCAGGCACGCTTACCGTCCAGGTGCTGGGTGCCGACGGCCGGATCGTGAATGGCTCGCCGACCGCCGACCGGCTGGTCCCGCTGCTGCCCATGACCCGTGCGGCCAGCGCAGCCAGGACCGGGCGCGCGGTGCTGATCGATGGGCGCCCGTTCGGCATCCCTTACCTGATGCGCGTGGTAGCGGTCCCAGCCGACCACGGCCAGATCGTGCTCTCTGCCGCCGCGTACACCGAGGTCAGGGACACCATGATGGCGCTGAACCGGGCCCTGCTCATCGCCACGCCGTTGCTGTTGCTGCTGCTGGCCGGCGCCACCTGGCTGGTGGTCGGGTCCACGCTGCGGCCCATCGCCGCGCTGCGCCGCGGCGCGCAGCTGGTCACCGCCACCGGAAAGGCCAGGGAACTGCCGGTGCCTGAGGCGCGCGACGAGGTCCGCACGCTGGCGATCACACTCAACGACATGCTGGCGCGCCTGGACGCCGCGCAACGGCAGCAGCGCAGCCTGGTCTCCGACACCGCGCACGAGCTGCGCAGCCCGATCGCGAGCATCCGCGCCCAGCTCGAGGTGGCGCTTGACCACCCGGAGCAGCAGGACTGGAACCAGACGGGACGCGACGTGCTCGCCGACACGCTGCGGCTGTCCAGGCTCGCCGAGGACCTGCTCGTGCTGGCCAGGCTGGACGAGCACCAGCCGCGAGCGGGCGCGGGCAGGCCTGTGGACCTTGCCGCGCTGATCACCGAGGAGGCCGAGCGCAGCGCCGGCGGGCGGGTGCCGGTGACGGCACAGGCCGACGGCCCGTGCCTTGTCACCGGCGAGGTGGAAGGGCTACGGCGGCTGCTGCGGAACCTGATCGACAATGCTTTGCGGTACGCCAAGTCCGGGGTCGAGGTGGCCGCGCGGCGCGAGGCCGGGGAGGCCGTGCTGACCGTCACGGACGACGGGCCGGGCATCCCGCCGCCCGACCGTGAGCGTGCTTTCGACCGCTTCGTCCGGCTCGACGACGCCCGCAGCCGGGACGAGACCGAGACCGGGGGGGCCGGGCTCGGCCTGGCCATCGTGCGGGCCATCGCCCGCACGCACGGCGGCTCGGCGTACCTGGAGGGCGCCAGCCCCGGCCTGCGCGCGGTGGTCCGCCTCCCCGCCATGGCCCCGGAGCCGCCCGCAGCTTCGGGCCAGCCCGGCGGGGGTGCTTGACGCCGGTCCATCGGCACCTCTAGCGTGTCGCTGCCGCGATCGCGGATCGCGGTGGTGCAGTTCTAGCGAAGTCCGGTGAGATCCCGGCGCTGTCCCGCAACGGTGGTCCCCTTTGGGGGCGAGCCCGGTCGCCTGTGCTGTGCCAACGACATGGCCCTCGATGGAAGGGCGGTGCGTAGGGTGCCCGCCGATCCGCCGCAAGCACCATCGCGCCGCCTCCCCCTGCCTGTCGTGCTGCTGGCGCTCACCGCGCTGCTGCTGGTGAGCATGGTCCTGGGTGTGGCCATCGGCTCGGTGCCGGTCAGCCCGCGCGCGGCCCTGCAGGTGATCGCGGACCACCTGGCCGGTCATCCCCGGTACAGCGTGGCGGACGCGATCATCTGGGAGATCCGGCTGCCGCGGGTGCTGCTGGCCGCGCTCGTGGGAGCGACGCTGGCCACCGCCGGGACCGTGGTCCAGGTGCTGGTGCGCAATGCGCTCGCCGACCCGTTCCTGCTCGGGGTGTCGTCGGGAGCCAGCGTCGGCGCGACCGCCGTGCTTTTGTTCGGCGCATTCGCGTCGCTCGGCGTCTGGGCGATCTCGGCCGGGAGCGTGCTGGGGGCCCTGGGCGCGATGGGCGCGGTGTTCCTGGTGTCCCGGCAGGGGCGGGCGCTGTCGCCGACTCAGCTCATCCTGTGCGGCGTGGTGCTGTCGGCACTGTTCGAGTCCGTGACCAGTTTCCTGATCTTCCGCGGCAACCCGCAGGCGACACAGGCCGTGCTGTTCTGGCTGCTCGGCTCGTTCGGCCTGGCCAGCTGGCAGCAGCTGCCGATCCCCGCCATCGTGCTCACCGCCGCGATGGCCTACCTGCTCGCCCAGGGCCGGTCGCTGAACGCGCTGGCCCTGGGCGCGGGACCGGCGGCCGCGCTGGGGGTGGACCTGCGCCGGCTGCGCCGCGACCTGTTCATCGCGACCTCGCTGATGGCCGGGGTGGCGGTCGCGGTCAGCGGCGTGATCGGGTTCGTGGGCCTGGTGATCCCGCACATCGTCCGCCTGATGGTCGGCTCGGAACACCGCCGGGTGCTGCCGGCCGCGATGCTGTTCGGCGCTTCGTTCATGGTGCTCGGCGACCTGCTCGCCCGGGTGATCGTGGCGCCGCAGGAGATGCCGATCGGCGTGATCACGGCGTTCATCGGCGCACCGCTGCTGATCGTGCTCATCCGGCGCCGTCCCTACCTGTACGGGACGGCCGGATGAGCCTGGAGCTGCGCGACCTGCACGTGGACATCGCCGGCCGGCGGATCGTCAGCGGGATTGGCTTCACCGTCCCCGACGGAACGTTCGCCGGGCTGCTCGGGCCGAACGGCAGCGGGAAGTCCACCATCCTCAAGACCATCTACCGGGTCCACCGCCCGGCCGCGGGCCGGGTGCTCGTGGACGGGCAGGACCTGCTCGCGCTGCGGCCCCGGGACGCGGCGAGGCGGATCGCCGTGGTCGCCCAGGAATTCACCCTCGAATTCGACTTCACCGTCGCCGAACTGGTCATGATCGGCCGGACCCCGCACAAGCGGCCCTTCGACCGCGACGACGACACCGACCGGGCGGCCACCGAGCAGGCCATCGAGCGCGTCGGCTGCCAGCACCTGGCCCACCGCGGGTTCAACACCCTGTCCGGCGGCGAGAAGCAGCGGGTACTGATCGCCCAGGCGCTCGCCCAGGGCGCCGACCACCTGGTGCTCGACGAGCCGACCAGCCACCTCGACATCCGCTACCAGGTCGAGATCCTCGAACTGGTGGCCGGCCTCGGCGTCACCGTGCTGGCCGCCATCCACGACCTCAGCCTGGCCGCGCTGTTCTGCGACGCCGTCCACCTGATCGCCGACGGGCGGCTGATCACCGGCGGGCCTCCGGAGCAGGTGCTGACCGCCGCCACCGTGCGCGCCGCTTACGGCACCGAAGTGCTGGTCATCGCCCACCCCGAGACCGGCACCCCGCACCTGATCCCGCGGCGCACCGGCCGCGGGGCCGAGGCCGCCCCGCCGGCCTCACCTGCCCCCGACCCGCCGGACGCCACCGGCCACTGAGAGGAGACCCCTGTGCGGTTCTCACCGCCCCCCGGGACCCACAGCCGCGTGACCATCCCCGCCGCCGCGCTGCTCGCGGCCTGCACCGCCCTGGCCGCCTGTAGCTCCGCCGACGCACCGGGATCGGGATCCACGCCCTCACCCGGGCCACACGCGGCTTATCCGGTCACGGTGACCAGTTGCGGGGTGCCGGTCACCTACGACCGCGCCCCCACGCGGGCCGTGTCCAACGACGTCAACGCCACCGAGGACATGCTCGCGCTCGGGCTGGAGTCGCGGATGGCCGGGACCTTCGGCGTCACCGGGGACCTGCCGGCCCATCAGCAGGTCCCCGCGCCGTACCTGGCCGGCTTCCGCAAGGTACGCCAGGTGTCTCCCGACTACTTCACCCGCGAGGAACTCGTCGGCCTGCATCCCGACTTCCTCTTCGCCGGCTGGGACTACGGCCTCCAGCAAGGGACCACCCTCACCCCGGCCGGCCTGGCCCCGTTCGGCATCAAGACGCTGGTCCTGACCGAGTCCTGCGCCCGCGTCCAGAAGGGCATCGGCTCGGTCAGCATCAACGACACCTACACCGACCTGCGCAACCTCGGGGAGATCTTCAACGTCCGCGCCAAGGCCCGGCAGGTCATCACCCATATGCAGGAGCAGGTGGCCGCCGCGCGCACCGCGGTGGCCGGGCACAAACCGGTCACCGTGTTCGACTACGACAGCGGCCAGTCAGCCCCGTTCGCCGGCGCGGGCCTGGCCATCCCGACGGCACTCATCGCCCTGGGCGGCGGGACCAACATCTTCGCCGGACTCGAGCAGAGCTTCACCTCGGTGTCCTGGGAACAGGTCGTCAGCAAGGATCCGCAGTGCATCATCATCAACGACTACGGCACGCCGACCGCCGCGCAGAAGGAGAAGTTCCTGGAGACCAGCCCGATCACCCGTAACCTCACCGCGGTCAGGAACCACTGCTTCCTGCCGCTGGCCTACGACGAGATCACCCCCGGACCGCGCAACGCTGCGGCCGTCACGGCGATCGCCCGCTGGCTGCACCCGGCGGCGTTCGGGCTGCCCGCCGACGGTGCTCCCTGATCGCCGCGCCGGCGCCCTGGGCTACCAGCGGCCCCAGGGGAGCAGGGAGACCACCGCGATGACGGCGAACAGCAGCGTCAGGTAGGCGATGGACAGGTGGAACAGGCGCATCGAGGCGGGGTTGGCGCTGGGGCGCGCGATCCCGGCGCAGGTTCCCTCGTCCACCTCGCGGCCGCCGCCACCGGCAGCCGGCCCCACGGCGGTCGCGACCGCAGCGGCCGGGACCGGCGCGGCGGCGCGGTTGACCCTCGCGTGCAGCCGGTGCGCCTCGGCGAGGAACCAGCCGCCCAGGCCGACCGCGCACACCGTGTAGATCCAGCCGGCGTACGGCGCGAGCGCCAGCGTCGAGGCGACCATCACGTAGGAGTAGAACAGGATCTTGCGGGCCACCACGGTCGCGGGCGCGACCACCGGCAGCATGGGCACGCTGGCCGCGGCGTAGTCGTCGCGGAACTTCATGGCCAGCGCCCAGAAGTGCGGCGGCGTCCAGAAGAAGATGACCGCGAACAGGACGATCGCCGGCAGGCTCACCGTGCCGGTCACGGCCGACCAGCCCACCAGCACGGGGAAGCAGCCCGCGGCGCCGCCGATCACGATGTTGGACGCGGTGCGCCGCTTCAGCCCGATCGTGTAGACGAAGACGTAGAACAAGATGGCGGCGTCGGCCAGGATCGCGGACAGCCAGTTGACCATGGTGCCGAGCAGCACCGTGGACGCGGCGCCGAGGACGATCCCGAAGATGAGTGCTTCGAACGGCTTGACCACGGCCATCGGCGCGGGCCGCGCCAGTGGGCGGCGCGAGGTACGCCGCATCACGGCGTCGATGTCGCGGTCGATATAGCAGTTGATCGTGTTCGCGCTGCCCGCGGCCAGGGCCCCGCCGGCCAGCGTGACCAGCAGCACCCGGACCGACGGCAGGCCACGGTCCGCGAGGAGCATCGTGGGAATGGTCGTGACCAGGAGCAGTTCGATGATCCTCGGCTTGGTCAGCGCGAACAACGAGGACGCCATGGCCTTCACGCTGCGGCGGCCCGTGAGGGGCATCGCGGGCAGGGTGCCCGCGGAAACTTCCGGCACGCTCTAGTCCTCAGTCCTCGTTTGTCGGCGGTTGGACGCCGGTGATCGTGCCGGTGTCCACCGCGGGTGGCATGACCGGCCGGGCCGGTGCCGCCGCGGTCTCGGGCAACGCGGTCGCGGTCGTCGGACGCAACTGCAACTGATAGCGGTGGCCCGGCACCAGATGCGGCTTGGTGTAGAGAACGTACAGCGCCCCGGCAACACCGACGAACAAGAGCATAGGGAACACGAAGGTAAGGATGGCCGCACCGTAGCTCCAGTCACCTGTCGGCGACGCGGCGATCAATCCATGCACTCCAGCCTCCTGCTGCACATAATTTTCATCTGAGGCCGGGCCGAGGCGGCCAGGCCGATTTGGCGGGCTTGAGCAACCGGTCGAAGCCGCTCGTCAAGGCCTGCGCCTCCTCATCGTTCAGCCACCTGATGAGGAGGGCCACACCGGCGGTGACGTAGACGGGAAGCACGAGCACCCACAGCTCCGCACCGCCCGTCTGCTGGTCATACACAACGCTTAGCACGTGCCGCCCGGCCCCGAGGTAGCTGGGGTAGGCGACGCCGTAACCGAATACGAGCACCATGCCGAGCAATGTGCCCACGACGATCGTGCCGGCCAGCAGCATCACCCGGCGCAGCGGCGGCAGCACCGGGCTCAGCGGCCGGGAGCCGATGAGCACGAGCCAGAACGCCACGCCCAACCCAAGGTAGGACACGACCTCGGCGGCATACACGACGGGGTACCGCAGCGCGCCGTCGTACAGCGGCGGCAGGTGCCAGCCGCACCACGCAACGTTGAACACGATGACCGTGCCTACCGCCAGCCGGACCCGGCCGGTGGTGGGCCGCGGAGGGGAGTCCGCGGCCGGCCGCCGCCCCGCCACCCCGGCCGGTGACCGCCGGAACTCCACGCCGCGCCGCAGCACGAGCCATGGCGCCCCGAGCACCAGGAAGACCGGGGCCACGGTCGCCAGCAGGATGTCCTGCAGCGACCGGACCCAGATATACCTGGCCGACCAGTACGCCAGCGGGGAAAGGAGGGCGAGGATCACCACGAACAGCCCACCGTAGAAGGCCGCAGCCTCCCAGCCCATGCCGCGCGGGGTGCCCTCGCCCCGCCGCCTCGCATCGGCGGCCATGCCGCGCAGGCCGTGCGCGTGCACGGCGACCACGACGGCTACCACGGCCAGGACCGCGGCATTGGCCGACCAGTGCGAGACAACCACGTTCATGACGACCACGGCCGCCGGCCGGCTGTGAGGCCCTCCGGGCGAGCCGCTGCCTCCTTAAGGAATGACGTAGAACAGGACCCAGAACAGCACGGCGACGATGGCCAGGAAGTTCCACACGGTCGCGAACCCCGACAGCGACGCCTGGAAACGCTGGACCGCGAACGCTTCCTTGTAGGTGGGCGGCTGCTCCACGAAGGAGATAGCCGGGATGAAGCGCGCCCGGGCAAGCAGCGTCTCCAGCCAGATCATGGCCGCCAGCAGCACCACGATGAACACCGGGTAGAACCCGGTGAAAACGCTGGAGAAACCGGAACTGCCCGGCCAGAACGGCAGGTAGAGCAGTTCCAGTATCTGCAGCACGATCGCCGCGAGGCCGAGCAGCAGCGCGACCACCGCGCCGATCTGCCACAGGCCCTTCTTGCCGCCCTTGATCTGCTGCAGCGCCGCGTAGTGGATCGCCGCGCTGACCAGGACACAGAACATGATCACGGTGCCGTAGATCATGGACGGCGCGTGGTAGCCCGAGCCCATCCACCGCCCGGAGGCGTTGACCGAGCGCAGGTAGAAGTAGGCGAACATGAACGAGCCGAACAGGAAGCAGAGCCCGCCAATAGCCAGGCGCGACGCCGTCCATGAGGCATTGAGGGCGGCCTCGTGGTAGAAGCCTTCCTCCTCGGTTTCGCGGCTCAGCCCGGAGGTGCCGGTGGTTGCTGGCTCGGCCATTGCTATGCCTCCACTCCCGCGCCAGCACCCGCGTAAGCGGCGCTGACGACGCCGACCGGCGGATTAAGGTCAGCCACCGGTGGCGCATTCGGGTCGCCGTACTCGTAGGGGCCGGACAGAATCACCGGGATGTGCTCGAAGTTCTCCGGTGGCGGTGGCGAGGAGACCTGCCATTCCAGACCGCGGGAGTGCCACGGGTTGCCGATTTCCTTCTCGCGCCAGACCAGCGTGGACATGATGAAGTTGAACAGGAAGATCAACAGCGATCCGCCCAAGAGGAACGCGGAGATCGAGACCCAGTCGTTGAGCGTCTGCAGGTTCCGCGCGTACTCGAACACCCGCCGTGGCATGCCCATCATGCCGAGCGCGAACAACGGCAGGAAGGTCGAGTTGAAGAAGATGAACATGGTCCAGAAGTGGATCTTGCCGAGCCGCTCGTTCAGCTTGATCCCCATCATCTTGGGCAGCCAGTAGTAGATGCCCGCCATGAAGGCGAAGATCAGCCCGCCCATGATCGTGTAGTGGAAGTGGGCCATGACGAAGAACGACCCGTGCTCGGTGGTGTCCGCTGGCACGTCGGAAAGGAACACGCCGGAGACGCCGCCGATCAGGAAGTTGAAGTACATGGCCAGGCAGAAAAGCATCGGGACGGTGAACCTGATCTTCGCTTTCCAGAACGTCCCGAGCGCCACCAGGTAGATGAACCCGGTGGGAATCGAGATCAGCTCCGTGGTCAGCATGAACAGCGGCCGCATGTCGGGGTTGATCCCGCTGTCGAACAGGTGGTGCTGCCAGACGAAGAACGACAGCAGGGCCACGCCGATCATGCCCGCGGCGGCCGTCCGGTAGCCGAACAGCGGCTTGCGGCACATCACCGGGAGGATCTCCGACACCACGCCAAACCCCGGCAGCGCCAGGATGTAGACCTCCGGGTGCCCGAAGAACCAGAACACGTTCTGGTACAGGTAGCTGCTCCCGCCGAGCTGGTTGGCGAAGAAGGCGGTCTGGAAGGTCCGGTCGGTGATCATCATGTACATCCCGGCCACCAGGACCGGCACGGCCAGCACCTGGAGGAAGGACACGGTGAACATGGACCACACGAACATCGGCAACCGGCTCCACCGCATGCCCGGCGCCCGGTAGTTGATGTAGGTCACGATGATGTTGAACCCGGCCAGGATCATCGAGATCCCCATGAGGCCGAACGCGATCGCGTAGGTGTCCATACCGGGGCCGGCCTGGGTGGCCAGCGGCTCGTAACCGGTCCAGCCGGTGGGGAAGCCGCCGAGCAGGATGCCGGACAGCAGGATGACGTAGGCGGCCGGGGTCAGCCAGAAGCCGATGGCCTCGATCCGCGGGAACGCCATCCGCTTCGAGCCGATCATGAGCGGCGCGAAGTACTGGCCGAACGGCCCGAGCACGACCGACGACATCATCATCATCATCATGGTGCCGTGCTCGCCGACCACCATCAGGTACGCGCTCGCGCTCATCAGGTGATAGGTCGGCGACAGCAGTTCGCTCCTGATCGCCATGGCGAACAGGCCGCCGGTGAGGAAGTAAGTGATCATGCCGAACAGGTACTGGATGCCCACGACCTTGTGGTCGAGGGTGTACCTGAAGTACTTCGCCACGCCGCCGACCGGTTCGTGGTGTACCTCGGGAAGCGGCTTGCCGAGCATGAGCCTGCCGAGGTCGTTGAACACGCCGAGCCCGGCCAGCCAGCCCACCACGCCGAACACGTAGCCGAGCACGGTCGGCACGTCGTTGGTGTCGGACAGGGCGTTCTGCGCGTAGTCGTAGGACAGTGCGTTGCCGAGCCAGTGCCCGACGAGGTAGCCGATGATCCCGCCGATGATGCCGGTGTGCACGGCCGGCCTCATCCACCAGGGGCGCCCGTTCTCCGTACCACCCGCCACGGGCTCCATCCGGCCCGCACCTGGCTGAGCTTCGATGGCCATCCGGTCACCTCTTCTTCGGACTGAACGCGGTATTGGCTGTCTGTGGGCAGGCCGCCGTCCGCGGCCGGGAGCCGATCATGGCGTCACCGGATCCTGTGGTGGGTAGTAGTACCCGGCCCCGCCGGTGATGCCGTCGATCTTGACGATCGCGGCGCCGAGCTGCGGGATGACGGTCGGGTCATAGGTGGTCGCATACGGCGGCAGCGCGTTCAGGATCCCGTTGCGGGCCTGCGTGAGCTGCATGC
>Ga0070734_10004808_pt1 | contig 12469 bp, 9 predicted proteins | sample Coa_R1_8_FD_66444 | JGI IMG/M metagenome (GOLD analysis project Ga0070734, IMG submission 66444) | Surface soil microbial communities from Centralia Pennsylvania, which are recovering from an underground coalmine fire - Coalmine... | ecosystem: Environmental > Terrestrial > Soil > Unclassified ...
CCCTGCATCCGCGCCCCCTGTGCCGGGCGGCTCGTCAGCAAAGAGCTCGTGCCGGCCGCAGCGAACCCGCTGGGCGTAGAACGGATCCTGGGGATCGCTGGCCACTATCGCTTCGCCAATTTTGCCGCCGTGGGTATCGTCAGTCGCCATGTCGATTCCTGTCGTGTAAGGGTGTAAGGCTGGCGTGCCCTGCCGCGACGCCGGCCCCGCGGATCGGGTTGGAGATCGTCCAGGAGGCCAGCGCGATGGATCAGGTCGAAGAGGTTGCCAGAACGGACGCCAGCGTCCGCGCCACATCTTCCAGGCGCAAGGGCTTGCGAAGCACGTCCGGAATCCCCGCCTCCTGTGCCCGGCGGGAAAGAGCCGTGCCGCTGTAGCCGCTCATCAGGACCACGGGAATCTCCGGCCGAAGCTGCTTCACGGCGCGGGCGAATTCCGTTCCCGTCATGTCCGGCATGGTCTCGTCGGTGAAAATGGCATCGAACCGGTCCGGATGTTCGCGAAACGCGCGCAGGGCCTCCACGCTGCTGGTGAAGCCGATCGGTTCGTAGCCCAGGCCGGCCAGCAGCTCCTCGTTCAACGACACCAGCATCGGCTCGTCGTCCAGCAGGAGCACCGTCTCGCCGTTTCCCCGCGGCAGCACCTCGGTCGATGCATCGGGGGTGCGCGACAGGTCACCGCCATAGGGAAGGTACACATTGAAAGTCGTTCCGGCGCCGGGAACGCTGTGCATATCGATGCCGCCGCCCATCTCCGTCACCATGCCGTGCACGAGGGACAGGCCGAGCCCGGTGCCTTCGCCGACGGGCTTGGTGGTGAAGAACGGATCGAACACGAGGTCCTGGATGGCGGGATCGATGCCGGTGCCGGTGTCGGCGACGCACAGGGTGACGTATTCGCCGGGCGCGAGCTGACCGCTCTGGACGCGCCGCGCCTGATCGACCCGCTGGCGGCGCAGGCTCACTGTCACCGTACCGTTCCCTTCGATCGCCTGCATCGCGTTGGTACACAGATTCATCACGATCTGGTGGACACCGGTGGCATCGCCCACCACCGCTGCGTTTCCCGCCTCCAGATGGCGCTCGAGGCGAATGCGGGCGGGTATGGAGGCGCGCAGCAGATCCAGCGTCTCTTCCACCGTGGCCTGGATGTGGAACGGTACCCGCCGGCTCATGCCGCTGGTGCTGAACGCGAGGATGCGCTCCACCAGCGTACGGGCGCGGGCGGCGGCATTCATGACATTGTCCAGATAGCGGCCGAGCCGGTTGTTGCCCGCCGCCGCGCGCTGCGCCATATCCCCATAGCCGAGGATGGCGCCGAGGATATTGTTGAAATCGTGTGCGATGCCGCCGGCGAGCGTCCCCATCGCCTCCAGCTTCTGCGAGCGGCGCAGCTGGGCTTCCAGGCGGTTTCTTTCTTCCTCCGCCCGCTTGCGGTCGGTGATGTCGCTCACCGAGCCGGACATCCGGTACGGCTTGCCGTGCTCGTCGCGAAAGGCAAGACCGCGCAGGTGAAGCCAGCGCTCGCCCAGGTCGTTGCGCACGCGGTATTCCGCGTCGACCCGCGGCGACCCGCCGCTCAGATGCTCCTTCACGGCGGCATCGAAACGCGCGACGTCGTCAGGATGCATGCGGCCTTCCGCCCGCCAGTCCGCGAGGGTGGCGAAAGGCTTGTCCGGAGGCATGCCGTAGAGCTCGCGCAGGCGTGGCGACACCTGGATCGTGTCGTCGACAAGGTTCCAGTCCCAGTACCCCTCGTTGGAACCCCGGGTCATGAACTGATAACGCTCTTCGCTCTGGCGCAGGGCCGCCATGGAGCTGTCGCGCCGCCGCAGCTCGCGTACGAGCGCGAGGGTGAGAAGGCCGATGATGGCGGACAGCGCCACCGCGCTGAAAATCCCGCCGACGGCACCTTCGCGCCACGAGTGGAGGACCGAATCGGTGTCGCGCGCCACCGCCACGACGACGGGCAGTCCGGGCACGCGCGCAAGCGCGCGATAGCGGTCGCGTCCGTCCAGGGCGCTCGGCGCACGGGTGACCACCGGGCTGTGCGCATCAGCCGGGAAGCCGGTCAGGATGCTCGGCACCCGGGCCCCGATGCGCATCTCATCATCGGGATGCCGGGCCAGCAGCGTCCCGTCGTCGCGGAGCAGTGCAATCGTGCTGTCCTCGCCCAGGGCGACCGCCTTGTAGAATTCTTCGTAGTAGGCCGTCTCCACCCGCGCCAGCACGATGCCCTCGAAGGTGCCGCCCCGGATGAGCGGACGGCCCAGATCGAAGCCCATGCGGCTGTCGGTCGCACTTCGAACCGGGGCGCTCACGTAAAGGCGGTCCCCGGCGTCGTTGCGCAGCGCGAGGAAAGCCTCTCCCACCGCCAGGCTCCGATCCGGATTGCTGGTGTTGCGCGACCAGTAGGCGAGCTGCCCCTGCTCGTCCAGAATGTTCAACGATCGCAGCTGCGGCACACCGGCCGCGCGCGTTCGCAGGTAGGCTTCCACATCGGCCGCGGAGGCTTTGCGCCCGTCCGGGGATTCATACCAGCTTGCCGTATCGCGGAGGATGAGGTCGATCGCCTGGAGCGACCGGGCGGCCTGCTCGGACAGCACCTGGGCGAGGTTCTTCAGCTCCCGGCTTGACCCTTGGATGGCGGTGCGGCGGTTCTCCCACACGTCGTAGCCGAAGGACGCCCACACGCAGGCGATGACCAGCACCCCGACCGCGGCGACAAACCGGCGCAGATTGGCGCTGGAGGGCCTGAGAAGCTCAACGAGGCGGCGCCGGTCCAAGCCTCAGCTCACCGGTGTCGCGGCGTCCTTCGGGTGCGTCCTGCACCGTGTGCCCGACCAGCGAAAGCAACTGCTCGCGCGTATAGGGCTTGGGCAGCACATGAGCGACATCCAGCCGCTTGGCCGCGTCCACGCATCCGCCCACTCCTTTCATGAAGCAGGCGGAGGTCGCCACCACCGGCGCGCCGCCGCAGATACGCCGGAGGAGCGCCACGGTATCGGACCCATTGGCTCGCGGCGCCGGAAGATCCGCGACGATCGCATCCACTTTGCACCCGGCCGGACATTCTCCCGGCTGGGAGATTGCAACGACTTCGTACCCGGCGCTTGCCAGCCATTCTTCCGCCAGGAGGCGGATGAGCTCGTCGGATTCGACGATCAGTACGCGATGGGGAGCGCTGGCCATGGCAATGAGTTTGTATCCTTGCCGTCATTACAAATCGGTTGCTTTCCAGGCGGATTTCGGCTGCCGCACTGGCGAATTACACGTGTAACGCCCGCGCGGGGCGGCATGCTGCGATGCGCCATCGAGCTCAACGCTCCTTGCCAGTTCCAACCGGGAAGCCCGAGATGGCGGCCGGAAACGCCGGCTGCAGCGCCGTATCGGTCGCCGGCCGCCGCACCGTTATCATCCGATCCGCCGCGCTCGGCTGCAATGGCCAGGCGAGGTCGCGCCGTCCGCCCAGCACTTCGAGGACGACTTCACGCAGCAATCCGACCACCGCCTGCGTGAGGACCGTGGCCGGACGCTGAGCGGAAACCAGCAGCGCCATCTGGATGGTGAGCCGCGGGTTGACGATCGGCCGCGTGGACAGCAGCGGCGCCCGGGCATCCCCCATGACGGAACTGAGCGGCAGCACGGCGTAGCCGCATCCTTCCAGCACCAGGCCGATGATGGAGGTGATGCCATCGGCCTCCATGGCGATGGTGGGCCGCACGCCAAGGGCCGACAGCTCGGTCTCCATCCGCATCCGGTTGGCGTTCGGGCGGCTGGGGATGACCAGCGGATAGCGCGCCAGCTCGCGCAGAGGAACGGGGCCCGGACGTCCGGCTTTGATGTCCGCCTTCGGCCCCACGAGAAACATCGCGTGCTCGAGCAGCGGGATGATGTCGATCGCCGGCGAGGGAACGGGATTGAAGACGAGGCCGACGTCGATGCGGCCGTTCACCAGCCATTCCGTGATGTAGGCCGACATGCCTTCCATCATTCCCAGCGACGCCTGCGGAAAGCGGGCGCGAAACGCGCGCGCCAGCGGAACGGTCAGCCGGGCGGCGAAGCTCGCAGGCAAGCCCACCCCCACGTGCCCCACCGGCGCTCCGCGCGACTCCGACAGCTCGTCGCGGGCTCGCTCGACCTGCTGAAGAATTCCTCGTGCGTGGGCCAGCAGGCGCTTGCCGGCATCCGTCGGCATCACACCGCGGCCGTTGCGATAAAGAAGCGACTGCTTCAGCTCCACTTCGAGCTGCCGCACCTGATGGCTCAATGCCGACTGGGCCACGGCCAGCGTGGACGCCGCCTTCGTGAAGCTGCCGAGCTCCGCGACATGAACGAAATATTGGAGCTGTCTGAAATTCATGGCACGCCTGCTCTCGCCCGGTGATTCTGACGGCGTACACGCAAAGTGCCATATTTCTGGGAAATGTCCAACTCCGCACTGCAGGCACAGCTGCTGTCGCCGCGTCCCGCCGCTGCCCCTGCACTATTGTCGGCCCGAACGAACCGGTTCGCCACCTCGGCGTGACACAGCTTTCGGGATACGGACGAGAGGGCGGGCAACACCCTGCAGAAGTCCACGGATTGACAAGACCGGCCTGACGGATTCAACGTATGCATTCGCACCCGGCGCGATGCGTCACGTCCTTCCAACCGATCGAGGCCTGCCACCATGACCGAGAAGCTGCTCAAATCAATCGACCAGATCGCCGATCCGACGCATTCCGCGTTGATCATCATCGATCCGCAGCACGATTTCTGTTCCGAACGCGGCGCCATGGCCCAGCGCTTCGGCTTCGACATGAAAGAAATCCAGGAAGCAGTCCCGCGTCTGAACGCGTTCATCGAAACATGCCGCCGGGCGGGCGTGCTCGTGGTGTGGATCCGTGAAGTCTTTTCGGATAATAGATTGCACTCCAATCATAAGGCACTGTGGGGCGGCGGGGACGATATCTGGCTGATCCGGGAAGGCGGCAAGGGGACCGACTGGTACGAGGGCATGATCGCCCCCGCCCCGGGGGAACCGGTCGTGACCAAGTGGATGTATGACGGCTTTGAAGACACCGACCTCCATCTGTTGCTGCAGAGCCACGGCATCAAAACCCTTTTGATGACCGGGTTTACGACGAACGTCTGCGTCGAAACGACCGCGCGGCATGGCTTCATCAAGGGCTACTACGTCGTGCTGGTGTCCGACTGCACCGCCGCGCCGACCCACGCCGAGTACGAGTCGGGAGTGTTCAACATCAAGACCTATTTCGGCCAAGTCGCGCCAAGCAGCCAGCTGGCCCAGCTGTGGAGTGGCGCGGGGTTGAAGCGGGTCGCTTGAGAAAGCGCTTCAGGTTGAGAAGATATTTTGCGAAATTTACTTTAATATCAGGCGTTTTTCTGAGCTATCTAAAGCCTTTTAGCTGTGAAAATACCTGAAGTCTACGGACGACTGGACAAGGTGGACGGGTGTCTTTCCAACTGATCGAAGCGCGTACGCGCAACCTGGGCGGTTTCGACGTGCGCCGCGTGCTGCCGTTCATGCACCGGCGCATGGTGGGTCCGTTCATTTTCTTCGACCACATGGGGCCCGTCCGCTTTCCCGCCGGGGTATCCCGCGACGTGGATGTACGTCCCCACCCCCACATCGGCCTGTCAACGCTCACGTACCTGTTCGAGGGCGAAATCATGCATCGGGACAGCGTGGGGTCGGAGCAGGCCATCAGCCCGGGCGAGGTGAACTGGATGACAGCGGGGCGCGGCATCACCCATTCGGAGCGCTTCGAGCGTGCGCGGCGCGAAGGAGGCAGCGTCCACGGCATCCAGTCGTGGGTGGCGTTGCCGGAAAGCTCCGAGGAGACCGAGCCGTCCTTCAGTCACCACGGGTCGGAGGACCTGCCGGCTTTTGAAGAGGCCGGGTTATCCGGGAAAGTGCTGGCCGGCGCCGCGTTCGGCCTGCGCGCCAACGTGCCTGTGTACTCGCCCTTGTTCTACGTCCATTGCTTCATGCCGGCGGGCGCCACTTTGGAACTCCCGCGCGACTATCCCGAACGGGCGGCGTACGTGGCCACCGGGGCAGCCCGCTCGGCTGCTGTGGATCTGAAAGCCGGCCAGATGCTGGCGTTCGCCGCCGGGACGGCCGCCACCCTGACGGCGACGACCGACGCCACGGTGATGCTGCTGGGAGGCGAGCCGGTCGGCGAGCGATTCATCGAGTGGAACTTCGTCTCCTCGGCGAAGGAGCGTATCGCTCAGGCGAAATCGGACTGGCGCGGCGGACGCATGAAGCTGCCGGACCTGGACCACGGCGAGTTCATTCCCCTGCCCGAGGATCCGCCGGCGCCGCCTCACCCCATGTCCTGAATCACCGCGCGCCCGCAGTCGGCCGGGCGCGCCAGCCAGGGACGGCTCGCGACCTCGCGGAAACTATTGAGCGGAGCCTTCCTGCGCGAACAGGCCCCAGTTCAAGCCGGCTTTGGCGACCACACTCGCGAAGCTGACGAATTCCACCGGCTTCACCAGGTAATCCGTGATCTGCAGCCGCGTCGCCTCGGCCATGTCCTGCTGTGCCGAGGAAGCGGTGAGCACGAACACGGGAATCGCACGGGTCCGCGCGTCAGCGCGGATGGCCTTCAGCACACTGAGGCCGTCGATCTTCGGGAGCTTCAGGTCGAGCAGCACCAGACACGGATTTGCCTGCGGCCGCTGCTGATAGGCGCCGCGGCAGAACAGGAAATCGAGGGCGATCGCTCCGTCGGTGACGTGAATCACGGCGTTCTTGAGGAGGTATTTCCTGAGACCGAGGACAGTGAGCTCGGCATCGACCTCGTCGTCTTCGACCAGCAGTATGGGGCGCAGATCAAGCTCGTTCATAGGGCAACCCGAACTCGTTCATAGCGGAGGCCGGGCATCGTCATATCGCTTGATTGACATTGCACTTCGAGCTCGTTCACGTCACCGCCTTTCCGGGTCGTGTCCATTCCGTCTCGGTGAGACGGCGCAACACTCCTGCGTCTCGGCCGAGGCGCCGTACAGCCCTGCGCGCCCGGCTGTCTTCGCGCGCTGCAATTATTCCGTCGGAAGCGACCCCTCATCCGGCTGGATCTGCTTACGGTGAGATTTAATTCCTCGCTCTCGCACGAACAGTTGCATGGGCAGCCGGCATGCAAGTCCGGCGACAAGCTGGCGCACGCCGCCCGTCCGCTGAGGAGCGCGCCAGCGGTAATGAAGGGGTGCCTTGACCTTCGCAGCGCGCCGATGCTGAGGCTGTCGCAGTGTATCGTACCGTCTCATCATGGACGACCCTTCACCTGCGGCCCGCGCTTTCCACGCCTTCGAGCATGCCGCATGGCAGTCGCGTGCAGCCGGATACCGCGATCACTTTCAGAGCCTAGTGACTCAGGCGACCGAACCGCTGCTGGATGCGGCTGGAGTCAGTGCGGGCAGCGCCCTCCTCGACGTCGCATGCGGCCCGGGATACGGCACGGCTGCCGCTGCGGTCCGCGGCGCCCGTGCTACGGGACTGGACTTCGCCCCGGCCATGCTGACCCTGGCAAGGGCCCGATGGCCGGAACTGCCGTTCATCGCAGCCGACGCGGCGCGCATGCCTTTTTGCGACGCCAGCTTCGACGCCGTCACCATCGCGTTCGGCATGCTGCACTTCGCGGAACCGCAGCGGGTGCTCGCGGAAGCGTGCCGTGTCCTGCGTCCGGGCGGCGCGCTGGCGTTCACAGTGTGGGACTCTCCGGGAGCGCGCAATGCCGCATTCAAGATCATGCTGGACGCGCTGGCCCCGTACAGTCCTCCCAGTCCTCCCGCACAGGCGAGTGCTCCCGCGCGGGCGGGTGCTTCCGCACAGCATGATTCTCCCGCGCAGCTGCCGGCCGGACCGCCCTTCTTTCAGTATGCCGATCCGGAGGTGTGCCGGCGGGCCCTCTCAGCCGCCGGCTTCGAAGCCGCCTCCGTGACGACCCGGGTGCTGCCGCTTAGCTGGACGCTGCCGGCCCCCGACGGCCTGATGCGCGCCTTTACCGAGGGCACCGCACGGACGGGCGCCCTGATCCTGGCGCAGCCGCCGGCGCAACGACGGGCCATTCGCGACGCGGTCGAGCGGGCGTGCACACCCTTTCAGAGCGGCGACCGCCTCGTCATCCCCGCGGCGGCCGCGCTCACCTCTGCGCGAAAGCCCTGACGGCGCGGGACCCCCGGGCGGCGCCGCCATTGGCGATCGCCCCGTCCCGCCTTCGACGCACCTTGCGAGGGCCGCCCGGGTCAGCGGGACTTCCTGCGCCTGCGCGGGCGCGGACCCGCCAGTCCTCCCGTCCACAGCCGCAACCATTGCTTCGTGGCCTCCTGCATCATGATCGTCGTATTGCGCTTCGCCTCAGCGGCGACCCGGCTGCGTGCAGAGCCGAGAACGGAGTTGGCACCGCTCAGCCACAGGCTCATCAGCGGATTCTTCTTTCCCCACAGGTTTCTCAACGGAGTTTTCCTTATCGGATCGGTTGTAGCTCGGGAGAGACAGTCACTCCGCGTGCCCGCCCGGGAGACAGCTTACGGGGCCTGCTTCTCGAGGGCGGGCACGGAGAGGCGACGCCCATTCCGATCGATCATGAGCGAGTCGCTCGGCCAGGGCCCACGTGCCGCCGTTTACCGAACGGGTGGCATCATTGCAGTGTCTCGCCGTGCTGAGTGAGGTCGAGCCCTTCGATTTCCGATTGCCTGCTCACCCTGAGGGGCAGCACGAGGCCGACGAGCTTCAACACGGTAAAAGTCGCCAAGGCGGACCACGCCGCCACGGCAACGATGCCGTAGAGCTGCACGAGCACCTGGCCGGGATGGCCATCGATCAGGCCCGGGTAGCCGCCGGGCAGCTGAGGAGTGGCCGAGACCGCCCCCGAGGCGAACACTCCGGCGAGCAGGGTGCCGACGAGGCCGCCCATGCCGTGCACGCCGAACACGTCCAACGAGTCGTCGTAGCCGACCAGCCGCTTCAGATGGCCGCAGGCCCAGAAGCACAGCAGTCCGGCGATGGCGCCGATCAGCGCGCCGTGCCAGGGCAGAACGAACCCGGAAGCCGGCGTGATCATGCCGAGACCGGCGACGGCCCCGGAAATCATGCCCAGCACGGACGGCTTCCCGCGCCGCCACCACTCGATCAGCATCCAGCTGAGCGCACCGGCACAGGCCGCCAGATGCGTGGCCACGATGGCGAAGACGGCGCGCGGACCGACGCCAAGGGCTGAGCCGCCGTTGAAGCCGAACCAGCCCACCCACAGCAGTCCCGTGCCGATCACGGCCAGCGACAGATCGTAGGGAGCGAAATTTTCAGCGCCGTAGCCATGGCGGCGGCCCAGCACTGCAGCCGCCACCAGACCCGCCACGCCGGCGTTCAAGTGGACGACGGTGCCCCCCGCAAAATCGAGCAGCCCGGCCTGCATGAGCCAGCCGTTGCCCCAGACCCAGTGCGCGATCGGGACGTAGACGATCAGCAGCCAGGCGATGGCGAACACGACGAAGGCGGAGAACCGCATGCGATCGGCCGCTGAACCGGCGACCAGGGCGACAGTGATCACCGCGAACGTCATCTGGTAGGCCATGAACGGCAGCTCGGGGATGGTGCTGGCGAGCGGCGATACGGCATCGAGCCCGATGCCGGAGAGCATCACGCGTGCGGCATTGCCGATGAACAGGCCGTCGCCGCTGAAGGCGAGGCTGTAGCCGAGGGCCGCCCACAGGAGCGAGCACACGAACGTGCAGAGCAGCGTCTGCGCCATGGTCGCGAGGACGTTCTTCTTGCGCACCATGCCGCTGTAGAACAGCGCGAGCCCCGGCAGGCTCATCATGAGCACAAACGCCGTCGCGCCGATCATCCACGCCGTGTCCGCCGCGTTCACGCCGGCTGGCAGGGCCGCTGCCGCCGGTCCGGACACGCCGAGCAGCGCCGCACCCCGCGACGTCAGCGCGAACGCAGGCCGTCCCTTCCCCTTGCACATCGTTCTCCTCCCCGTTTTCTCCACGGCCACGCTTCAGGGGCGGGGCGCAAGGCTGACAACCTTCGGGCGCGCACCATGTGGGTGCCCCATGTTAGCGGCGTGTCGCGCGGGAGGCAATCCGACGTACGGCCCGACTTCAGCTCGCAAGAATTCGTTCAAGCGGTCAGCGTGGCTTGCTGATTCAGAACGGTCGGGCACTGCGGTGTGAGGTATCGCCAGCACCGGTGGCTGACGGGAAAAACCACGGCTGCGCGTGTGCGAGCGGCTCGATGAGGCGAGGCTCAACGTCGTGCGCAACTTCGAGCGCGCGGGCCTGGAACTGTTCGTCGAACCCGCCGAAGGCATGTTCGTGTGGGCTCGCCTTCCACACGTCGAAGACGCCGTCGCGCTGGCGGAAGCGGCCCAGCGGGACGGCATCATGCTGGCACCGGGCGCCGTCTTCCGACCCCACCTCGAGCGCTCGCCGTGGATGCGGTTCAACGTCGCCCGTCTGCGGCGACATCCGCGTGCAGCGCTGGCTGCAGCGGCAGGCGAGCGCCGGACCACCGCAGTCCTGAGCCGCAGGAGCACAGGGGCGGCGGCGTGCAGGACGCTGTCCGCAATCGACCGCTGAACTATCCGTGGCAAAGGGCGCCGAGGTCTTAAGTCTCCGGCATGGGGATGGTCTCGTGTCATTGTTCCTCAAGGCCTTGAGTCCTGCCTCCGGACCACCCCGGGGTTCCGTATCATTCGAACTAAGAATAAAGCTGGAGGAGGCGGGATCCCTCCGGCGTAGCTGATACGGAGCTTGCGTAAGCGTGATGGCCACCGAGGAGAGTGGGGCGAGCACTCTCAAACACCTGCTGGAACGCCGCCGCGCTGAATCCCCCGATGCGCCGGCATACGCGTTCATCGATGAACGTCTGAACTGCACCCGGCTGTTGACCCGGGCATCCCTGCAGCGCGAGGCCGAAAGCCTCGCCTCGACGCTTCGCTGCGCGGCGCCACGAGGCGAACGGGCACTGCTGCTCTTTCCCGATGGCCCCGGGGCGGTCATCGCCTTCTGGGCCTGCATGCTGGCCGAACTGATCGCCGTGCCGGCCCCGGCGCCCGAGGCGGGACGAATGAAAACCGCCGTGCCGCGGCTGGAGGGCATCGCCAAAGATTGCGAGCCCGCGCTCGTGCTTGCGCCGTCGGAAGTTGTCGAGGCCACGCGGCGGGTGGACACAAGCTTCCTTAACCCGGCCCGTTGCATCGTGGTCGATGATGCGGCGCCCGACTCGCCGCCCTGCGCCCGCCACGAAGCGATGCAGGCGGAGGACCTCGGGGTAGACGACGCGCCAGCCTACCTGCAGTACACCTCCGGCTCCACCACGACACCCCGCGGTGTCGTCATCCGCCACCGCAACGTGCTCGCCAATTGCGCGGCCATGGCGGCCGCCTCCGGGACGACGTCATCGAGCCGCATGCTCTCCTGGCTGCCGTACTTCCATGACTATGGCCTGGTCAGCGGCATCATCGCTCCGCTTTATGCCGGCATTCCTGCGTGGTTGATGAAGCCGTCGAGCTTCCTGCGACGCCCACTGAGCTGGCTGGAGGCCATCGAGCGCTTCTCCATCACCCACACCGGCGCGCCGGCCTTCGCCTATGCCGCATGCACCCGGGCGCTGCGGCGCACACCCGGCTGGCGTGGCGATCTTTCGCGGCTTCAATTCGCCAGCTGCGGCGCCGAGCCCATCGATGCCCGGGTGGTGGACGAATTCCTGGACGCATTCCGTCCGTACGGCTTCGAGAAAGCTGCCTTCTCGCCGGCCTATGGGCTCGCCGAAGCTACCCTCGCGGTAACGATGAGTTCCGCCGGTTCCCACACCACGCTGGACGTGGACGCCGAGGCCTTGCGCCGTGGCCAGGTCGTCGCCGGACGGCAGACCGGGCCGCCAGACGTTCGGCTGCGTCGCATCGTGGGATGCGGAACGGCGCTCGATGGGCTCGACGTCGTGGTCGTGTCGCCCGATACGCTCACCCCGGCCGACCCGGGGACGGTCGGAGAAGTGTGGGTCGCGGGCCCGTCCGTCGCGAAGGGCTACTGGAAGGCGACCGCTGAAGTGGCGGACTTGCCGTCCGCGTTCGGCCATCATCTGGCGGGGCACGAGGGCGAGTTTCTCCGCACCGGAGACCTCGGGTTCACGGCGAAGGGCAATCTGTTCATCACCGGTCGCCGCAAGGATCTGCTGATCATCAGCGGTCGCAACGTCCATCCGCAGGATGTCGAGTGGACGGTCGAGCGTGCGCTCGCAGCAATGTCCGATGACGGCGCAGAGCGCCGGCCCGATCACCGCGCGGGTCACTGCGCCGTCTTCTCCATCGAGCACGACGGTGAAGAGCAGGCCGTGGTCGTGCACGAGGTGCGCCGCGGCGCCGACAGCCGCCGGCTGCACAGCTTAGCCCGGGCAATCCGCAAAGCCGTCGCAGAGGAGCACGACCTCGCACTGCGGGAGGTCGTGCTCC
>Ga0070734_10004809_pt1 | contig 12469 bp, 12 predicted proteins | sample Coa_R1_8_FD_66444 | JGI IMG/M metagenome (GOLD analysis project Ga0070734, IMG submission 66444) | Surface soil microbial communities from Centralia Pennsylvania, which are recovering from an underground coalmine fire - Coalmine... | ecosystem: Environmental > Terrestrial > Soil > Unclassified ...
ATGCTTGGTGACCGCATAAGGGGCGGAGCCCAGCGAGGTCAACAATCCCGCTGCGGAGACTGTTTGCAGCAGGTAACCCTCTTTGCGCGCGAGCATCTGCGGCAGTACTGCGCGAGCGGCGTAAACGTGGGCCATTGTATTAATCTCCCAGCTACGCTTCCAATCGCGGTCTGTGGCTTCCGGACCTCCGGCCACGGCAATCCCCGCATTTGAGCAGAAAATATCCACCTGGCCGGCCGCGTTGCTCACGGATTCAACCAGATTTTTCAATTGGGCTTCCTGCGATACATCGCAGGGGAAAAAACCCGCACGGCCTTTTTCTATTTCATCCGCAACGGCTTTGCCATTGGCTTCGTCCACGTCAGATACCGCAATAAATTTCGCGCCTTCTTTGGCGAACCTGAGGCAGAGCGCCCGCCCGATTCCGTTTGCGCCGCCGGTCACCACCACGGTTTTTCCTTTAATTTGCATCCGGAAACGATAGACCGTTCCCTTTGGATCTTCAACAGCCCTGGCGGAAACTCGCAATCGCTGCGATAAGCTATTAATCTATGCAGGCATCATCTGCTCTTGCAGAGGAGTCATAATCCCAAATGACGACATTAGCCATTGGAGTTGACCTGGGCGGCACCAACCTGCGCATTGCCGCAGTCGATAGCAACGGCAGGGTATTGGATAGAATTACCACAGACACCAAGGTCGCACGCGGGCGCGACCAAGTCATCGACGAGATGTGCGTCGCCATTCAGGAGGTTGTAGCCAAGCAGAGCCACGCCGGTGAACTGGCCGGGATCGGCATTGGCGTTCCCGGAATCATAGAAATGCAGACAGGCATGCTGCGCGAGTCGCCTAACCTTCCCGGCTGGCATAACTATCCAGTGCGCGATGAGATTCAGCGCCGACTGAAGACCACGGTCATCCTGGAAAATGACGCCAACGCCGCCGCGATGGGCGAAAAATGGCTGGGAGCCGCCGCAGGCGTGGATGACATGTGCATGTTCACCCTGGGAACAGGAGTGGGCGGCGGACTGGTGCTGCAGGGACAAATCTGGCACGGCATGACTGGAATGGCCGGCGAGTTGGGCCACATCAATGTGGAACCTGAGGGGCATCCTTGCAAATGCGGCAGCCAGGGCTGCCTGGAACAATACGCCTCTGCTACAGCCATTAAGAGAATGGCGCAGGAAGCGATTGCAGGCGGCAACGCACCTCATATGGCGCGCGCGCTGAAGGAAGACGTTGAGTTTAACTCCAAAATGATCTTTGATCTTGCCATGCAGGGCGATGCGCAGGCCCGCGCGATTTTTGAGCGCGTTGGCAAAGCTCTGGGCACCGTGATTGCCGACATGGTAAACATCTTTAACTTCCCCATGTATGTGATTGGTGGTGGAGTATCCAGCGCATGGGATGCGTTTGCACCCCTGATGCTGGAAACCGTGGGCAGAAATTCTTTTGTGTATCGCGCCACCGCCCCCACAGAAAACGTGCAAGCAGGCAATGCGCCCAGCCGCTCCGTCCGCGGCACCATGATCGCCAAGGCCGCGCTCGGTGGAGATGCAGGATTGGTAGGAGCTGCCCGCCTGCCGATGATCGCTGGCTTCCTGAGTCCGGTGGGCGAGCACAGATTCGCCCGCTAACACACCAGGACTGCCCTTCGAAATACCGCTGGCTGCGCTGAATCAATCTCGCGCTTGTAAGTTATATTTCAAAAGTGGAGACGCAGCAGCACAGCCCGGCGCATCTTAAGCCCGATCCTGTACCGGAACCTTCCGCCGGTGCGGACAGGGGATTTTTCAGCGCCTTCGCCATCAATCCCGCGCCTCTCATGATCTCGCGCGACTACCGCCTGCTTTTTCTCAGCCAGACAATTTCTTTCTTCGGCTCGATGATGAGCTTTGTTGTGCTGCCGTGGCAGATGTACCAGCTCACGCGCTCATCGCTTGCTGTGGGACTGTTGGGCGTCGCGGAATTTGTTCCCACCATCACCATGGCCTTTGTCGGCGGCGCGCTGGCTGACTACGTGGATCGCCGCCGCATGGTGCTCATGACGGAATTGCTCATGGCGGGGAGCAGCGCCTTGCTGGTCCTGAACTCGCTGCTGCCACATCCGCAAGTCTGGGTGCTTTTTCTGTTCGCCACGGCCATCGCCGGATTGAACGGCCTCAAGCGACCATCGTTGGAAGCGCTAACGCCTCGTCTGGTCCCAGCCGACCTGATACCTGCTGTTTCAGCTTTGCGCGCAGTCGGTACCACACTCGGAGGCGTGCTTGGCCCCGCGCTGGGAGGAGTGCTGGCTACAGCTTCCGGCCCCGCCGTTGCTTATTCCATTGATCTCACCACGTTTGCGATTTCACTTTTTGCGCTGTGGATGATGCGGGCCACTCCGCCTCCATTGAATGCTGACCGTCCCAGCCTGCGATCACTAATTGAAGGCCTGCGCTATGCGCGCAGCCGTCCGGAACTAATGGGAACCTATCTCATCGACATGAACGCGATGTTCTTCGGTATGCCCATGGCGTTGTTCCCTGCTATCGCAACAAAATTTGGAGGAGCGTCCGTAGGATTGCTCTACGCGGCGCCCTCTGTAGGCGCATTTTTCGCGTCCGTCGCATCAGGCTGGTCGGCGCGCGCTCATCGCCACGGAATGGTGGTGACAATTGCCGCTGGGATCTGGGGTGTGGCGATCATCGCGTTTGGATTTGCTGACCGGCTCTGGCTTGCGCTGCTGTGGCTCGCCGTTGCCGGCGCCGGAGACATGGTGAGCGGCTTGTTTCGCATGACTATATGGAACCAGACCATTCCTGACCATCTGCGTGGACGGCTGGCGGGAATCGAGATGGTCAGCTACATGTCGGGGCCAATGCTGGGTAATGCCGAAGCAGGGATCGTCGCCAGCATCTTCAGTATTCGCACATCAGTGATTTCAGGCGGCATTCTTTGCGTGCTGGGGACGGGACTGCTGGCGCTGGTTTATCCGGCTTTCTGGCATTACGACGGACGCGCCGGTTTACTGCGCAAACAGCGAGAGGAAGCAGAGCGCGCGACTATGCTTCCCACCGCTTAGAATTATTACAGCCGTAATTTTCCAACGGAGTTTGTCTTCGATGAGCATCCGCATTCGTCCGGCAAACCGTGCCGACCTTCCGCGATTGACGGAGATCTATAACTACTACGTGATCCATACGCCCGTCACATTCGACGTTGAGCCGTACACCGTGGAACGGCGCGCAGCATGGTTTGAGCAATTCGGGCTAATCGGTCGCTATCGTCTGGTCGTCGCCGAAGAAGACGGCGTGGTGCTTGGCTATGCAGGTACCACGCGTTTCCGTCCCAAGGCAGCGTATGACACAACCGTGGAAACTACGGTCTATTGCAGCCATGAAAGCGTGGGAAAAGGGATTGGCAGAAAAGTTTATGCTGGATTGTTTGAGGCGCTGGCCGGCGAAAACATCAATCGCATTGTTGGCGGTTACACTCTTCCCAATGATGGTTCAGCAAAGCTGCATGAATTCTTTGGCTTCAAGAATGTCGGCATGTTTACCCAGGTCGGCTACAAGTTCGGGAAATACTGGGACGTGCAGTGGACAGAGCGTCCGCTGCGCTTTGCCCGATAAACCACAAAGGACACAAAGGGCACGAAGAGGTTTATCAAAAGTTTTTACCACAGAGAACACAGAGGGACACGGAACTGCGGAATCTTCTCAAGACAAGACCTTCGTGTTCCTTCGTTTCCTTTGTGGTTATGAATTTTCCAGCAGTTGCCGAGCGACGGAACAATACAGGTCTACTGCTTCATGAAGCTGCTTCTTGGAAATGTATTCGCGTTCAGTATGGGCCACGTGTATGGAGCCTGGTCCCAGTAGCACCGGAGTTCCCCAGTTGCTGAGGCCTGGAATGTCCGTAGTGAACTTCGCCACCATGCTTTCAATGCCTTCCACGGTACGCAACTTCATGAATGGGATATCCAGAACGAACTCAGCTTCAGCCAGATTCCCTACAGCTTGCAGGATCTGCTTTCGCAGTGCTTCACTGGGTCCTACCAGCCGGTAGAGCAGCTGCGCGCGCGCGTGGTCAGGAATCACGTTGGGAGCGCGGCCGCCTTCAATTAATCCGATGTTTAGCGTACATGGACCAACTTCCGGATTGACCGGCAACTCCATGGCGCGCAAACGCTCAAGGGCGGTTAGCAGCTTGTCGATGGCTGATTCGCCCAACTCAGGATAAGCCGAATGCGCCATCCTGCCTTTCGCAGTAAGTTGCACGCGCAATGCGCCCTTGGAGGCCGTGGCGATCTTATTTTCCGTCGGTTCGCCATTGATCAGGAAACGGCTGCCCAGCGCGTTTTCATTTGCCGCTTTCGCGCCCAGGCTGTCACGCTCTTCACCCACCAGAAACAACATGCCAACGGCGCGGCCTTCTTTGCGCAGGCGCTGGCAGGCTGTGATTTGCGCAGCGATGATGCCTTTGGCATCGCACGAACCGCGTCCGTAGACGTTGTCATTATCTTCAGACGAAGGAATGAATGGCGGCACGGTGTCCATGTGCGTGGAAAAGACGACCTCCGGCGGCTTGCCGTCAACGGTCGCTAGAACATTGAACCTTTCATGCGCCACGGGCATTTTGTGCGTGGTGTATCCCATGTTGAACAGGACTTCGTACAGTTCGGCGCCGACGGCACCTTCATTGCCGGAGATGGATTCTGTGTCGATGAGCTTGCGGGTTAGGGCAACGGGATCCATGAGTGCTCTACAGGATAAATGGTTAAACCAAATCTCACCACGGAGACACGGAGAAAAGCAAATATCGATTCACCGCAAAGGGCGCAAAGTGACGCTTTAGCCCCGCCTCCTTGAGGCCTTTGCGTCCGTTGCGGTTAGCGTTTCTTGCTGACAGCTGAATCCTGAAGGCCGAGTGCTGTGATAAAAAGAAATGTGGCCAACGGAATCAAATCCTTCTTCCTCAATGGACCCGTGGGACGGCTTGAGGCCCTGCTGAATCAGGGCCAGCCAGACGCGACGCACGCGGCGCTGGTCTGCCATCCACATCCTCTATTCGGCGGCACCATGCACAACAAAGTGGTGTATCACGCCATGAAAACTCTGAGCGGCTTTGGCTTCCCGGTACTGCGCTTCAATTTTCGCGGCGCGGGCCTGAGCGATGGCGAGCATGATCGCGGACATGGCGAGCAGGAAGACGTTCGCGCGGCGCTGAACTGGCTCGATTCGGCGTTTCACTTGCCCATAATCTTCTGCGGCTTTTCTTTTGGCGCAGCGACCGGCCTACGCGTCGCGTGCGACGACCAGCGCGTGGTTGGGTTGATCTCGCTGGGAACCCCGGTGGGCGTGGAAGGTCGTGCCTACACTTATAAGTACCTGCCAGACTGCACTCGACCAAAATTATTTGTCAGCGGATCGCTCGATCAGTACGGCCCGCCTGAAAGCCTGAAAAAAGTTGTGGAGGCTGCGCCGGATCCGAAAGAAATGGTAATCGTGGAAGGTGGCGACCATTTCTTTGAAGGCCATCTACCGGAGATGCAGGCAGTGACTCAAGCGTGGGTGAGCAGGCTGTTCGCGCCGGGCCGTCAGGCGGAAGCCAGCTAATGTCAATTGCCCACAGCATGCGCTCCACGGCGCGTGAAATTTTTCTTCACGCGTTATCTGAAGCCAGCATTGAAAAAGCTTTTGACCGTCAGGTGCATTACCAGCGCGGCGTGCTGCGCGTGTGCGACGACCTCTATGACCTCAACTCTTATACCCGCGTGGTGTCGATTGCGTTTGGCAAGGCGGCGCATCGCATGGCAGAGATTCTGGCGCGCCAGGTTGGCGCAACGGTGGAAGGAATCATCGTTGATCCCAACCGGCATCCTTACCAGCTTGCGGGATATCGCTACTTTGCCGGCGGGCATCCGCAGCCCAATGAAGAATCCGTGCGCGGGGCCGAGGCGATTTTGAAAACCTTGGGAGCGTTGAATCCGCAATCGCTGGCCATCTTTTTGATAAGCGGCGGCGGATCGGCGGCAGTGGAAAAGCCGGTGGACTCGGAGATATCTCTCCCCGATCTCGTTGCGACCTATAAAGCGCTGGTGAATTCCGGAGCGCCGATCGCGCAGATCAATGCTGTGCGCAAGCACCTTTCGGCGGTCAAAGGTGGACGAATGGCGCAGGCCGCGAACGGCGCGCAGCAGGTCTCCATCATGGTTTCTGATGTGCCGGAGAACGCGCTCGATTCTCTCTCCTCCGGGCCCACCATGCCCGATTCCAGCACCGTGGAAGATTGCTACCGCATCGCGCATGAGCACAACATGCTGCCGGACTTTCCTGTGTCGGTGCGTGAGCTGTTTGAACGGCACGCGCTGGATGAAACACCCAAGCAGGATGACGCGGCATTTGTCCGCTCACGCTGGTGGAAGGTCTTGTCAAATGAAACAGCGGAAAAAGCGGCTGCCGCAGCGGCAGCCCGGCACGGGTTCGCCGTGGAAATCGACCATAGCTGTGACGACTGGGATTACGCGCGCGCTGCGGATTATCTGCTGGATCGAGTGCGAACGTTGAAAAAGAGCGTTGCAAAGGTCTGCATCATTTCCGGCGGCGAGGTCACGGTGAAAGTTCCGGCCAACGCGGGAATGGGAGGACGCAACCAGCACTTTGCGCTTTACTGCGCGCAGAAGATTGGCGGGGAAAACATTGCGGTGCTGAGCGCGGGAACAGACGGCATCGACGGCACCAGCCCTGCGGCAGGCGCGGTGGCCGATGGCACGACTCTGGAACGATCACAAAAGGCCGGGCTTGATCTGACTGCGCACTTCAATGGCTTCAATTCCTTCCCACTGTTTGAAAAGCTCGGCGACGCGGTCCAGACCGGGCCAACCGGGAACAATGTTAGGGATTTGCGTGTGCTGTTGGCCTGGTGATTTTGTTTTAGTCCCGAGCGCCAGGGAACCCTACATAAACAATTTGGTAAATGAGTAATTTGGTAAATGAAAATTTGGGCCTCGCCGTTTCAAATTATCCACTTACCAAATTTCTCAATTACTAAATTTTCCTCACCAACTGCAACACCGCATACAAATGATGTGCTTCATGCACCAGGAAAAATTCCAGCCACAGTGAAAGACTCATCGCGCCAAACTTGGGATGAACGCCTGTGCGAGCAAAATCTTCTTCGTTCAATGATCGCAGTCGGGCCATAAGCTTCGCGCGCATGGAAGAAATTCGCACTAGAAGCTGCGGCGTTGGCAGACCCGTCCATGCCGGCCATTCAGGATCGTCTTCCGCGCGATAGCGGGAAAATTCCGGTGCCTGCTCGGCAAGAATGCGGTCAATACGCAGAAGAAAAATTTGGTGATAGCGGGCGAGATGCGCGAGTTGTTCATGCGCGGACCATTTGCCAGGGATCGGCTTCGCGTTGAGCGTCTCCATTGAAATGCCGCTCAACATTACTGCCAAAAAATCCTGAAGCTGCGTTTCACAGCGTTGGAGCCGAGATTGGAGCACGACGAGATTTGTAACACATCCATATTTCCTGAGCGGCCAGTAATTTCGTTTTTGCGCGACCTCATAGACTTGCTGCGCTATACTTTGCCGCATAGTTCATGGCCTGAAAAGCAAGGAGTGTGTCATGTCCAATCATGCGGTCCGTAAGGTACTCTGGTGGGTATGTTTGTTCATAGCGCCGCTGGTGCTGACAGTCATTGAGCTTTTCCATCCTGCAGGTTTCACACAAAATCCGGGAATGTACCAGTACGTTTCCCAGCCTCAGCCTTACAATCCGGCGTACCAGGCGCTCGCCTATCCCGGCCCGCACTGGTGGTTTCTGCTGCATACCATCCAAACGCCGATGGTGGCCCTGGTAGCAGTCGGGCTATGCCTGATGGTCCGCCGCGTAGAGGATGAGCATGGCAGCGCAGCCGTCTTCTTTAGCTGGCTCTCCCGCCTGGCCACGTTTATTTTTCTCATCTATTACACTGCGCTTGATTCCATTGGCGGCAGCGGCATGGCCCGCACCATTCTGAATACACAGAGTCTGGCAAGCCAGGGACATCTCACTCCTGATCAGGTGAGCGGCGTGGTCCTGGTGCTGAACACCACATGGGTCGATCCGTGGGTGGGCGGCGTGGGATCAGCGATAAGTTTGACAGGCTCGTGGGCGGCATTTGCCTCCGCGCTTTTTGTGGCTGTGGCGCTGTGGCTTGCCCGCAAGGCTCCTATGCCGGCTCTGTTGTTATTGGTGGGGTTTGGCTGGGAGTTGCAGATGAGCCACACAATGCCCCATGGGCCCATTGCATTTTCATTGTTGATCATCTCAGCGTTTTGGATCTGGTGGTCGGATCGCCGGACAGTTGGCGGACAAAAGCCGTTGTAATTTGGCATAGAAGGTCACGCCTCGGCCCGTCGGCACTCATGAGCTGACTATTGTCGTGCACGACGGCCGCGGCCCAGTGTTTCCGATTGGCAGGCCGCTAAAACTTATTGACAGAAAATTCTGAAGCCGAGGTCCGCAACGCCGAAGAGGCGTTGAGTTTGAGTCGGTCACCGGCAATTTTCAAAGACGAACGACAAGAAACCTATTTTGGAGATTGATCAGGCGTTCCAGGTGAAGCCGCAATGGCCGCAGGTGGTTGGCTTGCGACCGGCCAGCAGTGAAAGCAGCCCGACGGGAAAGAAGCAAATGCTTACTACAATCGCCCATGTAGGATAGCCTGCCCGCTCTGTCAGTGTATTGCACTTGGAACACGAAATCGCCGCCATTCATCCTCCTTAAACCACTCTATAGCTCCAAACGAGGAACAATAGTATCACCGTGATGTTCGAACCGTATCGTGAAATCGATGACACGGCTCCTGCCGCTCGAGGTACTGCAATAGCAAATGGCCGCGCGACGATCTGATAGCAAAAGAACAACGCAACGGCAATACCTGCGGGATTGAAGAACCACGCCTTAGCGAGATCGAACCTGAACGCCGCCATCAGCGAATGTGAAATGCCACATCCGGGACATGGAATCCCCAGCAGCTTTTTCATCAGGCAGAAGTGGGGTACGTGGGGAATGATTGGAACCAACAGGAAAACGACCAACGTGGAAATTAATATGGCAAGGTGATGCTGGCTCCGTTCAGGAACATGGAGCTTGGTGAGAATCCAACGTGGACAAAAATCGATTTCCATCGAGAAGACTATTTAAACACTTTTTCAGGGCCGCTGACCGAATTGCATGATATCGCATTAGGAGGGTCACCAGCATAGTAGTCATAGTGATCCCTCGCTTCGCTCGGGACTTCGGACAAAAGCTTCTCTCAGGAAAAATTACTTCTTTTTCGGGACCAGCTTCAGCTCATCGGCGGCCAGGATTTTTCTCATCTGGTTGCGGGCGTGGATGGACCACGGCCCCACAGTGTCGAGACGGGTGTAAGCCTGCCAGTGATGGAGGGCCTTACGCGGCTGGCGGGCTTTTTCATAAGCCAGCGCCAGGTTGTAATGGGCATCAGCGTAAGTCGGGGCCAGTGAAATCGCGGATTGATAAGCGTGAATAGCGTCGGGCAGGCGGCCGGTTTCGTCGAGCACGTTGCCCAGGTCGAAATAAGCCAGCGCATAGCGCGGATCAACTTCAATCGCCTTGCGGTAAAAGTGCTCAGCCTGCACGTAATCATGCCGGTTATAAAAGAGCGTGCCCAGGTTGATATAAGCGGCGGCGTGCGTGGGATCAAGGTCAACGCACTTCTTATAATTGTCAATGGCCTCGGTCTGCGTGCCGGGATCTTCTTCCAGTGCTACCCCGCGGGCAAAGAACTCGCTGGCAGTCTCTGCGGCGCGCATGGCATGAATCTTATGTGATTCCACCACATCGCGCTGGTTGAAATCCATCACGAACTGTCCGGCCAGAGGCTCCATCGCCGAGCCCTGATGGCGAAACACGACGCGCGACTGGCTGGCGAACGTCCCCATTTCCATCAACGGGTTTTCCATGCCCGCAACCTGGCGCATGGCGCGCAATGATTCAAGGATCACGGCAGAGCGCACGCGTTTGGCGCGGAGATCGCGCAGCTTCTTAATTTGCAGGAGGTCAAAGAAAGAATAGGATTCCGCCGCAGGCAACAAACCGGCTTTTTCCCAGCCTGCCAGCTGCCGAGCTGTAATGCGAAGGATCCGCAGAACGTGTGATCGATCGTATCTTTCCACTCGTGGCCTTTGGAAGTAACGAAGTCTTTCTTCCTAAGTACAGAATATTATGCGAAAGAACAGGCAGAAATAGCAAGAGGAAATCTCCGCAAAGTGTGGAAAACGTAGCAGTTTAGTTACTGTGTCTCCGGAGAGGGCCGCCAGAGTTCCTGGAACGTCTCGCCATTCGGTGACAAGACTAGCACGAAGCGGCAAGCAATAAGCCGCGAGGCCGAGCACGCCGAGCGGCATGCCACAGGTGCAGAACCTTCTTGCGGTAGGGAACGAGCTAAAGCGGGGTGGAGCAACGCGACATAAAAACTGGAGCCGACGATCGGACTTGAACCGATGACCTGTCGATTACGAATCGACTGCTCTACCAACTGAGCTACGTCGGCCTTCGAGAAGGTATCGATCTATTCTAAGAGAGAGCGGCAAAGCCGTAAAGCCCGCGCGGAAAACAGCGCCTAAGGATTGCCCGCGGGCAGAACCGAAAGACGTAACAGGGCATAGCTTGAGCGTTAGATCAGAAGGATCTCTCAACCGATGGCCTGTGAAGTCGTGCACGCTTGTCGAATGAAATTACTTGCTTCCGGAGGCCCACGCACAGCGAAGGGGGAGTGCTTCGGTAAATCAGCAATCTTCTGGTAACTCCTCTTCCAAACTGTGCTCTCGTTGATGTCTGAGTTGTTCTTGTACCGCTACGTCTAATAGGCTCTTTGCTCTCTTCTGTTGGAGTTCGCTATCGAATTCGGTTTCTCGTAACCGCATGGTTCGTTCATAAACTTGCTGCTGAAGCCTATCGCAATCTTCGCAAACTTCAACGAGTTCAAGCTCCTCATACTCTTCTTCATTATCCATGCGCCCACGCCGATATGCCATCAGTACTCACCTGGCCCGCTCTCATTCGCCAGGTTCTCAAACCGCGTTGACCGCTTGATGAATGCCAGCTTCACCACGCCCGTCGGTCCGTTGCGCTGTTTGGCGATGATTAATTCCGCTTTGCCTTCAAGGTCGGGATCGTCAGGCTTGTAAACTTCTTCGCGGAAGATGAAGGCAACCACGTCGGCGTCCTGCTCAATGGCGCCGGATTCGCGCAGATCAGCCAGTTGCGGACGGTTGTTGCCGGTGCGGCTTTCCGGTGCGCGGCTTAACTGTGAGAGCGCTATCACCGGGCAGCGCATCTCTTTAGCCAGCCCTTTCAGGCCGCGCGAAATCGCCGAAACTTCCTGCGTGCGGTTTTCATAGCGCTTGCCTGCTCCGCCTGAGGGCGTGCCTGCCACCAGTTGCAGGTAGTCCACAATCACCAGGTCCAGCCGGCCTTGTGCCTGCTGCAGGCGGCGGCATTTGGCGCGCATTTCAGAAATAGAGATGCCAGGTGTGTCGTCAATGAAAATGGGCGCTTCTGCCAACGCTGCCAATGCCGTAACCAGCTTGTTGTAATCTTCACGGCCCAGAAATCCGGTGCGCAGCTTGTGTGAATCCACCATGGCCTGTGAGCACAACAAGCGCAGCAGCAATGATTCACGCGACATTTCCAGCGAGAACACACCCACCACTTTGTTGTCGCGCACCGCGGCATTTTCGGCAATGTTGATGGCGAAAGCAGTTTTACCCATCGACGGGCGCGCGGCGATGATGATCAAGTCTGATTTCTGCAGGCCGCTGGTCATGCCATCCAGATCGCTGAAGTGCGTCTCCAGTCCGGTGATGCGCTGGCCTTGCTCGTACAACTTGTCAATCGAGCCGAATGACAGCTTTACGATCTCAGGAATTCCCATGAATCCCTGGCCAATTCTCTGCTCGGCAACTTTAAAGATCGCAGACTCCGCCGAATCAATAATCTCTTCTGCCGGCGCTTCCTGCTCATAGGCCTGCTGGATCGCGCTATTCGCTGCGTGAATCAAACCGCGCAGCAGCGCTTTGTCTTTTACGATCCTGACATACTGCTCAATATTCTTGACGCGTGGCAGGCCGTCTGTGAGTGACGTGGCGTAAGCCACACCGCCTACGGCTTCAATCTCTTTATGCTGGCCAAGTTGTTCAGTGAGCGTAACAAAATCAACGGCGCGGCCCGTCTCAGCCAGCTCCATCATGCGCAGGTAAATGCGGCGATGTGAATCCAGAGAAAAATCTTCCGCGCGCAGATGCTCCGCCGCCTGCGGGTAAGAAGAATTGTCCAGAAGGATTGCGCCCAGTATGGCGCGCTCAGCTTCAATGCTGGCGGGCATGCCGCGATCAAGAATGTGGTCCGTCGTCGCCATGATACGAATACTTTATTCTTCCAATTTTAAGCCAATAGGCCCGAAACAAAG
>Ga0070734_10004810_pt1 | contig 12469 bp, 13 predicted proteins | sample Coa_R1_8_FD_66444 | JGI IMG/M metagenome (GOLD analysis project Ga0070734, IMG submission 66444) | Surface soil microbial communities from Centralia Pennsylvania, which are recovering from an underground coalmine fire - Coalmine... | ecosystem: Environmental > Terrestrial > Soil > Unclassified ...
CCTGCGCGTGCGGCCATGCTGACGGCCCTGCTGGATGGACACTCGCTGACCGCGGGCGAGCTGGCGCGAGTCGCCGGTGTGTCGGCGCAGTCCGCCAGCATGCATCTGGCGCAACTGGTGCAGGGTTCGTTCCTCAAAGCCTCGCGCGAGGGACGGCACCGCTATTACTGCATCAGCCGGCCTGAAGTGGCGCACGCGATCGAGGCGCTAGGCGTGATCTCCACCTCGTGGAAGTACACGCCCAACGTGAGCGATCGCGCGTTGTGCTATGCGCGCACTTGTTACGACCATCTGGCCGGAGAGCTGGCGGTGCAGCTGAGGACCGCGCTGGAGCGCGATCACCTGATCGAGGCTGCCGGCGAGCGGGATTACGATCTGACGCGGTGCGGAGAAGATTTGCTGGCAAGGTGGGGGATCGACGTCGAGTCGCTGCGGCATTCGCGCCGAAGCTTTGCCCGGCGTTGTCTCGACTGGACGGTGCGCCGCGATCATCTGGCTGGCGCGTTGGGCGCAGCGATTTGCCAAAAGCTGCTCGAGCTTCGCTGGATCACACGCGACCGGCGCAGCCGCGCCGTGCATCTGTCACTGGCCGGAAGGCGAGAGTTGACCCGGCTGTTTGCGTTGCCGGGAGCCTGATGCGAGCGGCCCAGCAATGCGCTCCACAATTCAAACCTCACTGAAACATGCTTCGCCGAGGGTTGCTTATCTTGGGCTCATGAAGCCAGAGCCAACAACCAATCACTGTGTCGATGGAAACTTCAAAACCATTGAGCCAAAGATCCTGTATTTCGGCACGCCGGTAGCGCTCATCAGTTCCATCAATGACGATGGCAGCCCGAATCTGGCGCCCATGTCGTCGTACTGGGCGCTGGGCTGGACGCTTTTGCTTGGCATTTCGCTGCAGACACAAACCATCGAGAACCTGCGCCAGCGTCCCGATTGCGTGGTCAATCTGCCGTCGCCGGAGCTTTGGTCGAATGTGGAGCGGCTCGCGCCTCTTACCGGACGCAATCCCGTGCCCGGCGGCAAGGACTCGCGGTTCCGCTTTGAGCGCGACAAGTTTGGCGCTGCCGGGCTGACCGCGATCGAAAGCGAGAAAGTTGCAGCGCCCCGCGTGAAGGAGTGCCCGGCGCATCTGGAGGCGCGGGTAACCAGGATTCATGAGTTAGACGGTGGCGAGCGCTTGCAAAAGATCGGCGGGGCGGCTGCCGTCGAGGTGGAAGTTCTGCGCGTGCACGTTAGGGAAGACCTGGTGCTGGGCCCGAATCATATCGATCCGCGCGGATGGCAGCCGCTCATCTACAACTTCCGCCACTACTTCGGACTGGGCCCGGAATTGGGCAAAACCTTTCGCGCAGAAACCTAAATTCTGATCATAAACAAAGAGAGGGGAATCATGATCACGCTCTGCATTCGTTACACCATTGACATTCGCAAGCACGCAGACTTCGAACAATACGCGCGCAAGTGGCCGGAGCCCATACGGCGTTGCGGGGGAGACCTGGTGGGCTACTTTCTACCGACTAAGCTCGCGGGCGCTACCAACGTTGCGCTGGCGTTGGTTAACTTTCCGGATCTGGCAGCCTACGAGAAATATCGCGAGAAGCTGATGCAGGACGAAGGCGCGAAACAGAATGTTGCCGCCGCCGATGCTTCGGGCTGCATTCTGGTCGAGGACCGGTCGTTTCTGCAGAAGGCGTCGTGAGGTAACAGCGTGGTTCAGGGCCGATAAATCCAGGTTTCCGCTGTGGCCTGGTCGTTGTTCGCGTAGCCGCCGGCGAGCAAGACTCGTCCGTCCTTGAGCGGTGTTTCCGTCATGAAGTGCCATGGACCGCTTAGCTGACCGGAAGCAAGTACGAACTTGCCGGCACGCGAGTCATAGACTTCCACCTGCTTGCTTCCACCTGCGACCAAGAGCTCGCCCTGGCCGACGGGAGCGGCAACGCCGGGCAGTTTGAAGCGGCTCTCGTTTAGGGACGGCGCTGCAGTGAAGCGGCCGGTGAGAGGATCGTAAATTTCCGCGCTGCTCAGGGTGCCGTTCCAGTCGCGCGCATCGGAGCCGCCGGCAATCAACACGTGGCCGTCGGGCAGCAGGCCGGCAGTGTGCTTGTAGCGCGCGACGCGCAGGTTGCCGGTAGGCACAAACTTCTTCGTGTTGGGATCGTACAGCTCCGCGGAGGCGTTGACGCGGTCGCCGCGTCCTCCGGCGATGAGCACGCGGCCGTCCTGCAGCAGGCTGGCCGTGTGCTCGACCCGCGCGTAGTGCATGGGCGCGAGCGCCTCGAACTTCAGCGTGTCGGCGTGGAAGAGCTCTGCGGAGGCTACTCCGTCCGGACCGAAACTATCTCCGCCGCCGGCGATAAGGACGTCACCGTTCTCGAGCAGGGTGGCGCTGGGATTGCCACGCGGCGCTGTCATCTTGCCAATGAGGCGAAACTTGCCGGTCGAGGGATCGTACAGCTCCGCAGAACCGGTTGCGCCGCCTCCAATCCATCCGCCCGCAATGAGCACCTGTCCGGAACGCAGCAGGACAGCCACGTGTCCTACGCGCGCCACGTTCATATCGCCAGTACGCTCAAACTTGCCGGTCGACGGATCATACAGCTCAGCGGAACGATAGAAGTCCTGATTGCGGCGCATGCCCCCGGCGATGAGCACCTTGCCATTGGGCAACAGCGTTGCGGTATGGCCGGAGCGCGGCTCCAGCATGGGACCTGCAGAACGGACGGTGCCCGCTGTTGGCATCGGTGCAGAATCGGCGGCCCACACTGCGAGGCAAACGGTAGCAACAACCAGAGCCATGCCGAAGCGCTTCATGGTTCCTCCTCGTTTCGGGTAAGACGGGGAGCGCCACAGCCCGGTGAGCGAAGATCCTACTTTTTCGGTCGAGGATAACGCGCGATCACTACCGTGCCGATGCCGCCGCGCGGGCGAAATTCACCTTTCACTTCAGCCCACTTGGGACGCGTGGCGCGCACCACGTCCTCCAGCACGCGGTTGACAACGTTTTCCTGGAAGATGCCGACGTTGCGGTAGCAGGTCAAATACTCTTTCAGTGATTTCAGCTCCAGGCAGTCCTTGTCGGGCATGTAGCGGATCCAGAGCGTGCCGAAATCGGGCAGACCGGTCTTGGGGCATACCGAAGTGAATTCCGGGATGTCGATGACAATCTCGTAATTGGGAAACTGATTCGGCCAGGTTTCGATTTCAGGGAACCGGGCGTCCAGACCCGACTCGGCGTGCTCCGGCGTATAGCGCGAGCTCTTTGCCATGCTTCCATTCTAGCGGGCGGCGAGGGAGCGTCAGTCAATTCCCAGAACCGATTTCGGGCGATCGGGCCGCTCTTCCACGGGCTCCGCGTTGTCAGCTGTGGTGGCCATGGTGGGTCGCACCTTGGGCGGGGGAGGCTGTTTCAGGGCCAGCGTGCCGTCACCGCGTTGCTGAATGATCTCCGAATTCAACTCAGCGCCAACCAGAATGATGAACCCCGACCAATAGAGCCATGTCAGCAGCGCGATGGCTCCGCCCAGCACGCCATAGGTCTTGTTCAGGTGCGCGAACTTGCGGAAGTAGAGGCTGAGCCCGTCGGAGGCAGCAATCCACCCGACTACCGCCAGGACGGCGCCGGCCACGGAGGACGTGAACCGCTGCTTGACGTTAGGCGCGAGGAAGTACACCAGCTCGACTGCCAGCACGATGAAGCTGACCGCCAGCACGTAGCGCAGGATCGGCCAGATCAGCGCAAACGCCTGCTTGAGTCCGAGCTTGGCGGCGAGAAACGCGCCAAATTGCGGGCCGACGATCATAAACGCAAATGCGACGGTCACCAGCGAGCCCACCACAAACAGCAGTTGGAAAGAGATCAGCCGGGTCTTCCACCAGGGCCGTGTCTCCGGCACGTCGTAGGCCACGTTCACGGCTTCGATCAAGGTAGCGAAGCCGCTGGAGCAGGTCCACAGAGCACCCACTAATCCGAACGACAGCAGCGCACCGCGGCTGGGCGTGATCACGTCGGCAACGATGCGGCGGATGAGGCCCATACTTTGCTGCGGCACGACCCGCGCCAGGGTGCCGACAATGGTGTTGAAGAGGTCGGGGATGGGGAGATAAGCGACGATTGCTGCGAGTGCGATCAGCGCCGGGAAGAACGCCAGCACGAAGTAGTAGGACAGGGCGGCTGCGAAGGCGAAGATGTGGTTGACGGCTACGTCGTTGACCGTGCCCTGGATTACGCGCTTGACCTTAGTGAACGCCATTGTGCTTCCGGGCAGTTCGCTTATGGGATGAACGCTCCCGAAACGGGGTTTACATTCGCGTCCGGGCTGCGTCTTTCAGAGGCGTAAAACATCCATATAACGAGACTTAATCGTACTACTGCATGCGCCCGGGAAGAGGCGGCGGGAACGAGCAACGGCGCATGGCGACAGTGATAATCACCGAGGTCGGGCTGCTTCCGGCGTTATACTTAATGTTTCGAAAAGATGCCAAGCATATCTGAGAATGGCGTTCGACGCGTGAATGGAAAGCGGACCTGGCTGATCATCGTAGGCTTGCTGGTGGCGGTGATCGTGCTGGCGGCGTTCGTCTCGCTGCACCATTCTCAGGTAACCATTCGGATGGGCCAGGCAGAGCGGGGGACGATTACGGCGAGCATCGCAACCAACGGAAAAATCGAGGCCATCAATAACTTTCAGGCCTACGCCCCGCTGGCTACGACGGTGGAAAAGATTTACGTGAAGCAGGGCGATTGGGTGAAGCCCGGCCAGATGCTGTTGCGCCTCGATGACTCCGACGCGCGGTTGCAGGCTGCCAAAGCGGAGGCGGAACTGAAGGGTGCGCAAGCCGACTTGAACGCAGTGCAGAGCGGAGGCACGCAGGAGGAGCTGCTGACGGCCCGTAACGCGCTGGCCAAGGCGCAGATGGACCGCGACAGCTCCGAACGAAACCTGCAGGCCATGCAAAAACTGCTGCAAAGCGGGGCGGCATCGCAAGCCGAAGTCGATGCAGCGCAGAATCGACTAAAAGCGGCGGAGTCGCAGGTCCAGCTGCTGCAGCAGAAGCTGAAGGGCCGCTACTCGCAGCAGGAGATTGGTCACGCCGAGGCGCAGCAGGCCGAAGCGCGAGCCTCGCTGCAAGCGGCACAGCAGGTGTTGCGCAATTCCAACATCGCTGCCCCGCGTGAGGGCATGGTGTACTCGCTGCCGGTGCGTGAGGGCGCTTTCGTGAATACTGGCGATCTGCTGGTCCAGGTGGCAGACTTGCACCAGGTGCGGGTGCGCGCCTTCGTCGACGAGCCGGAAATCGGCAAGCTGGAACGCGGGCAGTCGGTTGAGGTAACGTGGGACGCGCTTCCCGGCCGGGTGTGGAAGGGCACGCTGGAGAGCCTGCCTACGACGGTAGTTCAGCACGGCACCCGCATGGTGGGCGAGGTGACGTGCGTGATCAACAACGACGACCTGAAGCTGCTGCCGAATACGAACGTGAGCGTGGCCGTGGTCACTGCGCGCAAAGTGAATGCGCTGACCATCCCGCGTGAGGCGATCCATCAGGACGAAAAGGGCCAGTATGTTTTTCAGGTGGTGGATGGCGAGCTGCGGCGCCGAGACGTGACCACATCGGTATCGAATCTGACCCGGGTAGAGGTGACGAGCGGCCTCTCCGACAATGCGGTACTTGCATTGGGAGCGCTCAACATGCAATCTCTTAAAGGCGGTATGGCCGTAAAACCGGCTGCTCCATGAAGTCTCTTTATTCCAAGGTATTTGCAATTATTGCGTCGCTTTTAATGTTGGCGTCGGCCGGAGCAGCCGCTCCTGCCGTGAACGATCTGCTGTCTGCCGGCCACGTGAATGAGGCGGTGACCAGCCTCAGCACTCGCGATGATGCGGAGTCGCTCAATCTGCTTTCTCGCGCTTACTTCGCCATGGAGTGCTGGGACGACGCTGTGAAGTACGGCGAGCGGGCGGTCAGTCTTGCTCCCAACAATGCGGAATTCCATCTGTGGCTGGGCCGGGAGTACGGGCGTAAGGCCGGCGACTCCAAAGCCTTCACGGCTGCAGCCAACGCTAAGAAGTCGAAGAGCGAATTCGAGCGCGCGGTCCAACTGGATCCTTCAAACGTTGCGGCCCGGCTCGATCTGGCTGAGTACTACACCGAGGCGCCGGCAATCATGGGCGGCGGCGCGGACAAGGCCCGCGACCAGGCCGCCGAGGTCGCGAAATACGATCCCGGCAATTCGCATTTGATCCTGGCGCGTGTCGCCGTCAAGCAGAAGCAGTATGACCAGGCGGAATCGCAGTTTCGCTCCGCCATCCAGCAGGCAAAAAATCCCGCCGACATGTGGCTGCAGCTGGCCGACTTCTATCGCCAGCAGGGCCGCCTCGACCAGATGCAGTCGGCGATACAGTCGGCGATGGCGTTGCCGCACAAGCAGGCTGAATCCTACTTCGACGCCGCGAACGAGCTCTACCAGGGTGGCCGCGATTATGCCCAGGCCGTGCAGTATCTGCAGAAATATCTGGCTTCGGGAGAGTTGGTGGAGTCGGCGCCCACTTTCCGCGCTCACTACCTAATCGGACAGCTGAACGAAAAGATGGGACGGAACGCAGTTGCGCTGGCAGAGTACCAGGCTTCGATCAAGCTGGCCTCGGGATTCGCGCCCGCCAAAGCGGCCCTCAATCGCGTGCAGTAAATCCGCCGTATCCGTAACGCCGGCTCCAAGAATCGCGTCGAGCCGGGTCCTCATAGGTAGTGCTTAATTTGAAATTTGATGCTTACGCTGTCGGGTGGAACACGCCTCTATAGTGCAGCCTACATGGACATGCGCTTTAGCGCGTGACATAAATCCAACCCTTACCTCAGCGGCTAAAGCCGGAAGCTTTGAAGTGGAGTCTTAATGCACGCCTGAAGGCGTGCGATCCATTGCACACGATTTCAACTTGAGCCTCTACCCGTCAATACGGGTGCTTGGATTCAGGCGTCTCGCGAAGTAAATCCCCCATTTGAATTCCGGTGTGCGGCCTGAATTCCTTTTTTGCATTTATGATGAGGGCTGGACGCGGCACTGAAAGTCTGCCCTGAGTGCAATCGAAGGGCGCCGCGGTACCAATCTCCAGGATGAAGCGAAATCCGCTTACCAGCCGCGCCGTCTCGCTCGCTCTCTTCATTTCTCTCCTCATCACAATGTTGCCGGCGCCGGGGCGCTGCCAGGCCGCCGATGCCGCAGGCCCGAGCATCTCTTTCCGGAACGCGATGGAGTTGGCCGTGGAGCACAGCGGAGTGATGGGGATCGCGGCGATCAATCGGTGGCGCGCGCGTAAGGCGTACGAGGAGGTGCGCGCCAACTACATCCCGCAGCTGACCGTTGGCTCCGGACTGGGTTACTCGTATGGCTTCCCGCTCACGTTGGAAGGATCCGCGCCGTCGGTGGTGAACTTCAACACGTTGAACTCACTATTCAATGTGCCCCTGCAAAAATATGTGAAGGCCGCCAAGATTGACTGGGGCGCCACGTCGCTCGACGTGCAGGACAAGCGCAATGCGGTCATCCTCGACGCCGCGCTGAGCTACGCGCAATTGGCGCAACTCAGCAAGAAAATCGAGACGCTGAACGAGGCGCAGAAAGTGGCGGAAAAGGCGCAATTCGTCAGCCAGCAGCGCCAACAGCAGGGAGTCGACAGCAAGCTCGACGTCACGCGTAGCGAGCTGCTGGCGGCGCGTATTCGCCTGCGCATCGCCGAGGCCGAAGGACAGAGCGACGTTTTGCGGCAGCACCTGGCTGCTCTGGTGGGGGTTCCGGCAGATTCCATTACGCTGGATGCGGCTTCCGTTCCAGAGATGCCGTCCATATCCCAGGATGACGATCTGGCGAAAGTAGCCGTTGAGAATAGTCTGGCCGTCAAACAGGCGCAGCAAAAAACGGCAGCAGCTAAGTTGCGGGCCGAGGGCGAACGCCAGGCGACGAAGCTTCCCACGGCCGACTTTGCTTCGCAGTACGCTTACCTCGCCAAATACAACAATTACGACAATTATTTCAAGAATTACACCGCCAACAATCTGGCGGTTGGACTGAATATCAGGTTCCCATTCTTCAACGCGGTGCAGAAGGCGAAGGCCGAGGAGGCCAAGGCGGACGCCATGCTGGCGGCCAAGCAGGAGGACATCACGCGCGAAAAGGTGCGCGAAGATGCGCTGCAGCTCCAGCGCTCGTTACGGCAGCTTGCGGCAGCGCGTGACGTAGCCAAGCTGGAGTGGCAGGTCTCGCAGGGCGATCTGGAAAGCGTGAAAGGCCGCCTGCAAACCGGGGAAGCCAATACGCGCGACGAGCTGAACGCGCAACTCGACACGGACAACAAGTACGCCGGGTATCTGGATGCCGAATTCGAACTGAGCCGCGCCGAGCTGCAACTGCTGCGCATGACCGGGGAGCTGGAGAGCTGGGCCATGAAGTAGTAGCGCTTGGCCCTTTGGCCAAGTCATTGCTCGCAAGTAGCTTCCGGGATAAACGAGCTCAGCTATGGGGCACGAAGCCAATTGTCAACTGCCAGGCGGCAGACGCACAAACCCGCGGGGGCCCTCCTGATGATACGATGAAAAGGCTTATGCCTTTAAGAACGCTTTTCCTGAATCCCCCCTCTTTTGAAAATTACGATGGTGGCGCCAGTTCGCGGTGGCCGGCGACGCGCGAGATCGAGTCGTATTGGTATCCGGTATGGCTGGCCTATCCGGCGGGCATGCTGGAGGGCTCGCGCCTGCTCGACGCTTCGCCGCACAAGGTGAACGCCCAGCAGACTATTGAAATCGGCAAGCAATACGAGTTCCTGGTGCTGTTCACGAGCACGCCGGGATTTCAGGGAGATATCAAGCTGGCGGCCGCGATGAAGGCAGCCAATCCGAATCTAAAGATCGCCTTTGTAGGGCCGCACGTCTCCACGTTGCCGGAGCCCTCGCTGAAGGAAGGCGCTGCCATCGATTTCGTGGTGCGGCGCGAGTTCGACTATGCGGTCGTCGAGTACGCTAACGGAAAGCCGCTGAACGAGATTCTCGGTATCTCCTATCGCGGGAGCGATGGGCACATCGTGCACAATGCCGACCGGCCGGCGATGGCCGATCTGGATGCGCTGCCGGATGTGGTCGACGTCTACAAACGCGACCTCGATCCGCGGCGCTATAACGTGCCGTTCCTGCTGTATCCGTTCGTCTCGCTTTACACCACGCGGGGCTGCCCGGCGCAGTGCACCTTCTGCCTATGGCCGCAGACGCTGAGCGGCCATCCCTGGCGCAAGCGCTCCTCTGACCGGGTGGCGCAAGAGATGGCGAAAGCCAAGGAATACTGGCCGTGGGTGAAGGAATTCTTCTTTGACGACGATACCTTCAACATTCAGAAGGCGCGCACCATCGAGCTGTGCTCGAAGCTGAAGCCGCTGGGTCTTACCTGGTCCTGCACGTCGCGCGTCACCACCGATTTCGAGACCCTGAAGGCGATGAAAGACGCTGGCTGCCGCCTGCTTATCGTCGGCTATGAGTCGGGCGAACAGCAGATCCTGAAGAACATCAAGAAGGGGGCGACGATCGAGCGCGCGCGAGAGTTCACCCGCGACTGCAAGAAGCTCGGCCTGGTCATCCACGGCGACTTCATCCTTGGGCTGCCCGGCGAGACCAAGGAGACGATCCGCAAGACCATCGACTTCGCGAAAGAATTGGACGTCGAGACCATCCAGGTGTCGCTGGCGCACGCTTACCCGGGCACCGAACTGTACGACTTCGCCAAGGCCAATGGCTTCCTGGTGGGTGAGGGCTCGCAGATGGTCGACGACATGGGGCACCAGGTCGCGATGATCGAGTACCCCGGCATCTCGCGCGACTACATCCTGGAGATGGTGCACCGCTTCTACGACGAGTACTACTTCCGGCCCAAGGCGATCTTCCGCATTGTGCGGAAAGCCGCGTTCGATGCAACCGAACGCAAGCGGCTGTACCGCGAGGCGAAGTCGTTCATGAAGCTGCGCGCCTCCCGCAATCGCGCGGTGAAAGAGGCGCGCGATAATACTCCTCCGCCGGGCCAGGGCGGCCGCAAATCAGAGTCGGAGAAGCCTGAGCCGGTCAGCGCGTAATTGTCTGCGGGCGTACGCCTCCCAGAGGACCGATTGACAATCCGCAAATACCTGGTCCTGCTCGCAGTCGCCGTGTTCGCCTCGTGCGGCGACGTGTGCCTGGCGCGCGGTATGCGCGACTTCGGCGCCGTCACCTCTGCCAACTGGCGATGGCTGTTGAGCGCTCTGCTCAATCCCTGGATTGTCGGCGGCATCGTTCTACTCATTCTGTTCTTCTCCACGTATCTCACCGCGCTCTCCTGGGCGGACCTCACCTACGTAGCGCCGGCGACCGCGCTGAGTTACGTCATCATGGCTGCTCTTGGCAAAGCCTTCCTGCATGAAAACGTCACCCCATCGCACTGGCTCGGGATTGCGCTGATTACCGTAGGCGTGGGGGTTGTGGCCAGCGGCCCGTCGCGCACCACGCGGGAGCATCCGGCCAGGCACGGGCATCGCCCGCCGCAGGAATTCGATTTGCGGCGCGGCAGCGGGAGCGAGTCGTGAGCCACGGTTACGTCTGGGCGGGGATCGGCGCGATTGTCGTGAGCGCCACCGCAGGCGACGTGTTGCAATCGCATGCCATGAAACGCCTGGGTGATCTTGGCGCCCTTCGCCGCGAGCGTGGGCTGGCGTATGTGGTGCGGCGCGTCGCCTCGAGCCCGTCGTTTCTGCTCGGATTACTGTTCATGGCGATGGCTTTCTTCAGCCTGCTCGTCACGCTCTCCTGGGGCGAGGTGAGCGTGGTGGGGCCGGCGGCGGCCTCGCTCACGTTTATCGGTAACGCCGCGGCAGCGCGCATCTTCCTCAAGGAGCAGGTCGATGGCCGCCGTTGGCTGGCAGCCTGCTTCGTGGCAGGTGGCGTGGCGTTTTTGGCGAGGTGAGGCAGCGGCTAGCGACTAGCAATTAGCCCATCGCGGAACCGGTGGATCAAATGCGAGATGTAAGCGATGCGAGCTCCTTCAGGGGCGGCAGGCGTCTCCGGCATCCCCTGCACGATCGGCGGCTTCCATTAACATTGCGGTAATTCGAGGAACACAGCGAATGCGAAAGTCAGCCATTGTTTGCTTTGCCGCCGTCGTGCTGCTGGCGGCGTGCACGTCCAACCAGCCGGCGCCGTCATCGTCATCATCATCGTCGGCCGCGAAGCCCGCACCGAAACAGTCGGAATACGAGACGGGACGCGAGGCCTTCCAGAAGATGTTTCTTTCGGCGCACAACTGGGCGCCCGACGCGCAGCCTTTTCGGCTGCAGTCGCAGTACACCGTCGGCGCTCCGGTGAACGAGGGCAAAGCGGGGCTGTGGCGCGCCTCGTTCGCCTCGCCCGGGCGTCGCATGATGAAGATGTTCATGTGGTCGGGGCTGGTGGGACCGGACGCGCCGGAGCCGGGCATTACCTTCTCCGCCGAAGACACCTGGAGCCCGGCTAATACCTCGACCCACCCCTTCGACGTTGGCTTTGTGAAGGTGGACAGCGATAAGGCTTACCAGCTTGCTGAGCAGCATGGCGGCAGCAAGCTGACCAAAGCCAATCCGCAGCAGCCGGTGTTCTTCGTGCTCGATTGGGATGCCAGCAAGAACCAGCTGATCTGGCACGTGATCTACGGCGAGGATGAGGACAAAGCGAAGTTGCGAATCGCCGTGAACGCCTCGACGGGGGAGTTCGAGCGCGTCGAGAGATGAGTTGGTCTGCGAACTAGCTAGTTCCCCGCCACCTTCACCGGCTTCCAGCCGGCCCAGACGGGAATCCCTTTATCGTCGCGCAGCGTGGTGGTATTTGTGCCGACGGTGATTTCGCGCGCCAGGATCTCGTTCTCGGTGGCATCGGGCGCCTTGCATCCCACCACCTGCACCTCATCGCCTTTCTTGAACGAGGTATCGATTTCCTTCAGGAAATCTGCGGGCGCGACGTGCACCAGCACGGTGCCAGTGTCGGTCTTCACCACCAGGTGTGTGCCTTCATAGTCGCCGGGCACTTCGCGGATGTCGTCGACCACGCCTTTGATCTTGACTTCGTTGGCGGCGTCGTACTTGGGGCCGGTGTTCGCGGACTTTTGCGTCGCAGCAGCGGCGGTTGTCGCCACCCACAAGGTAAACAGAACAACGAGAATCTTTGACCAGCACTTGCGATTCATACCAAACTCCTTGAAGCAAGAGCTCAGGGCAAAGCGCGCACACCGGTGAGACGTGCCAGCGGCAGCGGCCACCGGCGAGCCACAAGTCCCGCAGCCACTCTGGCTGCTTCCATCCTGCGCCTAAAGCTGCTCTGACTCAAGCCCAAAGTACGCCGTTCGTGACCGGGCGGGCAGTGAGACAGGTCACTTTCCGGAGTGATTCCTGGCGGTCCCAGGAGATCGCGAAGATGCGCAATCCTTCCA
>Ga0070734_10004811_pt1 | contig 12467 bp, 11 predicted proteins | sample Coa_R1_8_FD_66444 | JGI IMG/M metagenome (GOLD analysis project Ga0070734, IMG submission 66444) | Surface soil microbial communities from Centralia Pennsylvania, which are recovering from an underground coalmine fire - Coalmine... | ecosystem: Environmental > Terrestrial > Soil > Unclassified ...
TCGACGGTCGCCATGCGAATCCAGTGATTCTCCACCAGTTCGTTCAACGACGGACTGGCGGCGATGACTTTGCTTAAGCGCTCCGGTGTGGTCTCGATCACGAAAAGGATGCGGACCGGCTCGTGGATCTCAACCATCTGCCACGGCAAGCCGGTACGCAGATCGCTCGCGTGGCCATCCATCACCCCTACCAGGCCCGTCACATTGTGCGGAAGTTTGGTGCCGCAGCCGTAGCGGTCGTTATCGACGAACGAAAAATAATATTCCAGGCTGATCCCCGCGCAGACCGGAACTACGGCGGCCATCAATGCCGTGAGGCTCCGGTCGCCGGAATCCTGATGGGCGTCATAGGAAACCAGAAAAGCCCGCCGGTCCAGAAAAAGCCCGCGCGTGAGCGCGCGGCGGCCAACCACGCACACCGCATTCGTGCAATGCCCGTACTCCGGCCGCGGCTCCGCCAGGTGCTCGCTTCGCTCTTCCACGTGGCGCAGGGCTTCCTCGGGCTCGACATCGGGCGCGCACGATTCAAATCTTCGCGCTCGCTCCCGCGCATTGCGCGCGCGGGCCTGTTCCAGAGCGCCGCGAACGCGATTCACATCGGCATGACGCGCTGGCGGCAAGGCGTCCAGGTCGAAAAGTTCGATCTCATCGCTGCAGGTGTCGTGATAGCCGCCGATGAACCACGTGTCTTCCGGAATATCGATTCCACGCTCCCGCAGCTGCGCGCGAACTTCCGCACGATTGGCCATGGCGGCGAAAAGCCGGGCGTTGGGTCCGCCCCGCCGTCCGCCGCACGCTCCGCAGTCATGGGCGGATTCGTGCGGGTTGTTCAGGCTGGTCGATCCGTGCCCTAGCACCACGACGATGGGGGCGAAACCGCTGACCAGGCCCGCCGGGCGCAACACACTCGCCACCCGTTCGGCTTTTTCTTCAGGCGCGAAGCCGGTCAACAGACCCGTTACGGCGCTCTGAGACTGGCTGGTATTTCTCATGAACGCGAGTTCTGTCCGGGGCTCGGGCAGAAACCAGCGGTTGAGCCGCGTGCGCAGTTGCGCATAACGCCGGGGCGCCAGCAGGTGGCCGATCAGCGGCACCGCCGACAGCAGACCGAGCACGGAAGTGGAGAGCCACCCGGTCCACAACCTCTTGGATGAGACGCGCCAATTCCGCACCAGCAGGCCTAATAGACGCCTGCGCCAGCGCCGGCTCTCGAGCAGGGCGCTATCTTCGGCCTTGGGTTGCTCCAGAACCGCGTGCTCCGGTTTTACCACGACAGGGCAAAACGCAGCGCTCCGCGCATCGTCGATTCCCTTGTAGTCCACCGCCACGCCGAAATAGCCCGCTGCGCTGAAGGTCTCCACCGGCGGATCGACTTCCTCCAGAGCGCGGCGCATCGATTCTTCGCGTTCGTCGAGGCAGAAGAACACTTGCGCGGGCGGTCTGCCGGCCGCCTCCGATGCTCCCGCGGTTAACGCGCGATACTTGCGATGACTCGCCAGCCCCCGCAGGATCTCGCGTTCATGCCAACGTTCGTACGCCAGATGAAGCACCCGCCGGCGCTCCAGCCCGTTAAATGCCTTGACTTCCTCGGCGAAACTCGTCCACTCCGCATCGGAGAGCCGCCGCACTTCGTTCGCCGAGAGCCTCACGACGCGTGCAGCGTCGTAAACGCGCGCCGCGCGGCTGAGGCGCCGTCGCTCCTGCGTCTTGAGGGGGCTTTCCTCCGGTGCACTGTCGGCAGCGCTCATCTCCGACGCCACACGGGACATGGTCAGGCGGACGGCCAGGAAATCCATCAACGAGCAGGGCAAAGCGTGATGCGGAAGCAGGCCGGGATTTTCCTCGACCGTCCGCATGAGCCCCGCCCAGCCGGGCAGTGCCAGTAACTCGGCCTGAATCAGCTCGGGCCACGTCGCTTCCGGACACTGCAGCTTGTCCAGGCAATCCAGGACCGCCTCGCTCGCGGAAAACCCGTGGTGCTGTTGGCGCCGGAATTCGCCGTCCAAGCCGGCCAGATGTTTTGGAAACACACCGCCGCGTTGCGCGAGAAGCATGCGCACGCTTTCATAAAAGCCGCGTTCACGATGCGGCATCGGCCAATAGGCGGTGCCTTGATCCAAATACACCGCGCACAGCCGGATCAGCCACGGGTGGATGATCTCGTCCACTGGACGCCTCGGCGCGGGCTCCGCATCATGCGCGGTGCTGCGGGCTAAACACGACTCGAATAAGGTTCGCAGCGCCGCACGCTCGAAATCCCTCGCGAGATCGCCCTGCTCGGTCCGCCACAGGATCGTAGCGGCGTCAAATTCCCGCACTCCGGGAGTGATCATCGCCCGGCGTAGTGATCCCCTGCTGAGCCGCGGGAATATGAGCGCATCGGGTTCGCTGTCGAGCACTGCGTCGATATCCGCAAGTTGGATGCGCCCGCGCGCCAGTTCGGCTCGATAGGCCGCCTCGCTCATGTAAGGCTCGGCGCCGAACAACTGCGACGCTTCGATCACTGCCTGCTCGAAACGAAGATGCTGAAACGCGTGCAGCGTATTGTGATGAATGAAGACACCGATCGGTCCTTGCCTGGGGAGCAGGTGGGATGCGTGCTGCACCGCGCCGCGCAAACGGTCCAGCCTGCTTTTGTTTGACTGGTCGGAGGCCGTCATTTATGCGAACTGGCCCGAGTCTTCGGAGTTTCCCGGGCCGCTTGCTTCAACAAGTCGACCGTGGTGCTGAGTTGGGCGTAAAAATAGCGGCGCAGGATTTCGAGCACTTCGATCAGCGCACGATCGCGGATCGAATAATAGACCTGGTTGCCCGCCTTCCGGCTGACCACGATCTGTTTGGCCCGGAGCACCGCCAGATGCTGCGAGGCATTGGCCTGCTCGAGGCCGAGCTTCTGCATCAGTTGCCCCGCCGATAGCTCTCCGTCCCGCAGGAGCTCCACCATCGCAATCCGCGTCGGATTGGCGAGCCCCTGAAAGATTTCACTCTTGAATTGCCGCAGGGCGTCGTCCATCTTTATTCATTATATTCGAATACTCGCATATGATTCGGACGCCGGGTTCCGGCCCCTTTGCTGTCGGTCCGCCGGGTTCCGGCCGGAGATAGCCGGCTAGTGCGCCGCCGCGGTCAGCCGCTGCAACAGCCGCCGCGCGAGCGCGTCATCGCCGTTGATTCCCAGATAGCTGAGCAGCCACTTGCGGGCGCGTGCCGCGTCTCCGATGCGGTAAAACATTTCCCCCAGCGAACGCGCGCATTTCGGACTCGATCCGTGTTCGACGTTGTAGTCGCATTGCGATTCCAGCATGTCGAGCGCGCTCAGCGGAGCCAGGGGCTTCACGCCCGGCGGCAATTGCCGCATAAAGATGAATTCCTTCTCATCTTCATATGCCAGTTGCCATTTTTTCTGGCTGGGATCGGCCAGCGCCGCCGCCAGAAATTGTAGCTGGCCTTGATAGTCGAAGCCATTCATCACAATCGTCTGAATGCCGTATTGGTCCAGAAGGTCCTGCGTCGTCTTGCCGCCCTGATAATCGGCATTGAAGACCATGTGTCGGTAATCGTTCCAGACGGTCTCGTTCAACGCACGTCCATCAATAAACACCTGCGCCCGCGGCCAGAGCCGCCACATCAGATAGCCGCCCTGCTCGTAGGTATTGAAGATATGCCCCGAAACCTGGTGCGCCACCAGGAAATCCGCGGCTTCCACCGGGTACTTCGACGTGTTCGCGCGTAGCTGAAAGGCGGCCCCCCCGGCGATCAGCGGCACAATCCAGTAAATCAGGACGCCGGCCGCCGCATACTCCAGGATTACGGGCACGCGGCGTTTCCATGCCGGCAAATACGTCGCCAGAATCAGCGGCCCGATCACGGCCGTGAAAATCACATTGCGCAGCGCCATTGTCGCTGCTCCCCCCAGCGCCGCAAACAGCAGCCAGTCCACAACCCGCACGCGGCGGCGCGCCAAGACCAGCACCGCAATCGTGGCGATCATCATGATAGGAAACCGATCGAGCGGCCACCACGCCGGGTAGTTCCATTCCAGAATCGAGATTTGCAGCGGGCTGTCGCGATAGTGCCGCATTACTTGAACGGCGTTCCATGCATTTGGATTCCAATACGTCGCAAAAATTGCCAGCGCGCTCACGATCCAGACTTTCCGTTCGTCCGCGAGCGGACGTCCCCGCCAATGCCAGAATACGGCTTCGGCCGAATAGGCCCCTGCGATTGCCCAGCCCATCAGATAACCGCCATGGCAGTTCGCCCAGATTAAGAACGCGGGCGGCAGCAACCACAACGCGCGCCTCGTTTCGAACGCGGCGACCGTGAGCACCACCATCACGAACGTCGCCAGGTACGCCCGATCGGCCACATACTGGATCGCGAACAGCGAAGCGATAACTGCCGCGGCCACCCCTCGGTAAAAGCTGCCGGAACGCCGGTATGCCAGCCAGCCGATCATGCTGCAGAAAAACGAGAGCAACAGCGTTCTCAGCAAAACCAGCCCGGCAAACCCGGTGCTCGCCTGTACCAGGTAATAGATGAGCTCCATTCCCCACTCGTGCGTGAGGTTGAAATGCCGCGTCGTCAGCTCGCCCGGATATACAGGCGTGCCGGTATCGGTGCTGAAAGAAAACGGGTCGGGCACCGGCAGTTGATGGTGCTGCCAGATGTACCGGCCCACCGCCAAATGCCACCAGGTATCGGAATCAGCCACTTCGCGCGAAAAAACGCACAGCAGCAGAACTCCGGTGAGCGCCAGAATCACGGGTCGTACCCACGCCGGAGCGGGGCGGGCCGGCTTAACCGGTGGCGGCGCAGGGCGGGTTGCAGTGCGCGAACGCATGGGGAACCTTCAATTCTAACAACCCGGGTCCCCCCGGTTGCCCGGCGACGGGTAGATTAGGAGCGAAGCACCGTCACGCGCTGCGTGGTTGGGCTCAGGGAGCGATCAGCCCGGACCGGATCGCATACCGAACCATGCTGGCCGTTTCGTGCACGCCCAGTTTTTCGAGGATCCGGCTGCGGTGGGAATCGGCCGTCTTGTAGCTGATGCCCAATGTCGCGGCGGCTTCTTTGGTGGATTTGCCTTCTGCGATCAGCACCAGCACCTGCCGCTCGCGTTCGGTGAGCGCGAAAACCATCCGCACCGCCTCTTCATCCGGCGTGAAGATGTTGCGCCGGCGTGCCGAAACGTCGATCGCCGATCCCATGAAGCCGGCGAACTTTCCGTCTTCTTCATAGCGGGGGACGCCCGTGTCCTCCACCCAGCGATATTCGCCGTCGTGGCGCATCAGCCGGTATTCCATCCGGAACGGTTGGCGCGCGCTGAACGATTTCAGATACGTTTCAATGCACAAGTCGCGGTCGTCCGGATGCAGCCCCTCAGCCCACCCGTTCCCCAATTCCTGATCCAGGGTGCGCCCCCGGAATTCCAGCCACGTCTTATTGAAGTAGTTGCACAGGGCATCGGATCCGGAGACCCGAACCATCACCGGCGCCGTATCGACCAGGAACCGGAAACGATCCTCTCCGTTCCGCCGCCCGTCCAGTTTTTGCAAGACGAGCTCGTTTTCAAGCTGCGCCACGCGCTCGCGTAATTCTTTGACCTCGTCCCGGATGTTGTCGGGTGCCATTTCTGCTCCCAGCATCTAAGAATCGACTATAGGCCAAATAGTACTAATGGTAAAGTACTAAATTAGGACTACTGCTGAATATAGGTTTACAGGGAAATGCCCTACATCCCCCAAGGGAATGGAACCATTTTGGTTAATAGTCGCAATCTATAATTAGATACTCGTGGTACCGGTAATTGAATCGGATGAGGAGTTGTTGCGGCGCGCGCAAGACGGCGACGAAGAGGCCTTCATCCAGCTATATCGACGGCGACAGGGCGCTATCTATCGCTTCGCCTATCACATGACCGGCTCCGCGGCCACCGCTGAAGACGTGGCGCAAGACGTTTTCCTGGCTTTGATGAAAACCGGCGGCAGCTTTGATCCGGCGCGCGGGAGCTTGTCTGCCTATCTTTTCGGCATCGCTCGCAAACTGGTGCTGCGGCACTTGGATCGGAGCCGGTACCTCATCGCGCTGGATAGCGAGGGCCAGGATGTAGCGATGACCCGTCTGGCCCTGAGTACCGATCCAATGGTCGATCTGATGCGCCGCGAGGGCCTCGAGCAGCTCCGTCAGGCCGTCCTCACTCTGCCGAAGCGCTACCGCGAGGTGGTGGCCCTCTGTGATCTTCAAGAAATGGATTATGTTGCGGCCGCCGCCACGCTTGATTGCCCGGTGGGCACCGTGCGTTCGCGACTCCATCGGGCCCGGGGGTTACTACTCGAGAAACTGCAGAAACAGGAAGTTCGGCCGGTTGGCGCTCTCAAGCCCGCGAGGAGTTTGATATGACCTGTGATGAGTTTTGGAACCAGATGCCGGAACTGGCCGGCGCGGCTGCGCCCCTGGACCATGTGCAGCAGTGCCCGTCCTGCGCCCAGTTATTCGAACGGCAGCGCGCGTTATCAGCCGGCCTCCGCCGGATGGCGCGGGAACTGGAGCCGCGAGAGGCGCCGCCGGCTGTCGAGGCGCGCCTCCGCAATGCCTTGCGCGTGCAGACTGGCGGAACTCCTCGGCCGCTCCGGCGTTATTGGTGGGCTTGGGCTTCCGCCGCAGCCCTAATCGTTGCCGCGTTCTTTCTCACCCTGGAGCCGCGCATGGAAAGGAACCGCTTGGCAGATTCCCGGTTGCGTCCGGCGCAGTCGGATCTGGAATCGGCCGATTTCGATCCCGATTTCATCCCGCTGCCGTTTGGAGCCGCCGATTCGGCCGGTTGGGAAACCGCCGATGATCCTGATCTCGTGCAGGTCGAAGTTCCGCGTTCGGCCTTGATCGCCCTTGGGTTGCCCGTCACCGAGACGGGGGCGCCGCGCGTGGAAGCGGTACTGGCATTAGGTTCCGACGGCACCTTGCGGGGAATCGAATTAGTGCAATAGAAGCTTTCAAATTGGAGCTTTAAAATGCTGAAACAAGGTTTATTGCTGGTATTGATCGGAGTGGCGGCGGCGTCCGCCCAAGGCCCTGGGCCCCGTGGCGGACCCGGTATGGGGCCGCGCGGTATGGGCGGAAACGGGCCTCTCCAGTTCTTGGGCGCCGAACCGGGTCAGCCCGGCGCGGTTGTGACCGGTGCGCCCTACTCGGCCGAGGCCGTCACCGACATCAACCGGACTCTGCCTGATGGCAATAAAATCCATCAGACCAATACGACCAGAATCTACCGGGACACCCAGGGGCGAACCCGCCGTGAGCCGGAACTGAGTGCCCTGAGTTCTGCTGCGCCCGGCAGTACTATGCCGTCGCTGGCGTTCGTCGACGACCCGGTCGCCGGTGTCCGCTATGCGCTGGACCTGACGGATCACACCGCCACCAAAATGACTTTGCCGGCCCCTCCCGCCGGTGCGGCACGTCCTAACCGTCCGCCCCGGGCGCCCGCCGATTCGGCCAATACGAAGGTCGAATCGCTGGGACGCCAGCTGGTCAATGGTGTGCCCGCCGACGGGACCCGCACCACCATCACTATTCCCGCCGGCCAGATTGGCAATGCACAGCCGATCCAGATCGTCTCCGAAACCTGGTATTCGCCGGATCTGCAGTTGACCGTTCTTTCCAGGCGCAGCGATCCCCGGTCGGGCGATCGCGTTTATCAGCTCAACAATCTCAGCCGCGCGGAGCCCCCGTCGACCCTCTTCGTCGTGCCCGCCGATTTTAAGGTGACCGAGCGAACGCCCGGCATGCGGATGCGCATGCGCAATCGGGGAGCGCTGCCGCCGCAGTAGACTTAGCGCCTGCCTAAGTAGATATCGTGGAGCCGCAGCAAACCGAGCGCGCGGCCGGAATCATCCACCACCGGTAGCACCGAGATCTGGGAGGCGCGGCGCTCCATTTTTTCAAGCGCTTCCCCGAGCGTGGCGCAGGGTCCGACCGCAACAGGCTGCCGGCTCATGATCTGCTCCGCGCGCAGGCCGCGGATGTCGTCATGGTTGGTGAGTGCGCGCCGCAGATCGCCGTCGGTGATCAGTCCTTCCAGCAGGCCCGAAGACGAAACCACGGATGCGGCGCCCCAGGGCCGCGCCGTCATTGCCAGGATCACGTCTCTGAGCGAGGCGGCCGGGTTCACTACCGCGATTTCCGCCAGGCCGTGCATCGCTTCGCGCACTTCCAGCCGCAGATTGCGGCCGATCTGCCCGCCGGGATGAAAGCGCCCGAACTCTTCGGGCGTGAAGTTGCGCGCCCGCATGAGCGCAATCGCCAGGGCATCGCCCAGCGCCATGGCGGTGGCGGCGCTGGCGGTAGGCGCCAGGTTGTTCGGATCTGCTTCGCGTTCCACCGAGGCGTCCAGCAGCACGTCCACTTCCGCCGCCAGCGGCGAGTTCGTCTTGCCCAGGATGCCGATCAGCGGCGAGCGAAACTCCCGCAGCAGCGGCACCAGGGCCAGCAATTCCGAGGACGTGCCGCCGCGCGAAATCATCACCGTCGGATCGCCCGGCGTATAGATTCCCAAATCGCCGTGTACCGCTTCGGCGGGGTGCAGAAACACGGCGGCCGTGCCGCTGCTGCACAGCGTTGCCACCACCTTGCGCGCGATGTGGCCCGACTTGCCGATCCCCGTGATCACGACCTTGCCGGGGTGCGCGAGAATCAGATCCACGGCCCGGATGAGTGCGCCGTCCAGCCGGCACGCCGCCTGAGCCAGGGCCGCCGACTCGATCTCGACGGCGGCGCGCGCCGCCGCCAGCCATTCCTGCTTTTCCCCCGTTGCCATCTGAACTCACCATCATCGCACCGGCGCCAACCGTTCGTCACGCTACAATCAACTGTTATGCGGAAGCGCGCCGCGCGATGGCTGGCACTTGGAATCCTGGTGGCTGCGCCGATGGCGGCGGAGATCCGCTCGCTGACCATTCTCCATACCAACGATCTGCATGCCCGTCTCACGCCGCTGGAAAACGGACGCGGCGGTTTTGCCGCTTTGGCCGCGGTAATCCGCCGCGAGCGTGAGCATTGCGCCGACTGTATTCTCTTGAATGCGGGCGACCTCGCGCAGGGAACCCCCGTCTCCACCATTTTTCACGGCGAGCCGGTTTTTGAGATCGCCAACCTGCTCGGTTTTGACGCCGCCACGCTCGGCAACCACGATTTCGATTACGGCTGGCTGCAGGCGCGCAAGTTTATCCAGAACGCCAAATACCCCATCGTCAGCGCCAACATGGTCGGCGCCGGCGGCCGGCTTTTCACTCCCCAACCGTATGTCATTCTGCAGGTCAACGAGCTGCGGGTGGCGGTGATCGGCGCCATGACCGAAGAGCTCCGCACGCTCAGCACGCCGAAACTGATGGGAGAGTGGCACGCGGCGCCCGTCATTGAAACGGTCCGCCGATATGCAAGCGAGCTGCGCGGCCAGGCGGACCTGATCGTGCTCCTCGGACACATCAACAGCGCGGAAGAAAATCAGTTCTTGAGCCTGGCCCCGGAGATTCCGGTGCTGGTTACCGGGCACCTTCATAACGGGCTCGAGCACGAAGTGGTTCGCGGCGGCCGCCTCCTGGTGCGCGTCAAGAGCTATGGCGAGGAGCTCGGCCGGCTCGAACTCAAAATCGACACGGAAAAGAAAGCGCCCGTGAGCTGGAGTTGGAAACGAGTCGCTGTCGATGGAAAACGAGTCGCGCCCGCCGCCGACGTCGCGGCTCTGGTCTCGCGCTGGGAAGGGGAGGTGACTAAACGCGTCGACCAACCCTTGGCCTCGTCCAAGCGCAAATTGGATAAACCGGAAGTTAAACGGCTGATCGAGCAGGCCATGCGCGAGGAGACCGGCGCTGATTTTGCCTTCGTCAACCTGGGCGGCGTGCGCGACATCGTGCCCAAGGGCCGGTTACTGGTGCGCAATGTCTGGAACATCATGCCCTTCGACAACCGCGTGGTCTTCGGCAAGTTCAAAGGCAGCGCTTTGCCGCCTGTTGTCCTCGGCAGCCGCAAAGTCGAGCCGGACCGCGAATACACGCTTGCCGTCACCGATTTCACGGCTGCCAATCAGAGCGCCGAGGAGCAGTTGCAGACTACCGGGCTCGAGTTCCCGGGAGACGGCGGCTTGCTGCGCGATCTGTTGCTCGACTGGTTCCGAAAAAAAGGCGTGATTGACTCGGTAAACTGACCGGCGGGCGTTCGATTCCTATCCGTGCCCCAGGTACATCAACCAGCCCAGGCCGAATAGCGCCACAAAAAAACAGACGAAGACATACACGCCGTAGTGCAGGCGGTCGCGGTCGGTTCGCTTCGTAACTACGCCCAGCACCACGGAAGTGAACAGCGAAAACAGGAAAGCGGCCTCGAAATGAGTGAGATTCATTTTGGGCATCAGTCTTTCCTCCCGGCTGCAATCTCCCAGGCATCGGTCAGCGCCAGGATGTTGAGCAGGCCCGCGGTGACCAGGAATTTCGTGCCGTAGTCATGGACGTGGCCGGGCATATCGGGCTGACTGTACCCGAGCCACACGCTGAGAAAATAAAGAAGGCCCGAGGCGATGTCTCCGATAAAACCGCCCGTGTTGATGATGGTGGTGAGCAGATCTCCGCTCTGCGGCTGGAACATGGCGCCGCGCATCATCAGCCCGCAGGCGAACATACCGGTCACGGCAACCAGCAGGAGCACGCCGCGGCCGGTGCGTTTCAGGAGCAAATGGCCGCCTCCCGGTATAAGCCAGCCCACCGCCAGCACCGGCGCCCACTTGTTCACCGGGGGCTGGCTCGGCTTTTCTTCTTTTTCAGTAGCCATTTTCTTAGAGTGTAGCAGTAGATACAGCTCTCCCGGCGGCTTTGCGGCGCCGGAACCGCGCGTTATCTCCGATTAACAAAGTCCCCGATCCGGGGCGGACAGTTATAATCGGTATGTGCGAATCGCCTCTGTCCTGCTGATCCTTCTGTCCGCGGCAGCCTGCAACCGCGGCGGCCAGAATAAAGACGCCGTGCGCCAGGGGGTGGTGGATTACCTATCCGGACGCAAAGATCTCAATATCGCTTCGATGGACGTCGACGTCACGGCCGTCCAGTTCGACGGCAACAAGGCTGACGCGACCGTCACGTTCGCTCCCAAAGGGGTGAGCGGCGCGCAGGGGATGACGATGCGTTATCAACTGGAACAGCAGGGAGGGCGCTGGACGGTGGTGGGCCGTCAAGACTCCGGCCACGCCGGCGCGGTGCCGCCCGGCGCCGCCAATCCTCACGGCGGCGGAGCGGTGCCGGAGCCCGAAGCCAATCCGCACGGCGGCGGCGGCGTCCGGATGCCTTCGCCCGAGGATCTCCCCCCGACCGGCGGCAAGAAGTGAAGCGCGTCGCCGTTCTGGGCGGCGGTCCGGCCGGCGCTTTTGCCGCGGAGCGTTTGGCCTCCGCCGGCTTCACTGTCCTGCTCTTCGATGAGAAACTGGCCTGGGAAAAGCCCTGCGGCGGCGGACTGACCTACAAAGCCTATAGCGAATACCCGTTTCTTCTCGACAATTCGATGCCCAAGCGCATGGTTTCAGAAACCGTGCTGGCCGCGCCGCACGCCGGCGCCGTGAGTCTCAAGCTGGACGATCCGCTGCTGATCTATTCGCGTTTCGATCTCAACCGGATGCTGCTGGAGCGCGCCGAGCGGGCCGGCGCACACATCGAGAAGACGCGCGTGCTCGATATCACCCGACAGGGTTCCGGCTGGTGCGTGCGCACCAAGGCTGGTTGCGCCGATGCCGATTTCTGTATCGTGGCGACCGGCGCCCGCAACCCGCTGCGCGACGTGGGCACGCAATTCGGCGCGGCCGATACCATGTCCGCGCTGGGCTATTACGTTTCCGGCGAGCAGACCAGGATTGATATTCAATTTCTGCCGCATCTGGAAGGTTATATCTGGATCTTTCCGCGCTGCGGACATCTCTCGGTGGGTATTTGCGGCAAAGGCGAGCCGGCCAGTTCGTTGCGACAGCGCCTGGAGCGCTTTATGACGGAGCGCGACCTTTCCTGGAAGCACGGCTCTTTTTACAGCCATATGCTGCCTTCACTCGACACGTCGTCATGGCGCAAGAATCGGGTTTCCGGCGAAGGCTGGCTGGCGGTCGGAGATGCCGCGGGCCTGGTCGATCCGATTACGGGCGAAGGTCTCTATTACGCGCTCCGTTCGGCCGACCTGGCCGTCCGCTCCCTGCTGGCGGAAGTGAGCGGCCTCGCCGAACGGGTGAATCTGTATCATCGCTTTCTGCGCCGCGATTTCGCCGCCGATCTGGAATTCGGCTCGCGACTGGCGCGCCGTGTCTTCCACGGCGAATTTCTCTGGGCATCGGTACCCGCCCGGATGGTGCAGTTCACGCGCCGCAGTCCGCGGTTCTCCGCGATCATGCAGGACCTGTTTGCCGGACGGCAGCAATACCTGGGCCTGCGCCAGCGCCTGCTGAA
>Ga0070734_10004812_pt1 | contig 12467 bp, 8 predicted proteins | sample Coa_R1_8_FD_66444 | JGI IMG/M metagenome (GOLD analysis project Ga0070734, IMG submission 66444) | Surface soil microbial communities from Centralia Pennsylvania, which are recovering from an underground coalmine fire - Coalmine... | ecosystem: Environmental > Terrestrial > Soil > Unclassified ...
AGGCGACTCCTAAGACTTTATAGTTTTGTTTATTTCGATAGTGTTGATAGATTCCGTTAATAACAATGTTATCCATGATTTAATCCTCGGCAGACCTAGGTTCTGTTGGCATTTTCCGGTATGGGGCTTACAGCGCTGTAAGCTTTGTTTAGAAGGAAAGGTGTTCTTTGTCCATCACATGCAATTGTCACCGGCGAGACTTAATGGTGAATCGCCTTTCTGCTGAATTGCCGCAAGCACTCCGTGCAACAACGTCAAAGTGGAATCTTCCAGTAGCCCTTGGGAAGCCTTGGATGGCTCCGGTTGTTGGCACGAGCGATAAACCAGGTGGCAGTCTTCCTTCGATGCTAAAAATGATGGGCGTGTAGCCATTAACCACGATTTGGTGGTTGTAGTATTCACCGAGGTTGGCGTGTGGAAGCCTTGTGGTCACAAACTCGATCGGGGCACATGAGATGGCGAGGGTATAACTTTGTTCGCCCGTGCATCCACTACTATCTGTAACCCGAATAACAAAGGTAAAGGTACCAATTACGGTGGGTGTTCCGCTGATGGTTCCCGAGAATGACAGCGTTAAGCCTGTTGGCAGCGAGCCACTGGCCAAACTAAACGTGTATGGGGGAGTGCCGTTTGCAACTTGTATGGTTTGTGAATAAGGCAGTCCGTAGTTGCCGGACGATAAGGTGGTTGTTAAAAACGTGATAAGCGCGCAGGATGCGCTCATCTCGTTTGGGTCGCCGCACGAAGTTGCCACTCCATTATTAAGACCATCACCCGAGTAGCTTGCCGTCCAAAAATAGTTGCCGCTTGCAAGCGGGGTGAATGGCGTGTTCGGTTGGTAAGTCCCATTGCCATTTACAGAAACTATGCTTGTAAATGCTACAGTTGTACAGTTGGGAATCGTATTAGCTACCGGGCCATAAGCTATAAAAGTAATGGTGCCAGTTGGATTAACTCCATTAGACAAGGTTGCAGTGTCAGAAATTGGGTTGGGAAAGGCTGCCGAAGTAGCTTGCGTTGTAATGGTTGGCTGGGCGCTTCTGGCAATGCCCGCGCTCGTTTCATTCGCAGCGCCGAAAACGGTGTTAGACTGGGAATTATTGCTATTCCTCTGAGTTGTGATCGCTAGTGGTAAAGCGCCAACAATGTCCTGGCCATAATAATCGGACCGATCAGATAACAAGATCTGTTGCTGACCAGAACTTAGATTAGGCATGGCCGAAAATGCGCTCTCAGTTAGGACCGCCAACAGCAGCCCTAGGAACCATATAGAATATTTGTTTAAATTAGCTCTCATTTCCACCCCCCACACATTATAAACGGCTCTCGTCTCCCAGGCGAAAAATATGTAAAAACCCTTGATGCCGCGCTGAATGGCTGTCCCAGCAAGGAGCGCCGATATATTTTCTTACTCAGCCGTACCGCTGGGCAGGACGGCAAGCGCAGTCGGCTTGGCGGTGCTTGGTTGCTAAGCGAGCAAGAGTCGCAATCCTGCCATAGCGCTACCAGGAGATTTCGTAGTAGGTAAAGCATCGTTTATCTACTGGGTCGTTATGAGGGCAACCCCAGCCCACCTTACAGCCGCAATCATCGGCGTAGTAATAGTCCGTTTTCGCCTCTACTTTATAACCTTGCCCAGTTAGGAACTGTACGCATTGAACACACAATTCCCCCTCCTTATGATCGCGATTCCACAAGGCTGGTCCTTTAACTGCGCTATTAATACGCTCTTCCAGTTGCTTTTTCTGTTGCGTAAACCATAGATTTTCCATGAGGGCCTCTCTATCCCGTTCTTGTCTCTCCATCTCAGCGCTCTGCTTTCTCTTTTGCTCGGCAGATGGGAAGTCCTCACCCGCGTGCAGGTAAGCGGATGATAGCGATACGACCAAGAATAGATACAAGCATCCGAATGACGTTTTCATAACCCTCTCCTATTTTTGTCGACTCACCTGAGTCAACTTTCTTCTCCATAACATTAGTGCTGTCTACCGCAACCGTACTGCTCGCCATCTCGATTATAGTGCTCATATTTATGATTCCCATGAAGGCGTAATTCCAGCCATGAAGCCATTTTTCTGGATTCCCGCTTTCTCTGGCATGACAAATTCTAAAATAAGCAATCTTGCGGGTGGCAACGAATAGTAATAAGGAAGACAGCCAAATGCCTGAAGGACCAGAAGTAAAAACTGTGGCTAGGACGCTAGCCTGCGAGATGGTTGGACATGAGCTTGGTGAGCTCTGGCATAGCCATCATCGCTTGCGGGCCGCAGTGGACTATTCATTGCTGAGGCGCGTGGAGAACACCGTTGTTGATGGTGTCTCAGCGTATGGTAAGGTGCTGTTTATTTCGGTGGATCAAAAGCCTGCCATTATGGCCCAGCTAGGCATGACCGGTCAGCTTACCGTTACATCCACCAAAACCCCAGTATTAACCCATACACATTTGCGATGGCCCTTAAAGGATACTGGCCGCGAGCTTCGCTATGTCGATCCTCGGCGCTTTGGTTTGATTGCACCCTGCGATGAAGAGCAGAAAGAGGCCATCATCAATAGACTGGGTCCAGATCCGTTTTTAATGACCGATAACGATTACACGAGCGTCATTGAAGCAATGAGACGCTCGCGCCGCGTGATCAAAGATATCTTATTGGATCAATCCATTATCGTTGGAGTGGGTAATATCTACGCATCTGAAGCCTTATTTTTGGCTAAAATAAACCCATCTCGTGCAGGGAGCGATATTTCGATTTCGGAATATCAGGGACTCATAAAAGCTGTTGTTGTCGTCTTGACACAAGCCTTGAAAAACTGTGGCACCACTTTTTCTAACTATGTTGATGGGTCGGGTAAAAAGGGCGACAATCTCGCCTTCCTCAAGGTATTTCAAAAAGACGGCGAGCCGTGCCAGGAATGCCGCACGCCAATAATAAGAATCAAGCAGGCCGGCCGATCAACCTTCTATTGCCATCAATGCCAGGCCTGACAGGCACAAAAATCGCGTCCCGTCACCCCGCGGCGGAGTCCGCGGGGTCCAGGTACTGCCACTTCGCTGGATCTTGCGGACTACGCCGCGGGATGACATAGGTAAACTCCCTTTCTCAAATAGCCATTTTTGGCTATCACCCGCCCATGAACAAAGATTTTACCCATCTGCATTTGCATACCCAATATTCCTTTCTTGATGGCGCTATCCGCATCAAGGATTTGGTCAGTCGGGTTAATGAACTCGGCATGAAGCAAGTGGCGGTCACCGACCACGGCAATATGTTTGGTGCGCTCGACTTTTATAAGCAAGCCAAGGCAAGCGGCATTAAGCCTATTTTAGGCATGGAAGCTTATGTAACCGGCACTGCCGATTATCGAGAAAAAGTACGTGAGAACTTCCACCTGATTTTGCTTGCGGAAAATGATATTGGCTATAAGAATCTACGCAAACTCACTTCTGAATCATTCATCAATGGCAAGTATTTTTTCCCTCGCATCGATAAAAAGTTGCTCTATAAGCATCGTGAAGGCTTAATCGCGACCACCGCATGCCTAGGCGGCGAAGTGGGAAAGAAATGTGCCAATAATGATATTGATGGCGCCCGCGCCGCTATCCGCGATTTTACGCAAATATTTGGTCGACAAAACTTTTTTCTTGAAGTGCAGCCAAACGGTATTCCCGTTCAAGAGAGGGTAAATGGACAACTGGCACAACTAGCCAAAGATGAAGGCCTGGACCTGGTGGCCACCAACGACTGCCACTACGTGCTGCGTGAACATCACGATGCCCAAAACATTCTCATGGCCATTCGCCAGCAAAAAGCCTGGGACGATCCCACGCTGCATAAACACGAGACCAACGCGTTTTATATTCGATCCCACGATGAAATGTACGATCTGCTTAAAGGAAGTTATCCCGATGCCTTTGCCAACGCCTGTGAAATTGGCCGTCGCTGCCAAGTAGATTTGGACTTAGGCAAAGTCTACTTACCGCCCTTTCCTTGCCCCGATAATTTCAAGGACGAAGAAGACTATTTGCGACACCTATCTTACAGCGGCCTCAATAAGCGCGCGCAAGAGCTCCCTTATAAAATCGATATGGATCGCTATCGAGCTCGCCTGGATACCGAGCTTGATGTCATCATCCGCATGGGTTTTTCCGGCTATTTTTTGATCGTGCAAGACTTTATTAACTGGGCCAAAAGTCACGAGGTCAAAGTGGGCCCCGGCCGCGGCTCAGGCGCTGGATCCTTGGTGGCGTATGTATTGCGCATCACTGATATCGATCCCATACCATATAATCTATTGTTTGAGCGCTTCTTAAACCCAGAGCGCGTGTCAATGCCAGACTTCGACGTGGATTTCATGCAAGAAGGTCGTGGCAGCGTCATCCAATATGTGGCCGATCGCTACGGTCGCGAGAGAGTGGGCCAGATCGCAACTTACGCAGCACTCAACCCCAAGAGCGCCGTCAAGGACGTGGCGAGAACGCTGGGCATTCCCTTTTCGGAGATCAACGAGCTGACCAAACCCATGCCTCTCTTGATCGATGGTAAGAAGCCTGATCTTAAGCAAGCCCTTGAATATGCCCCTTTGCTTAAGGAAAAAGCCAAAACCGATTCACTTTATAAACGCGTCTTAGAAAATGCCTCCACGCTGGAGGGCCTTTATCGACAAGCCGGAATGCACGCTGGTGGTGTGGTCATTGGCGAGAAGGACCTTACTGAATACGTACCGGTCTTTTCTGGTGCTAACGGCGAATTGGTAACGCAATTTGATAAGGACAAAGTGGAGGATGCGGGCCTCGTCAAATTTGACTTCTTAGGACTAAAGACCCTCGATGTTATCGCCCAAGCAGAAAAACTGGTCAACCGCCGCATAGATAATGAAAATCGCTTAAACAGCGCCGAGATCAAAGAAAAGCTCAAGGCTCACCCTCATGCCGACCATAATGCTGAGCGTATCCCCTATCTTACGATTGAGCAGCTGGCACCAGAGCGAAAGGAAGTATTCGATCTCATCGGCTCGGGCGATACCCTAGGAATATTTCAAATTGAATCAGGTGGGTTCTCCGACATGTGTCGCAGGCTTAAACCCGACTGTTTTGAAGATATTATTGCGGCGGGTGCTCTTTATCGGCCAGGCCCCATGCAATCAGGCATGGTGGATGATTTTATCGATAGAAAGCATGGCAAAAAAAAGGTGGTCTATCCCCATCCACTGCTTGAAAGCGTTCTTAAACCCACCTACGGCACCATTGTCTATCAAGAGCAGGTATTGCAAGCAGCTCAGGTGATGGCCGGATTTACTCTCGGTGCAGCTGATATTTTGCGTCGAGCGATGGGCAAGAAAAAATTTGAAGAGATGGAAAAGCAGCGTTCTATCTTTGTTGCCGGCGCAGAACAAAATGGCGTTAAAAAGGAAGCTGCGTCCCTAGTCTTTGACACCATCGAAAAATTTGCCGGCTATGGTTTTAATAAGAGCCATTCCGCAGCCTACGCTCTCATTACCTATCAAACTGCTTATCTAAAGCGATTCTATCCAGTGGAATTCATGGCGGCGTTGCTTACCACGTCGAGCGATTCAACTGAAGATGTGGTGAAATACATCCGGGAAGCCAGGGCGCAGGCGATTGATGTGCTGCCTCCTGATGTCAACATTTCCATGAAGCACTTCACCGTAGATTACGAGCGAGGCTCTTTAAAGGGACAGATTCGCTTTGGCTTAGGCGCGGTCAAGGGATTGGGGGATGCCGCACTAGAAGCCATTATAGCGGTCCGCAATGACTTAGGGCCATCTAAGTCCATTTATCAATTTTGTCAGCAATTCTCGTCGTCGAAGATCAATAAAAAGATGCTTGAGGCCTTGATTAAGTCTGGCGCTATGGATGGTTTTTTTCGTCCACGGAAGCAACTGATAATGACCATCGACCGCGCCATATCGGAAGCGCAGCGCCTGCACATAGATAAAAGCCGTGGGCAAACCAATATGTTCGGCCTGTTCACGTCGGATCAAAATGTTGCTCTTAGCGAAGAGTATCCCCAGGTCTGCGAATACACACAAAAGGAAAAGCTACAATTCGAGAAGGACGCGCTGGGCTTTTATCTATCAGGCCATCCCCTTGATCCCTATGACAAAGTCGCTCGCTCCTTGGGCGCTATACCCACAGTGGAGCTTGTGCGTGCTCGGCATTTGGACGAAATCGCCTTAGTGGGCGTAGTTAGCGAGCTTAAAGAGCGGCCATTAAAAAGCGGCAAAGGCCGCTGGGCGGTGGTGGTATTAGAAGATAGCTACGGGCAAGCTGAGGTCTTATGCTTCTCCAAAGCCTATGACGATGCTGCGCAATTGCTAAAGACAAAAGAGCCCCTGCTGGTAGTCGGGCGCGCCCTCGTTGACGACGCCGACGATAGCGAAGGAGCACAACCCAAGCCAAAAATGAGACTCAAAGACGTGCGCTTGCTGGCCGATGCTGAAATATCTCGGATATCCAAACTTAAAATCGATCTTAACCAGGTAAAAGTGAGCGAGCAGACCCTACTGGCCATCAACCGCGCGGTGGGTCTATTTCCTGGCGATAAGGCGGTTTTTGTGAGATTGCGTGTAGAAGATGCTCTCGAAATCGAACTGCGTTTACCCAAAACGAAAGCCGTATCCCCCACCAACGATCTGCTAGCTCACCTTGAAACAACCGTAACCAACATCAAATTGACCCGGGATTAGGCTCTGCTCTCACACTTAATCGCTCGCACAAAGGGACAGGAAAATTAAACAGGCACCGATCGACAGCGTCCTGCCGAAAACGAAGATGCGAATTGCATAGTTTGCGGCGTCGTCATGGCAAAGGCGAGACGACTTGGAGCGATCATGGGATATCGAGCCCTTTTGGCGATGTTGTTAGTTCTTTTGGCAGGCCATGGTGCCTATTCTCTGGATGCGAAAAGTGAAGGCAAGCGCAGCAAACTTCTCACGCGCCACAATAGCGCGGCTAAAAAAAGCTCGCGCGTCATTGCCAAATCGAAGAAGGACAAAAATCCAATAGTAGAAGATACACAGCCTGCGATACCCGCCTCGTTTGATGAGTTAAATGCTTTAATTTCAACCGGCGATCCCAACCTGATAAAATCGGCTTTGGCCAAGCACCCAACTTCTTTGTTTTTTGCTGACGCGGCCGGCAGTAACGTTATTCATCGTCTTACCACGGAAAATAATCTTAAGCTGCTCAAGATCGTGCTGGCATCGGTCGCACCAGATACTGCTTGCCAAGCGATCAACACCAGGAATCTATCTCATTTGTCCCCGCTACATATAGCCGCAAGCTCCGGCCTACATGCGATCGCCATTTTATTGTTGTGGTATGGCGCCTGGGTGGAAATGCCCGGACCTTCCACCGTCTCCGCCTTCATTATGGCGCTCAATAGCCAAGACATCGACATGGCACACATTCTGGCCGCATGGGGTGGTCGGGCTTACCTAGCACCCATCGGTGATCAACAACATTCCATTCCTAAAATGAGGCTATTTTCTGCTACATGTCGAGAGTATTACATCGACGCTTTTATCAACAAAAATCAAGTGACCTTTGACAACGCCTTCACCGAGTCGTTAATGGAGCATCTCGATCGTTACATTGTAGACATCTACAAGCAAAACAATCCAACAGAGGCGTCAGACCAGCTACCTTCTCCTACCGACGAATCGACCACCGATCAGGACTAAGTGTCGCCCTCTCCCAAAGAACGAGGGAAATCGCCCGACTTTATCAAAAACCTGAAGATCCGATCGCACTATTTTCATGAAATAGTTACACTAAACCGATTAGCATTGGTGATCTTCTGGGGGGCTCATGAAACGCTTAGTGTTTTTTGCGATCGCTATTTTGTCTACGTATGTCTTGGCTAAAGAAGAGGCACTCAGGGAATTTCCGACTGGGAGCTATTTGGGTGAGGGCTGGTATCGCACCTCCTTTGGTGCGGAAGGCGACTATTCCAGTTTCGCCGAATTCGATGGCGATCAATGGACCGCCGCTTATTTACGCGATGGCAAGCTCACCACCTATACCGCGGTATTTGATTTTACTGACGACAGTTTCTTCAATGTCGATGTAACCCAGGTGGATAGCTCAGGTACTGAAACCAACCACCAAGGAAATGGCTATTGTATCGGTAATACCTGTCACTTAAGTACGTTTTTAAGCCGGGGCATGCTGGAAGAGACCTTTGAATTCGAGTCTACCGGAGGCCGCATTAAGCGCATTGGCTCTCTCATGTATATCGACGAGAATTTCGATATTCAAACCATCATCTGGGAAGAGAAGATGGTGCTATTTAGCGGCAATTTTCGTAACAGGGACGGTGGATTGGACGATTACTAGTCGTCTCATTAGAACCGTATCTTAAGATTCAGAACACTCATTGCCACTATAAGCGCTCTAACCATGTCTCCCCGGCGAAGGCCGGGGTCCAGGGTAAGAGCCGCTCCATGGATACCGCGGACTCGCGGGACGATGGGTCAATAACCGCTTTACCGAAGGAAACCAAATATGATGAACAGCACGTCGGCCGGTAGATTAGGCTTAAAATGACCGGTGTTTAATATCAACATGGTAAATACAGCATCCCTAACCTGCCGCCCTTGAAGTAGATGATTGTCTTTGGTCCAATAGCCTGGGCGCAGACCCTTTATCCGCTTGGGATACAAGTCAGTAAGCTCGGGTTTGGGCCAGTTTGCGGGCTCCATTGGATCGCCAACAATCAGCATAGTGCCGTTGCTCACCAGAAAGAGAGTGCCGCTCGAAAAGTTTGCCGCTATATCGGTTATGTTGGACGGCACGCCCTCCAATAGAGTAGGATGTGGCAATATTGCCGAGTACACTGAATTTCTTTCGATACGTAATTGGCCAAACCACCACACCTCGCCATTAGCACAGAGAGCGGCCGAAAAGCTGTCGCCGGCAACCACTCTCACAATCTTCTTATCTATAAGGCCCATGATCTCTTTCGGTCTCATAGATTGCTCATAGTCTCCATGACCCAGTTGGCCATGCTTATTGTTACCATATGAAAAAACCCGTCCTCCTTTGGTGAGAATAACCACGTGACTAAATCCAGCCGCAACCTGCTCTATCTTTTCCGAGAGCGGGTCTTGCTCATTTATCCGGTGACAGCTGAGCTCTTTAGTTCCCAGCACTTCACTAACAGACCATAGATCGCCATCGCTATCGATCACTAAAAGCCTTTCGCCGGCCGCTAATTTTCTAATTGCCCGTCCTTTAAGGCAAGCGAGTTCGGAAGGTTGGCCCTGTGAGTATTGTCCCCATACAAATACCTTGCCAGCGTCATTGAGAGCTGCGCCAAAATGGTCTCCCACAGCGATTTCAACCAATCTCTCGTTTTGCAAACCCTCAAGCTCACCTGGATGCAGCAAGGGTCCTACATTACGACCAAGTTGAGCGCGAGAATTATCTCCGAAGGAATAAATATGGCCGTTTTCTAAGAGCACGAAGGAACACCCCCAGCCAGCCTCCACAGCTACGGGCTTCTTGCCTTTAAAGATTTCTATTGGTTTGAGTGGCGCTTCCTTATCAAGGATATGGAAGATATTGCCGTGACCAAGTTCGCCCCGGTCCCCATAACCGAAAGAAGTAACTTCGTTTTCCTTATTTATGAGCAGAAAATGAGTTCTCCCAGCCGCGATACGCTTACTGTTAGGACCATCCATGGCAAGACTGCCAATAGCGAGCAAACATATGAGACAACAGATCAGATTAGGCATCGGCGGCACCATAAAGTTTGTGTAAAACGATCTGAATATCGCTTATGAAAATGCGCCCATTCATCGTCATGGCCGCGCTACGCTCGCCATGACGATAAACTGGCATAACTCTCGCAGCATTCTACGTTAATCAGACTATAGCCGGTTGTTAACTAAAAAGACCGGTGGAGCAATGCCAATCATGGCACCTTTTGCCAAAGCCAGCTCAGAATGCTAGCAACAGGCAGTAACATTAAAAAGATAATATTGTATGAGCCGAATTGTTAATGACCTTAAATCGGGCTTTTTCGTATCCCTCATCGCCTTACCTTTATGTTTGGGCATTGCCTTGGCCAGTGCCTGTCCACCCGTGGCGGGCATCATCACCGCCATCGTCGGCGGCTTGCTGGTGAGTTTTATCGGGGGATGTCAACTTTCCATCAAGGGCCCTGCGGCGGGGCTCATTATAATTGTGTTGGGCGCCGTCCTTGATCTTGGTGCTGGCGATGCGGCTCTAGGCTATCGACGAATGCTGGCGGTAGCTGCGGTAGCCGCGCTACTGCAAATAGTCTTCGCCCTGTTAAAAGCCGCGCGCTTTGGTCGTCTCATGCCGCCCTCTATCATTCACGGCATGCTGTCAGCCATCGGTATCATCATTATCGCCAAGCAAATCCATGTGCTGGTGGGAGCAACGCCCCACGGCAAGACGCCACTAGCTCTCATATCGGAGATTCCTAACAGCCTTTTTGCCATGAACCCCGAGCTCGCCTTTATTGGCCTGTTTGCCTTGGCGTTGATGGTGCTGTTACCACTCATACCAAATCGAAGGCTCAAGGCGGCACCTGAGGCATTGATCGCGCTTTTAGTGGTGGTGCCTATTGGTCTTTATTGGCACCTAGATGTAACTCATAATTATATATTTTTAGACCACGTCTATTCCATAGGACCAGAATATTTGGTGAATCTTCCCAAAAGCCTGCTCACCTCCTTTGTCTGGCCCGATTTTTCCGTGTTGAGTCAGGCGGCGGCCTATAAATACATTCTCTCATTTGCATTGGTTGGCAGCATCGAGTCGGTACTCACGGTCATCGCCGTCGACTCCATTACTAAGACCACATCCAACCTCAATCGCGATCTATTGGGCATTGGCGTCGGCAATTTTTTATGCGCCCTGATCGGCGGCCTACCCATGATTGCCGAAGTGGTCAGAAGCAAGGCCAACGTCGACAGCGGTGCCGCTAGCCGCCTCGCCAATTTTTTTCATGGCGTTTTTTTATTGCTATTTGTCTCATTGCTTGCACCGATCATTAAAGCGATTCCGCTTGCAGCCTTGGCGGCCATGTTGATGGTGGTGGGACTGCGCCTCGCTTCCATCAGCCAGTTTCGACACATCTTCGCCATGGGCGCTGATCAGTTCGCCGTGTTTCTACTCACCCTGGTGGTCACGGTCGCAGAGGACCTACTGATCGGCATTCTCGCAGGATCGGCCTTAAACATGAGCTTCTACCTCATTCGCCGCATTAGGTTGAGCCCACCATGAACGCTCACGTTCACAACCCCACGTTTTGCTTTCCATGTGAGATCGCAAAAATAGCGCGGTTGCTTCCGCGGCAAGCTCCCATCAAGGACTTTATTCATCAAAACATTTTGCAAGTATATATTGACACGCCCTTTGATCAGGCGCTCCTTCAAGCATCCGAGCTATTTAATGCCAAAGCTTACATGGATCTTAGCTATTATCGTGACGCATTTCGTGACCATCGCATTTCTGAGCGCTGCCTGGATTATTCAATCGATAGCAATTTCGGCCATCTATCGGTCGATGAAAAAGCCGTCATTAAACATGCCCTGTTTAACTACTTCGAAATCTTTGACCGCACTAGCTTTGATTACTTAGAAATTGCGGGCTCGCTATCGAAGTCGCGATATCGCGAAGCGAAGGCAATGGTGGACACAATGGCGATCCCGTCATCGCCCACGTCCACCCGTCTTGGCAAAATCATCCACCATCGTCTCGGTCTTAGGATGGATATCTCGGTTAACGCGAAACTGTTTCGACTGATAGGCGCCTATATCGATCAAGGCGTGGGCCTGTGGCCATATCTTGAGCGCTTTGATGACTTCTTAACCGCGGTTCGCTATCTCGCCTCCCATAGCATCATCCCGCTCACCTCCTTCGTCGATAACACTGCTTTTTTGCGCTCCATTAGCTGCCCACCTGACATTGCCCTCGCCAATCTATTCGCACTCATGTTCGCACAACCAGAGCTATATCAAGACTACCTTAAGGAGTCATTGCTCAGTGTTCGCGGCTGGGCTGGTATGGTCCACATAATTGCCAACAACCCTGCTTGCCTAGCGAAAACACGCAAGGTTGATCTAGAGAGCTTTGTCTTGATAAAAACTGCGCTTGAATGGCAATTTATCGAGCACCATGTAAAGGCATTCACGCCCATTACCAATGACGACGTGGCCGCGATGCAAAAAGAGACGGCCACCACTTCAGCGAGCCGAAATCTCTCGCTCACCTATTTCTTGGCCACGCTGCCTCATCACTTGCCATTACCGACTACTACCCTCGCCAACGCCGTCACGACCCACAGCCTTCAGAGGACCTGGGCCGAAGCGCTCACGCAAACCTTCTATCAACATGTAGCCGACACCCTGGCTAAGCCAGCTACAACAAAGCCGCCGCACAAGCCGAAGTTTCAGGCACTTTTCTGCGTCGATGA
>Ga0070734_10004814_pt1 | contig 12465 bp, 14 predicted proteins | sample Coa_R1_8_FD_66444 | JGI IMG/M metagenome (GOLD analysis project Ga0070734, IMG submission 66444) | Surface soil microbial communities from Centralia Pennsylvania, which are recovering from an underground coalmine fire - Coalmine... | ecosystem: Environmental > Terrestrial > Soil > Unclassified ...
AGGTGCTGCTCGCCCGCGGGGCGCGGCGCATCTATGCAGTTGATGTCGGGACCGGCCAGTTGCATCCGCAACTTCACGACGAGCCCAAGGTCGTTTCGTTGGAGCGCACCGACATTCGCGCGCTCGATCCGGGGCGGCTCGCCGAACGACCCGATTTCATTGCCATCGACGTGAGCTTCATTTCCCTCAAGTCGGTGCTGCCTGCCGCGTTCGCACTCGCGGCCCGGCCGGCCGATGTCCTCGCATTGGTGAAACCGCAGTTCGAAGCACCGCGCACCCACGTCAAAAAAGGGATCGTGCGCAATCCGGCCGTGCATGAGGCAATCGTCGCCGACATCGCGGCCTACGCGGCCTCGCTCGGCTGCCGCGACATCGTGAGCTTTCCATCTCCAATCGCGGGCGGCGACGGCAACCTCGAATTTTTCCTCGGAGCGAAGCTTGATTGAGCGGCTTGCAATCGATCGCCTCGGCACCAGAGGTGACGGCGTTGCGTCTTCGGACGCAGGGCCGGTCTATATCCCCTACACGCTGCCGGGCGAAATCGTCGAGGTCGATCCGTGGCCCGGGCATCCGGACCGGCGCAACTTGCTGCGCGTCGAAGCCGCAAGCCCCGCGCGCATTGCGCCGATCTGCCCGCATTTCGGCGTATGCGGCGGCTGCGCGCTCCAGCACTGGGAAGCGGCATCATATCGCGCGTGGAAGCGCGAGGCCGTGGTGGTGCAGCTTCGCCATGCGGGCATCGCGGCGAACGTCGGCGACCTCGTCGATGCCCATGGCGAAGGCCGCCGCCGTGCCGTATTCCATGCGCGGCGGGTCACACATGACATTCTGGAAGTGGGCTTCGCGGCTCTCCGTGCGCACCGGATCATTCCCATCGACCGCTGCCCGATCCTCGCACCCGGCCTTGCGAGCGCCCTCGAAGCCGCCTGGGCGATCGCAGAAGCGCTCAAGCCCGCCGCAAAGCCGCTCGACATTCACGCAACCGCAACTGACGGCGGCATTGACGTTGACGTGCGCGGCTCCGGCCCGCTCACGGCACCGCTGACGCTGGCGCTCGCCCGCGTGGCTGACACGCATCGGCTGGCGCGTGTCACGCGGCATGGTGAGCGGGTCGCGCAGCGCACTACGCCGACGGTGCGAATTGGGCGCACCACCGTAGCACTTCCGCCAGGCGCGTTCCTGCAAGCGACAGTACTCGGCGAGGAAACGCTGGCGCGGCTTGTGCTGGACTACGTGGCCGCCGCCAAGTCGGTAGCCGATCTTTTCGCCGGCATCGGGCCGTTCGCACTCCGGCTAGCCGAGCGTGCCCGCGTGATCGCGGCTGACAGCGACGCTGGCGCGATCAACGCTTTGCGCCGCGCCCACGGTGCCGCGACCGGGCTTAAGCCGATCACCGCAGAGCAGCGCGACCTGTTCCGCCGTCCGTTCATCGCACAGGAGCTGGCAGGACTCGACGCCGTCGTGTTCGATCCGCCGCGCCAGGGCGCCGAGGCGCAGGCACGCGAACTCGCAAAAAGCCGCGTCCCGGTTATCGTCGCAGTGTCCTGCAACCCGGCCACCTTCGCGCGCGACGTGAAGATCCTGATCGACGGCGGCTATCACCTTGGCGCGGTCACGCCGGTCGATCAGTTTCGTTATTCCGCCCATGTCGAAATCGCGGCACGGCTCGCGCGGTAAGTGGCGCGCCCGCGCGGCTTGTTGGTCAGCTGCCGGTATGTTGAAATACCGGATGAAAAAACCGATTGTCAGATATCGCTCGAGCGTTCCATGAAAACAGCCCTTTACGCAATGGCCGTCGCTTTTGCGGCGGGTTTGGCCCCCGCGGCCGGCGCTGCCGAGATCAAGGTGATCGCCTCGAACGCCGTGCGGGAGCCCTATCGGGAACTCCTGCCCGCCTTCGAGAAGGCTACCGGACACACAGTGAAGATCGACTGGGGCGGCACCGTTGATATCGTCAAGCGAGTCGACGGCGGCGAGATTGCCGACATCGTGATCATTCCGGCTGCGCGCATCGATGATTTGATCAAAAAAGGTAGGCTCGTCAGCCGTATCGACCTGGCGCGATCGGGCGTCGGCGTTGCGGTACGGACAGGCGTGCCGCGGCCCGACATTTCTTCCGCCGCAGCGCTCCGCAGCGCCCTGCTAGCCGCGAAGTCGATTGTGCTGTCGTCTGGCCCGAGCAGCCTCTATCTGCCGACCATGTTTCAGAAGATGGGAATCGCCGAGGAGCTTAAGCCGAAGATCATTCAGATCGGGCCTGGGCTGTCGGTCGGCGAAACGCTCGCACGCGATGAGGGAGAGATCGGTTTCACGCAGATGAGCGAGTTGATGTCGGTGAAGGGCATCGACTACTTGGGCCCACTGCCCGCCGATGTTCAGTTCATCACGGTTTTTTCTGCCGGTCTCCACGTCGCAGCACCCGCCCCCGAAGCCGCCCGCGCGCTGCTGCGGTTCCTGACCACACCGGATGCCGCGGCAGTGCTCAGGCGCCACGGGATGGAGCAGGGATGAGGGAAATCATGTGCCGCAGCATCAAGACCCTTCACAACTTCGAGCCACGCGCAACAGAGGAAGAAATCCGTGCGTCCGCCTTGCAGTTCGTCCGCAAGCTGAGCGGCTTTGCGCGCCCGTCCCAAGCCAACCGGCCTGCCTTCGACCGTGCAGTGGATCAGGTGACCGCCGCGGCACGCGAGCTGCTCGATTCGCTCACTACCAACGCGCCGCCGCGCGATCGTGAGGTCGAAGCCGCAAGAGCCCGCGCCAGGGCAGCAGAGCGGCTCCACTCCTCCGGCGCACGATGAGCACGCGGATGTTCACCTGAAATCCATCCCGCCCCAACGCTGCTGCCACATGCGCTCCCCGATGGTGCAGGAGATGCGCGGCTTGTCGGCGGCGGCCGAAATGACGCGTGGTGCGATCTCGCGGGTCGCGATCTCCTGCACCAGCTTGGTGCGGGTGGCCTCGCGGAACTGATCGCGTTGCCGAATCGCGATCACGAAAGCGCCGGGGCCGCCGATCACACAGTCTTCATAGTAGACGTCGAGGTTTTCGATATCCATGGTGGCGATCGAAGGGCGCTTGAGCAGGATCGGCAGGCCGTTAATAGTGATGCCGCGCTCCAGCGCCGCATCGCGTGCGATCGTCACCAGATCACCCTGGTTGTTGACGCCGTCGCCCGACACGTCGATAACGCGGCGCAGGCCACGGAAGCCCGAACCTTCGAACAGCGGCAGGGCGAAATGCAGCGCACCGGAAATCGAGGTGCGGTAGGCGCGCCGGTAGGGCGCAGCCGCGATCTCGTCGGTGAAGGCCTTGGCGGCGGCGGCGCTATCGATCAGGCGCCACGGCACCACAATTCTCTGGTCGGTCGCGCCGGCCCATTCGAAATACGTAGCAGCGACCTTACCGTGCGCGCCTTGCTGCAAGGCGTTGAGGAATTCCGGTGACGTGAGCCCGGTGATGTAGCCCTCCCGCTGCAATGCCTGCTCGTCGGGGTCCATGGAGTAGGAGACGTCGACCGCGATCACGAGTTCCACATCCACCTCGGTGACCCCTCCTGCAGACGGCTTGCCGCGCACCTGGGCGGCGGCCTCCTCGATCAGGGGATCGCCCGTTATGGTGATCGCAAAAGCAAGCGCCAGTCCGCCAATTGCGGCGGCAGCAAAAAGCATCATCCGGTATGTGCGCATAGCCCTCTCCGCACCTGCGGCGCCATGGTGACACGCCTGGGCAAGCAAGAAAAGCGGCTGGGAATAGGTGAAATCCCGGATTCAAGGCACGGGTCGAGTTGGAGGTACGAGAGGGAGGGGGCGTCAGAGCGCACCCGGCGACATCAGGGACAAGCCATCCGTGCAGCGCTACCCGATCGGCTCGGTAGCCGAAATCTCGATGCCGAAACCCGCGAGGCCGACATAGTGGTGATCGGCCGAGGTCAACAGGCGGATCGAGGAAATGCCGAGGTCCTTGAGGATTTGCGCGCCGAGGCCGATTTCGCGCCACTGCCGCTGGCGTGCCGCCTCCGCCCCGTGGTCACCATCCTGCGGCAGCGCGGACGCCGGGACACCGGCTGAACCATCGCGCAGAAACACGATGACGCCGCGCCCATGCTTGGCAAACCGCTGCAGCGCGCCGTGCACCTCGGGGGCGCCGCCAAAAATATCGCGCAGAATATTGGCGCGATGCAGCCGGGTCGGCACGTCGCGACCCTCGCCGATGCGGCCGTGCACCAGCGCCATGTGGTAGACCTTGTCGAACGGCGTCACATAGGCATAGCCTTTGAGCGTGCCGATCTCGGTTAAAACCGTGAACTCGCTGACGCGCTCGACCAGCTTTTCGCGCGCCTGGCGATAGGCGATGAGATCCGCGATGGTGAGGCGTTTGAGGCCGTGGGTCGCGGCAAAGCGCTCCACCTCGGCACCGCGCATCACGCTGCCGTCGTCGTTCATAAGCTCGGCCAGCACGCCGACCAGCGGCAGGCCGGCGAGCCGGCATAGGTCGATGCACGCCTCGGTGTGGCCTGAGCGCATCAGCACCCCGCCTTCGCGTGCCACCAACGGAAACACATGGCCGGGGCGGACGAAGTCGCCGGCGCCGCTGTTGGGGTTGGCAAGGGCCCGCACCGTGTTGGTGCGCTCGTCGGCCGAGATGCCGGTGGTGAGCCCGTGGCGCACATCGACCGAAACCGTGAAAGCCGTGCCGAGCGGCGCGTCGTTCAACGCCACCATGGGATCAAGATGAAGCCGCTTGGCTTCCTCCCCCGACAAAGGCGCGCAGACGATGCCGGAGGTGTGGCGGATGATGAAGGCCATCTTCTCGGGCGTGCACATGGAAGCAGCAACAAACAGATCGCCTTCGTTCTCGCGATCATCGTCATCGGCGACGACGACGATTTCGCCTCGGGCGAACGCTGCCGCAACCTCTTCCACGAGAAGATGGGATTCTCTCGTCGTCATCTAGGCCCTCTGAAACGGCCACGCCGGACTCACGCCTACCTGTCCGCGGTGGCGCAGATAGTGGTCGGCAAGCACGCACGCCACCATGGCTTCGCCGACCGGCACCGCGCGGATGCCGACGCAGGGGTCGTGGCGGCCCTTGGTGGTGATTTCGGTTTCGCGACCGTAGCGGTCGACGGTGCGGCGCGGCGTCAGGATCGACGATGTCGGCTTGACGGCAAATCGCGCCACGAGCGGCTGGCCGGTCGCGATGCCGCCCAGAACCCCACCCGCATTATTCGAAAGAAAATGTGGCCTGCCGTCGTTGCGCATGCGCATCTCGTCGGCATTCTCTTCGCCCGACAGGGCCGCCGCCGCGAAGCCTGCTCCGATCTCGACGCCCTTGACCGCATTGATGCCCATCAGCGCGGCTGCAATGTCGCTGTCGAGCTTGCCGTAGATCGGCGCCCCGAGGCCCGCCGGCACGCCTTCGGCAACGACTTCAATAACGGCGCCAATCGAGGAGCCCTGGCGGCGGATACCATCCAGGTAGGACTCGAAAAACTGGGCCATTGCGGCATCCGGACAGAAGAACGGATTGCGCGAAACCTCGTCCCAATCCCATTTTGCGCGATCGATGTGGTGCGGCCCCATCGCGACCAGGGCCGCTCGCACCGTCATGCCCGGCACGACCTTTCGAGCCACGGCACCAGCCGCCACCCGCGCGGCGGTCTCGCGCGCCGAGGAACGCCCGCCGCCGCGATAGTCGCGCAGGCCGTATTTCACATCGTAGGTATAGTCTGCATGGCCAGGGCGGTAGAGATCGCGGATCTCCGAATAGTCCTTCGAGCGCTGGTCAACGTTTTCGATCATGAGCGCGATCGGGGTCCCGGTCGTGACCTCAAGTCCGGTCTGGTCATCTGTCATCACGCCCGACAGTATTTTTACCTCGTCGGGTTCGCGGCGCTGCGTGGTGAAGCGCGACTGGCCGGGCCGACGGCGGTCGAGGTCGTGCTGAATGTCGGCGCGTTTGAGGGGAATTCCCGGCGGGCAGCCATCGACTACGCAGCCGATCGCGGCGCCATGGCTCTCGCCAAAGGTAGTGACCCGGAACAGATGGCCGAAGGTATTGTAAGACATTGGGTTTGGCCTGCCGGCCGGCTTGGTAGCCCGCGGCGGTGGCGGGGTCAATCAGACATCGAGCTGGGGCGTAATAGCTAAGCGTACTGCGCCGGAACGGCCCGATCGACGGAAGACGCTTTTCGATTCCGCCCTTCATGGCGCGCCGGCCATTGGGACCTTCCGCCGCCCCGACATACGACGCTACACTGTTGCTTCGACCAAGAACGCGGCGGAATTCCTGCGCATGACGGACGTCGGCACGCTCGAAGCCGGAAAGAGCGCCGGCTTCATCGCGCTCGACACCAATCCTCTCGATGACATCACCAATACGCGGCGTATCTCCGCCGTGTACCTGCTGGGAACAGCGGTGGACCGCACAAAGGCGCCGTGACACGCGGCTCTTTTCCCCTCTCCCCCGCTGGCGGGGAGAGGGGGAGGTGAAGGGGGCTCTGCGAGTCCGATCTCACGGCGACGCCCCGGCAGGAGGCAGGGGAGTCAGAGCACCGTCTCATCGTGTACTTTCATGATACCGGGACCGAACTCGTACACGACCCCCTGCACCACATCGCCATGTGGAGCATCCTCCGGGGCCCGGACGCCAAACAGCACCATCAGGACGCGGGCGACACCGCCGTGGGCTGACACGATGATGTCGCCCTCCACGCCTGCGTACCAGTCCCGGACACGCACCAGAAGTTCGGCGTAGCTTTCGCCCTCAGGCGTGACGAAATTCCATTTGTCGCGCTCACGCACCGCAAGCGCCGCGCTATCGAGTGCGCACACGTCCCGGTAGGTCAACCCCTCCCACCGGCCGAACGACAGCTCGGCAAGGCGAGGCTCGATGGTGTAACCCTTAAGCGGCAGCCCGAGCTCGCCACGCATGATTTCCATGGTCTCGCGGGCGCGCGACAGCGGGCTTGAGATGAACGCGAAATCAGCCGGCGCCTTGTGGCGATCCGCGAGGAGGCCGCGCAGGGTGCTACCGCATCGCACCGATTGCCGGCGACCCAGGTCGTTAAGCGGAATGTCGAGTTGGCCCTGCAGGCGCCGCTCGGCATTCCAATCGGTCTCGCCGTGACGGACGAAATAGAAAAGGGGCGAATTCACCACCAACCGCGGCGCGCGCTCAATTGCGGCCGACCACAATATCGGGCGCGTCGGGATGCTTCATACCGACGATGTGATAACCCGCATCCACATGATGGATTTCGCCGGTGACGCCGCGCGATAGGTCCGATAGTAGATAGACTGCAGTATCCCCGACCTCCTCCGCCGTGATGTTCCGGCGCAGGGGCGAATTGTGCTCATTCCACGCCAGAATGTAGCGGAAATCCCCGATGCCGGAAGCCGCGAGCGTCTTGATCGGCCCTGCCGAAATGGCATTGACACGGATTTTCCGCGTGCCGAGGTCGGCCGCCAGATACCGCACCGATGCCTCCAGGCCGGCTTTGGCGATACCCATCACGTTGTAGTGGGGCATCCATTTCTCGGCGCCGTAGTAGGTGAGCGTTAGCATGGCGCCGCCGTCGGGCATCAGCTTCTCGGCCCGCTGCGCGATCGCCGTGAACGAATAGCAGCTGACCACCATGGTGTTGACGAAGTTGTCCTGGGTCGTCTCGATATAGCGGCCGTCGAGCTGGGCGCGGTCAGAAAACGCAATCGCGTGGACGACGAAGTCGATCGCGCCCCATTTGGCTGCCGTGGTGGCAAATACCGCATCGATTGAGGCCGGGTCCGTCACATCGCAATGGCCAACCACGATCCCGCCGACCGCGGCTGCCAACGGTTCGACCCGCTTCTTGAGCGCTTCGCCCTGATACGTGAAAGCAAGCTCCGCCCCATGCGCTCGCGTCGATTGCGCGATACCCCACGCAATCGATCGGTTGTTGGCAACACCCAGGATCAGGCCGCGCTTGCCTGCCATCAGCCCAACGGTTTCCGGCATAACATCCTCATCGTGCCGGTAACCGGCCGGCCGCCTCCTATGACACAGCGTTCTGGGAGCTACAAGCAGGTGCGGTGGAAGCGCACTTTTCCCCTCCCCTGCCTGCTGGGAGCCCCTCCCTGCCCTCCCGCAAGCGGAGGAGGGATGGAGACGACTACTTCAAGTCCGTGCGGGGATCGTAAGGCCGCTGCTGCTGCCACTTGCGCATGAGTTCCTCAAGTTCTCGATCGCTCGTGTCGGGAAGCGCGATCCGCACCGTGGCGTACAAATCGCCGGGTTTTCCTTTGGCCGGCATGCCCTTGCCGGTGATCCGGAACGTCCGCCCGCTGCTGGTGCCCGCCGGGAGATTGAGTTCGACCGCCCCGTCAAGTGTCGGCACTCGCACCTTGCCGCCCAGCACCGCCTCGTAAAGCGTGATCGGCACATCGATGCGCAGATTATCGCCGTCACGCACGAAATAGGGATGTGGCGCCACCTTGACGGTAATCAGAACGTCGCCAGTTCCGCCCGGCCCCGGTAGCCCCTGCCCTTTGAGGCGGATCTGCTTGCCGTCGCCGAGCCCAGCCGGGATCTTGACGTCGACTTCCTTGCCGGTCGGCAGTTGAACCCGCCGCGTCGTTCCCTTCGCGGCTTCATTAAGTGAAATCGTTACCTCCGCCGCCACATCGCGGCCGGGGAATTCCATGTCCTCGGGTTCGAAGCCGCTGCGTCCTCGCCCGCGGGTCCGCGAAGTCGTGCCAAAACCGCCGAACATGCCGCTGAGCAAATCATCGAAATTCGAGAAACCGCCCGGCCCGCCGCTTGAGCGTCGCGCGCCCTCCGGGCCGAACGAAAAATGCTCGAAATTGAATTCCGGACCGCGACCGCCGCCCCGAGCGAAATCGCTTCCGGTCCCGAATCCCTCGAAACCGCGAAACTTCGGCTTGCCTTCAGCGTCGATCTCGCCGCGGTCGTAAGCCTTGCGCTTGTCTTCCGCGCCCAGGATCTCGTAGGCCGAATTGAGTTCGGCAAAGCGCTGAGCCGCCTTGGGATCATTCTTGTTGGCATCGGGGTGCAGCTTCTTGGCGAGCTTACGAAATGCACTCTTGATTGCCGCTGCATCCGCATTCTTCTTTACCCCCAACACCTCATAGGGGTCGCGCATCGTGAATCTCTCCGCTTCAGCGCCGGCGTCCAGCCCCGGCTGTTCGGTCACAATGTGGTGCTAATGCGTCGTCTTCGCAACGCACTGTTCGGGCTTGGCCTTTGTTGCGGCCTTCGGGGATTGCCTTTTTCGCATAGCCGCAAGAAAGGCGCCGGAGCTGCCTGGAAGGCAGTTGATTCGCTGCACGCTACCGCCGCCAGGGCTTGAAGCTTCGCACCTCCCAGCGGCCGACGCCGTTGCGGCAGGCCTCGCCCTGCATCCAGGCTTCCGCCTTTTCGCGCACGTAGCTCGCCAGGAAGTCGCGGCATTCAATGCCGTTGTCCCGGTAGGCTGTGGCGAGCGGCGTGATGGTGCCACGGGCGCCGGTGACGGGATTTTCCCACGGCCCGCCCGCCTCGTCGCCGTGATCAAGAAGCTTCGTTGTGGCGGCACTGGCGACCGCGAGATCCGCACTCGAAAACGCCCCGGCCCCCTGGGTTGAGGTGAAGTTGATCGGGTCGGCTCTATCGCCGCGGCCCCACAGCCCGAATTGGGCCGGCAAGCTGCAAGCATTGGCGAGCAGGGCGACGCCCGCAGCGCACGCCGCCCGGCGCCAGCACCTCATCCAAGCCGCGCGGCATCGGTGCGGGGCATGCCGCCGGCGCAAAATCTGCCGGAGCGCCCGTCGTAGGCGCCACGCCGCATATACACTATAAACGGACCCGCAATATGTAACGCCATGCGCAGGATCCGGCACATGAGCAGTCACCAGGAAATCCCCGATAATGTCCAATACCGCCTCGATTGAACACCCGGCCCGGTTAACGAGTGGTGATTTTACCGACGCCGACGAGCCGTTCCGTTTGTTTGCCGCCTGGTTCGAGGAGGCGAAGGGGGCTGAGCCCAGCGATCCGGAGGCGATGGCGCTCGCAACCGTCGACGCTGACGGGTTGCCTAATGTCCGGATGGTGCTGCTCAAGGGCTTCGATGAGCGCGGCTTCGTGTTCTACTCAAATGAGGACAGCCGGAAGGGTCACGAACTTGCCGCGAACCCGCAAGCGAGCCTGGCCTTTTATTGGAAATCGCTGCGCCGCCAGGTGCGCGTGCGTGGCTCCGTCGCGACCGTGAGTGGGGCCGAGGCCGACGCCTATTTCGCGAGCCGCCCGCGCTCCTCCCAAATCGGCGCCTGGGCCAGCAAGCAGTCGAGCCCGCTCGAGAGCCGCTATGCCTTTGAGAAGGCGATCGCGCTCAAAGCGGCCCAATTCGCGGTCGGCGCGGTGCCGCGCCCGCCGTTCTGGGTCGGCTACCGGGTGACGCCCACCGTGATGGAATTCTGGCACGAGCGGCCGTTCCGGCTCCACGACCGTGTCGAATTTTCCAGGGCGGATGCGGGGGCGGCCTGGACGAAAACGCGGCTCTATCCTTAAGGGGCCTCGATCCCCGTCGCCGATCCGGTTTGCCGCTCAGAACCCTACGAACAGCAAATCGAGCGCTGCGATGATATTGTCGCGCTCGTGATCGAGCGAGCCCTGCAACGCACCGAGCACACTCTTACGTACAGTCACGAGTTCCTGGGCAATCAACACGAATGATCGACCTTCAATTGTGACCGCTGGATTGAGATGGTCGGCAAATTTGCGTCCGTCGGCAACCTCCAAGGGCGCCACCACGACGGTATCCAGGCTTCGCGAAATCAAGTCACTCTGGAGGACGACCAAAAACGGCTGACGTTCTCGGCTGCGTGGGAACGGGTTAGCGTGAACGTCAAATTGACCCATCGGTCAAGTTACTGCAACAGGCCGGCATCGTCCGACAGCAGCCCGTGCTCGGCGACGCGGCGATTGTATTGTGCGATCGCTTCCTGGTTCTCCTGCAGCCAGCGCCGTTCCCGCTCTTCACGAACGAGGCCCATCAGGCGCTGCTCGAGAGTTTCCGAAATGTTGATGTTCATGCGCCGCGCTTCATCAAGCAGTTCCGTATCGACGAACAGATTGACTGCACGTTTCTTCGCCTGCCGGGTACGCATCATCACTTCAGCCTTTGGTGGATTGTGGTCGCAGGCCTGGACGGCCTGCACGCAGATCGGGGCGTCGACAAACGGGGCTGATCAATGGATTGCCCGCTCGCTGCTTGCAGCCATACCATGCGCAAGACTAATGCGCATAAGCGCTTCTGGCAAGACTGAACCCGTGAAACAGCACGCACATGCTGCCCCTGGCGGCAGACAGACTTTCTGCGCATTCCTTCCTGTGTGCGCGGCGCCCCTCGGCACGAACGCATCACTGCGGCTGCAAAAATGCGCCGAAATGGCGCGCCGTCCATGAACCCGTTCCCGCAAGTGTGACTTGCCGGTGAGGGTTGTTGCGGGCCATGGTGCCGGCACGTAAAAAATGAATAACGGACGTTTGGAGGAGCATCCCCATGCACATCATGCGCCGTCGCGGCTGGGAACTGCCGGAGCACCTCGCTACCCCCGAGCATCTGTTTCTCGATCGACGAGCCTTCCTGCTCGCCACCGGCGCTACAGCGACCGCACTTTCGCCCGCCATCGCCATGGCGCAGCGCGTCACTGATCTGCCGGACCCAACCAGGGACCTGTATCCGGCGAAGCGCAATGACAAGTACGTCCTCGATCGTCCGATCACGGACGAGGCGATCAATACCAGTTATAACAACTTCTACGAGTTCGGCTCCTCGAAATCGATTGCGCGCGCCGCCCAGGCGCTGCAATTGCGGCCCTGGACCGTCAAGATCGATGGCATGGTGGAAAAGCCGCAGGAGATCGGCATTGACGACCTCATCCGCAAGATGCCGCTGGAGGAACGGCTCTACCGCCATCGCTGTGTCGAAGCTTGGGGCATGGCGATCCCGTGGACCGGGTTCCCGCTTTCAAAACTTGTCGAACTCGCCAAGCCCACCGGGTCGCCCAAATACGTGCGAATGGAAACCTTCCTCGACAAGAATATGGCACCCGGCCAGCGCGCCAGCTGGTATCCGTGGCCCTATGTGGAAGGCGTCACCATGGCGGAGGCAATGAACGATCTCGCCTTCGTGGTCACGGGCGCTTACGGCAAACCGGTGTCGAAGTCCCAAGGTGCACCGTTGCGGCTGGCGCTGCCGTGGAAATATGGCTTCAAGTCAATCAAATCGATCACGCGGGTCACGTTCACGGACCAGCGGCCAAAGACCTTCTGGGAAGCCTTGCAGGCGTCCGAATACGGCTTCTGGGCGAACGTCAATCCGCAGGTCGCCCATCCGCGCTGGAGTCAGGCGACCGAGCAGGTGATCGGCACCAGCGAGCGCCGCCCGACTTTGCTGTTCAACGGCTACGGCGAATACGTCGC
>Ga0070734_10004815_pt1 | contig 12462 bp, 9 predicted proteins | sample Coa_R1_8_FD_66444 | JGI IMG/M metagenome (GOLD analysis project Ga0070734, IMG submission 66444) | Surface soil microbial communities from Centralia Pennsylvania, which are recovering from an underground coalmine fire - Coalmine... | ecosystem: Environmental > Terrestrial > Soil > Unclassified ...
ATGCATTCAAGCAGCAGCAGACCGTCACCAGCATCGGGACCATCGGCCAGGCCCAGCTCAAGGAGTGGGAGGTTTCGCTGGGAGGGATACGATTCCTGCCGTTCGACGACTCGCCGGCCGCGCTGGCGGCGATGCAGCAGTACATCCCCTACAGCTATGTCACCGAGGTGCAGCCGGCACCCGGCCGCACCGGCGTGGCCGCCCCCACACGAATGCTGGTGTACGACTACACGCTGTGGGCGAACGACAAGGTGAAGGACGACGTCGTGACGCGGGTCCTGCAGGCGCTGCACGATCATCCGCAGGCGCTCAAGGACACGGGCGTCCTGTGGAACGATTTCGATCCCCGCGCGATGGGGAAGGACCTCGGCATTCGCTATCACCCGGCCGCTGAACGTTTCTATAAGGCCAGGGGCGAGTGGCCCGGCTCCAGGTAGCCATGCCGGCTGCGGCCAGCGGCGCTGCGGTGCTGATCACCGCCGGCGCCATCGGCTGGGGGCTGGACGTGCCCTCGCGCCTGGGTCTGATGATCTACACAGAGCAGTTCCTCGCCGCCGTGCTCGCCCTGGTCTTCTTCATCGCCTACGCGCGGCGGGGGCGACCCGTCCTCGCCGCGGCAGGTCTCGCCATCGGTGCCTGGCTCACCTTGCGCTATCCCGTGCTGCAGGCCGACGTCCTGTCGCACCCGGCCGAGGCGCTGATCGTATCGGTCGTGCTGCTCGCGCTTCTGCTCGACGTGTGCCGGCGCACGGCGGGATTCCCGCTCACCCTGGTGTTCGCGTTCTTCTTCGCCTACGGCCTCGCCGGGCACCTTCTGCCGGGGGCTCTGCAGACCAAGCACGTGTCGCTGGCGCGTCTTCTTCCCTATCTTGCGCTGGACACATCCAGCATGCTGGGCTCCGCCTTGATCATCGCCTGCTCCACGGTGCTGCTGTTCATGTTCTTCGGACGGCTGCTGCAGGCCTGCGGCGGCGCACAGTTCTTCAACGACGTGTCGATGGCCCTGTTCGGGCGTTACCGCGGGGGTCCGGGCAAGGTCGAGGTGTGCGCTTCCGCGTTGTTCGGCACCATCTCCGGCAGCGCGGTGGCCAACACCATGTCGACCGGCATCATCACGATCCCGAACATGAAACGGTTCGGCTATCCGGCCACGATGGCAGGCGCGATCGAAGCGGTGTCCTCGACCGGGGGACAGATCATGCCGCCGGTGATGGGCGCGGCGGCCTTCCTCATGGCCGACACCCTGCAGATGCGCTACGCCGCCATCGCCATCGCAGCCATCGTACCGGCGGCGCTCTACTATTTTTCGGTGTTCCTTCAAGTGGACTACGAGGCGGCGCGCCGCGGAATCGGCGGCCTCGATCCCGCGGTGCTGCCGCGCTTCCGCTCCGTGCTGGCGGCGGGATGGCCGTTCCTCATTCCGTTCGTCGTGATGTTCGACTGCATGCTGCAGCTCAACCTCGAGGCCGAGCCGTCGGTCCTGATCGGCGCCGCCACCCTGCTCCCCTTCGGTTTTGCCAGAGGCTACGGCGGCGTGCGCTTGAGCTGGCGGGCCATTCTGGAGGCTTTCGCCGGCACCGGCCGCGAGTCCGTCGATATCGTCGTGATCTGCGCCGTGGCCGGATGCGTCATCGGTCTGCTCAACATCACCGGCCTCGCCCTGGGGCTGTCGCTGTCGCTGGTGAAAATCGGCGAGCACAGCGTGCCCGTCCTGCTGGTCGTCGTCGCGGTCATCTCGGTCATTCTCGGCATGGGTCTGCCGACCACCGGGGTATACCTTCTCGTTGCCGTCCTGGCCGCGCCGGCGCTGGTCAAGCTCGGTGTGCCGCCGCTCAGCGCCCACATGTTCGTCTTCTTCTATGGCTGCCTTTCGATGATCACGCCGCCGGTCGCCATGGCGGCCTACGCTGCCGCGCACATCGCCGGCGCAAATCCCATGCGCGTCGGCTGGGCGGCGTGCAAGCTGGGCTGGCCCGCCTTCGTCCTCCCGTTTCTGTTCGTCACCTCGCCGGCGCTGCTGCTGATCGGCCAGGCAGGCGATGTCGTGGCGTCGGTCATCACGGCGGTGATCGGAGTGTGGCTGGTCAGCGCGGCCCTGTCGGGCCATCTCATCCGCGCTCTGGGCGCGGGGCGGCGGGCGCTGTACGCCGTGTGCGGTCTCGTGCTCCTTGTCCCGACCGATGCGTTTTCCGGCGCCGGTGTCATGAATCTCATCGCCGCCGTCGCGGCGGTGGCGCTGATCGGGCTGGAATGGCGCCGCGCCCCGCGGACTAAGACTCCGCTGAAGGCGGCGTGATCAGGGAGGGTGCCGCTGGAGCAAACGCCTGCGGGCCGTAATGGCAAGCGGCGCCTGTCGCCCCGGGGCGGGCGACAATCGTGCTTCTTCGCGGTTATTGCCGCCGCCATCGACAGGGTGAACCAGTGAGCACTTCCGCGTACATCCACGACGACACCCGCGGCTCCGACATGGGGCGCCGCATCTGGGCCATCGTCGGCGGGTCCTCCGGGAATCTGGTGGAGTGGTACGACTTCTACGTCTACGCGTTCACCGCGCTGTATTTCGCCGCCGAGTTCTTCCCGAAAGGGGATCGCACCACCCAGCTTTTGAATGCGGCCGGGGTGTTCGGCGCCGGCTTCCTCATGCGGCCGGTCGGCAGCTGGCTGTTCGGCCGCCTCGCCGACAGGCGGGGACGGCGCTTCTCGATGATGGTCGCCGTCATCATGATGTGCGGCGGGTCACTGCTCGTCGCGGTGCTGCCAACCTATGCGAGCATCGGCGTGGCTGCGCCGACGCTGCTGCTGGTCGCCCGCCTGCTGCAGGGATTGTCGGTCGGCGGCGAGTACGGCACCAGCGCCACCTACATGAGCGAGGTGGCGCGGCACAAGCACCGCGGCTTCTTCGCCTCCTTCCAGTACGTCACCCTCATCGGCGGCCAGCTGATCGCCGTTCTCGTCCTGGTCGTTCTCCAGCGCTCGCTGTCCGATGCCGATCTGCGGGCGTGGGGCTGGCGGATCCCGTTTCTCATCGGCGCCGTCGCGGCGGTCGTCGCATTCTTCCTGCGGCGCTCGCTCGCCGAAACCACGTCCGCCGCGGTCCGGCGCAAGGAAGGCGCGGGCACGATCCGCGGGGTCTTTCGCTACCCGCGCTCCTTTATCACGGTGCTGGGATTTACGGCGGGCGGGTCGCTGATCTTCTATGCCTTCACCACCTACATGCAGAAGTATCTGGTCAACACCGCAGGGATGGACGCGAAGATGGCGAGCGTGGTCATGACAGCCGCGCTGTTCTGCTTCATGCTGCTGCAGCCGGTGTTCGGCGCGCTTTCCGACAAGATCGGCCGGCGCAACTCCATGCTGCTCTTCGGGGTGTGCAGCGTGCTGGGCACGGTGCCGATATTGAGCGCACTGGCGCACGTGAAGGACCCGTACCATGCCTTCGGCCTGGTGATGCTCGCCATGGCGGGCATCAGCTTCTACACCTCCATCAGCGGACTGGTGAAGGCGGAGCTGTTTCCCATGCATGTGCGGGCGCTGGGGGTCGGCCTGTCCTACGCGATCGCCAACGCGATCTTCGGCGGCAGCGCCGAGTACGTGGCGCTGTGGTTCAAATCCAGCGGCATGGAGTCGGCGTTCTTCTGGTACGTGACGGTCATATGCGCCATCGCGCTGCTGTCCGCGATCACCATGCCGGATACCCGGCACCAGGGACACATGACCGAGGCCGAAGAAGGGCTGATCGAGATGTGAGGCCGCTACATCACGCCGAAGGTGCGGAACGCCTCGACCGTGCTCATGCCGTTTTCAATCGCGCTGCGCACTTTGCTCTCGGCGCTGACTTTTTCAGCGGCGAGGCGGATGGCCTCCTCCTCGGCCCGGCGCGGGATGACCAGCACGCCATCCTGATCACCGAACACGATATCGCCGGGCTCGACGCGCACGCCCTGAATCTCCACCGGCACGCGCCAGTCCACGACCTTGCCGCGCGGTCCCTGATCCTGCGCATAGCCGCCCATCGAGAACACAGGCCACCCTGCTGGAGAATCTCCGCGGTGTCGCGCGAATAGCCGTCCAGGACGGCGCCCGCCGCTTTCAGGCAAACGGCGCGAGTGGTCATCAGGCCGCCCCACAATGCGAACTCGGGAGCGCATCCCGTGGCGACGTAGACTTCGCCGGCCGCCAGATCGTCGAGCGCCTCGAACAGCAGGCCGAAGGGCTTGCGGCTCAACGGCGATTTGCCCGCCGGCTCCGTTCGCGCGAAGCAGTGCGCTTCGAGCACCGGCATCGCCCGCCCGACCACCACCATCGAGGGCATCAGGGGTTTGATCGCCGGCGGAAGAAATTGCCTGGTGAAGCCCATGGTGTCGAGAACGTCGCCCACCGCGGCGGGGAACAGCTTTCGGCGCAGCAGATCGAACAGTTCTCCATCGTCTTTCCACATGTCTCCGTCCCCGTCACGGCCCGCGCGAGCGGACTACCCGGAACGATGATAGCGGACTGTCGACGCCGGCAGAAACGCGCCCGGCGCCAAAGCGATGAAGGCGGCGGCCGCGGCTACGGCGCAATCTCCTGGATGCGCACCTTCGCCGTGCCGTCGTGGATGAGGCCAATCCGGCGCGCGGCCCCCTCGGACAGGTCGATGGCGCGTCCCGCGACATAGGGACCGCGGTCGTTTATGCGCACGATGACGCTGCGGCCGTTCTCCAGGTTCGTCACCCGGATGCGCGCGCCCAGCGGCAGCGACCGAGCCGCTGCCGTCAGCGCGTCCGGGTTGTACACCTCGCCGCTGGCCGTCAGACGGCCGCGGAACTGCTCGCCGTAGTAGGACGCGATACCCGTGATCGCCGGCGGCTCAAAGCCGCCAGGGGTATTGTGCAAAGCCGCGGGCGCGAGCTCCGGCGGCGGTTGCGCAGGCGCCGGTTCCAATCGCCCGGGCTGCCCAACGGCTGCGCATCCGCTGAGGATGGCACACAGCAGCAGTCTGCCCAGGCGTCCGCGATGTTGAACGAAGTCAAGCATATTTGCTCGACAGGCACTTGCGCGAATCATGCCCGGCCACCCATCGAGCGGGCCGCTCGGGGTGTGCGCTCCCCGTGCGCCGCGCGTGCGCCGCTCGCCGGGCACACCACGGGCGCCGCGCGTGCGCCGCTCGCCGGGCACACCACGGGCGCCGCGTGTGCGCCGCTCGCCGGGCACACCGCGTGCGCCACTCGCCGGGTCGGACGCCGCGCCGTCCGGAATCGCCTCCCGGAGGTCAGCGTGCTGAAAGTTGTCGTGGTCCTGCTCATCGGTCTGAACGCTGCGTGCGCCGCGGGACGAGATGCGCGGCCGCAGGGGCGCGAACAGGCATCACCACCGCCGCCCGCAGGCTTCACGGTCAGCTACCGCAGGGGCGAAGGCAACAGCCGTAAGGTATGCCAGCTGATCGGCGATACCGATTGGCAGACCGGCCAGCGCACCTCCAACCAGAGCTACACCCGCGCGGGCATTCCGGGGGAGGACGAAGGAATCATCGGCGATCACAAGGGCCAGCCCTGGCTGTACATGGCGGATATATACCGTCCTAAGCAGGGCAGGAACCAGGACAGCGATTCATATGCGCAGATTCTTCCCGGCGATCCCGATTCCTGTATTTCGCTGAAGTGGCCGCTGAAGGCGGACGGGTTGTACAACCCGGTGATAAGCCCCACCGGGGTGGGCGGCTACAGCTATCCCGTCGGCATCTTCGACGACAGCGACTCGTTCTATCTGCTGCTGGGCAATCCGGTGACGATGGGGGTATCCCAGGTCTGGAAATCGACCGACGACGGATGGTCCTGGTCCTGGCTGTGGAATGTTTCGTCGAGCCCCGCGGCGAAACTTGTGAGCGTCTCGCCGGAGGCGGACGCCGGCACGCTGTACTTTTTCGGCACCGGAAACTATCGCAACACCGGTCAGGTTTATCTCGCGTCGACCGCGGCCGGACAGCACAAGATGGACCGTCCAGGCAACCTGAGATACCTGACCGGAGTCGACGACAAGGGTCGTCCGCTGTGGAGCCCGAACGAGTCGTCGGCGGCGCCCCTTTTCACGGAGTCCTTCATCCCGGGTCAGGGCCTGGGCGAGATTTCCGTGCGCAAGGTGCAGGTCGGACCCCACACCGTGTGGCTGATGCTGTACAACTGCGGCTGGGCCTCGTGTGCGGGCGCGGGTGCGGCCCAGGCGATCTACATGCGCTGGGCGCCTCAGCCGTGGGGACCGTGGTCCGCATCGCAGATCATCGTCGATCCCGTGCTCGATCGGGTCGCCGGCTACTATATGAGCAATCCCAAATGCCATTACCCAGGCAGCACGCGTTGCACGGTCTTCGACGACCCCTCTTCCCCCGGGAACGGCGAGGCCGGCGCGTTGTACTCCCCCGCTCTGCTGCCGAACGTTACCAAGCAGATCGATGCCACGACGACGCGCATCTACTTCACCGTCAGCACCTGGGTGCCGTACGTCGTGGTGCTCATGGCGACGGATCTCACCCACAACTGAGCACGTCCATAGACATACAGAGCACGTCCATAGAGAACAGAGCACGTCCATAGCGATGCACATAGCGCTGGAAGGCCGGGTCGACCGGTGACAAAGTCCGACGAGCTGGCGGCCATCGATAAGATCCGCGGCTGGATCCAGGCGGCGCAGCGCGTCGTCGTTCTCACCGGGGCGGGCATTTCCACCGACTCGGGCATCCCGGATTTCCGCGGACCGAACGGTGTGTGGACGAAAAGCCCGGCCGCGGAGAAGCAGTCGGACATTCGCTATTACATGGCCGACCCGGCGGTGCGCAAGGCGTCCTGGCGCTCCCGGCTGGCTCACCCGGCGTGGCAGGCGAAGCCGAACCCCGGCCACCTGGCGCTCGCCGCACTGGAGCGCCGCGGCAAGCTGCACGCGCTCATCACGCAGAACATCGATGAGCTGCATCAGGCCGCCGGCAATTCGGCCGCGCGGGTGATCGAGGTGCACGGGACCATGCGCAAGGTGGTGTGCATGCGCTGCGGCTGGCGGGGGCCGATGGAGGAAACCCTGCGGCGGGTGGAAGCCGGAGAAGAGGATCCGCCATGCCACAGCTGCGGCGGCATCTTGAAAAGCGCGACGATCTCGTTCGGCCAGGCGCTGGTGCCCGAAGTGATCGACCGCGCCATGCGCGCGGCTGTGGAAGCCGAGGTCTTTCTCGCCATCGGCACGAGTCTGCAGGTCTATCCGGTGGCCGGCACGCTGCCGCTGGCGCGCGACGCCGGTGCGAAAACCGCGATCCTCAACGCGGAAGCGACGCCGATGGACTCGCTCGCTCATTACCGGCTGTCCGGGCCGATCAGCGAGATCCTGCCGGCGATCTGCGCCCCGGCGTGAAACCTGCGGTGAGGCGGAGGGCGCGGAACTAAAGAGAGCGCCGCCGCGCCACCTCGATCACCTTGCTTTCGTTGAGATCGCCGCAGCCGAGCTCCATGAGCTGCGCAAACGTGCGTTCGGCGAGCTCGCCGAACGGGCTGTGCAACCCCAGAGAGCTCGCCAGCTCCAGGCCGTAGCGCACGTCCTTGAGGCGAAGGACGGGTGTGAACTTGATGTCCCGCTGGTGGGCATCGTCCGCCATGCGCCGCGTATTGCGGACGACCTGCGGGCTCGCCGCCTGGCCCGCAGCGATGGCGCCGGCCACGACGCCGAGGTCCAACCCCACCTTTTCAGCGAGCGCCATGCACTCGGCCGCGGAAGCAATCTGAACGGCGCCGAGCATGTTGATGATCAGCTTGTAAGCCGTGCCGGCGCCGACCGGTCCGAAGCGGATGATCCGCTGAGAGAACGCCTCGAGCAGCGGGCGTGCCGCATCGGTGTCGGCAACATCTGCGCCGACGAGCAAGGTCAGCTCGCCGGCGGCGGCATTCTCAGGAAGTCCGGTCACCGGGGCATCGACGTAGCGCCGGCCGCTCTCCTTTGCCACAGCGCTCAGTTCGAGCACCCAGCGATGCGAAAGGGTCGAGCACTCGATCGCCAGCGCGCCTTCCCGAAGCCCGCCGCTCAGAATCCCGTCGGGACCGGTCCAGACGGCGCGCGAGGCCGCATCGTCGGCGACCATGGCCAGCGCCGCGTCCGCACCGCGGGACGCCGCGCCGGGAGTCGAGGCCAGACGGGCGCCACGCTCGAGCAGCGGCTCCGCTTTCGCAGGCGTCCGGTTCCAGACCTGGAGGTCGTGGCCTGCGGCGAGCAGGCGCGCCGCCATCCCCAGGCCCATCCTGCCCAAACCGATGAAAGCGATCGTCGCCATCACGCTGACCTCGTGAAAATCATTCTTCGACAACGTGAGCCGCATTATGCGGCTGATGAGCCCGTTGCGCGATTGACAGCTTCCCACCGCTGCGTTACATGCCACTGAGAGTCGACGCCGACGGTTGCTAAGAGCGGGCTGCCGATTCGAAAACGAACAAGTGAAGATTGAAAGCGAACAACTGAAAGGACGGTAGAAATGGGATTTTCAGGAAAGCTGTTCCGCGGACCGTGCGCCGCCTGCCTTCGCATCGCTGCCCTGGCCCTTTTGTGGGCGGCGTCGACGGCCACGGCACTGGCTCAGAACGCAGCAGGCCAGACCAGCGGCACTTACCTTGCCCTCGGCGACAGCGTTTCGTTCGGCTATATCGCGCCGAACGGCTATGCGCAACTTAACCCCGACAATTTTCTGGGCTATCCCTTCTGGCTCGGCGAGCAGCTCCACCTCGCGACCGTCAACGCAGCCTGTCCGGGCCAGACATCGGGCGGCTTCATCTCCGGCAGCACTCCCGACAACGGCTGCCTGCTCTACCGCGCGGCGTATCCCCTGCACGTCGCCTACACCGGGAGCCAGCTCGGGTTCGCCATCCAGTATCTGTCCGCCCACAAGGACGTCAAGCTGGTCACCGTCATGCTGGGCGCCAACGACCTGTATCTTCTGCAGCAGGCGTGCAGCGGGGATGCCAGCTGCATCGCGAAGGGGCTGCCCGCCACGTTGACCGCGCTCGCATCTAACATGATCAGGATCCTGGCCGAGCTCAAGGCGACCGGCTACAAAGGCCAGATGGTGTTGGTGAACTACTATTCGCTCGATTACACCGATCTGCTGGTCACCGGCTCGGTCGCCGCCATGAATCTGACCCTGGCAGCCGTCGCCGGCTCGTTCGGCATACCGGTCGCCGATTCCTTCTCGGCTTTTCTCGCCGCCGCGTCCGCGGCGCAGGGCCAGACCTGCAGGGCCGCACTGCTCAACGTCAGCCCCGGCAGCCCTCCGCAGTGCGACGATCACCCCAGCCAGTCGGGGCACCGGCTGCTGGCGAAAACCGTGGCAAAAGCCGGCGGCTTCTAATCTGCCCGGATGAGCGTCGATCCGCCAACGGGCTGATGGCGACAGCGGAGGTCGAACAGTACGATTCCTGAGACTCCCCGTCCTGCTGCCGGACGGCTGCCCCTCAGGAAGCCCCATGACAAAGGCTGTATCCGGGTTGCTGGCCATCGTGGCGCTCGCCGTCACGCCGTGGCTGCTTGCCGCCGTGTACATGGACACGCACGGTGTGCTCGCTACGGGCCGGGTGGTGGCGAAACGAGAGGCTTTTGTCATGCCGGGCGGTGACTCGTGGAAGCACGTGTTCGAAGTGACCTTCGAATACCGCCCGGCGGACGCGCCCTACGCGGATACGGCGAAGCAGCGGGTCACCCCGGACTTGTATCGCCGGCTGCACGTGGGAGGGCCGGTGCAGGTCCGCTACAGTCCTTCCCGGCTGCTTCGATCCTTCGCCGGAATGGGACTGTACCTGGAAGACTCCCCGTGGATGTCGCGTCTGCATTACGGGCCGCCCTCCCAGCGAGACCTGATCATGCTGAGCGCCATCGCAGTCCTCGCCGCGGTCGGCTGGCTCGCCTGGGTGCGCAGAAGCAAGCTGCTCGGCGTGGTCGCCGCCATCGGCACCGGGATGTGGGCCCCCGAAATCATGCTCGCCGCCACTGGCCTGCTTCTTTGTCCTGTTCTGTTCTGGGCGGCCTGGCGGCGGCCGGGCAAAGGCTATGGATGGACGCTCGCCGCAGTCATCGCATCGAGCACGGCGATCCTGTACTGGCGCATCCCGCAGCCCTCGCCTCCGCCGCGTGCGCCGATCGCACAAGGCACCGCAGTGGTTCAGCAGGTCCGCATCGTTAATGAGATCTGGAGCGACTATTCCGAGGGCGGCGGGCACGAATCCAATCCCGGCCAGGATATCCGGCAGCCGTATCAGATGGTCGAGCTCGCATTCACCCCGTCGGGGGCGGCCGAGCCGATTCATTTCCTCGACGCCATCGATGCCGACAGCGTTCCCGCACTGGCGCCCGGTGCGTCGGTGCCCGTCGAGTACTCGATCGACGACCCGGCCGCCGCCCGCATTGCCGGAGGAACCCGCCACTACGCGGAGCAGGCCTTCCGCTATCTTCTGCTGCTGACTTACGGCTTTGCTGCGGCCATCACCTTCGTGCTGATCCCGGCGGCTCGTGCGGCAGGCAGCCTGTTCCGCGCCCTGCTCCGACGTGCGACCTCGCCGTACGCGGCGGCGATGGCCGCGCTGTCGGGCTCGGCTCCGAATGACCCCGGGAGCGCGGCCATCGCTCCCGAGCCATCGGCGTTGCGTGCGGCCCTGTCCCATGATGACGCTCGGCGCAAAGCCGTGGCCACGGCGCTGTCGCGCTTTCCTCCCGGTGATCCCCGGCGCAAGGCCATCGAAGCGTTCTTCAACGGTGGCCGTTAGGCGAAAACCGGGTCGCCATGTCCTGATTGCGGCCCCCGATGCGACCCGGTGCTGCGCCCCGAGCGCAATCCTCCTATTGCCCTGATCTGTCTCATCTGATAATAAGGGACGCTTCCGGCCCGGGGCTTGCCCACCGCAGTGAAACAGTTTTGTGACGACAGGAGCGCAGCGGCGTGCTGCTAGGGATCGTCCGCATCGCGCTGCGGCGGCCGTATACCTTCGTGGTGCTTGCGCTGCTGCTGCTCCTCATCGGCCCGCTCGCCGCGCTCAACACCCCCACCGACATTTTTCCCGAGATCAGGATCCCGGTGATCGCGGTCGCCTGGCAGTACACCGGGCTGCCGCCGGAGCAGATGTCCGGGCGCATCACCACGCTCTATGAGCGGATACTGACTACCACCGTCAACGACATCGAGCACATCGAGGCAAACTCATACGCCGGCGTGGGCATCGTCAAGATCTTTTTCCAGCCGGGCGTCAACGTCGCAGTGGCGAACGCCCAGGTGACGGCGGTGTCGCAGGTGGTGGAAAAGCAGATGCCGCCGGGCATCACCCCGCCGCTGATTCTCAACTTCAACGCGGCCACGGTGCCGATCCTGCAGCTCGCGCTCTCCGGCAAGGGGCTGTCGGAGCAGAACCTGTTCGACCTCGCAGTGAATTCGCTGCGACCGCCGCTGATCACGGTTCCGGGAACCGGCATTCCCTATCCTTACGGCGGCCGTCAGCGGCTCGTGCAGATCGACCTGGACAGCAGCGCGATGCAGGCGCGCGGCCTGTCAGCCCAGGACGTCGCCAACGCGCTGGCCGCGCAGAATCTGATCGTCCCGATCGGCACGCAGAAGATCGGCAGCCTCGAATACACCCTGCAGCTGAACAACGCGCCTTCGGCGATCGCCGACCTGGGCAATCTTCCCATCAAGGTGGTCAACGGCGCCACGGTCTACATCCGTGATGTCGCCAACGTGCACGACGGCAATTCGCCGCAGACCAGCATCGTGCACGTGGACGGCAGCCGCTCCGTCCTGCTGTCGGTCTTGAAGATCGGCTCCGCCTCCACCCTTGCCATCGTCGACGGCATCCGCGCGAAGCTGGAGCAGATCAGGGCGTCGCTGCCGGATAACTTCGTCGTGACGCCGATCAACGACCAGTCGTTATTCGTGCGCGCCGCCGTCCGCGGAGTGGCTGTCGAAGGGATGATCGCGGCGGCCCTCACCAGCCTCATGATCCTGCTGTTCCTCGGCAGCTGGCGTTCGACGGTGATCATCGCGGTCTCGATCCCGCTGTCGGTCATGGGCTCCGTCATCGGGCTGGCCGCCATCGGCGAAACGCTCAACATCATGACCCTCGGCGGGCTTGCCCTGGCGGTCGGCATCCTGGTGGATGACGCGACGGTGACCATCGAAAACATCAACTGGCACCTGGAGCAGGGAAAGGAGGTGGAGCAGGCGATCCTGGATGGCGCGCGCCAGATCGTCACCCCGGCTTTCGTGTCGCTGCTGTGCATCTGCATCGTGTTCGTGCCGATGTTCTTTCTCCAGGGCGTGGCGCGGTTTCTGTTCGTGCCGATGGCCGAGGCGGTGATGTTCGCCATGGCCTGCTCGTTCGTGCTGTCGCGCAGCCTGGTGCCGACGCTGTCGAAATATCTGCTGCGCCCGCACGCCGCGCACACCGACATGCACGGATCCTCACCGCCGCTGCCGCC
>Ga0070734_10004816_pt1 | contig 12461 bp, 8 predicted proteins | sample Coa_R1_8_FD_66444 | JGI IMG/M metagenome (GOLD analysis project Ga0070734, IMG submission 66444) | Surface soil microbial communities from Centralia Pennsylvania, which are recovering from an underground coalmine fire - Coalmine... | ecosystem: Environmental > Terrestrial > Soil > Unclassified ...
CCGCCTCCTGTGGGCCGCAAGCCCCGTGGTCGCGTCCGGTTTGAAGCGGGGACAGCAATGGCTTGAGCGCCGGCTTGGGGCAATCTATCCCCAACTCGGGCCCGTTCAATTCGAGCATCTCTGGCGTGCCGAGATGGGGTTCGCGGTTCACGGGATGCCGCAAATCGGCGAAGTCCAACCCGGCGTTTGGCTCGCGAGCGCATTCGGCGGCCAAGGGCTCAACACGTCGGCAGTTGCGGGCGATCTCATCGCGCGTGCGATCGTGGAAGGTGACGATACTTGGCGGCGCTTCCTGCCGTTCGAACTTGTCTGGGCGGGCGGCCAGGTCGGCCGCACGGTGGCGCGTGCGACCGCATGGTGGTGGCATGCGGGTGAAGCGGTCGCTGCCTTGGCGGCACGGCGGCACGAGGAACTGGGGCGGCGCCGCGAGGGGAGGGCGGGTCGCGCCAAGAGCACGCCTTGGCCAGGATATCGAGGCATCGCGGCGGTCAAGCAGGTCGTTCAACGCCGGCTCGTAGCCGGAGAACACGAGCGTCCGATCAGTGCTCCCGAAGCTACACCGGCAGCGACATCGGAGCGCGCCGGAAGGCCGCCTCCCTCGGAGCGAGCGCGGCCGATGTAGCCCCAGCGGCGCTCGCGCCGAGCCATATGATCGGAATAAGCCCTACCGGCCTTCCCGTCGTGCCATGAACGCGAGGCGCTCGAAAAGGTGCACATCCTGCTCGTTCTTGATGAGCGCGCCATACAGCGGAGGGATCAATTTCTTGGGGTCGCGCTCGCGCAGCGTTTCGGGGCCGATGTCCTCGACCATCAGAAGCTTGAGCCAATCCAATAATTCCGAGGTGGACGGCTTCTTCTTCATGCCGGGCACTTCGCGGATTTCGTAGAAAAGCTTGAGCGCTTCCGCGACCAGGCGACGCTTGATTCCGGGAAAATGCACTTCGACGATCGCGCGCATGGTGTCGGGATCGGGAAACCGGATGTAGTGGAAGAAACACCGGCGCAGGAACGCGTCGGGAAGTTCCTTCTCGTTGTTTGATGTGATGACGACGATCGGACGGCGGCGCGCCTTGACGGTTTCTCCGGTCTCATAGACGTGGAATTCCATGCGGTCGAGCTCGAGCAGCAGGTCGTTCGGAAACTCGATATCCGCCTTGTCGATCTCATCGATCAACAAGACCGGCCGCTGTTCCGCCACGAAGGCATCCCACAGCTTGCCGCGCCTGATGTAGTTGCGGATGTCCTTGACGCGGGCATCGCCGAGCTGGCTGTCGCGCAGCCGCGATACAGCGTCATACTCATAGAGCCCCTGCAGCGCCTTGGTGGTCGACTTCACGTGCCATTCGATGAGCGGCGCCGCGAGACTTTTCGCGATCTCGATGGCGAGTACGGTCTTTCCAGTGCCCGGCTCGCCCTTCACCAGCAATGGCCGTTCGAGCGCGATCGCGGCATTGACAGCGACCTTGAGGTCGTCGGTCGCGACGTAAGCGCTGGTTCCTTCAAAAAGCATGACCTCTCCAGGGCGACACGGAAGCTGATTCGCGGACGACGCAGCGCGAATTCCGGTCAATGTCTCAAATTCGGGGCCGCCGGGACGATTGTACAGCCCGGCGACATGGGCGACAGGTGTTCGGGGGCATAGGTGACACTCATGATGGCGTGGATACGTTCCTCAGGGGCAGTCCAGCTCCACCTCGGTTGTTACCGGCACAGCCGCTGAGACTTGCCGCCCGCTTGCACAGGACGTTGGCAGGAGTTGACAGTTTAGCGTGCGACGACACGATAGGAGGGGACATTTGGAACGGCCGTTCCGGCCGCCCGACCGCCGATTCGGCGAGGAGGACGAACCATGACAGCCTTCCTGGACACCGCAAAAAAAGCGGCAATCGCCATTGCGCTTGCCGGTGCCGCGCTCCCGGCCACCGCGCAGACCCCGACCCCGCCCGTCGCTACGGCTAAGGCCACATTTGCGGGCGGCTGTTTCTGGTGCATGGAATCCGACTTTCACAAGATATCAGGGGTCATCAGCACCACCTCCGGATATACCGGGGGCACGACGGTCAATCCGACTTACGCAGAGGTCGGCTCTGGCCGCACGGGTCATGCCGAGTCGGTCGAAGTGGTCTATGATCCCACCAAGGTCACCTACAGTCAGCTTCTCGACGCGTTCTGGCACAATATCGATCCACTGGTGAAAGACCGCCAGTTCTGCGATGTCGGTAATGAGTATCGCACCGCGATCTTCGTGCATGATGAAGAACAGCGTCGTCTTGCGGAGGAATCCAAGAAGCGCGTCGAAGCCCAGCTCAAGGCGCCGGTTTACACCGAAATCGTTCCCGCCGGACCGTTCTATCGGGCGGAGGAATATCACCAGGATTACTATCTGAAAAATCCAGTGCGCTACCAGTTCTATCGCTGGAATTGCGGGCGCGATCGGCGCCTTGAACAGATCTGGGGCAAGAAGCCGAGTGAGTAGATTGACATCTTGAAAGCCCTGCATTGCGGGTCCTTAGGTCCGCAACCGGTGGTAAACGGTCGGTTAACGAAAACCCGCTCCTTGCCCGCGGATTCGATTCTGACCCAGAAACGTGCGGCGGGCCAATCGAGTCCGCATTCCGCTCGGCAGTTCTTGCCGCAGGAGCGGAGGGAATTTGCCGACCGGCTCCTTCCGGGTCATCGCGACATCCACGTAACCAACTGGAACTGCGTCGATTTCTGTCTGGCACAAGGCTTGCGACACCTGCTGAGGAAATCGCGGCCGCACGCCCATGTTCGGCCGTTGCCCGACAGATGGGAGACCGAGTAATGGGTATCTTCGACGCGCTGAATACTGCCGTATCTGGGCTCTCGGCTCAGTCATTCGCACTGCAGAACATCTCAGGCAACATCGCGAATTCTCAAACCACGGCGTTCAAGGGAACAAACACGGACTTCGAAACGCTTTTGTCCAGTCAAGACGTCGCTCCGAGCCGGCAAAATGCCGGCGACGTCCTTGCATCCTCCTCGTCCACCATTACGGTCCAGGGCAGCATTCAATCGTCGTCGGTCGGCACTAACATGGCGATCAACGGCGACGGCTTCTTCGTCGTCCAAAAACCGACAGGCTTTACGGCCGGCGCGCCAAACTTCAACGGGATAAATTACTACACGCGCGCCGGCAATTTTCAGGTGCAGGACGGATACCTGGTCAACAGCGCCGGCTACTACCTCATGGGCTTGCCGATCGATCCGACGACCGGCAATGCGGTCGGCAGCATTCCCCAGCTTCTGCAATTCCAGAATAGTTTTCTGCCTGCCCAGCCGACCAGCACCATAAAATATGGCGCCAATCTGCCGACCTCGCCGGCCACGCCGAATTCAAGCCCCCTGGTGGCCAATTCGGATCTCATCAATCCTGCCGATTTCGTGTCGAACCCTCTCAACGTCAATGCGCAACCGGCGACCATGACCGGCACCGGCGCGACGCTGACGGCCGACAATCCGGCGTCAGTTACCGGGAATGTCGACACCTCCGGCTACACGGTGGCGGCGGCCTCAAATATCGATATCAACGGCGTCTCAATCCCGCTGACTGCAGGATGGAACGCCAGCCAGGTGGCGGCCGCGATCACCGCCAGCGCAGCAGGTGTCACGGCTTCAGTGAATGGCTCGACCGGCTTCATTAACCTGACCGGCACAGATGCCGGCACCACGATCAACATTCAGAATACCAGCACCGCGGCCGTCCTCACGGGCCTAGGGTTGACCGCCGGCTCGACGCCGCCGGTCAACAATCTGCTGATCCAGAATGCGGTGGCATCGGGCGAGAACCTGGTGATCCAGTTCGGATCGCAGCCGGCCACTACCATCACGTTCGGTACGGGTCCCGGCCAGATCGCGTCACTGGCGGCGCTCAACAACGCGCTGTCGACAGGCCTGACCGGCGGCACCGGGGCGGTCGACGCCAACGGCAATATCACCCTGACCGCCTCGAACCTTACCGACACGATCTCGGTCACGGGTACGGCAACGCCGGCTGTGTTCGGCCTGCACGTCACGTCCGCGCTGCCGCCGAGCAAGACCGTGATCGGCAGCGACGTGCAGACCTTCCTGAATCAGTCGGTCGGCGGCGGCGCGATCACGGCCTATGACAGCGCCGGCTCGCCGGCGAACATCCAGTTCCGCTGGGCCAAGACCGACAGCGCGAGCCTTGGAGCAGGCCATTCGGACACCTGGAACCTTTTCTATCAAACCAATTCCTCGGCCACCGGAAACCAGCCAGCTTGGCTGAACGTCGGAACCAACTTCAGTTTCGGGGCGAATGGCACGCCGTCACCGCTGATCAGCAACATCGCGCTGCCGAACGTTACGGTCAACGGGATTGCGATCGGAAATATCCAACTCGACTTCGGATCGAACGGCCTCACGCAATTCGCCGACGTCAATGGCACTGTGAATGTCAACTTGCTCCAACAGAACGGATATGCGGCGGGTTCGCTGCAGACGCTGGGCGTCAGCGACAAGGGAAACATTACCGGCACGTATTCCAACGGCCAGACCATCAACCTTGCCAAGGTCACGCTCGCGAGCTTCAGTGGCGAGAATTTTCTCCAGAACGTGAGCGGAAACGCTTACGCGGCGACCGATAGTTCCGGCGTGCCGATCTACAACGCGAGCGGCTCGATCGCGCCGAGCTCGCTCGAGGGCTCCAACACCGATATTGCCGACCAATTCACCAAGCTGATCGTCACGCAGCAGGCCTATTCGGCCAACGCGCGCGTCATCACCACCAGCAATCAGATGCTCCAGGTCACTATGAATATGGTGCAGTAGGGGGCAATCCCCGGACAATCCGGACGGCAATGACGTCGGATGAATATCAACGTGACGTGCGTGCAACATGAGTCTCAACCAGATCATCACGACGGCGATCGAAGGATTGAACGTCACCCAAAGCGGGATGGCGCTCATCTCTTCCAACGTGGCGAACTCCGGCACGCCCGGCTACGTCGAAAAGAACCAAACCCTGCACACCATCACGGTGGGGGGATCGAATGTCGGTGTCGATGTCACCGGCGTCAATCGCCAGCTCAACACGTTCCTGCAGAGCCAGCTGCGTACCGAGAGTTCCGGCGGCTCATATGCGGATCTCACCAACCAGATCTACCAGCAGCTCCAGCAGGCCTATGGGCCGCCGTCGTCCTCGACATCGATTCAAGCGACCTATTCGAGTTTCACCGGGGCGTTGCAAAGCCTCGCGGCCAATCCGTCTGACTATTCGACCCAGACCGCCGTCATCAACGCCGGCGCGACGCTCGCCAGCCAGCTCAACGGGCTCACCACCACGGTTCAGGACCTGCGATCGACGTGCGAACAGGGCCTGAACGACAGCGTGACTACGGCCAACAACCTCCTCAAGGACATCGCTGACATCAATGCGCGTATCGCCGGGGTCTCGGTCCAGGATGCCACCTCGACGTCGCTGCTCGACCAGCGCGATCAGGACATCGACCAACTCGCCACATTGATGGATATCCGGGTCATCCCCGGCGACAACAACCAGGTCAGTATCTTCACGACGTCGGGCACCGAGCTAGCCGGCACGAAGGCCGCGACACTCTCGTTCAATTCGCATGGCACGGTGTCGGCAGCGTCGCAATGGAATGCCAACCCGGCCCTGAGCGGTGTCGGCACGATCACGCTCATCAGCCCTGCCGGAGGCACGACAGACCTCATCCAGGCCAATGCGATCAAATCGGGGAAGATCGGCGCCTACCTGCAGATGAGGGACAAGGTCCTGCCGCAGGCCCAGGCGCAACTCGATCAGATCGCCGCAACGGTATCGAGCGCGCTGTCCGATTATCAGACCAACGGCACCGCCGTGACGCCGCCTGGGCAGGCCGGCTTCGATATCAACGTGAGCAATCTGCTGGCGGGCAATACCATTAAGATCAGCTACACGGTGGCGCCGGGCAATACGCCGCGTACGCTGACAATCGAACAAGTGAATGACCCCGGGGCATTGCCGCTGCCGAGCTCCGACCCCAACAACCAGGTGATCGGGGTTGATTTTTCGGGCGGGGTTGCGGGCGTCCTTACCCAGCTCAACAGCATCTTCAACAGCAGGCTGCAGTTTTCGAGCCCAGCGAGCGGAACGCTGCGGGTGCTCAACGGCGGTGCCGGTACCGGGATTACGATCAATTCGGTCGTCTCGACCGCAACCCAGCCGGCGCTGGCCGGCGGCACGAGCCAGCTTCCGTTCTTCACCGACGGGACGACGCCGTTCTCCGGAGCGGTCACGAGCGGGGGCCCACAGGTCAGCGGCTATGCGGGCCGCATCCAAGTCAATCCGGCGCTTGTCGCCAGTCCCACCGCTCTGGTGGCATTTCAGGCAGGCACGGCAAATGGAGATCCGACCCGGCCGACTTTCCTGGCGGACCAGCTCACCGCTGCGAACTTCACGGTCTCGCCACAGACCGGAATCGGCTCCGCGACGTCGCCTTACAACGGCACGATCTCCTCGTTTATAGGCCAGGTCCTGAGCACCCAGGGGGCGGCCGCGGCCTCAGCCAAGAGCCTCAGCGAGGGCCAGGATGTCGTTGTCAATTCGCTGCAGCAGAGCTTCAACAGCGCAAGCGGTGTCAACATCGACACTGAAATGTCCAATCTGCTGACGCTGCAGAACGCCTATACGGCGAACGCCCGCGTGCTGACGACGGCCAATCAGATGTTCACCACCTTGTTACAGGCGATCGCCGCATGAGTATCAACGGTATCACGAACCCGTTCTTCCAGCCTCAGATCGTCGGCAGTCTGCAGGCGCAGCTCGTCAAACTTCAAGGCGAGCTGGGCACTGGCCAGGTCTCGCAGGACTATGCGGGAGTAGGCGACAACCGCGGACTTGCAATCGCATTGCAGGCGCAGCTGTCCTCGCTGAACAACTATAGCAACATCATCGACAACATCGGTGTGCGCCTGTCCAGCGCCCAACAGGCACTGGGTGGGATCGACTCTGCAACAGGTGTGGTCCGGGCGGCGCTGGTCAATTCCAGGTTTGTACTCGATGGGGCCGGGCAGACCATGGACCAGGCAACCACCAACGGCCAGCTTCAGCTGGTTCTCGACGCGCTCAATACGCAGGTCGGAAACACCTTCATCTTCTCCGGTACGGCCTCGACCACTCCTGCGGTCGCCTCGCTGGATCAGATTCTCAATGGTAACGGTGCGCAGGCGGGACTCCGGCAGGTCATTTCCGAACGCGCCCAGGCAGACCTCGGCCCCAACGGGCTCGGCCGGCTGGTTATCCCGCCACCGGGCGCGTCGCCGGCTCAGGTGACCGGCACCGGCGCCACGCTCTTGCCCGACAACACAGCCGCGACAGCAGGCTCTCAAGACATCTCGGCGCTGTCGTCTGCAGGCGGCACGCTCGTCATCAACGGTCAGCCGATCACGATTTCGCCCGGCGATAATGCCGCTGCGATCCTCAGCGACATCAACGGGCAAACCGGAACGACCGGTGTAACGGCCTCGCTCGACCCCACTAATCACCTGGTCTTGCAAAGCGTCAATGCCATCACCCCGGTGACCATTGGAGGCGCGAGTTCCGCGTCGGTGCTGGCGGAGTTGGGCCTGTCGGTAGGCACCCAGCTGCCCGCCAATCTGATCACTCAGGGCGCCGTCACGGCAAATGATCAACTGACGATCACCGTGGGGTCGAATCCACCATTGACCATTACGTTCGGCACTGGCGCTGGACAGATCCAGACGCTCCAGGGGCTCAATGCCGCGCTTGGTACGCTCGCCGGCGGCACCGCGAGCGTCGACACATCGAACGGCAATATTTCGATCAAGGCGCTCAACGGCACGGACCAGATCGGCGTCGCATTCACCGGCACCGGACCCCTCAGCAATTTCGGTATTTCGCCCGGCACCACCGCGCCCACGGCCGGCACACGCGTGTCGCTGAGCGAGGATTTTGCCGGCTCGCCTTTCGGGCTGAAGATCGCGGGCGTCTCTTCCACACTCAATGGTGCGACAGTGGCGGGGCCGACCGGATCGCCCGCCGCCGCGACCGTCGACCTTGGCGCTAATCCCAGGCCGGGCGATACGCTCACGTATTCGTTCAACCTGCCCGACGGCACCACGGAGCAACTCGTGCTGACGGCGACGACCGCATCACCGCCGGCAGCAAATCAGTTCACCATCGGGGCGACGCCCGCCGCGACCGCCGCCAGCCTGCAGACCGCCTTGACGTCCGCGGTTACCACCCTCGCCGCCACCTCCCTGACCGCCGCTTCGGCGGTCGCCGCCGCAGGCAATTTCTTCAACACCAGTGCCGCCAACCCGCCACTGCGGGTCAACGGTCCGCCATTTGCCACCGCCACCTCGCTCGTTGCCGGCACCAGCGCCAACACGCTGTCCTGGTACACGGGTGAAGCCGGTACCGCTCCAGCACGGAGCACCGCGACCGCCGAGGTGGATCCGTCAATCCAGGTATCTTTTGGGATGCGGGCTAATGAATCGGCGCTGCGCACCACCGTGGAAAATCTCGCTGTGTTTTCTACGATGTCGTTTTCGGCGAGCGATCCCAATGCGGCGGCGCGCTATGCGGCGTTAGCGGAGCGCGTTTCCAACAACCTGAATATTCCGAGTGGTTCCCAGACGGTTGCGGATATTGAAGCTGATATTGCCGGCGTCCAGACCACGCTGAACACCACGACCGACCATCACACTCAGACCTCAGCGACACTCACCGACATGGTGCAGAATATCGAAGGCGCCGATACGAATCAGGTCGCCTCGCAGCTTCTCGATCTGCAGACCCGGCTGCAGGCTTCGCTTCAGGTCACCGCGATGCTCGCCAAGATGAATCTCGCGAGCATACTGGGTCCGACCGCGTAGCCGAGGGAGAAAGACAAACGCTTCATCGAAGTGGACGGGTAAGCGGATCAAGCGTGATGACGTTCAGCCTGGCCATACGATCCGAAATTACGCGGACTTGCGATTCACGGTGGAACCCTCGGCTCGATTGTTGCCTATGGCACGATCGATAAGTTCCGCCTCATACGCGATAAGCTTCTTGGCCTGCTTCAACGCTTTATACAATTCACCCGACAGAATGTGATTGTTGATGCTCTCGATGAATGGCCACGTGGTCGGCGCGGCGCGCAGAATGTCGCGGACCAACTCGAAGTACACCTGGTGATGTGCGGTCGGATCGCGCGATGTGTACATCAATTGCACAGCCAGGTAGATTCGCTTTGCAGGACTGGTGGCGGTCTTTGCCGTGAGGATGTCCTTCTTGCGCAGGATCGGTACCTGGCCGTCGATGACGAGGCGCGTGCGCTGGTCGGCGTTCGTAACCACGCATTCGCCGATGATGATGCTTTCACCGGGCTTGAGCTCCACCTTCAAGGACATGATGCTTCCTCGCAACCGTAAATAAGCGGATGGTTTGGCGATATTGGTTAACGCGAGGTTAATTGTAAGGGCGCATCCTGTTGCTTTTTCGCCGTCGCGATCACGGCTTTCCGAGCCGGATCCGCGACCATGATGGCCGTGTCAATCCAGCATCCGCATGATATCGGTGAACAGCTCATCGACGGCAACCCGGCGCGGCAACAATCCCTGCTTGACAGCGAAATCGATGATGATCTCGAGCGACCGCCGATTGGACTCGATGCCGAAACGCAATGGATCAAGCTCAGGTACCCCGGTTTCCGCGAATGAGGACTCCTTGGCCTCTCGAAACATTCGGTAGACTTCCCGCACGACATCCGGCCGGGTTTGGGCCAGTTCCTCCCGGATCACCAGCATGTGGTTGATCGGGACGCCGCCATGGCTCTGCGACCATTTGCGGTTGGCGGTCTCGGGATCCGGGATGAGCGGCCTTAATCGCGGATCCGGGAGTTTGTCGCCGACGATTGCGGCGTCGATCTCGCCGTCGAGCAACATCTGCACGAGCTGCTTGCCGTCAGGGGCCCTTCTCACATTTGGCGGATCCTTATATTCCGCCACGTGGCCTTCCTCGAAGGTCACCCAATTGACGCTGCCGAGATCGACCCCATAATCCTCCGCCAGGATTCCCCGTACCCATGCGCCTGTCGTCTGCGTATAGGCGCGTACGCCGACGGTCTTGCCGTTGAGGTTGCCCGGTTGCAGATGACCGCGCTCCGGGTTGTATGCGATGGTATGCAGTTGCCCGCGGCCGACGACCGTCGCAGGAATCAGCACATAAGGCTTGCCATAGTGCTTCGCCTGCAGAAACGTCACGATTGCAAGTTCGGCGAGATCGAACCTTGCTTCGCGGACGAGCGGCTTGAACGCCGTGTTGGATACCTTCACGTCGGCGAACTCAAACTCTACCACGTCGGAGCGAATTCTCCCGTCCTTCAGCGCCATTGCGTTGGGATAGTTCCCCATCAGCGTGAAGAGCTTGACCTTGTCGGGCTTAGTCAGCATGGCAACTCCTTCCCATCATCCGGCATGTATCATAACGCAAAGATCTTCGGGCGAAATGAGCTGAAAATCACAAACGGACTGGATTTTGCGAACGCCTTCCAAGATGATGAAGCTGATTCTCTGTCGCGTGCTGCAATCCTCCTGACCCACACGCCCATGCAAATGGCGGCGGTAACGTGAACGGAACATCGAATGCAGTCTTCCTATTTGCTCGAACACCGGTATATGGCGGTCAAGCAGTGCAAGCATGGCTTGTTCATGTATAATCGCAACGACGCTTTTATCGGGCGCGGCCTCGATCTCTACGGCGAGTGGTGCGATTTCGAGATTCAATTGTTGCGCCAGTTCATTAAACTCGGAGATACCGTCATCGACGCGGGAGCGAATATCGGTACCCACGCCGTAGCATTCGCGAATCTGGTGGGGCCTTCGGGCGTTGTCCACGCGTTCGAGCCGCAACGCCGGAATTTCCTGATGCTTGCCGGTAACGTCGCGCTCAATGCGCTCGAAAATGTCGTCTGCCATCAAAAGGCCGTCGGCGAGACGAACGGCGAGATCAGGCTACCGCCGCTGCCGCCGCCGGATCTGAATTTCAACTATGGCGCAGTATCTATTTCGCAGGGTTCGCCGATCGGAGAGAGCGTGCCGCTTGTTACGCTAGATTCGCTCAAGCTGGCAGCTTGCCGCGTCATCAAGATCGACACAGAGGGCATGGAGCCGCAGGTTCTCAACGGCGCCCAAACATTGATCGAGAGGTGCCGGCCCCTGATTTACGTGGAAAACAACGAGCCGGGCGCATCGAAGCGGCTGAGCAAGGTTCTCGATGCCCTCGACTATACCGCGTGGTGGTCGATTTTCCCGTATTTTGATTCGCGCAATTTCTATTCCAACACGGTTGACGTCTGGCAGAATGTCGTGCCTGCGGCCAATCTGCTTTGTGCCCCCAGGGAGGCTGATCTGGTGAGGGGCGACCTTGAGCCATTTCTAGGGGAAAGCGACGATTGGAAGGCTTGCGTGCAGCGGCTCAGCGGCCGAATGCAACGATAACTATGCCGCAGCGCTTCGGATGATCATTTGGCGTTAACAAACACGATTTCTGAAAATGGTGCCTGATTACTTGTGTCAGGATGTGGCGTGAAGCCGAGGTATATGTCGCTATTTCAGTACGTTTGAGAGGATGACCACTGTGCGAAACATTTCAGAGTTTTAAAGACCGGTTAAATCGACGCGCCGAATGTCCTTAAGAGGATTTAATTAACACATCTCTTGTAGGTCTCGCTGTGCGAGCTTTTGCAGCATGCTCGCCGTAAAGCATGCTGCGAAAGTACCTGGCCCGCACAGGAGTGCGTAAAATGACGTCGATTATTTCGTTGATGACCCCCGCACAGGTTGCTGGTCTTTCAACCACCATCTTTTCAAATCTCACTACCACCGATATCGACGCATTGAGCACATCACAGGTGGCCGCAATACAGGCCACCCAGATGAATGTATTGAATTCGACGGACTTGCGTGAGTTCGCATCGACGCAGATTGCGGCGCTTTCTCCAACCGTCATGAGCGTGCTTCTGGCCGCCCAGATCCAGCAGTTTACAAGCACGCAAATAGGGGAATTTACCAGCACCGAGGTCGGTGTTCTCACCTCCACCCAGATCGGAGCGTTGAACTCGACTGCGCTGCAGATCTGGGACACAACCCAGATTGGGGCGCTGACGACGACCCAGATGGGTAGTTTGACTACGACGTCGCTGAACAACCTTTCGACCACCCAGATCGGGGAATTGGTCACCACGCAGCTGAACGCCCTAAAGGCGACGCAGATCAGCGGGCTTTCGCAAGCTAATATTGACGCGCTCAACGTCACGCAATTGACGACCACGCAGATAGGCGGGTTGAGTGCGACCGGGCTCAACAATCTCACGACGACTCAAATCGGCGCGCTGGTGACGACGCAGATCAATGCGCTGACCTCGACGCAGCTGACCGGGCTGTCGTCCACCAACATCAATGCGCTCGACCTG
>Ga0070734_10004817_pt1 | contig 12461 bp, 9 predicted proteins | sample Coa_R1_8_FD_66444 | JGI IMG/M metagenome (GOLD analysis project Ga0070734, IMG submission 66444) | Surface soil microbial communities from Centralia Pennsylvania, which are recovering from an underground coalmine fire - Coalmine... | ecosystem: Environmental > Terrestrial > Soil > Unclassified ...
CTGCCAGGTGCCATCCGGAAGCTGGAACTTCTCGCTGCGATAGCGTTTGATGGTGTAACGGTCGTTCGCGCCGCGCCCCCGCGCCTCCACCAGCACCAGGCGGCCCTGTCTCGATCCGGTGACGCCGCTGCGAAACACGCACAGGCTGCCGTCCGGAATGAGTGGCTCCATCGAGTGGCCGGCGATGCGCGCGGCGAACATTCCCGGTGAAAGCTTAAGATCCCGCGGCGCTTCTTCCCAACCCTCCTCCGTTACTTCCTGATTCTCCAGAAACCTCCCAGCGGCGACGGCCAGCGAGTAACGCGGCACGTGGGTAACGAAGGGGAGCACCGTGGACTGCACGTGTTCGCGGTACAGACGTGAGAGAGCGCGCTTGAAATCATCGACAGCAACCTCGCGCCGCTCACTCACGCGCAACAAATTAGAAAGAGTGTCTTCAATGTAGCCCAGTAGACCCGCGGCGCCCATCTGGGCGGCCTTCTCTTCGAGATCGCGCTCCAGTTCCACCAGCACGTCGGCTTCATCGGGAGCAATCTCTTCCCAGTCGGTTCGCAGGCGGATGTGAAGGCGATCCTCGGAGGGATCTTCGAGAAGCACGCCGGCGGCCACGAGCGGACCGCCCGGCACGCTCAGAGTTAAAACGGAAACGTGCCCGAGTTGGAGGGTTGCAACGGACATCCGATCAAAGTCTGGCCAACGAGAAATTTTAGGGTGAGAACGGGTAATACCCGTTGCGCGCCCTAACAATCACATTCGGCAAGTTCACGGTTACCTTGAGCTCGCGGAACTGCCGGGTGGAACCCGGCGGAATATCGGGACGGTAACGAAGGATGTACTGAGTGGTGATCTCGCCAGCGATGTGCGAGATCGCCGTAAAAATCGACGATGAAATCGCGGAGGCGTATCCCCCCGTCCCCACGTCGTATACGTAGTTTCCTGCATCCCTAGGGACCTGGAGGTAGCCCGAAACATCCTTGTAAACATGCTGCAAGGGATATTCGACGGTGCCCCCGGTCTCGGCCGCCAAGCGGACTAGATTGGGGTCGCCCTCGCTGGTTCCCCCGAACGCGGTCGTACTCACGCCGAAAATGGTGACCTGATTACGCTGAGCCAGTTCGAGCACCTCATCCAGGGTTTGTTTGCTGGCGTTGTCATGCCCGTCTCCGATGATGATTACCACCCGCCGGGGCTCCACGGGCTCCCCTTGCACCAGTTTGCGATTGGTGCAGGCCTGATAGATCGCGTCGTAAAGCGCGGAGCCGCCGCCTGGCTTGATTTTCTTTAGTTTCTCGACGATCTTCTCCGGGTCGCTGGTGGTATTCACCATCACCTCGGCTTCGGTACCGTAGCCGATCAGGTAGCCCGAATATTTCTTGTCGCCGGGCAGCAGAGTGAGCACCAGGTCTGTGGCCGCGTCCTGGTAATTTTTCCACTGAATCTTGCTCGCGTTGCTCAGGTCCATCAGGAAACCGACCACCACGGGCTGGTTTCGCTCTCGGGTAAAGTATTCGATGGTCTGTTCCTTGCCCTGATCGAAGACGCGGAAGTCTTCCTTGGTTAAATCGGAGACGAAGGCGCCCTTTTCGTTGGTGACGGTCACCGGCACGATTACGTCGTTTACCTGAACGCGGATGGGCTCCTGCGCCAAGGCGACCAATGCGCAAAAGATACAGAGGAGTTTGCCGTGTGACTTAAGAAGGCGACCCATCGTAACTGCGATTATAGCCCAGAAGGGGCCCAAATGAGCCCTCAACAACGTGAAGGCTCAAGGAATCTGGTTGTAAGGGGAAGCTGACGGGGGTTTTTGGAGAGATGGGGGTTACGGGGTCACGAGGGGATAACACACAAGGGGCAACCTTTGATTCCTTGAGTCCTCAACAACGTCGTCATACGCAACAGATACATGCAATCGTCGCTCCAAATTCCCGCCATCCCGGCAAGTTATTGATTTCACAAATGAACACTGAACCATACCCGTCCGAAGGAACTTCCAACGGCTGTCGGATGACGAAAGACTTACCGGAACAAGGTGGTTATCGGCCAGTTTTGTCTGCACACTAATGTAAAATCCCTATCCAGTGTCGCTGGACCGACATCGTGTGTCACATCTCCGCGAAGGGGTAGACCGCGCTTGAGCGACGGTATACCCCGCAGAAGAGCCTGGTAGTAAGGTGTCGGCGTCAGCGCCGCCCGTTGCGGGTCTGGTCGGGAATCGCGCTCGCTGGCCGAGCAACCCTGCCGGTCTTGGCTTCGTCCAGCTGCACGTGATTGTTTTCGAGTACGACGCCCGTGGCCTGCTCCATTTGGACCCGTGCCAGCGCGTAAGCATTTAGCGCCTGGACTTCATTCAGGCGGGCGGTCGCCAAATCGCGCTGCACTTGAATCACGTTGATGCCGGTAGAGGTGCCAATGGAGAACTTCTTCTGCTCCGCGTCGTACAACTGCTCTTCAAGCAGCGTGTTCTTCACGGCCGCGTCATAACGCACGCGGGCTTGCCTTAGGGCGATCAGGGCGTTTTGCACGTCCAGGCGAACCATGTTGACCAGCCGTTGCACGCCCAGCTCCGTCATGCGGAGGTTGAGCTGAGCGGTAGCCGCATTGGCCTCAGCCGCGCGATTGCGGATCGGAACGGTGAGCTGAACGCCCACGGAGTAATTGGGAAAATTGCGATCAAAAAGCTGACTGAGAATGTTGCCGTAGCCGCCGATGAAAAACTGATCGGGAGCCGCGGTCAAGCCCGCCGAGGGAGGCAGAAGGGGGTTGGGGATTCCCGACAAAGCATTGTTGCGCAGATCCGCGATGGCGTCGATGGTCGGCAGCAGCGCCGCCTTCGCGCCGGTGAGACTGATCTTGGCGCTATCCACCTGGATTCGGGATTCGTCCAGTTCCGGACGTTTCTGCAGGGCTCGCTCCGTCAACTCCTGAACCGGCTCGAGCGGCTCAACTTCGGGAACGGAAATGGCGCTGGTAGGGATAATGTGAGCGTCCGCGAAGGCCTGATCGGCGACGCCGGTGCGGCTCAGCGCATCTTTGATCACGGTCTCCTGCTGCAGCACGTTGGTTTGCGCCGTAATCAGGTTCTGTGTGTCGGAGGCCACTTCCGCGTCGGCACGGGTCACTTCCACCGGTGCCAAGGTTCCGATCTCGACCTGCGCCATATTGTCTTTGTACAGCTTCTGCGAATACGCCAGCGTCTGCTCCATCACGCGCACGTTTTCATTCGCGGCCACCAGATTCCAGTAAAGCTGGACGACGTTGGCAACGGTGTTGATAATCTGTTGCTCAAACACCAGGTCGGTCACGCGCAGGTTGTTTTTCGCGATGCGAATATTGCGCGTGTTTACCGCCAGGCTGCGGCCCTGCAGCAGGTGTTGGACGATTTGGAGATCCAGGCTGGAATTGGTGGAAGGATTGAACGTGGAGCGGGGCGAATTATTCAGTGTGGAATTGTTGTTGTAGGTCAAGGCCGCGCTGGTTCCCGTGAGCCAGGCGTCGGAAATCGAGAAGTTTCCGGTTTTGACCGTGTTGATGCTGGACGTGGTGCCCGTAAGCACGGTGCTGGAGTTGGGAGTGGTCTGGTGCGCCCATTGGACGGTGCTGGTGAAGGTCGGGTCGTAACTTGCGGGGGATGCGTTGAGGAAATAGGTGCTGGCGCCCGGGGTCGCGGCGGCGATCGCCGTGCTGCTGGTAAGGAAGTTAGACGTGCCGAGCCCCGTGGTAGTGGTCGGGGCGGCCGTGGACACGCCATTGAAGCTGCCGGTGGCCTTGGCGCGAAACAGGTCGGTGTCGGCGAGAGCGAAAGTATAACGCTGGACTTCCACGTCGATGTTGTTCTCGAGCGCGAGCGCGATGGCGTCTTCGAGCGACAAATACAGATTGCCTCCGCGCATCAGCGAGTCCAAGCGGCTGGAGTTCGACAGATTGATGGGAGACACGGGCCGCCAGCGATACGGTTCCACGAAGCCGGAGTACCAGCGGGGGTTCTGCGTTCCCAGCGGCGCCGTCGGCGGGTCGATTCGCTGGGCAAACGGCTGGCCCTGAGCGGAGTCCTGACCAAAGCCCCGCGGCGCGGAAAGCAGCAGCGCACACGCCACTGCCAAATAGGGTTGAATTTGTTTCATCGAGTCACACCTTTACAGTAATGTCTGAACTTGAAATTCTGGCCGGGCGGCACGACGGCGCCGGCAGCTCGGGGTAGCGGGATGATCACTCGTAACGCAACGCCTCTATGGGATCGAGAAACGCGGCCTTGCGAGCCGGATAAAATCCGAAAAACACTCCCACCAGGCCGGAGAAAAGGAAGGCCAGCACGATGGAGCCGATACTGACGAACGTAGCCCATTGGGCGAAATAGGAAATGAGAAGGCTCGCCGCGACACCGAGAATAATGCCGATCGTGCCTCCCAGCACGCTCAGCGTCACGGCCTCCACCAGGAACTGCGCCAGAATATCTTTGGTCTTCGCGCCGACGGCCTGGCGCAAGCCGATTTCTTTGGTCCGCTCGGTCACTGACACCAGCATGATGTTCATGATCCCGATGCCGCCGACGATCAGCGACACAGACGCGATCGAGGCCAGCAGAATGGACATGACCTCCGCCGAGCTCTCCTGCGCGGCGTAAACCTCTTCGAGATTACGAACATCGAAGTCATCATCCTGGTTAGGTTGCAGCCGGTGCCGCTGGCGCAGAAGGCCTTGAATTTCCGTTACGGCGAATTTCGTTCCGCCTTCGCGGGCCTGCACCAGGATCTGACCCACCGTCAGCATGTTGTTTTGCCGGCCGCCCACCACTTTTTTCTTTGCAGTGCTGATCGGCATGATGATCACATCGTCCTGATCCTGGCCGGTGGGAGACTGCCCCTTGGGAGCGAGAACGCCCACCACGGTGAACGGAACCTTCTTGATGCGGATAATCTGGCCGATGGGATCGCCGCCGTTGAACAAATTGTCCACCACGGTCTTTCCGAGCAGAGCGACCTTTGCGGAAGAATCCACATCGCCCTGTGTGAAGGGCTGCCCGGTCTGAATCTCCATATCCCGAATTGCCAGATAGTCGGGCGTGGTGCCGCGTACCTGCGTGAACCAGTTGTTATTCCCAAAGATGACCTGCGCGTTGCCTTGCTGCAGCGGGGCGGTATAGAGCACGTTGGGACATTCGGTGCTGACGGCGCGGGCGTCGTCCTCGGTAAGAGTTTGCGTAAAGGTATTGCCGGATTTGACGCCGCCGAAGTTTTGGCTGCCGGGCTGGATGATGATGACGTTGCTTCCGATGGAGGCAATCTGCTCCTGAATGCGGGCCGTCGCGCCACTGCCCACGGCCACCATCGCGATCACCGCGCCGACGCCGATGATGATGCCCAGCATGGTCAGGGCGCTGCGCAGCTTGTTGACGCGCAGCGCGCGGAACGCGATCCGCATACTCTGCAAAACTTTATTCATGGTTCATGCCTCCGGCCTGGCCATGCCTCTGAAGTTGGATTCATGCCGCCGGCTCCTCTTCGTCCTCGGTCACCCACTGCTCCAGTTCCCGCTTGGCGTTGCGCGGCTCCGCGACCAGTTCATCGGTCAGCACCTTGCCGTCTTTGAACGTAATGATGCGGTCGGCGTAGTGGGCGATATCGGGTTCGTGCGTCACCACCACGATGCTGATGCCCTGCTCCCGATTGAGCCGCTGGAAGATCGCCATGATCTCCACGCTGGTCTTGGAGTCGAGCGCGCCCGTCGGCTCGTCCGCCAGAATCAGCCGGGGGTTATTAATCAAGCTGCGCGCGATGGCCACGCGTTGCTGCTGGCCGCCGGAAAGTTGGCTGGGATGATGGTCCGCGCGATTGTCGAGACCTACCGCCGTAAGCGCGGCCATGGCGCGCTCCTTGAATTTGCTCTTGTCGCCGTCGGCGTAGAGCAGCGGGAGCTCCACGTTTTCGAGCGCTGTCGTCCGCGCCAGCAGATTGAATTGCTGAAACACGAATCCGATTTTTCGATTGCGAATATCCGCCAGCTCATCCCGGTCGAGCTCGCCGATACTGACTTCGTCCAGATGATACGTTCCGGCGGACGGCTTGTCCAGGCAGCCCAAAATATTCATGAAAGTCGACTTTCCCGACCCGGAGGGTCCCATGATCGCCACGTAGGTGCCCCGGTCGATGGTAAGCGAGACATGCCGTAACGCATGCACTGTAAAATCGCCGACGTGATAATCCTTGCGTAGGTTGTCGATGCGGATGAGTTCGTTGGCCATGCGGATCGAGCTAGCTTAGAAGCCGCCTTTTCCTTTAAAGTTGTTGCCGCCCTGCTGCTGGCCTGGAAACGCGCCGCCGGTCGCGGATTTGGCGGTGCTTTGGATGCCGGTGATCACCACGTCGTCTTCCTTGACCGCGTCATTCAGCACCGCGACAAAATTTCCGTCGCCCACACCCAGCCGCACACGCGTGGGTTTTGGCTTTCCGTCTTCACCCATCAAATAGATTGTCTGCATCCCGCCGCCGCGGCCTCCGGGTCCCCCTCCCTTGCCACCACCGCCTCCGCCCTTCCCCTTTTCCGCCGGCGCGGCGAGCGCCTCCGGCGGGCGGAAACGCAGCGCGGCGTTGGGAAGCTTCAGCACGGCCGTCTGCCGGTCCGTAAGGATCCGCGTGTTCGCGGTCATGCCGGGAAACAGCTTTAGATCGGAGTTGTCGAACTTAATCACCACATCGTACGTGATCACGTTTTGCACGTTGGTGGGAGATTCGCGGATCTGCGTAACAGCGCCCATGAAAATCTGTCCCGGATAGGCGTCCACGGTAAAGGTGACCGGCTGATCCACGCGCACGCGTCCCACGTCGGATTCATCGATGTTGGCATCCACCTGCATCTTGGTCAGGTCCTTGGCGATGTTGAAAATCGTGGGCGCGGAGAAAGACGCCGCGACGGTTTGCCCCACGTCCATGTTGCGCGCGATCACGGTCCCGTCGACCGGCGAAATGATCTTGGTGTGATCCAGATCCAGTTGGGCCTGCACCATCGACGCCTGCTGCTGCATGACTTGCGCCTGAGCGGTGTCGAGCTGCGTCTGCACTACATCTTTCTGCGCTTCGGCCGATTCCACGCTGTCCTGCGCGGCGATCAACTGGGCGTCGGCCGCTTCTTTGCTGGCGACGGCCTGATCGTAGGTGGCTTGCGCGGTGTCCAGATCTTCCTTGGCGATCACGCCGCTCTTCTCCATCTCGACGCGCCGCGCCAGTTTGATCCTGGCGTCGCTGACCGCGCTCTGCGCGTGCACGATATTGGCTTTCTGATTGGCGACGTTGGCTTTGGCGTTGGCGATGTCCGCGTCGGCCTTCTTCAAGCTCGCCCGGGCATTCACCACGGCCGCTTTCGCGCTATCGATCGCGGCTTTGGCCTGGTCCACTTTGGCCTGAAACGGAGCCGGGTCGATCACGGCCACCAGTTCCCCAGCCTTCACTTTCGAATTCCAATCGGCATGCAGTTCCAGAATGTTGCCGGAGACCTGGCTGCCCACCTGCACCGTGATGACGGCGTTGCAGGTGCCGGTGGCGGAAATGACCGCGTCGATGTCGCCGCGCTGAATCTTTGCCGTAAGATAGTCCACCTTCTTGCTGCTGTTATAAAAGGTGAAACCGGCCGCGGCGCCCAGCGCAATCAGCAGTACGACAGCAATCACCCATCCCCATTTCGAAGCTCGCATTGTTTTCTGCAGTGTTCTCCTGTCCTGTCATGACGGCGGCCAGCCTATGCCTAGTTACAGGGGAAAGACCAGCCCAAACGGCAGGGACAGCCTTACTGTTATATAGTTATTTTGAGGCGGATACAACTTGCACCCGCCCCAAACCGCCAGAATGAGACGGGTTCGCATCACCGTCAGCTACGACGGGACGGCGTATCACGGCTGGCAGGTCCAGCCTGGTCTCGCCACAGTACAAGGTACTTTGCAGGAAGTACTAGCGGGAATTGAAGGCGCGCCGGTGCACGTGGACGGCTCGGGCCGCACCGACGCCGGTGTGCACGCTCTGGCGCAAGTCGCCGCCTTCCATCTGGTCAATCCGGTCCCTTGCGAGAATCTCCGGAAAGCGATGAATCGGGTGCTGCCGCGCGACATCCGTGTGCTTTCCGCGGAGGAAACCACCGCGCAGTTTCACCCGCGTTACGACGCTACCGCCAAGACCTACGAGTATCGCATCCTGCGCGCGCAAGTCTGTCCGCCATTTGAGCGCTTCTACGTCCACCACCACCCGTACCCGCTGGACGAGTTGCGAATGACGGAGTTCGCGCGGCTGCTCGAGGGCGAGCACGACTTTACCGCCTTTGCCGCTGCCGACCAAGGCGATCAGTTGGGGCGATCAAAAGTCCGGCGGATCTTTTGCTCGCGCCTGGAGCGATCTGGCGAGCGGTTGATTTATCGCGTGCGTGGGAGCGGCTTCTTGAAGCACATGGTGCGGAATATCGTGGGCGTGCTGCTCGAGGCCGGAAAGGGCAACGTAAGCCGGACCGATTTTGAAGCTCGGCTCGTGCCGGGCTGCCCGATTCCCACCGGTCCGACGGCGCCCGCGCGCGGTTTATTTCTGGTGAACGTCGAGTATTCGTATTAATTTAGTTCGTGGAGCAAGCTGCGCGCTTGCGTTCGATTCTGGGAAGAATGATCTCGGAAGTGGACGCGAGAGCTTCACGCGATTCCAGCAAGTATCTGTTTTTCAGCTACTTCCACGCTACCAACGGATGGCCGCGTGCGTGCGTCTAAAACGGCATGACCACGGCGCGCACTTTGATCGCAGACGATCAGCCGGACGTGCTCGAAGCTCTGCGGCTGCTCCTCAAGAACGAAGGTTTCCAGACCGAAGCCGCGCAATCACCCGCGGCGGTTCTCGACAAGCTCCAGTCGGCCTCCTTCGACCTGATCCTGATGGATCTGAACTACACGCGCGACACCACTTCGGGCAACGAGGGACTGGACCTTTTAGCTCGCATCCAGGCGATCGATCATACGCTTCCCGTTGTCGCGATGACGGCGTGGGCCAGCGTCGATCTGGCGGTGGAGGCGATGCGCCGCGGAGTGTGCGACTTTGTCCTGAAGCCCTGGGAGAACACACAGTTGGTGCGCACGCTCAAGGGCCATATTGAGAAAGGCCGAAATCGGCGTCAGGAGTTCGAGGATACCCACGCGGCGGGGCTCGCGCTGCTGCCGCGGAACATTCCGGAAGTCTCGGGCTTTGAGATCGCGGCCGCATCGCAAGCGGCGCAGACCCTGAGCGGCGACTACTTCGATGTGCTCGATTTGGGCCAAGGCAAACTCGCGCTTTCGATTGGAGACGTGATCGGCAAAGGAGTTCCCGCGGCGCTGCTCATGTCCAACGTACAGGCGACCGTGCGCGCGCTGGCAGCGCCGTTCACCCAGCCAGCGGAATTGGCCGGCAAGCTGAACCAGAGCGTCCGCCGCAACACGACGCAGGGAAAGTTCGTCACGTTTTTCTGCGGGATTTTGGACTCGCGCAGCGGAACGCTCACGTATACCAACGCGGGGCATTGCGCGCCCATTGTGGTTCGCTCAACCGGAGCGGTAGAGCGGCTCGAAGCCGGTGGAGCGGTACTGGGCGTGTTCTCCCGGTGGTCCTACGAGCAAGCCTCGGTTACGCTGTGGCCGGGCGACCGGTTGCTCCTTTTCACGGATGGCATTACGGAAGCGGAGAGTCCGGCGCAGGAAGAATTCGGAGAGGCCAGGCTGGTTGCGTTGGCGGTCAAACGAAGCCAGGACAGCGCCGCTCGAATGAAAGATCAAATCCTCGCTGAGGTAGAGCAATTCGCCGAAGGGCAGAAGCAGGATGACGCCACAATAGTAGTCATTGCTTCAGCCTAACTAAGCCTTTGCGAACTTGGCGTCTTCACGAGAGCCTGCCGCGCGAATATCCTTGATCACGCTCTGCCAGGGAGCGTAGCCGCGAGCCGCGGAGTAAGGGTCTTCCTCGAACTGCAGCGCGACGTCCACATGCGCGCCCTCGCCCAGCTCCGCCGCGCGATCCGCGAAGTTCCAGGCTTTGGCGCGAATCGTCTTTCCGCCCGAGCCGCGCAGACGCAGAAACACGTGCTTCTCATTGCGAATGTCCGGCGGCCCTGCGACCTCGGCGTCTCGAAGCGCGAAAACCGGCAAAGGATTGCCGAACCCAAACGGCGCGAGACTCAAAATGTCCGCGACCGCGCGATCGTTGATCTCGCTCCACGTGATCTCGCTATCGATATTCAACTCGCGCTCGAAATCCGCAGGCGTTAGCCGCGCGGCCGCGTAGGCGCAGAAGCGCTCCCGAAATTCGTCCACGCGCGACGCAGCCAAAGTGAGACCGGCCGCCTGCTTGTGGCCGCCAAACTTTGTAAACAAATCCGGCATCGACTCCAGCGCGTCCAGCAGATGGAACACGGGAATGCTCCGTCCGGAGCCCTGAGCCATGCCATTTTCGATTCCCAGCACGAAGACCGGTCGATGGAACCTCTCGACCACGCGGCTCGCGACGATTCCAACAACGCCGCGATGCCATCCCTCGCCCGCAAACACCAGCGCGGCGTGCTGGTCTGTCACCGGTTGTTCCACGCATTGCTCGAAGATCGCGCGGGCAATCGCCGCCTCCGTCTGTTGCCGGTCGTGATTGAGATCGTGAAGTTTGGAGGCGAGTTCGGCAGCGCGCGCGGGATCGGCGGTGAGAAACATCTCGATCACGTCGCTGGCGCTATCCATACGGCCGGCGGCGTTAATGCGCGGAGCCACGCGAAACGCCACCTGCCCGGCGCTGGGCGGCGCTTCCCCTGCGGGAAAACCGGAAACATCCAGCAGCGCCCGCAGGCCGGGATTCTTCACTTCGCGCAAGCCGTCCAGGCCGCGTTTGACAATGACGCGATTCTCGCCCGTCAGCGGCACCACATCCGCCACCGTGGCGATCGCCACGAGCTTCAACAAGGAATCCAGAAGCCGCTCGCGCCGCGCAGGTTCCCATCCCAGATGCATCACCAGCGCGTCGATCAGTTTGAACGCGACGCCCGCGCCGCACAAATTCTTCTCCGGATAAGAGCAGTCCGGGCGATTCGGATTGAGAACCGCTTGCGCGGGCGGCAGTTCCGCTTCCGGAAGATGATGATCCGTGACGATGACATCGATGCCCAGTGCGGAAGCGTGGCGCACGACATCCGGTGCACGAATCCCCGTATCCACGCTGACGATCAGAGTGACGCCTGCCGCGGACGCAGACTCCACCACCTCGTTCCGCATCCCGTAGCCGTCACGCAGCCGGTGCGGAACGTGAAAGGATGCCTGCCCGCCCGCCAGCTCGATCCCCTTCTTTAGAATGACGACGGCGCTGGTCCCGTCAACGTCGTAATCTCCGTACAGCAGGATGCGCTCCTTGCGCTCGATGGCGGCGTAAAGACGCGCGACCGCGGCGTCCATTTGCTTCAGCAGGCGTGGATCGTGAAGATCGGCCAGAACGGGCTTGAAGAAACGGCGCGCCTCCTCGGCTTCGCGGTACCCGCGAGCCCACAGAACACGCGCCGCCGGTGCGGAAAGGCCGAGCTCCCGCGCCAGCGCCTGCGCGGCGGCGGAATCGCAACCGGCGATGCTCCACTTCACCTTAACTTCACTCTAGTTCTTCGAAAAGTATCCGCCGCCCAACGGCTCCTCTTCCGGGCCGTCGTCTTCATCCTGATAGGCGTCCTCGATGCGCTCGACCAGTTCGTTCAAATCGTCGAACCATTCGGTGCGCAAATCGAGAATGTACACGCGCGGAGCAAGATCGAACGCCAGCTCAATCTGGCAGGTGAAACCGGCATAGCCGCGCATCTCCTTCAAGCGCATCTCGATCGCGCGGCGTTCGTCGCGATCGAAACTGGCACCGCCCAATTGCTCCAGCGCTTCATCGATCACGTATTCTTCGAGCTCGCGCGCGTACAGCGTGATCAAGCGTACGCCGGCCGCTTCCGCCGCCGCGAGAAACGGCCGAAAGCCGGGCTCATGGGAGGTATCCCAGTAAACCGCGGGACCGGGCTCGCCGGAGCGGGGAAAGCTTTGAAAAACCACCATGCCGTGCGCGTCCAGATATTCTTGAATTTCCGTGCGGAGGGTATCGAGGTTCAATCGCATCAGGTGAGCTTCGCGCGTTTTACCACCGTATCACATTAGAAAGAAAGGATTCGTGCAGAGCCGTGTCATCCTGGAACGGGCTTACTCGTCCAGTCTGTTGGGCTCGCGCTTGTAACCTATCCGGTAGGAAGCGCCATCTTTACACCGGAAGCGGTTCAACCGCAACTCCAAAAAGGGAAAGGGATGAAAAATATGAAGAATCGTTTAGTTCTATTTTGCGCTCTGCTTGCGTTGACTGCCATGGTCACGTTCGCGGCCGCGATCGATGGGAAATATACGGCCGAGACTCCGGGCCGTGGCGGTGGAGCTCCCACAACGAATACTCTGACGCTCAAGGCCGATGGTTCCA
>Ga0070734_10004818_pt1 | contig 12460 bp, 10 predicted proteins | sample Coa_R1_8_FD_66444 | JGI IMG/M metagenome (GOLD analysis project Ga0070734, IMG submission 66444) | Surface soil microbial communities from Centralia Pennsylvania, which are recovering from an underground coalmine fire - Coalmine... | ecosystem: Environmental > Terrestrial > Soil > Unclassified ...
GTTCGAGACGGAAAACGGCTTCTATCCCGAACTGCTGCCCTATCTGGACCGAATAGGGCACGGTATCCAGATCCCGCTGCAGCAACCTGAACTGCTCCCGGCCATTGCAGATCGCGGCCAGTGCCTGGAGGTCTGCCCGACATCCTATCTCAAGACCGGCACGCTGCTCGATTTGAGCGCCCTGAGGACCGTCTTTGAGCGCTGTGACGCCGCTGGCGTGGACATCGCTATCTGTACCGACAATCCCGGCCTGCACAACGTTCGCCTGCCGTTCGAGTACGAAAACCTGCTCACGCAGGATGTCATCGACTTTACCCAGCTCAGGCGGTGCCAGGACGCGGCGTTTCGCCATGCGTTCGCCTGGCCCCATGCGGCCCCGCCCGACACCCTGCTCCACTCCCTATCCGAGCCGGATCGCCCGTCTGCGCTATCGCCTTCCCACCTGGTCGGCAGCCAGTGATCGGTCCCTGATAGGATACTGCCGACCAGTCCATAGGACGAAACACATCATCGTAAAGCAAGAGGAACATCGGCCCTTCAGGCCCAGGAGAAAATGACACCGTGCGCCCACACTTTCGATCTGTACCCACCGGATTCGTTGGCTTCGCCTTTATGGCCTTCGCCGCACTGATTCTCAGCGGTTGCAACTCCGACGATACCAAGCCTCCAACCTCCGGCGGCGCTGCCGCAACCAGCGCCGGGGAGAACCAACCCACTTCGGCAGGAGCGACGCCTACAACGACCGGAACGGCTTCGGCAGCCGGGAACTTTAAGATCGCGCTGGTCGAGACCGGCTCGAAAAGCGACAACGGATGGAACGCAGAGGGGGTAAAGGCCCTCGAAACCGTGCAGAAAGAGTTCAACCTCGCGCCCGACAACGTGAAGTCTGTAGAGAACCAGACCTCTCCGCAGGATCAAGAGAACAGCATGAAAGACTTCGCCGCCAAGAAGTTCAATATCGTCTTCTGCCACGGCGCGGAGTATCAGAGCATCGCTCTGAAGATCGAAAAGGATTTTCCGAATACCCTCTTCGTCATCTCATCGGGCGAGAAGGCAGGCCATAACACGCTTCCGATCATCCTAAAACTGGAAGATGGCGCGTATCTGGAGGGAATGCTGGCCGCCGGGATGAGCAAGACCGGCAAGATCGGGGCGGTGGGAGCCGAGAAGATCGCACCGCTGGAGCGCATCTTCAAGGCGTATGAGATGGGCGCGAAATCCATCAATCCGAAGATCACCGTAGTGCCTGCCACCTACACGGAGGATTGGGCGGATGCAGGCAAGGCCAAACAGCAGACCCTCGCCCTGCTCAATCAGGGCTGCGACGTCATTATTCAGGATCTCGATACCGCCGCACAGGGCGTTTTCAATGCCGTTCAGGAGTACGATAAGGGCGGTAAAACCGCCTACGCGCTCGGCACCAACAGCGACCAGAACGGCGTCGCCCCCGACGTGATCCTGGCATCCGCCCCGATCTATTCCGAGAAAGCCTGGGTGCAGATCGTGAAAGAGGCGCAGGCGGGCACGCTCAAGCCCAGCGAGAAGCCCTATGGCATGAAGGAGGGCGTGGTGGATTTCATCTTCAATCCCAAGTTCGACACAAAAATCCCAGCGGACCTCAAGACGAAGATCGAGGGCACCAAAAAGAAGATCGCGGACGGGTCCTTCGATGTATCGAAGGGAACGCCGTAGATGCCCGAGGCAGGCGATAGAGCGGGAGCCGGTAGCCAACCTGCTGCATGGACCGGCCCTTATGCCGAATCTCCGTCCCCTCTCTTCGCCATGGCGGGCATCGTCAAGCAGTATGGCGCGACCCGGGCGCTCGATGGGGTGGATTTCGACGTTCGTACTGGCGAGATCCACGCCCTGCTCGGCGAGAACGGGGCCGGCAAATCCACTCTGATGCACATCCTCGCTGGCCTGACCCGCTCCGATGCCGGAGAGATCCGGAGGCTAGGACGTCCCGTTTCTATCGGCTCCCCCATCGCCGCCCGCTCCCTCGGGATCGCGATGGTACATCAGCACTTTACCCTCGTACCGGCCTTCACCGTCGCCGAGAACCTGGCGCTGGATGCCCCTCCCCCCCAAACCGCTTCCCTCTCGAAGCGCCTCTCCGCCCGCTTTCGCTACTCCGCTTCCGAGGCGGCGGAGCGAGCCTTGCAACGCGCTGCTGCGCTCGGCTGGCAACTGGATGCCAACGTCCGCACTGCAGACCTCTCGGTGGGAACGCAGCAGCGCGTGGAGATCGTAAAGGCGCTGGCGACGGAGGCACGCCTCCTCATCTTTGACGAACCGACCGCAGTGCTCTCCGGCGATGAGATTTCCGAGCTATTTACTGTCCTGCGGAGGCTGCGCGACGAGGGGTGCGCCATTATCCTGATCGCGCACAAACTGGCCGAGATCCTGGCCGTAGCAGATCGCGTCACGGTCCTCCGGCTTGGGGAACGGGTCGCCTCCTGCACCGTCGCGGCGACCAACGCCGATCAACTTGCCGCCTGGATGATGGGTTCCACACTCGAATCGCTCCCTGCCGAGACGGAAGAAGGCGCCGGGACGCAGCTGCCCCAGGACGCCGCACAGAGCCCACCTATCGGGGCGTCTCATCACTTTGTCGCCGATGCGATCCATGTTGCGGGGGATCGTGGCGAACACACGATACGTGGCGTCTCCCTCTCGGTGCGCGGAGGCGAGATCTTCGGCATCGGCGGGGTGGATGGCAATGGACAGACCGCGTTGGCGGAGGCGCTGGTGGGGTTACGCGTGGTGACATCGGGCGAACGGACGTGGAATGGTGGGCCTTTCCACCCCGGCAGCTTCCCCGCCACGGCCTATATCCCGCAGGATCGTCGGCAGGCTGGGCTAGCCGTCACCATGACGGTCGGCGATAACCTGCTGTTCGATGCCGTCCGCTCCCCCGATTTTCGACGCGGCCCGCTCCTGAAAGCCAGGCCGTTACGTCAACTGGCCTCGAACCTCATTCGCATGTTCGATATACGCACGCCCGGTCTGGACTACGCGGTTTCGGCCCTCTCCGGTGGCAATCAGCAGAAGATCGTAGTAGCCCGCGCCCTCCATGCGAACCCCGAATGGATCGTGGCGATGAACCCCACACGGGGACTGGATATCCATGCGACGCGCTTCGTCCACACCCAACTCCGCCAGGCGAGAGCGCGCGGAGCCGCCATCGTCGTGTTCTCCACGGACCTGGACGAACTCTTCGCGCTCTCGGATCGTGCGGCGATCCTCTCCGGCGGCGTCTTGACGGAGGTCGCCTCCGGCAGCCACAAAACGACGCAAATCGGTCTTCTGCTCGGTGGAATGGAGCAGAAGCCGTGAACGAATCCCATCCGATGCCCTCGCAGGTTCCCCCCCTCACGCCCACCCAGGGAGACGATCTTTCGCGACAGCCATCGCTCTGGAAACGCGCTCTTCTGGTAGCACTGAGAGGATTTCTCTCCTTCGTCGGCCTGGCGCTCCTGCTGCTCCTCACCTTTGTTGTGCTGCGTATTCCTCCCTTGAAAGCCATGCAGACGCTGTGGGAGGGCGCATTCGGCAGTGCGGAGGAGGGCCACTGGTACGCCCTCTCAGCAACTCTGGTGCAAACCACGCCTCTCCTGCTGACCAGCCTGAGCATCGTAATCGCCTGGCGCGCGGGCCTGTTCAGCATCGGCGCGCAGGGGCAGCTCCTGATCGGCGCGCTGGCGGCAACCGCACTGGCCCGCATCGGTGAGCACTGGCCGGCGGTGTGCCTGCAGGCCGGTATGCTGGCCGTCGGGGTGACGGGTGGGGCGATCTGGGGCTGGATCGCGGGGTGGCTCCGCACCCGGCGTAACGTGCAGGAAGTCATCAGCACCATCATGCTGAACTACATCGCGCAGTACCTTGTCTCCTGGCTGATCCTCGGCATCCTGCGGGAGAAGGGCGGCCACCTGAGCGAATCGGAGACGCTGCCCGGCCCGGTCCTCTTTGCCCGTCTCATCCCGATGGCGTGGTCGGATGGGATCCAGACCAGCCTGCACACCGGCGTACTGTTCGCCCTGATCGCCGTTCCGGTGATTGCGGTCCTGCTGTTTCGTACCCCCTGGGGATTTGAGTTACGGGTGTTGGGGCAGAATGCAGAGGCGGCGCGGGTGGCGCGCTACCCCAGCAATGGCCTGCGGCTCCAGGCCATGACGCTCTCAGGAGCGCTCTGCGGCCTCGCCGGGGTCATCGAACTGTTGGGCAGCAGCACCGGCAGCCTCCCCGCCTCGGGATTCGCCTATGGCGTCGGTTTTACGGCGATCCCCGTCGCCCTGCTGGGAGGGTTACACCCCATCGGCATCCTCTTCTCCTCGCTCTTCTTCGGTGCGCTGACGCAGGGCAGCCGCAACCTGGAGCAGAATGCCGGGGTCTCATCCGTATTAATCTATATCATCCAGGCCGTAGCTGTCCTTACCGTCGTCGGGGTACGCGCCTGGCAGGCGCGACACACGACAGGAGAGACCGAATGAGCGTCATCGGCGGGGCCGTGTTGGGAACGGTCACTATGGCGACGCCTCTGCTGCTGGCGGCCCTCGGCGAGAACGTCGTCCAGAAGTCCGGCGTAGTCAACGTCGGGCTGGAGGGGATGATGCTGACAGGGGCTCTGATGGCGATCATCGGAACCCAGTGGACGAACAACCCGTATCTCGGTGTGGTGGTTGCCGCCGTTGCCGGAGCCATCATCGCCCTGCTCTTCGGGCTGTTCGCAGTGCGCCTGGGCGCAAATCAGGTCGTGGTAGGGGTCGTCGTCAACCTGATGGCATTAGGACTAACGGGCACGCTCAGCCGTGCGCTCTATGGCAAACAGCAGTCGTTCCTGACGGCGACGCCCCTACCGCATCTTCTGTGGAACCAGACACTGCTTACGCTCCTGGCGCTGGTAGCGACGCCGATGCTCTGGTGGTGGCTCAATCGAACGCGCGGCGGCCTGGAGCTACGAGCCTGCGGGGAGCAGCCGATAGCAGCCGAAGCGTCCGGTGTTCCTGTGCTCAGGGTCCGGCTGATGGCGGTACTCTTCGGCGGCATGATGGCGGGAATCGCGGGGGCCTGTCTTTCTGTCGGCGATGTGCCGACCTTTAATGAGGGGATGTCCGCAGGCCGTGGGTTTATCGCCCTCGCCATCGTCACCTCGGGGCGCTGGAACCCGTGGGGCTGCCTATGCGCCGCGCTGATATTCGGCTGCATGGACCAACTGGGGGTGCAGGGTCAGGCGCTCGGAGTCAACCTCCCGCACGACCTGCTGCTGGCGCTGCCCTATGTGGTGACCCTGCTGATCCTGCTGTCCAGTTCGCGCTTCAGTCAGGCACCAGCCTCACTGGGCCGCCCCTATCGGAGGGCATGAGCGGAAGATGGTGCAAAAGTTCATGAGGAGCAAGGCTGTATGATAACGATGACGCGGCGCGTCGGCTTCTCCGCCGCCCATTCCGACTGGCTACCCGACCGGACCGCTGCGGAGAACAGAGCGCTGTTTGGCTCCCATGCCCAACCGGAACCCTATGGCCACAACTATGTGCTGGATGTGAGCGTCCGTGGGGAGATCGATCCCAAAACGGGCATTGTGCTCAATATCAAAGAGATAGATCGTATTGTAAAGCAGAGTGTGGTACAAGTGCTGGATCGGAAGTATATCAATAAGCAAGTGGCCGCCTTCCACGACCGCCCCGTGACGCCGGAGGCTCTGCTTCGCTTTATTGCCGACGCGCTACGCCCACATCTGCCGCCCGAAGTCACGCTGGCAGGATTGCATCTGGAGACGACCGCCCTGTCCGCCGCAGAATGGCATGACGATAAGGATCCGAACATGAAGACGCCCTTGATGATGCAGATGACGCGCATCTATGAATTTGCCGCATCCCATCGCCTGCACAGCCAATACCTGACGGCGGAAGAGAATGAGGAGCTCTTCGGCAAGTGCAACTACCCTCACGGACATGGGCATAACTATGTGCTTGAGATCACTGTCGCCGGCCCGATAGACCCGTGCTCCGGGCGGGTAATGGACGAGACGGCCCTGGATACCATTGTGAACCGCGAGGTGGTGGATCGTTACGATCATCGCCATCTCAATCTGGACATACCGGAATTCAAAGAGCTGATCCCCTCCTCAGAAAACGTCACGAAAGTCATCTGGGAGCGACTGTGCGGTCATATTCCCGCACCGGCCCGCCTCTACCGCGTCTTACTGCGAGAGACGGCGCGCAACTTCTTTGAGTACCTGGGAGAGGAAAATCCGCATTGACGCATACACCATTGGATGATTTATACTACAACATTTTACGCGAACTGGGCGAAGATCCCGAACGCGAAGGACTGGCAAAGACCCCCGGACGCGCCGCCGAAGCCATGCGTTTCGCCACGCAGGGCTACCAGCAGAAACTGGAGGAGATCGTCAATGGCGCTATCTTTCACGAAGATTCGGATGACATGATCATCGTGCGCGATATCGAGTTCTTTTCGCTCTGCGAGCACCATCTCATTCCCTTTTTCGGCTATGCCAACATCGCGTACATTCCGGACGGCAAAATCATCGGCCTCTCCAAGCTGGCCCGCATCACGGATATGTTCGCACGTCGTTTACAAGTTCAGGAGCGCATGACGGTCGAGATCGCCAATGCGATCCAGAGCGTGCTCAAGCCAAAAGGCGTTGCGGTCGTCATCGAAGCCAAGCATCTGTGCATGATGGCGCGCGGGGTGGAGAAGCAGAGCAGCAATATGGTCACCAGCCATGTGTTGGGCGTTTTTCGCTCGGATCGGGCCACCCGCGCCGAATTCATGAACCTCATCAGCAAGCACCGCAGCGATTGATCTGACGGGTCGTTTACGGCCTGGTAACTCATTTCAACCCTTGCGTGGGCGCTTTGCAGCGGAGGGGGAGTTCAAGGGACGGAGTTCATAATAACCGGCAGGCACGGTCACCTCCGTCACATTTTTGCCGATAGATTGTCCGGTCCAGGCGTCCGTGACATCGTAACTTCCCGGCAGGGAGACCTTCGTCACGTTCCCCTCCGGAACATGAACGGCAAATGAGCGCGCGTCGGCATCGAGGATGACGCCCTCGTCGGTATAGAGGTGGCACCCTGCGGCGCGGCAGATATTGCGCCATAGATGCGCAGGCATGGGAGCGGAGCCGAAGACCACGCTGCTCCACGTCTTGGCACGCAGCACGGAGAAGACGGTCTTGTTCGCTGTATTCGCACCCAGCCGTACCGCAGCCTTTTCTGTGATGGTGATGGTAGGCGCTAAAGCCGTCTCCACACCCACGGTCTGTCCCATATGGTAACCCCATGTTATCGGGTCGTTCGATTCGGCGATGCGAACGCGCAAACTCGTCTCATCGCGCTCGAGCCGAAGTTTCTGCCCACAGCAGCGCTGGCCCAGTTCCGCACTGATGCCGCCCTCGCCGATCGCTCCCCCGGCCCAGAGCCAGACGGCGGTCTGCTCGCTACGCTTCACGCGTGCATCCACCTTGCGCCGCTCCGCCTCCGACAGATAGAAGGTGTTGGGAAAGAGGGTCACCTTGTGGTCGGGAAACCGGGAATGGAAGAGATCCGGTAACATATAGAGGTCGAAGGGAACGCCTGTGCGCTGGAGCTCCTCCAACTGCCGCACCAGCAGGGAGGCCATTAACTGGGGCTCGGTCGTATAGACTCCTGCAGCGGGATCGAGCACAACGGCAACCTGCGAGATACGCTTATTGGCGCTGGCCGGCGCACGCAGTTCCCGTTCGCCAGCCTGACGCAGCATGCCCAATACAGAAGGCGTGGTATCGGCAGGCAGGATGCATCCCGCCCGGTAGGTATGCGCCACGGATGCCGTCTGCTGCGCATTCTTGGGCGCGGAATGGGGTAAGAAGAGAAACTTCCCTCGAAGCTCCAGACTACCCGTAAGCGTAGCCGGGAGCAGCTTCTCTGAAGCTCCCGGAGCCGCGATAAAGTCCACATCGCTCGAATCCAGAACCGGTTCGGGAAGGAGATGCCCGCCCTCCGGGAATACGCCTTCCTTGCCAATCCCTGCATAAGTCAGCCCTACCAGCGTGCGCCCCTCCGTCGCCTTTTTCACCACACGGCACAGGTGGAGGGCGCTCACATTCTGCGCCTCCGCCAGACAGCCATAGTAGTCCAGCAGCCGTTGCGAACGGTGGGGGCTGCGCAAGACCCCAACCTCGGCGGATCGGCGCTCTCGCACACCGGGGCAGGAGATCTTGTCGAAGTCAATTCGCGTATCGAACCAGGCACGCCGTAGCAATCCCGCGTTGCGGCGATACTTCTCCACGGTGCTGGCCCGAAACTGCTCCGTCATACAGGGGCCGACATCGGGCAGCCGCTCCGGATGGGGATAAGTCCAGTCGCCCTCCGGCCCAGCGATAAGGTGATACCCCAGACAGCGATCCGACCAACTCTGCCCGCTAACATACCGCACCAGGCGTGCGAGCGCCTCACCCGTCTCGTTGCGCCAACGCCGAGACGCCCAAGACACGGCCATCACTTCCTGCTCTCCCGGCAGACAGTAGGAGACGCAATCCGACGGATGGGCTTCCAGCCACCAGGCCGGCGCATCCATACGGACCTGCAACAGGAAATGCGCACTGCCGGCCTGTGCCAGAAGCTGCAGTATCCTGTCTTCCAGGGCGTGGTGGTCATGTTTTCCCGGCTCCTGCCAGCCTAGCGAAACATCATTCAGCCAGAACAGTTCGATCCCGGAGCGTGCACAGGCTTGCATGGCTGCGGAGGGTGTATCTGCCCCAATCTCCACTCCGAGCGGGAGAACCGGCTTATCGCCGACAAAGAGCCGGAGCGCACCGTTGTGCCGCTTGAACTCGGCAGGGCGTGCCGAACCCGCGCCACCGGACTTCCGCGCACCTCCCGGATCGGATCGTGAAATGGTCATAACCTACTCTCTCTCCTGGTTCGAGTCTCACCCATTCTCCGCGCCGCTTATGCGAAGTCCGCACTTCGGCTTGCGTCGGAAGGTTGTATCTGCTATACTGAAGCCGGACGACGTCGCTCCCTCTGGGGGAAACTGCCTTGAACGACGACACATTCCGGTCTCACATTGTACTCGAACTACGCATTGAATGCACTGGAAGGGGAAGAAATCTTATGCGTTCAGGCTGGATCGGAGCGCTGATCTGCGTCTTGATGCTCATCTGCGGTCTCAGTCTTCCCCTCAGATCGTGCCGGGCAGATACCGACGCAGCGGACGGGATGACCCAGGCGGTCTCCGGGGTGGCTGAAACGGCGCGCAAGATCCAGGATAAGACGCGATACGGTTACGATGACAACATCAGTCTGCTCGGCGCTTACTTGAAGGCGGATACCACCATCACCCTTACCAGGCAGTTCAAGAAGGGCGAAAAGTATGCGCTACTGGGAAGCGGCGATGGGGATGCACAGGAAGTAGATATCTACGTCAACAATGCCGCAAACGAACGGGTTGCTGAAGATGCTGGGGGCGACGCACAGGCTATCATCGAGTTTGAACCGGCCCGAACCGGCAAATTCTCCGTCGTCCTCAAGCTGCACAGATCCAAGGCAAAGGCCAGCTTCTGCACACTGGCGATCCTCCGCAAAGGCGGCTGGAATGTGCCCGACTCGAATTTTGTGGATGCGATGGCGAAGTGCATCGCTATCTGCTCGCGCCTGGGGAGAGATAGGAAGGACCTGCACTACACCGATCAGGCGAACCAGTGGTCGCTCTTCGGTGGCGTTCTGGAGAGCCAACAGGATGCCACGCTTCCCAATATCACCCTGGGCAGCGGCAAGCGGATCGTGGTTGCAGCAGGCGACGGCAATGCCCAGGAGGTCGGTCTGTTTCTGCTCAGCAACCGGGGCGACGTTGTAGAGAAAGACAGCGGATCGGACGCCACCTCGATCTTCGAGTACAAGACCAATGGCAGCAACGCCTATGGCATCCGGGTAAAGAACGCGAAGTCGAAAGGCCCCTCCATGATCCTGGCTGCCATCCTGGCGGAATAGCGCATCAAAACGGTGGTGCGACGGGTGTGCCGTTATGCCGCACTTCAAAATGCAGATGCGGCCCGGTCGCCAGGCCGGTCGCCCCGACCTTTGCGATCACCTGCCCCTGCCCTACCACCTGGCCCTCCCCCACCAGCAGCGACGAGCAGTGCCCATAGAGCGTTGTGACGCCGCCGCCATGATCCAGAATGATACAGTTGCCATACCCACGTGTATAGGTCGCCATCAGGACCGTGCCTGCCGCCGCCGCATGGATCGGTGCGCCATAGCCGGCCCCGAAGTCTACTCCGGTATGCATTCTGCGCCGATGCAGAATGGGATGAAACCGCTCGCCGAAGCCGGAGGTGACCGGCCCGGAGCAGGGGCGCTGAAATCCGCCATGAAAGACCGGCGGAGCGGCGACCGCTGCGGAAGAGCGATGCCCGGAATTCGCTGCCGCCCGCCTCTGCGCCTCCTGCCGTCTGCGCAGCAATTCGGAGAGTTCACGGATCCGGCTTGTCATCGCATTGGCTTCGTCCTCCAGGTCGTCCAATTCGTCTTCCGCTTGTGCCCGGACCTGCTGCACGCCATGCAGGAGTACTTGCTTCTTCTGGAGGTCGGCGGCATACTGCTGCTTCTGCGTTTCGTAAGTGACTGCGAGAGCCTGCTGCTCCTGCTGCTGTTTTTCCAGGGCCAATTTATCCGCTTTGATCTGCCCCAGGTCGTCCCGGATCTGAGCCATGAGGTCCTGGTCGCTCTGAACGATCTCTCGCACATAGTAGCCCCGCGATAGCAACTCATGGACTGAGCGCGAGCGCAACAGCACCTGAAAATAGTGGGTATCGCCGTGCTCATAGTTGTCGTTCAGCCGATGCGCCAGTACTTGCTGCCGGGCGGCGAGGCGGCGCTGTGTCTCCTCCAGCCTCCGCTCCAGTTGCACATGCTGATCCGTCAGCACCGTGAGACGTTGTTTGACGTTGGTAAGCACGGTTTTGGTGTGATCGATGCGCCCCTGCACCACGCCGATGGTCTCGGTGATCTGGTTCTCCTGGACTTTCGCGACGTGGATCTTCGTCTCCACCTGCTTCATATGGTGGTTCAGGTTGCTCAGGCTCTGGCGTAGATGCTCCTTCTGGGCGTTGGCCTCACCATTGGAGATGGCCGTGCTGACGTGTGATTTCTTCCCACCGGCCTTCGGCGGTTTTGCCAGTCCGGCGGCGGCAAGCAGTAACAGGACGCCGCCTATCGCGAGCGCCCACCCTGATTGTGTGGTCTTGTTGCGCATGCCTGATCCTATTTTCGGAGCAAATTAGAGCTGTTTGAGAAACCGGCGCATCGAGAGATAACTGCCTAAGAGGCCGACAAGCGCGCCGATGGCGACCAATCCGCCCACCAGTTCCACCGGCCCCAGCCGCGAAGGGACATCCGGAATGAGCGGAGAGTGAAAACCGGAGACGACACGCGCCACCTCGTGCCCGGCGAGCAGTATCAGGCCGCCGGCAATCAGGCCGCCGACCACCCCATGAAATAGCCCCTCCAGCAGCAGGGGCAGGCGGATAAATCCCGATGTCGCTCCCACAAGCTGCATAATGCGGATCTCGCGGCGGCGCGTGAATACCGTGAGGCGAATGGTGTTCTGGACGATAAAGAAGGTCGCGATGAACAGCCCGATGGCGGCACTCCCCCCGATCACCTTCACCAGGCGGGCGAAGCCGAGCAGGATCGCCACCTCTTCCCCCGCATCGCTTACATGGTCCATTTCGGGAAACTGAGCGGGATCGCGCAGAAGTTGCGCCAGTTGGGAGACGTGCCCCGCGTCCTTCACCTCCAGATCGTATGCGTCCGAGAGCGGATTGAAGGGCAAGTCCTCTTTGGTCAACCCCTCTTTCGGGTCCAGTTCGGCCCAGGCTTGCTCCTTCGGCACAAAGTGTACGCTTCGCACGTCGGGCAGAGCGGTCAGACGCTCCTGGAGGCTCAACGCCTTGTCGCGCTCCAGTTCGGGGTGGAGAAAGATCCGCACGGAGTTGAAGGTCTGGGGCTGCTGTTGGGCAATTTCGCTGATACGATACGCGGTCCAGAGCGACGCCCCCAGCACCGTCAGCGCCACCGTTACCGTTCCCAGAGCAGCGAGCGACATCAAGCCGTTTCGCCGGATGTTGAGATACCCCTCGTGAAGGAGAAACATCAAACTGCTCAGGGACACGTCGGCTCCTCCTCGATCACATGCACCACGGCCAACCCCGGCTCAAGCGGCGCGCTCCCAGGAAGATAGGCTCCCTGCGCGTCATCCCGCACGAGCCTGCCCTGCATAAAGGCGACGACCCGCTTCTGCATCCGATCCACGACGTGCGCGTCATGCGTCGCAACCAACACGGTGGTACCCTGCCGATTGATCTCCTGGAGGAGCTGTACGATCCCCATCGAAGTTTCGGGATCGAGATTGCCCGTGGGTTCGTCGGCGATGAGCAGAGGCGGAGAGTTGATCA
>Ga0070734_10004820_pt1 | contig 12457 bp, 20 predicted proteins | sample Coa_R1_8_FD_66444 | JGI IMG/M metagenome (GOLD analysis project Ga0070734, IMG submission 66444) | Surface soil microbial communities from Centralia Pennsylvania, which are recovering from an underground coalmine fire - Coalmine... | ecosystem: Environmental > Terrestrial > Soil > Unclassified ...
ACCTGGTCGGAGACTTCCCGGCAGTCTGGGACCACCCGCGGACAACGGCACGCCAGCGGAAGCAGCTGTTGCGGCTGCTGATCCAGGACGTGACGCTGCTGCGGCAGGAACAGATTGCCATCCGCGTGCGTTGGAAAGGGGGAGCTACGAGCGAACTCTACGTGCCGGTGCCACTCAATGGGTTCGAGGCGCGGCGCACCGAGCCGAGCGTCCTGAAGAGCATCGCGGCCTGGGTGGAGCAGCACACCGATGAAGAGATCGCCGAGCGGCTGAATCGCGAAGGAATGCGGACCGGAACAGAACAGTCCTTCACCCATGAGACCGTCAGTCGCCTGCGGCACGCGAAAGGGATCACGGGTCGGAAGGAACACCTGCATCAGGCTAGAATGCGGACGACCGAGGAGATCACGCAGCAAACTGGAATTGCAGAGAGCACGCTGCGGAAGTGGCGGAAGGCCGCCTACCTCCAGGCAATTCGCTGCGACCGCAAGCACTGGCTCTATGAATTCCCGACGCCGCAAGTGCTCCAGCGGATTGCGCAAGCCCAGAGCCAAAAATGAGGCATTCCTCCAACACTCGCCATCCGACATATGAGGTGTAGTATGAAGCGATCACGTTATCGATGGCCAGGTACCCCTGTTCCAGATAGCGGCCCAGCGCCTCCCAGTGATTCAAGGCGTAGCCGACGGCCTGCCCCAGCGCGGACTTCGGCAGCGCCTGCGGCCGCTGCTCGTCCAGCCAGCGCTTCAGCTCATCCAGCACCGGCCGTGCGTGCTGCTGCCGGCGGTGGCGGCGTTGCTCTTGCCGCTCTTGCCGTTGTTGCTGGGCCAGGGGATCGTCTGCGGGCGGCAGTAGCGGTGGCAGGTCGCGCTCGATGGCATAGAGTTCCCGACGCAACAGCTCCGCGCGAGTACGTTCGGCAATCCATTTTCTTGTGGGCTCCCGCGTACCCCACACAATGAAGATTAGCGATGCGATAAAAACCGCCTCCGCTCCGACAAAGCCGATACCCCAACCTTCACCTTGCCTCCATAGGAGGGTTTGCAGCGTCAGAGCTAGCAAGGCAAGCGATGGCAGAACAGCCACCGTGATACCAGCGGCCCGAAACCGTCCTTGATAATCCGGAGGCTTTGGAAGCTGAGAGGTCTGCAGGTCGTGAATAAGGCGGACCTCATCAAAGAATTCAGCCTTTTTGATGTGTGCGGGAATCTCGAGTGCCTGCACTACCTTCGATTCCTTTTTCTGGCGTCTTGCCCAGTAGAGGTCGCGCAGCACGCGGTATATCACCGGCACAAGGAATACGACGACCACGGCTCCTAACACCGGCACAAGAATCTGAAGCCAGAATAGTTGCCCCCAATACGCCACCAACGCCAATGTCGCTACCGCAGTTCCGCTAATTCCCTGGAAGCACAAGAGTTTTTTCATTTTAGATCGGCCTCATTTGAGGCCGCCGGGTGCACCGCAATCGACCATCGACCGAAACCACCGCCGCCGTCTCCGGGCCACCGGCAGCGGAAGCACGCCGGATGGCCAGACCTTCGCCGAAAGAGTCGGCCAGAAGAAACGAGTAACCGCGCCCGATCCCTTCGGCATCGCCAGGGACAACTTCGCCGGAGTCCGCCTGTTTGAAAGCAAGCAAGACCGCCAGATGGCCATCAAGTTCCTCAGGTGAAGCTTATGACCTGAGCTTATTCTCATCGACGCCATCCATCAAGGCATTGAGGAAGGTCACAGCTACGTCGAATAGCTCCTTTACGCGCTCATGCGTGTAGTTGCCTTTTTTGCCCCGGGAGAGGTCGTCGCGGAGCTGATGGACCTGCGAAATAAGCCGGTCGAAGTGCCCGGCAGGCAGCGGCGTGCGGGCCAGGTCACGCCCTATGGCGCGCACCTTGTGCTCATCGCTTGGATTCTTGTCCTGTATGCCGATACGTCGCTGGAGCAGCTCCGATAAAACCGTGTCGATGCACTCGCGCATCGCGATCAGCACCGTTATCCCACCCGATGTTTCGGTGAGGGGAAGCGTCAGCGCGGCTTGGGCTTGGGCCAGGTGGCTGGACGCGGGCTCGAAGTCCCCTGTCTTGCGGTCCAGGCCAAGCCTGACCATTGAAGCGAGCGCCTTCTGGACGATGTGGCCGCAGTCAAGCGTGTGCGCAATTTGCTGCTTGGCGGTGAAAACAATCTGCTGGGCGTCTCGTCTTGAAGGAAGACGGTGCATATCAATACTGGATATGGCCATCGCGGTATTGGTCGTCAGGCCGGACGTTGCCACGAAGAGCGTGTTTATCGACGTTTTCGCGGTGTCCATGTGCCGTGCTGCGGAATCGCACCAGTCGCGCAGGGCGGAGATTGTATTGTCCTGTTGGGACTCGGGAAAGACGCCAAGCTGTACAACTTGGCGAGTTTGTTGCGTAAGGTCCCTGGCTTGGCGCGCGGCCTCAGCTATTTGCCGCCCCTGCGTTTCTTGCTTCTTTGACAGAGAGTCAACTTTGCCACAAAGGTCGATGATGATGTCGTTTTTGGATGGTTGTTCTGCCACGGCGACTTCCTCCAGCCCCGTGTGGAAAGGATTGCGAACTGACCCGAGGGGCGGAGAAGTGTCGCCCAGAATTCGGTTCATCGATCATTCTAGGAGCCAACGGCGTGATGCGCCAAGACCGGGGGCGTGAACCAGCGTATTGCCGATGATGCTCTCGACCGGATCCACGACAGCAGCATCCCTCTCGCTGATTAGCCGGCGTTCTTGACTGAGCATGAAATCCGGCAGATGGAGGGGCGGGAGGGGTCGCCCCCTCAGCGCTTCGTCTCATGGCTTACCGGCCCGCCTCTTGTACCTGCTCCTTGCCCCTTGGCTTCGGTCACTGCCGCCCCAGAATCGCCGCTCCCGTAGCCAAAATCTTTTGGATGGCTTTCAGCACGGTCCTCTCCAAGTTGATGGTAAGACATACCTTCACCGTGAAGACGGCACTTACCGAAGCCAAGGCAGTCCAAACAGTTGCAAAACTTGGACCAAGCAATGAGCCGCTTGAAAATCCAAACGCAGGCCCCTGCGAGTGGCCCGGATCTCCTCTATTATAAGGGAACGCGATTGCAGAAGGAAACGGCGCAACGGCCGTCGCACCGCCGAACTGAAGGTGCTTGGCGATTCGGCCAATCTCACTTGCACCAAAACCGGGCCACGCATCCTGATTCCCCCATCCGCTCACGCCGGCCTTCTGACAGGCAACAATCCCTCCCGCTGAATACGGAGCACCTCGGCATGCGAAATGGTCCAGGATGCATACGCACCCCTGCCGCTCTCCTTCTTCTCGGCGTTGATGCGACCGTTTCGGCACCATTCCCTGACAGTGAATTCTGCCTTGCCCAGGATCAGTGCGGCCTGCTCGGTACTATACCACTCCCGCATCTGCTGCCGCTCGACGAGCACGGCCAGCATGGCCTCGATCTTCTCCAGCCTCTCCTCGATGTTCGTCATCTCTGCACCTCAGCGTTCGATGCCCCGATCCTTGCTCTTCTCCGGCGTGCCCGCCGCCCGATCGGCGTATTGATGCAGCGTTTTCTCGTAGCTCGCCGACAGGTTCGCCCCCGCCATCTGTGCGTAGTCCATCACCGCCGAGCGCATATCCACGCCGAACAGATTGGCACCTTCCATGCGGGCATTGGTAAATACCGTGCCGATGCAAACGGCGTTGCTCAGATTCGCGCCGCGAAAATCCGCATGGCGGCAATCGGCCTTGATCAGCACGGCGCCCGATAGATCGGCCGCCCGGAAATCCACAAACCGCAGATCGGCCCCCTCGAAATTCACGTTCTTAAGCTCCGCGCCACGGAGGTCGGCCCGCTTGCCGTTCCCCTTGGGATTGTTGATCCACTCCTTGTGCTGTTGCAGCGCCGAGGAAAGTTCTTTTGCGGTCATTGCCTGCCACTCGCCTTTCGATGCCCTTGCCATGGAACCACTCTAGTTCTGGCTGAATCCCCGCAGGGCAGGGATATCCCCGAGCTGCCCCGGCCTGAATATCACAATGGCGGACGGAAACGGAGCCCCAGACTTCGCGTTGCCGAATCGGATTCGGCCGGAGACCAGCCATACCTCGCTGGCGGCCATCACATAGCGATGCCACCATGACGTATCCGTCCGGGCCGGGATCAGGCACACTACCGTCGCATCACCCGCCAGCGCGCTTTCGTATGCCTTCTCGACCCATCGCCCGATATTCCTTCCATAGGGCGGGTTACACCAGCACACGCCTTTCCATCGCTGTGCCAACCCATCATCCTGCGGCGAGTAAAACCGCTGGCACTTCGCATTCTCCGGCAACGCACAGACATCGAGCGTGAAATGGAATTGTGCATCGAGTTGCCGAAACAGCAACCAGGGCGTCTCCCACCGATCCGTCGCCGAACTGAAATGCACCCGATTATCCATGAACCACCCCAGGGCAGTGGGAAGTCCGCCATCATCAGCTCCCGGATTGCCGGCTGCCCGGGCGATCCCTCTGCCGCAGTTCGAACAGGCGCAGGTGACCCTCCAGCCCGATGAGGGCGAGGCGCGTAATCGCCTCGACCAGCGCCTCCCGGTTGCGAACGTCCCTTGCATGGCGGTCCACGATGGCAACCGCCGAGCTGCGGGCCAGAATGGCGAGCAAGGATTCGTCCTGCATGCTTGCCTCCTCCCGTCCCGCCTCGAAGGAAGAAGTTTCCATGGTAGGCCTTGGGATGTTCATCACCGCCTCCTCGTCTGGCTCCGTTGATTCGGCATTCATCGCTCGATGCCACGGTCTTCTTTCTGTCTGGACTGCTGAGCACCGGCGTGAAAGTCCAGGATCTTGCCCCATTCGCCGGACGGACCTTCCCTGTGCCGGTCACCGATGTCGTCCTGGTAGTCCGCCATGACGCTCGTTACGCTGACGCCAATCCATCCTTCCGCGATCGACACGCCGCGCGCGGCCAGGAGCTTTCCCATCTCCATGCTCATGACATTGTCCTTCGGCTGCTCAATCCGAAGGGTGGAATCACGCAATTCCATGATGGGGAGCTTGGCGTTTCGTGGAGCGGGATTCACGTACTCCTCTGTCAGCCAGTCTGTCTTTCCCGTCACCATGAGCGCTGCGTGCCATTCTCCCTCGGTATTTCTCAGCCGAAGCAGACGCTCGTTGCCGCGAAACTGCACATAGATGTCGATTTCCCTTCTCATCGCTTGTGCCCCTTATCGTTCCCTTGCTTTTCATTTGCGTGTTCCCGGGCGTCCTCCAGCGCCTCGCCGTTTGTGTCTGGTTCCGAGGATTTCGGCCGATGGGCCAGTGCCAACGCCAGGCCGTTCATCGCCTTGGCGATTGCGCTATGGTTGGACCGCGTGCACAGCCAGTACGCCAATCCGAACAGCCCGCCGATCACTGCCAGCAGCCCCATCAAGAAACCGAGAATAAAGCCCATGGTCATTTCCCTCCATCCTTTCGCCACGTGCCTTGCATGCGGCGTAGTTCGTGTTCAAATGCTTCCCGCTGCCTCCGCTGCGCCCGCCGCGTCTTAACCACCCAAACGGCGAAAAGCGCCACCAGCGTTCCCACGGCTCCAAGCATGGCTTCCTGCTCAATGCCCTGACGCACCAATGCAAGCGTGACCGGATCAACCTCGGAGCCGTCGCGATAGGTCTTGCCATCCGGCGAAAGGAGCGCCGTCGGCATATGGTATTTCCCGCTGAGATCCCAATGCTTGCCGTAGGTCGCCACGCAGTACACCGTGGACACCCCAAAAATCAGCCAGCCAAGCAAGCCAGCCCCTTTCATTGCATACCTCCTTTTGAAAAAGCTGGGCGCCTGGGCACGTGCCCTCAGCGCTCCAATCCTCTGTCCTGCTCATGCCCGTGCACGCTTCCCCGGGTAGCGTACGCATCGAGCATGGCCTGGTAGCCGCCCACCAGACCGCGATCCTGGCTGATCTCGGCCTGGGTGTAATTAAGCGGCGCGCCGGGCTCGCCCATTCCCTCGCGCTGCCCGAAGAACGCCTCATGAAGGGTGTTCCGCACATCCTTGATGGCTTCGCGGCCCATGGCCTTAAGCTCCGCCCCGAGGGACGGCTGCCGGTCATGGTTGTCCTTTATCCATTCCTTCAGCCGCTCCGCCCACGATTGCTTGGCCTCCTGTGCTTGTTGCTGTTGCTGTTCGCTGGTAAACTCTTTGCCGCTGCTCATATCGTCTCCTTGTTGGAGTTGGTTATTCGATCTCGCCCCGATACCGCGCTGTCAAATAACGCCCTTCAATTTCGGCATCGCGCATCGCCTCCAGGCGCTTGTTGTCGAGCTGCCGGTCGATCACCGCCACCATCGCCATCGAGAACGCCCCCACGCCGAAAAACAGCGCAAAGCCGTGCGACGTGCCCAGATACTCCTCAAAGAACACCGCAAGAGCCACGCACGCCAGCGGCTCAACGATCTGCTTCACAGCCACCCGGCTGCGAAACAGCTTCGCCATTTTCTGATCCACGTCGCCGTCATACCGGCTGTGGCGGATGATACCCTGGCGCGCTGCTTTCATGGTGCCCGCCCGCTGGCAGAGCAAGGCAAGCATCCAGACGCCGAGGAACGGCCACATCTCCGGGATCTGCCCGAAGGAGCCCACCACCAGCATGATGATGAAGGCGGTAAGGCCGGGCCAGCCGAGCGCCTCGCCGCCGAAGTTCTTGCGGACGAAGACAAGGAAGCACGTGGCGTGCCCCCTGGCCAGCGCGTACACGAAGTTGAATTTGGCCTGATTGGTCAGGTTGAAGTCGTTGCCTTGCGCATTCCGCATCATGTTGTTTTCCTTTCATAAATAAGACCATTGCGTTCTCTCATTGCTGCCCGGCGCCAGCCGGTCCTCGCGCTTCCCGCTTTGCCCGCTGACTTCCTCCAGCCCGCGCTTCACCCGCTGATAAAGCGCAAAGAACCTCATCGCCCTCTTGGCTCTTGGGAAGGCGAACAGCTGCTCAATCGCCTGCGCCGCTTCCAAGGCGATTGCGTGCAAGAGTTTCTCCCGCCTGGTCATCGCTGCTTAATTCCTTCCCGGAGCAAGGCGGTGCTCCATCCTGCGGTTCTGGATATCAAAGGATTCGATCCCGGCCTTCACGCGCTCGACCACCGCCGCGAACGCATCCGGATGCTGCTCCACGCTGATGCAGCCGGCAATAAGTTCGAGTATGTGCCAGCTTGTGGCGTAGGCCACGTCATGGATTAATCGCTCGTCAGGCATATGCTCACTCCCTTCCAAACGCCACGTGCAGAAAATTCTGGCCATTGCTGAACGGCTCCGGCCGGATGACGATGGCATCGGCGACCCCCTCGCTTCCGGTGCGCAAGCCGTGCATGAAAACGTTGGGCTGAAGCACCGGCTGATAGGTCTGACTGAAACTGCCCGAGAACTTCGTGCGCCCCATGAGCGTGTCCCACATCGACTCCTCTGGAGCCATCGAGCCGCCGATCATCGTCTCCAGCCGCTGGCCGAGCAGCCCGCTCGCCCACTCGGCGCTCTTGGCGTCGCCCAGGCTGCAAAAGATGCGATGGGCGAAGTTGGTGAGCAAGGCGTTGGCTTCGTGCTCGGCCGCCTGGCCGCCCCTAAGGGCGGCGTAGTAGGAATGCAAACTCTGCGTGAGCACCACCATGCAGCCGCCGTGTGAGCGGCACTCGGCCAGGAACTGCGGATCGAAGGAATTCAGGTGATTCTGGAATTCGTCGATCCAGATCACCGTCACCTTGCGCTGGTCCGCCGCGTACCGCCGTAAGATGTGCCGTTGCGTTGCCAGGTGCCACAGGCCGTTCACCATCGCTCCCGACGCGCCGTAGCGAGAAATCGGCATGTCCACCAGCACCCAGGCTCCCCGGTCCATCACCTCGGGTGAGACGTTGGTCGTGGTCGCCATCAGGTCGCGCACAACGCCGCTGCACAGAACATGAAGGATGCCCTGTACCTGCGTGGTGATGGACGAGCGGGTGCGATCATTGAGCGAGGGCATCTCGCCCAGCCAGTAGGGCAACACCTGATGCTCGAAGTCGGCTTCCTCGAGAGGCGTTTTCGGAGCCTCATACGCGGCTTTGAGAATCCGGTTATGAAACCCGGCTTGCCACTGAGGCGTCGCGAGCTGATCGGGCGTCACCGCCGCTCCCGTGATGAATCGCTGCACCTCCACCGGGGAAAGCTTCCCGGTTGCCAGCCGCACCGGCTCAATGGCCATCTGCAGCATCCGGGCGCTTTGCTGCTGAAAGAACTGCTCGCTCTGCTGCGCGCCGGCTTCACCCCGGTGCAACGCCTCCCCCAGCGTCATCAGGAAGCTGGCCAGTTCCCGGCTGTCGGCTCCGCTCCTCCGTTCATCGTCGAGTACGCCGAAGCGCAGCCCGTGCCCCGGCCCGAACACCAGCAGGTCGTTCGGCCTGCCGGCACGCTTGAAGATGGCTTGCCAGAACTGCAAATCCTCGACCGGCTTCGACGCCAGGATCAAGCCGCCGATGTCCCGGTCGCTCGCCAGTGCTTGTGCGATCCGGTAGCCGATGAAATTGGTTTTACCCGAACCGCTGGCACCCTGCACGCACACCGACCGCAGCAGGTCGCGCTTGGTGAAGACATCGGACGGCGACCAGCGGAGCAGCGCCGCGTCGAGACCGAAAGCCGCCGCTTTCCGCATCAACCGGGGTTTTCCCCGCCGCTTGCCAAGCAGCCTCGCTAGCACAAGGACGATGAAAACCACCGTCGCGGCAATCCCAACTTTATCGTCGATTAAGACATCCTGCGCGGTTACGCTTAAGAACACGATTAGCCCCCGTTCCTGGCGCGGTCACGCATGACCGCCGAAAAGGTTTTCACATCGAGGTTCTGGTCACGCGCCTTGCGAGCTTCCTTCTGCGCTGTGCCCAGGGCGTCGATCACGTCATCGAGTCCCAGGGAGGTGCCCGTGACCACGATGGACACGCCGCCGCCCAGGTCGCACTTGACCCGGCTGGTTCGCACAGAAGGTTTCTTGCCGCCCTTTTGCCGGCGGGCATGGCTTGCCAGCTCATCGCGGCTGGCGCCGTTCAGTTTCATGGCCAGGGCCGCCTCCTGCTCGGCTTCGCTGAGGCGGCTGATGGCGTAGCAATCGGAGATTCCGATCTTGCCCTCGGCGAACGCATCCTGCACGCTCTCGATGCATTTCGAGGGCGACAGCAGGCGGATCACCATCGAGGAGTCGATATGCAACTGCTCGGCCAGATTTTTTTGCGTCCAGCCGGGATTGAGGCGAAGCAGCTCGACGCAGCCCTGCCACTGCTCGTATCCCGTCAAATCCTGGCGAAGCATGTTCTCCGTAAACTGCAGGCGCTTGCATTCGGCTTCCGTGACCGGATCGTCGATGATCTTGACTTCCAGCTCGGTCATGCCGGCGAGCAGGGCGGCGCGGTACCGCCGCTCGCCGGCGATGATCGAGCCATCCGGCAAACACACCAGCGGCTGAAGCTGGCGTACTTTCAGGCTCTCGCCAAGCTGTCGCAGTTCTTTCTCGCCAAACTGCTTTCGCGCCTGCGGCCTGGCTTTGAACCAGGACACAGGTTTCTTGACGATTTGCACCATGTTCTTGACTCCTGATCCAAGGAATGTTCCGTGTCGATGCGGCTTAACTCCCTGGATGTACCAAGGCGGGCCGATAGGAATTCAGGGGTGAACCGCTCCAGAAAACGCCGACCGCGCTCACTTACTCCACTTCCAGCCGCTGCCGCCGCAGTCCGGGCACGTCTTCCTGCCGTCGCACTTCATGCAATCGCCGAACAGAATCCCTTTGCCGCTGCCGCTGCAAAGGACGCACTTGCTGGAAGTGAAACACGACGGGCAGGGGCTTACGAAATTGCCCGCCACCCTCAGCGAGACGAACAGGAAGACCACCGCGGCCACCAGGCCCAGCACGCAGCCGAATCCACTATTGAAGCCTTTGCTCATGGACATGCCTCACCTCTCCTTCAAACCGGTGGTCTATGAGCGATGGCCAGTCCGCGCTTTGCGCCACCAGCCGACCGCCGGCTGCCGCCGCGTCAGCCGGGCTGGGCGTCGGGGCGGTTTCGTCCACGCCGGCCACGAGGCCGCTGATCTGGAATGCCAGGATGACGATGATGACGATAAAGGCCGCCAGGCTGACGGCGGCGCCGATCCGGTTACGGACCGGAAGTCCTTGCCAATGCCTCCAACCGGCTGCCAAAACGCCAAACGGACAGCCGAAGCCACAACCGAAGCCCTTCCGCACAGGCATGGATTCATCCCCCCTTGCAACCGCTCAATTACGAGTGATGGCAAGTCCGCGCTTTACGCCACGAGCGCAGCGCCGCCAGGCCGCCCAAGGCCAAAACGGCGAGGCTGAAGATCACCGTCCAATTTGCTTTCGCGGCGGCTTCATGCACCATGGTCGTCGCCACCGGCTTGACCGTGTTTTCGGCCACGACCTGGGTGATGTCTTTCACGCCGGCCAGGTACGGCTCCGGGTTTGACAGAAACCCAGCAAGCACCACGCCGGATGCTAAAACTCCCTTGTGATGCCACAAGAAATCCATGGCCGGGTCGCCATACTTCGCAATAACGTCCAAAACCTCAGGCGTGCGGCCAATCGCCGCCAATTCCCCCCCGTCGGAAGCCATCATCGCCAGCCGCCGCGCGTTCTGTCCCGTCGCCAACGCTCGGAAGGCATTGACCGCCGGTTTGCCCAACGCCGCCACGGCTTCCTCAGCCACCCCGTGCGTTCTTGCCAAGACCGCCGCCGCTTCTTCTCCCTGTTCGACGTAGAGCCGTAACGCCCTCGGCCTCGCCACGATCCACAAAGCGCCGTCCTCGCCATAGCGAGCCAAAGCGCGTACCGCCTGGGGCGCGTATTCGCCGGCTTCCTCCACCAGTCGGAAGGCCTGCGGGCCGACATTCCTCACCGCGAGGAAGAATTCGTCTCCATGGCGCACGGCATACGCTTCGATCTTGCGCGACAGCGATTCTGCGCCCTCCTTCGCCGCCTGGCGGCCAAATCGTTGCAGAATGCAATCGGCCGCTTCCTGCGCGAGTTTGGTCTTGCCGTCGGCGCGAGCCGGGGCGGCGCCGGCCGCCGCCAGCAATGCCGCCACGGCAAGCTGCACGACAAACAGAATGGAAATACTCCGCTTCATTGAACTTCTCCTTTCAGGATCAACTTTTTGAGCGCTTCGCGGCACATGCCGCAGCGCTGCTCTTGCAGATTCGCCAATTCCCGGCAAAGACCGCCTTTGCCGGTTTCAGGGTCGCCGTTCAGCAGCAGGTTCTCAACCGTATCGAGGGTTTGGCACAGTTGGGCAGAAATCTCCGCCGCCGGATCATAGCCTGCCTGCTTCATGACCCAGTCCAGTGTCATGTCGATCAGAATTGCGGCGACCAGGCCGATCCCCAACGTCGCAGCGCCCGCTGCCACGCCTGAGCTTAGGATCCCGCCCTCTACGCCGAGCCGGGCGCTGACGGCCGCGAGAATCTCAAGCGAGATATTAGCCGCTACGTCAGAAGCGACGAAATTCGTTAGTTCCCGTCCGGCGGTAACCACCACGTCGGCGGTGACGACGGGAAGCACGCGCTCCATCATTGCCGCCAACGCTGCTCTGAATGCCTCGTCGCTTTTGAGCGCCGGCAACTGGTCTCCGTTTGCCAGTTCGCTATCGCTCAAATCCGCCCGGATTGCCAGCAAGGTCTCGTTTTCTATGCCCATGAGCTCGCTTGCGTACCCCTCGACCGCAGCCTTGATAAGGTCCGAAAGCTCCGCTTCCTTGAACACGTGCTGTTCAAAACTTCGCTCGAGGAACTTGCCGTAATCGTCCTCAGCCGCCCACGGCATTTTGCTGTTCATGAAATGGAACTTTCCGGTCCAGGAGAGCACAGCCTCAGCAAATCGGCGGGTGCCCTTTTTTCGCTCAGCGAAGAATTCCTGGACGCGCTTGGCGTGCTTGCCAACCGCATTAATGGCCGTCTGCTCGGCCGCCGCCAGGTGAGGCGCGACCTTCTCTTCCCAGGCCGCCTGCCGGACAGGATCATCGCCTCCCCAGCAGGCGCGGATGATCGACATCAAGGCCAGGCCGGCGATGATGCCCACAGCCAGCAAGACCTGTCTAAGCCAGCGGCGCTGGCCACGTTCTTTGGTAGGAATCACAGACGTCTCCTTTCGAGACAAGTGTCAGGCTCAAGAGAGTCACTCCGTCCTCATCGGGCGAAGGTCGCCAGACCTTCGCCTCCTACTAACGCAGCCGCCCAGCGGACATTGGCGCGGCGATAGGATGTGCTGAAGCCACGACCAGCTAGCGAGTTCCGCGCATCGTTAGTAATCATCAGCGGACATTTTCGGCTTAGTAACCCAGGCTTCGAGGCGGCCGTCGCGATCCTTCCGGCCGGAGAGCGGAACACGATGCTCCTGCCGTAACAAGCGGACGAATGCGCGATACTCGACATAGCGGCGCAATTGGCGATCG
>Ga0070734_10004822_pt1 | contig 12453 bp, 9 predicted proteins | sample Coa_R1_8_FD_66444 | JGI IMG/M metagenome (GOLD analysis project Ga0070734, IMG submission 66444) | Surface soil microbial communities from Centralia Pennsylvania, which are recovering from an underground coalmine fire - Coalmine... | ecosystem: Environmental > Terrestrial > Soil > Unclassified ...
ATCATGATGCATACCTCCATTGGAGTCGGAAAGAACCCTTGCCCGCGCCCGTAGGCGTTCTCTGCCATCAGGTCGCCGAAGTAATCGGCCGGCCACAGCGTCAGTGCGCAGGCGTTGAGGGCCTGGTAGACTCGCATGGAAGCGCCCTCGCAGCCGAATGGCTCTTCCGGTTCCCCGTAGCCGGGATGTCCGAAGCCCCAGAGCATCCAGGCAAGCAGGTAGCGCAGGTATTCCCATCCGCCCATGCTTTGCCAACTGCCGTGCCGGGGGATGAGGTTGAGGGTGGTCTCCAGCATCTTGCGAGTTCGGGGGTACGGCGGCTGCCAGTCTATTGGCGGGATCGGTCGGTCGGGTAGCGCCCCGAGTTCGGTCGCCTCGAACCAGTACTCCCAGCGCCCGTAGGTCAGGGAGTCGAAATCCAGCAGGTAGGGCAGTAGGAAGCCGGGCCTGAGGTCGCGTGTGAGGTGGGGATCGGGGTTCGCGTTGATCGGAAAGTCCCGCAGTTCGTGACGCAGAGACTGCGCGGCGCATAGGCTGTCCGCTGGAGACGTCCGTTCCGTGTCAAGCTGGGTGCCGGTATCCAACATAAGGAAATGCCTCCTTTGCATGATTTGTCATGGTGCAGGCCGAAAGTATCCGGCCCGGCATGAACGTAGGTGCGAGGAGGCATGGCGGCAACGTGAGGTGCGCGCATGCATACCAGCGGCGGAGAGGCAGCCCTGGAACAGATAGTCATAGCAACCGGCCATGCCGTAGAGGTAAACTGCGTACATGGCCGCTCCATACGGCCGGGGCCGCCATAGGAAGGCGGTTGAGTGGATGCAATTGTAAGTGAAAAGTTCTAGCGATCTGAAACTTTTACCGGTTCGCTCCGGTCATTATCAGTGGATCAGATTGAGGCTTGGCAACCTGTCGGATTAGCCTCCAAGGAGGTAGCCATTTGCGTACATTTCGCATCTTTTTCACCGTATCCGGAGGCGGGGTATCCATCGCGCCACCTTATACAGGCACTGTAGGTACGCTTGAGTACACGCTCCGCCAGGAGTTTGGCGAAGGAACGCACGAAGTGGTTGTGCGGCTCAGGGACCGCATCGCCGCGGAGGCGGGCGTCCCCGTCCACCAGGGCTTCGACGCTGAGGTAGACGCGTTCGGGAATGACCTGGGCGAAGCGAGGGAGAACGCGCATTCAAGGCTGCAGTTCGTGCTCTCGCTTCTGGTGCTGCAGACGAATGCCACCGTTGGGAGTACGGAACTCCTTCACGGTCAGGAGACAACGGCAGGGGCGGACTCGGCCGAATATCTCCACGTGGAACAGATGCGTGGAGACCTGTACAAGCGGCAGGTGGCGTTCGACCACGACGAGCTTCAGCGACTGATAAGCGGTGTCCTGGGCACGGACGCATCACCACGCATCGGGCGGGCGACGCGCTGGTACCGCAAGGGCCTGACGGAGGAAGACTCCCTCGACCGCTTCGCCAGCTACTGGCTCGGCCTGGAATGCCTGAACAAGCTGCTCATGGACCTGCTTGGCGAAGACGCAGAGATGCGGAACTGCAAGTCATGCGGATTCGCCTACGAAGTGCCGACAGCCAAAGGCATCCGAAGCCTGTTCGACAAGTACAGCCCGAGCAGGGAGCGGGACTTCAAAAGATGCCGCAACCTGCGCGTGGACCTCCAGCATGGCAGCGCCGACTTGACCGAGGTCATCAAGCATGCCGAAGAGTGCGCGGAACTGTGCCGGGCGATGCTGCGTACGGCGCTCTACCTGCTGCTTGGGTTTCCGGTCTCCGAGGCTGTCCCAGGCCCCGAGCCGACATACAACCTGTTCTCACCCTACACGGAGATTCGCACCAAATACGACCGGCCGCCAGATTCCTTGCCCGAGACTCCTTGGCTCACCATCTCAATTATCGGGATAAAAGTGACTGACGAAGGCGGGCGGACCACATCCCCTCGCGTGGAGGTCAAATCGGTGATACCGCCTTCAGAGTACGGAATGGTGATTGTTGCGGAGAAGGCGCGGAAGACAGCGATACAGGCGGATGAAGATAACGCGGCACCAGAATAGATAGAAAAAGCGATAATCTCGTCACAAAGAAGGGTCGGTGGCGAATGTTGCCACCGACCGTGGGGATCATTTGCGTGGTCGGGCACTTGCGACAGGTGCGTTCGTACCAGAATCTGCGGCCTCGGCAGGTTGGGCTGATGCTAGAGATACCACAACACCAGACTTGTCGGCTAGTACCTTGATGTCGAGCTTTGTCCCTGATCGCTTGGCTGCCTGGGAAAGGCACCATTTCAGGTTTTTGAGCTGCTTTCCGGCTTCCAGCTTGATCAGAACCTTCTTGCCGCCGCTCACCGCCTGTAAGAGATCGCCGTAGGGGTTCTTGCTGTTCCGCTTCATGCCGTTCACGAACTGCATCTCACTCAGTTGTTCCTCTGACAATTCCGTAAACTGCATCCATGTCACCTCCTTCGCGTGGGATTGTAGGTAGATACGGGCCGGTTGCGTTTGGCCCGCCATGAGCGTAGGGAGGAGGAGGTATTCGGGCAAGGCGCGGTGCGCGCATGCATTCCTGGAAGCAACTCGACGGTTGTGTTCAGGCAGGAGAAAACCCGTTCCGAAATCCAGCGGGGGCTGAATGGTGGGCCAACCGATGCGCACACCACATCCCTTCGGAACGCGGACAGGAATGGCGCTTCGATCGCCACGCCAACCGGTTTGTTCAGATCAGAGAGCAACAGGAGGAATCTAGTATCGGGGAGCAGAGACCGTTTGAGTAAGTTGTAGGGGATATCCGTGTTGAGCGAACAGGAAAACATCAGGAGAATGGCGAAATCATAGAACAGGTTATGTAGTTGTGTCGCGAGGTGATACGTTTAACTGCCCGTTACTTCAAGGGTTATCCAGGAAATGGAAGCGGACACTAAAAGCAGAAGGCGACTTCTGGCGTCGGAACCGAGGCAAGTTTTAGCGACGAGGGAGGACTATGCTGGTGCGGAGTTCGAGTTGTACGGACACGTGGGATTGAGGGAGTAGGATCGTGAAGTTCAAAGCAATCATAAGCATTCCATTGGAAATTGAAGCGCCAACAGAAGGGGGCGCAAATTCCTCATTGAAGTTAGCTGTAAACTCCCTGGAAGCAGCTTTCAAGACTGTTCAAATTGTACTTCCGTCTGGCGTCGTAAAGATAGGCGTCAACGGGAAACTTCGTGATGCGCCGAAACCGCTCGCCGAAGCCCTCAACAGCGGAGGGGAGAAGCTAGAAGAGGCAAAGTTTTATTATGGAGAGCTTCACAAACTGCTAAATACCCGTCAACTTGACGTTCTGTCCCGCTTCAAATATTCTCTTTCTAGTTTCGTAAGTGCAGGGAGATCTGTCGCTCTTATTCTCGAAGAGGCCGTTGGTAGGAAAGCTATAGATCGACAAACGAAGACCTGGACTCCGGACGAGCAGGCCACATACCGCGCTTTTACTCAGACACGCAATCGTTCAATTCATCATGGCGAGTATCTTGCTGAAAAGGACACCCAATGGGTAGAGATGTGGGAGTTACCGTTTAATCCAGAACAGGGGCATGATGGTGGATATGCCATTCTTACGCAATTGCCAGGAACGCCTTCGCCCAGGTTTGCGAAGTATGATTTTAAGATCGGCGGCTTGAACGTTCCTGCCTTAAATGCATGTAAACAGTACCTGGTTCTGCTCCAGCGCCTGCTCGGTGTGGCATGGTGATTATTGTGGAAGAGTAAGCCGTGCAGTGAGAATGCAAGATTTGCGGGATCGTCGTAGATGACGACCTAGCGGTACTGACGTTGGGAGGGGCTGATCGGCAGGGCAGAGGAAAGAGGTAGTGTCTTGAGTCAGTTTGACTTCGAACTATACGAGTATTTCGGGGGCATGCAAGAAGGCACGGTATTTGAGGACCTATGCCGAACTCCGGATGGTGGCTGGTTGCTTGTCAAGCGAGCTTTTAACGGCCCGTTCCCACAGGAAACGATCATAGAATACACCGAAGATCAGGCGATTAGATGGCTCCTGGACTTGCAACACAGCAGGAAGGAAAAGCCGGCTCTTCCTCATAGACGAGCGCGATCCAGTGTGCCCATTTCCGTTATCACCAAGTATGAACTTGATACTCCGTTGACGGGCAGGATAACGATTGGATCCGAAACGGAAGCGCGCTTGAGCGATGAAAGCCCGACAGCACTGGCACTTGCGAAGCGGCAGCAGAGCTTTCTCGAACCTGGCAGAGTGTTGGAAAATCTAATGTTGCCGCCTCCTGCCGATGTCGCTAAAACAGCGGCTTTCCGTGAGATGCGCCACGACCCCCTACTCGAACGGCTCCAACAGGAACTCGAATTGAAGCTCTTGGAGAATCCACGAATCTTCCTCACCCAGTCCCTAGATGATCTTGGCTGCGACCTCGTGATTGACTGGCCACAGCGTGCGAAGTACGGAGTTCAGTTGAAGAGCAATGGCGATGTGGTCAAGGCAGGGGTAGCGGAGAAGATCAGCGCCCAGATCCAGAACTCAAGGCGGCACGGGCTGTTAAGGCTGTATGTGGTTCTTGCGGCTGACATCACAGGAAAGTCCAACGCCCAGAAAGTCGGGAAGATCATGAGCGGTATCAGCGCAATGAACGACCCTTATGTCGTGGCGGTTCCTCCAGGGCGTGCGTGGAATCTGTTATTCCCTTCTGATGACAAATAGCGGCATGCTATGAGTACGCTTTGACCGGTAGAAAGTTCGCTCGAGGCTTAACTATAGTTCACTCAGTAGAGAAAGACGATAAGGAACAAGCTGAGGTGAGAAAACCGCTGAACTCTCCATAACCGTGAGCCATGCGGTGTTGCTTTACATGGCTTCGATGTATGTGCCAAAACCCGATGCATTCGGCGATTAGATTAGGCGCTTCCGCTTCTCTGCGCGCTTGCCGTTGAGGACGCTGCCGACCACGCCGACCTGCTCGTGCTCGGCCCGCAGTAACTCCGGGTCTATCTACGTGAATCCCTCCGTGGTCCGCGCGCTATTATGGCTGGCGATTTCTGCACCGCGAAGATGTTGTTCTTCGCCAGGCGGTCCAGCGCGTATCGCAGATACCCATTCGCGCACAAGGATTCGCAAGCGGGCTAGGATCAGGGAATGACGAGGTTGGGCGTCGCGAGGTAGGCTTCCATCTGCTTGCACTCCTCACTTGCAAGGGGCTTCATGGCGAAGCGCTGCACGCCGTCCTCCAGTCCGCCCCATTTGTAGTAGAAGCTGGGTCGGAAGCGCTCGCCGGTAAACGGGTTCACGCATTCAATCCCAACTTTGATGGCCTGTGGGGGAATATACGCGGGCAAGCAGATGCGGAAGGTTTCCGTGTGAGAGAGACCTCCCGGCAGCCCGTTGACGTTCTCGAATCGCAGCTTGGGAATGGTAGCCCTCAACGTGTCGCGATAGGGCTTCTCTTTCATGTCCAGAAGCATGATGATCTCGCCGCGCAGGTCACGCGCCGGGCTGACGCCGCAGTTCTTGATAGTCAGGCTTACTTCCATCTCGGAAGTGTCCGGTATCCAGGCGATGATGAACTGCTCCGTCATCAGGTAGGGGGCCTTTGACTTGCGGTCGTGGCTGCGGGTGACCAACCGGTCGTACACGTTCCACGCCGCGACGAGGACAGAGACGGCCAGGGAGACTATGGCGAGGTATGGTTGGTTCATCGATAACTCCTTTCGTGTGGCGCCCTGCAACGTTCCAGCGTACATCTGGCACCATATTCAAATACGTAGTGTGCTTGCTCGCGGTTTCGATGGCGTTATACCTTTCCACAGCGTCCATGTCCGATGGTTGCTAATGGACAGTGGCCACAGGCGGGTTGGGAGAAGCAGATGAAGGCGCGGATATCGTCTGGGTCTCAGGAGGCAAATCGGCCCCGAACTGCCTTCGCAATGCCGGCAATAGGAAGTCCGGCACGGAATGCCTGTTCCCCTTTGCCGCGCACGTGTCGTAGAGGGCGCACACAAATCCAGAGATCGGCTTGGTGGCACTGCGTTTCTGCTCTATAACCTCAAGAAGTCCGCTCCACTTCATCTCATCGTCGCGATACCTGTACTCCACCAAATACTTTACCGCTAGATATTCGGCGAGCGGGTCGACAGTGAACTTGAGATTGCCTTGGGTCGTCCCGCGACGCTGCAGCAAGCGCAGTCTGTCCACGAAGAACGCAACCACTGCGCTTGGATCACCTGGGCCGCTAGGAAGTGCGATGCCATCGTCGGTTTGGGCCAGGGCTGAAATGACATCGCTTAGGGGCGTCTCCGAAGGGACATAGGTATCCCTGAGGCCACACCATGCGATTTTGCATGCTAGCGGGTACGCGACCTGAATGGGATAGGCTTTGTCATTTGCCTTGCGGCACGTTTCCGCAACGTACGCGTCCATAAGCTCCGGAATGTTCCTCGGACGTTCAACATCGAGGTTTTCTCTGCGGTCAATGATGTGGCGCACATAGAGCTGAGCCAGCCATGCGGTGATTTCCCGGTCGCCGACCAACTTGGTGAAAGAGCTGAGTTCGCTGTAGAATTCCCCGTTCTTGAGCGGTTCCGCCAGGCCGCTGCTTTTGAGGTAATCCTCCACGAACGCAGCGATCCCTTGCCCCTGTAGCAGTCCCGTTTGCACCGTCAGGCCGCTCCCGTCGTTTAAGGTAGTTTGGGAGCGTGAGGTTACGAGCAACGCGTTCAGGTTCAAGGCCGCATCCTGGGGACGGATACTCTTTTGGGTGGCTTCGTCCAATTCAGAATGCCCATCCATGATAAGCAGGATCCGCCGCTGGCGCAACAGCTGCTTCACCAGGTCTTCCGAAGGTGTTTCCCCCATGCCGATCATCCGTCCCACGATGCCGCGCACCTCGGCCAGCAGCGCGGCGGTATTGCCGGGCTGCGCTCCCGGCAGGTTTTCCTCCAAGAAGACCGGCAGCATGCGGTGAGACTTGCAGAGGCGATCCTGTTCCGCGTCTTCCAATGCCCACAATGCCAGTTGGCAGGCTAAGGTCGTCTTGCCGCTGCCGCCTTCACCCCAAATTCGCAGGAGGGCACTCTTGCTCCCGAAGAGCGGTTGGAAGTCGCCGGGGATGGGCAACTTCGGGCCTCCGGGAAACCCGATCGGGATGTTTACGAAGATGCTGCGCGCGGCAAAGGTGGGGCGCTGCTGCAAGCTTTGCCGCGCGGTTCTGCTGTTCCTTCGGACCCAGGCATCCAGGACGCGCCAGTGATAGGCGAAGAAACCGATGCCAAGGACGTACCCGGGGGCTAAGGAAAGGACGTTATAGGGGGGTGGCAGCGTCACGCCAGACACTTTCTTCAACGCCTCGTTCGCATACAGCAACCATAAGGGCGGTAAGGTTCGCACCGCGACCCAGAGTAGGAATAGATAGCCAAGCCAGCACGCTACAGCGGTGAGCATGGGATTCCGAGACGCCCAATCCCATGCTCGGCTCAACAGGCGGGTCTCCTGCTCTTTCTGGAGGCTAAAGATAGCCCGGTCGAGCGCGTCCATGTCTTGCCGCATCGCGGATACGTCCTCCGGCCTGGAAGGCTGCCACGTAACCAGGGCGGCTCTTGCCGCCTGCAAGCCTTTGGCCGAGCGCTTGAGCGACGAATAGGGAAGCCGTGCTGCCTGTCCTTCGATGCCCTCGGCAATCAGTTTCAAGCTGGCGGCAGGTGAGATGCGGATGCCGCTCTGCGGATCGGTGAATGACTCGACGAGCGGCGCGACAGCCGTCAGGTCAGTAGGCGCTGCTGGTCCGATAGCATTAGCTGCCGCGTCGCGAACGAGAATATCCTGGTCCTTGAGGGCATTGACGAGAGCGGGCAGGGCGGGTGCCGAGGTAGGGCCGATCCTCGCCAGTGAAAAGGCGGTATTATAGCGCACCTGGCTGTTTTCATCCTGCAACGCTGAGGAGAGGATCGAAACGATACGGCTAGAAGGTTCCAGGTTGCCTAGCGCAATCGCGGCGTTGATTCGAGCCTTGATGGAAGTATCCTTGAGCGCAATCCCAAGCGCAGCAACTACTGTGGGGTCTGAGGAGTGGATCTGACCGAGTGCTTCGGCTGCATACTCGCGGATTTGTCCATCTTTGTCTTTCAGGGCTCCAAGTAGGGCGGGAACGGCGCCGGAATCCGGCGTGGAGATTATCCCCAACGTGCGGATGGTTTCCAAGCGAAGGGCGTGATCCGAACTCTTGAGGAGCGAGACGAGCAAGGGAACCACAGGCGCGGCAGCCTTCCCCTTGTTTCCCAACGCTCCCATAACGCATCGGCGAACTTCAATATGATCATCGCGTTCAAGCAGCGCTGCCAGGGCGTTGATGACGCGCTGATCGGGAACTAAGGTGGTCATAAGGCCGATAGCCGCCTCTTCGCGGACGGCGATAGACGCGTCTTGCAGCGCCGCAATGAACGCATCAACAGCAGCCGGGTCGGAAGGAGCAATTTGCTGGAGCGTCCTTATTGCATATTCACGGACTTTGCTCTCATCGTCCTTGGCCGCTCCAATCAGCGAAGGAACGGCAGAAATGGCTGCGGGGCCGACGTTTGCTATCAGGGCGACTACGCTGTATCGGACCTTGCTGTTTGTATGCTTAAGCGCGGAGATCATCACAGGTAAAACCCGCGGGTTAGAATGGCTGATTCGCTTGATTGCCCCGCTCGCGTGGTTGCTGACGGTAGTGTCCGCATCTGCTAGGCGCTCGATTAGCGCCCTAACAGCCGTGGGATCGTCGGCGACCAGGTTTCCTAACTGATCGGCGGCAGCCGCGCGCACTCTTGGATCTGGTGAACCTAGGTTTTTGATGGATGGCGCTATGGATTGCTGTTGAGTGGACTGGGAAAAGACAGGCTGACTAAGACGTAGAAGCAGGAGGCAACAGCCTGCGACTACCGAAGGAAAAGAGATCCTGGCATTCAAAGACAATAGTCTCCTTGTTATCAAAACGGCATGGCGGCATGTGCGAATAGGCGCATCGTACAGTTGTACAGACGTATATGAGTCTTGTTGGTTTCACCGAGGTGGGAAGGTATTCGTCCATCTACCTGTTGGTTTTCATATTTTTGCCACTGTTGATGGGTGCCTTTCGATGTCATCGATGTTGGAGAGAACTTTCAGCACGACAGGCAGACAGTTTGTCAGTCTTCCCGAAAGCTTGCGGCGATTGGTGTCCCTAACGTGTGGGTTGTTGGCAGTGGCTGGGCAAGTCTTTGGAGCATGACCAATAGTTCTGACGCTTGCTTCTTGCTTTGTGCAAAATTGTTTGTCAGACCGGTGAAGAGTCTGATCGTTTCGACGTATGGTAAGAAAAAGGTCATCGCAATATTCGTGAAATGGTAAGCATCACATCTTCGTTGGGGGATAGATGAACAACAAACTGCCGTCGCTTTTTATCGGGTCTTCTTCCGAAGACTTGGAAATTGCTCGCGGGGTAGAGCTTCAGCTTCAGAACGACGCGCGTGTATCTATCTGGAAGAATTGGGGCTTTGATCCAGGCGATTCCACTCTTGAGACACTCATGAAAGCACTCGATGAATTTGACTTTGCGATTATGGTACTCAACCCGAATGATCTTCTAAGAACAAGAGGACGGAAGTACGGATCACCGCGCGATAACGTGCTGTTCGAACTCGGCCTATTCATGGGAAGAATTGGCCGCCATCGCACCTTTATTCTTCATGAAGAAGGAGCAGACCTCAAACTGCCAACGGACTTAAATGGCATCACACGCGTTACCTATAGAAAGCGCGACAGGCTAGCGGATGCTCTTTCGCCTGCCTGTTCCCTTATCGCTGGCGTAATAAAGAACCAAGGACCATTCGTAGATTATCCGTGGCTTTATACTGACGGGCGGCTAGAAGGAGTTGAAGCGAGAATTGAATGCAAATCTATCTGGGTGGTCTCTCCCACGCTCCATCATGATACCCAGCACTTGAGCGTAATAGAGATAGTGAAAAACAACTTACGTCGTGGTATTTCGTATACCATCATTTTCCCCGATAACAGGGTGAATGCCCCGTTCCGGAGCACATTACGCTCAATCTTCGCCTCACATCCTAAGCAATTGATGGAGAGACCTATTCCGGAAGACCAGTTCAATCACTTGGCCGTTACGCATTTCCTCTTCCTCGACCCTGAAGCCGATAGTGGCAATCCACCGCGCGTATTCATCGAATTGCCGATCCCTTCCCTTGGTCATTGGGTGGAGGTGGACACGCCACTGGCACGCGAATTCGTTGGCCGGTTTTATCAGATCGCTAAAGGAACATAAGGGGACAACGATACCCTAGTCATCAAACTATCTTGCAAGGAGTACCGACATGACTTCAAAATCCCTTCTGCCCCAGCAACCGCAGTCTCAAACAGAAACAGGAGCTGCACTGAATAGTGCGGCTGGTAATGCCGCGTCGCATAGTGCGGAGGCGGAGAATCACAGGAGCGTAGAGCAAGATCAGCAGTCTGTCGAACATATCAGCGAGATTGAACTGCTAGAGCGTTGCAAGGCAGGCGAAAGTGGTGCCTGGGATGCCCTCATCCGTCGCTATGAAAAGTCCGTCTACAAGTTTGCCTACTCCCTCTGCCGCAACCATGAAGAGGCGGGCGACATCTCCGGACAGGTCTTCTTGCGTCTCTACCAGAACCTGCACACCTTCCGCAGCGAGGCCAGTTTCACCTCATGGCTGTACCGCATCGTGCGCAACACCTACCTGGATCTGTGCGTCCGCCCGGCCCATAAGAACCATTTGAACCTGGATACCAGCCTGACCAACGACAGCGAACCCTCGGCAGGCCCCGACATTTTGGACCCTTGCCCCACTCCGGAAGCGCTTAGCATGGAGCATGAGACGGCCCAGATGCTTGCCAAGGCCATTCAACACCTGCCAGCCTACCAGCGCCAGATACTACGGATGTACCATACCGAAGGCAAGTCCTTCGAGGAGATCGCCGAGGCCACGGGTCTTTCTATCGGGACGGTCAAGTCGCGCCTAAACCGGGCGCGCACTATGCTCCGTGAGCGCCTAGCACCCTATCAGGAAACCCTTGCGAGTGCTGAATCTGGTCACTCCTACCCCTGCCAAGCAGAAGAACCGGAATAACGTTGGACCCCCAGACAGGTTGGCACACGACGGCCCATCGGAAAACGGCGAGACGTTTGCCTCGCCCCCCTGTTGAAGGAGTCAGTTTGGAAACCCTTGCGAGGCAACAGAGAAAGCGAGGAGACAACGATGCCGAAGCGATTACCATCTATGTTCATTGGATCATCAAGGGAAGGGCACAGCGTTGCGACAGCGCTCCAAGCAAACTTGAGGGGAATATGTGAAGGCGTTGTCTGGAGCCAGGGAGCCTTCCCCCTTGGCGCGAGTACGCTTGAGGCGCTCGAGGAGAACGCTCCTGAATATGATTTCGCAGCCTTGATCATTACCCCGGATGACTACACCGAAAGTCGTCAGGTGCATAAGCCATCCCCGCGCGACAATGTCATCTTCGAGGCGGGCATGTTCATCGGGATCCTTGGCAGGAAGCGGTCGTTCATCGTGTTTGACGACTCGGTGGACCTCAAGATCCCCTCAGACCTGGCAGGGATCATGCTCGCGCCGTATAGTCTTTATCAGAGCGGCAATCTGAGGGCTTCACTTGGCCCTGCAACCACGCAGATCGAGGAGGCCATAAGGAGACAAGGCATGCGAGGTGTCCGCATGTGTACGCGGGATGCTCCATCGCTCAAGCAATTGCACCACGTTAGCTTGCCTGTCTGCGACTTGGAGAAATCCATACAGTTCTACCGCGATATTCTCCACCTGGAGGAGATCAAGAGGGAAAAATTCGAGTTTCTCGGTGCATGGTTCAGCCTGCCGAGCGGACAGGAACTCCATCTGATCCTCAATCCGAAAGGGACGTTCATGAAACGACGGTATGACAGGCAGGGTAAACTGATCATTGATCCCCGCAACTGCCACTTTGCTCTCCAGTGCCGTGATTGGAAGGGGGCTCAGAACTATTTTACGGACTTGGACGTGCCCATAGTTGTTGACCCGCTCAACATGAACTTGTTCCAATTCTATATTCTTGATCCGGACAACCACGTCATCGAGATCAATGCAGACAGAAACGCCACTTAGAATGCAACGTGCAAGGGCGTTGGCCTATGAAGAGTTCAGTTTGCTTTCCCATTCCCGTGACCGCTGAAATGTGGGCGCGCCATGGCGGATGAACCGTGACGTCCATCTTGATAGACACTTGTGCGCCCCGGAGAGGTCCCTCTCCGGGGCATCCGTTTGCGTCTAACCGCGGAGCAGCCGCCTGCGCTTCTCGGCCCGCTTGCTGTTCAGGACGCTTCGCAGCACCCCGACTTCCTCATGTTCGGCCCGGACGAAATCCGGGTCTATCCGGGTGTAGATGAGCGTCGTCTGCGGGTTCTTGT
>Ga0070734_10004823_pt1 | contig 12450 bp, 15 predicted proteins | sample Coa_R1_8_FD_66444 | JGI IMG/M metagenome (GOLD analysis project Ga0070734, IMG submission 66444) | Surface soil microbial communities from Centralia Pennsylvania, which are recovering from an underground coalmine fire - Coalmine... | ecosystem: Environmental > Terrestrial > Soil > Unclassified ...
GTCCGGGGTGGGGTGACACCCGTGCAGCACTCGCTGAAAGGCTGTCACCCCCTCCCGGCCCGCTGGCGCGGGCCGACCTCCCCCCTTCAGGGGGAGGTGAACAAGTCCGCCGCCTTTCGCTAACCTAACGCCTATTGGGGCGACCCTTGTGGTCGCCGTCTTGCCGTGAGCGGATCGCATGCCAACGGGGCGACCACAAGGGTCGCCCCTACAATGTTGAAGACCGCGAGTTCAGGAACCCAGCGCCTACTTCACGGCGAACACGTACACGGCGCCCCCGGGCGGCACGTCCGGATATTTGCCGGGGAACAGAAGGTTCAAACGGCTCTGCATCCGCGCCGCATCGACGCCCCAGCCCGATTGCACCGCGATATACTGCTTGCCGTCCACCGCAAACGACACCGGCACTCCGTTGACGCCGGATAACGTCGGGTATTGCCAAAGAATCTTGCCGGTCTTGGCATCGAAGGCGCGGAACAGGCGATCGGCCGTTCCGCCCGAGAACAACAGATCGCCGCCGGTCGTAAGTACCGGGCCCCAATTCTCCGTCGGCAGGTTCGTGGTCCATGCGCGCTTGCCGGTGTCGAGATTCCACGCCTGCACCTCCCCGATATGGTCGGCGTCGGCGCGGATGCGCAGCACGTTGGTGGTGACCCCGGTATAGCGCTCGCCGGCGACGTATTTCGGCACCTCGGCATTGAGTTCAGTGCAAAGATTCTCGTTCGCCGGGATGTAAAGCAGTCGCGTCTTTGGGCTGTAAGCAGCGGGCGGCCAGTCCTTGCCGCCCCACAGGCTCGGACAGAACGTGACGAGCTTGTTCGTGCCGGGCTTGTGATCGAGGTCCACGATCGGACGGCCGGTGTTGGGCTCGACGCCCTTGAAGACGTTGTGACTGACAAAATTCTGCGCGGTGATGAAGTTGATCTTTCCGGCGGTGCGCTCAAGCTGCCAGAGGTAGCCGTTGCGCGCCACGTCGACCAGCCCCTTCACGGGTCTGTTGTTGAAGTTGTAATCGACAAGAATCGGCGGGGAGACTTCGTCCCAGTCCCAGGATTCGTTCTGGCTATATTGGAAGTGCCCCTTGATCTGCCCGGTGTTGCCGTCCAGCGCGACCGTTGACGAGGTATAGAGATTATCGCCTGGCCGTTGATCTCCCATCCACGGGCCCCCATTCCCGGTGCCCCAGAAAGCGAGATTGGTTTCCGGGTCATAGGTGCCGGGCACCCACACCGAGCCGCCTCCGGTCTTCCACTGATCGCCCCGCGGCCAGGTTTCACTGCCAGGCTGGCCGGGCTCCGGCACCATGAAGGTTCGCCATGCCTCCTTGCCGGTTTCCGGGTCATACGCAGCAACGAAACCGCGTATGCCCAACTCGCCGCCCGAGGTGCCCATCATGACTTTGCCGTCGGCGACCAGCGGCATGATCGAGGTGTAATAGCCATTCTTGTATTCGGCGACTTTTGCCGTCCATACCTCCTTGCCGGTCTTGGCATCGAGCGCGACCAGGACCGCATCGGCCGACGCGAAAAAGATCTTGTCGCCGTAAAGGCCGACGCCGCGGCTGGTCGGATGCAGGTTCGTCAGATCCTCAGGCAGCGGCCGCTTGTAGCGCCACAGCAGGTTGCCGGTCTTCGCCTCAAGCGCGATGATCTGATTGCCGGGCGTCGCCACGAACATCACTCCGTTGTTGACGATCGGCGGCGCCTGGTGACCCTCGACCTGGCCGGTCGCGAAGCTCCAGACCAGTTGGAGCCGATCCACATTGGACGGCGTGATTTCCGAAAGCGGGCTGTAGCCCCAGCCATCATAGGTGCGGCGGAACAGCAACCAGTTGGCATCCTCCGGCTGGCGCAGCCGCGCGGTCGTGACCGGCGTATATTTCTGCAGAACCTCCGGCATGGGCCCGGGGCCCGGCGTCGCCGACGCAGGCGCGATCGTCTGTTGCGCGGACGCCGTGCCGACAGCCGCGGCCATCATCACGGCGGCGCAGACGCCCTGCATCAATTTCCTGGTTTCCAACATGGCTTTCCCTCCTTGCCGTCATCGCCGTACGAGCGCGGCCCCTTTCCTCCCCCCATTGCGGAGGGCAATCGCATTGGCGCGCGTCACCTTTGCATGGAGATGCAAGGAATTGAAGTCCCCGGACCGAATGCCGCTCCGCGAGCCGTCAGACCGGCGCGATACCGATTCGACCGATGAACGGCTTGGCGACGACAAGCTTGCCGTCGACGACTTTGAGCGGAAGCGCCGCGAGGCCGCGGGTGGTTGGACCGTCAATGATCGCCGCTCCCTCGCGCGGGTTGTACCTGGAATTGTGACACGGGCATTCGAGGATCTTATGCTCCTCGATCCACCCGCTGACCTCACAGCCCGCGTGTGGACAGATCGCCGAATACGCGACCACGCCGTCGGCCGCACGCTCGCGCGTGGCGCCGACGAGTGTCGTGGGATCAAGACGGACCAACAGCACCTTGTTGAGCCGGGAGCCGTTGCGGATGAGCCTGGTCGTCGGCTCCATAGGCCATGCTATGATCTGCGGTCCCGTAATGTCCTTGGGAGACAGGGCTTCCTGGCTCGTACCGTCGATGGCGACCAGATAATCGCCCTCCTTCGGGCGCTCATCCGCCGGTTCTGCCGCCGCTGGCGAAATGGTGCCACGCAGCGCTGCGTCGACGCCAAGGACGGACGCAATCGTAAAAACATCGCGACGATTCGCCTTCATCTCCTGATCTCGCCTTGCCTTACCGGGAGACTCCGCAGATCGATTATTGGCCTCCCACGCAAGTCAAATACAATAGCGCATCCGGACGTGTCCGCCAGAAAGTTTCACCCGCGCGGCAATGCCGCCATGCGACAGCAAAACGCCCATCGCACGCGATTTCCCTCGAGAAGTCGCGATTTTGTCGCGGCGCCATCGAGACCCGTCCTATCGGAATTGCGCCACGTAAACCCGTCCGCTACTCTTGGCGATTAGGCCGAAAGGATACCACGACCGCTGTCGGTGGCTGAGATGCTCTGAAGAGATGCGATGCTGCGACCGTGTCTTTCAATTTGGCGAAACATCGATGAAAGGAAACAGCCCATGATGACACTTTTGCGAGCACTGGCCCTCGTAGGTGGAGCGATGCTTGCGACCACGGCGTTCGTCGTCGCCCAAACGCCCCCCGAAGGCCAACCGGCCTACCGCCCCGGTCTTGGTGATCTCATGACAACGACGATACAGCCGCGTCACATAAAGCTCGCCCTCGCGGGACGCGAAAAGAATTGGGTCTATGCTGCCTACGAACTGCATCAGCTCGATGAAGCATTCGAGCGCCTGTCCATCATGTGGCCACAGTGGCGCCAGGTGCGGATCGTCGAAATGATCGAGACCATCATCAGGCAGCCGATGTACGACCTCGGCTTGGCAATCAAAGACAAGAACGAAGCCAAATATGCCACGGCGTACGCGCAGCTGACGGAAGCCTGCAACTCCTGCCATCTCGGCGCGCGGCAGGTCCCTATCGTGATTCAGGAACCGAAGGAATCTATGTTTCCCGATCAGGACTTCCGCCCGAAACCCTGACAAATTTCGAGCCTGCTGATTCCTCCTCAAGGCATCACCTTGCCTGGCCCCGGTCCGGGGAGGGCCTGAAGGCGATCTAGCCTCTGTGGTGGAAACGTCGCTGGCTCGCCTTGTCAACGCGATTGAATCCCAGCAGGGCGACGGCGCAATAGCGCCAAGTCAGAACATATTTCCGATGTTCCGCGCAACGAGCCCTCTTCGGGCCGTTGCTCAGCATGCACGGAGTGCGCAGGTCGCCCCTAAGAGCGCGGGGCCTTTTTCCTCACCGACTCGGCGACTTTGGACACGGCAAAAAGTTGCTGGCCGCCTCGGGAACGTTGGCTGGAAGACCCCGACGAAGCGCGCCGGGGTCGTTCTGCGAAACCGTCCCTCCGTAACCTCCGGCCGAATTGCTCGGCCGTATCGGCATTGGTGCTCGTCCGGACGGATGGCGCGCGATGGCCCGCCCGGATCTGCGCCACGAGGTCCGAAAAACAACCGGGCGCATATCTGCGCAGCGCGCGCAGGATCAGCCGCATTTCATCGAGCAACATGAAAGTGACCCGGCAACTGTGGCAACGACCCCAATTGCCGATCGCGACGTCGCGTGCCTCACGTTCAGCGCGGCGGATATGCTCAACGAGCACAAGGGCCGCATCGATGTTCTTGACCGGGTATCGCTCAATGAGCGCTCGGTACCGGTGCCGAACTTCCGGATGAGTTGCGCCGCAATGCATCAACGTGGCAACGCGGTCCTTGAATGCCGAGTGATGCACAGCAGGCGAAAAAGCTGCACCAATATATGCACAAGCCGCCGTGAAGGCCGACCCGCCGCGGATACGGACCCGCGCAGCTGCGCGTCGACCGCGCGCGAGGTCTCGACCAATCCGACGTCTTGCCATGCGAGATCCGGCCTGCGCGCCGCGCCTAGGCAACCCATAATATGGACAGTCCTATTTACGTCAAGAGAACGAGGCCGATTTTTTTCTTAAACGGCCCGCAGCAACTATTCCAACAGGCCTATCTATTTTCCCCGCTCATAACGATCCGATGGATTGAAACGACGGCTGACATTGGAAATTCAAAGGTCTTTTTTGGATTGTATTGCTCCAGCCGCAGGCGCTTAGCGTCCTGCGACACGAACCGCTTTAGATATGCGCGCGGTATGTCCTCCTGGCTTCTCGAAATCTGCGCCACCACAAAGGCCCCGCGGCTGATCGGCAGACGGGGATTTACAAATACAGTCTCGCCCGCGAAATAGCGCGGCTCCATCGAATCGCCAACCACGTAGACCGCGTAAGCATCTGGAACATCGGAAAGATTGGGTGGCGCGAGAACCTCGGAAACCTGGTTGCCGGCGAGGATGAACTCGCCGTCCCTCCCGCCCATCGCGTGTCCGTAAACGGGAATCCACGCGGTGCCACGGATGAAGCTTCGATGTTCTGTGCTTACCTTCAGAAATTCGGTTGATGATGAGGACGGCGGCTCCTTCAGAATCCGTTCGTCAATCCCTAAAATCTCCGCCACCCGGCCGCGAACTTCCTCAGGCAACCGGTGTGGCACGCCCCTCTTTATGAATTGCTGGAAATACGCGTGGTTTTTTCCAACCTTTAGCGATAACTCGGACAGCGAAAGTCCGAGCTCCGCTACTCGTGAGACAATCGCACTGCGTGCCGCATCCATAGGCGAATACTACATAATTTTCCGCCGATGTATAATAGGATTTTTCCTCTTGCGCGAAAATAGGATTCTACCTATAATTGTTGAAGATCGGCAACGCCGTCCACTGTTGTGCAGCTCCGTCCTCGGCCCTCGGGCAGCCCTGCGCTCATGCACGGAAATTTCCTCTGGAGGTATCGTGAGGAATCCATCTGGCGCTGCGCCCGAGCGAAGAGTCATGCCTGCCGTCAGGCATCGGACTTCGATTGCTATCAAATATCGACGCAAAGGTAAGGAATTAGGCCCTGGCGAACGGCGCATCAGGCCCCTTGCCTCGAAGCGCAACGGTCGAATGCCGCCACTCAATCGGAAGGAGGCAGGCAGTGCTGATCCGACGAAGTCGCTGCGAAAGGCCGACTTCGCATTTCAACGCGTCATGCGAACTGCGGTCGCCCGGGGACTTGAGCATCCCCCCATGATCGGCGTTTTCAAGGACGCCCGGCCGCTAAATGCCCGGCCACCTTCATTCGATCCGGTTCCTCACTCTTCCGGATGCACGTCGCCGGCTCTCGAATGCGCCGAATTGATGCCGCGCGACGACTGACAAGCTGGCGACACAGAAACAACGCCAAAACAAGTTGCCCACCTCAATCCCAAAACCGCGGCGGAAGACCTGGCCGCTTTTTGGAACAAAAAGCTTCTTTGCCTGCGCACCGCCGCAAAGTTCAAACGTATCACTTGTCCTGGAAACGACCAATGACTTCGGACGACAATATGTCTCAAATCCGACACATAAAGAACACAACTCCGCTTTTCCTTCTGTTGCGGCAGACTTCGCTTGTCTGTGATCGTTCGCTGATGCACCCTAATTGGAGGGGGCAGGGTGAGCGACTACGGGTTCCCGGACCTGGGACGCCCAAGTATGTCGTCGATTTCATCGCTTTTGAAATTGGCGACGTGGTGGTGCGCCTGATGTCGCGCCTACGTGGAGGTGGGCCGATGCCCAATCAAGACGAAGCCGATGCAGTGGCAAAGGCTTGGACCTATGCGGTCCTTGATGCTCTTGAAGCTGCTGATGAAACCACCCGGCTGGAGATTGCGCGCATTTTGTGCCCGGCAGGCTTTGTGATCGTGCCGACAGAGTCCGTGGAGCTGCCCAAGGGGCAAAAAAACTGAATGTCGGGACGCTTGCCGCCTCGCGGCCGTTAGGTGTCGCGGCGTCCTACGCTCGTCCTCTGCAACACCAAGGCATCCGCCCGTTACCTAGCCCGAAGTCAGGCTTTCTCCTCCCCACAGAGCCATTCGGAACGCCGGAGACTCGTTCTCCGGCGGGATTTTGCGGGCGTCCGCAGTTTCGAGTCTGAAAAAGGCACACGGAATCAACATGGCCAGTCGATCTATTCAAGGCGAACAGCAAACCGGTCCTCGGCAGAGTCAACCGTCCAATGTCTCGGCCATTCGCAAAGTTGCAGCGCGGTTTCCCGCAGCCCAATCAGGCGAATTTGGACGGCTGAAACGTGCCATTCGTAAAGCCGAACGCCGGTCGGGAGATGGCTCCGACATCGGCGGAACCGGCGGCACCATCCTACGCTTCCGTGCTGCGCCGATGGTGCGGCTCGTCGAAAAGAAGCGCATCGGCACCGAGGAAATCCGTGCGGCCGACGACATCGTAACGGCGTTTCACGCCCAGGCCGGCGCCGCGATGCTGCGGTCGCCATCGCTCGAAAAACGCGACGCCACCTACCATGGCGGCGAGCCGGCTCGGATCATCGACGCAGTGTCGCGTTACAAGCGATGGGCGCGCCATTGGTCGCAGCGGGCCCGCCACGGCGACCATACTCTCGAGGTCGTTATCGCGGCCGTGATCGACGAGCGAGCCTTCCACACCATTGAGGCAGACGTCGGCATCCGCCACGGTATGGCGGCACGCGTCGTGATCGCGGCGTTGCGCGACTATGCGGCTCGCGCCGGTTGGACTGATCGCAATACTGGCGCCGCTTGGATCATGGAAGCCGGGGCGATCTTTGCGTCCCGTCAGCGATCGCAATCGTAACGCGCGATCGGCGGCTCCCAACATTGCTCGCTGTAGGAGCGAGCCTCACAGGCGTTAGCTCAAAGAACGGCGCTGGAACTCCTCACCTCCCCCTGAAGGGGGGAGGTCGGCCCGCGCCAGCGGGACGGGAGGGGGTGACAGCCGCTCAGCAAGCGCTGCGCGGGTATCACCCCACCCCGGACTGCCTTCGGCAGTCCGACCCTCCCCTTCCAGGGGAGGGTGTGCCGGAGCGGAACCCCTCGTGGTCGGCACGCCACCCGCCCAGCGCAAGAGGTCGACCACAGGTGTCGTCCCTACAGCGCCGCATTTCGATTCCGTCGGAGCGAAAACCGTCCTAATATGCGATAACGTTTTGTCTGATTTGCAATTTTTGAGTTTTCATAAAAATTGGAATTGACAGCGGGGCGAATATGTGAGATTAATTATCCATGGTGATTATCTGCGCCCGGGCGGGAACGTCTCGGGCGCTTTGCTTTCGGGGTGTATTTACGCGGGGTTTGATCGTGGATTGCCAAACCGGTGAATAGAATGATCCCCCGATTATATCTCGCTGCCGATAATCTCCCCTTCGTCCGCCCTTAACTCGACAGCAACGTTTCCGCTTCGCGAGCCCCAGCCCGCATCTGGAGGAAGCGCGGACGCGCGCTCATCGTGCGATGCGCGCAGGTCCCGGCAAGCCCCCGGCCTCCAGCCTTGAAGTGGCCCATGGCTCGCGACCGGCGCCGTCGGCGCGTCACGCTTGTTCGTGACGTGAGCCGGCGGCGCCGACAGTTTCGCCGACACGGCGCTCCGCTTCTCACAACGATCCATCCCGCAACCTCGATCTGCAGGAGAGCAACATGACGCAGACGGCTGCGATAAGGCTTCTCAATGCCGCAGCGACGACCGGCGATGGCCCGGTGTTCAACCTGGAATTCCCGCAACTCGCCGCGGCCGTACAGGCGGAGATCGCAGGCAATCCAACGCAAGCGGTGATCAACGTGATGGCGCTGCTCGACGGCAGCACCTGGGACACGCTCTGCGTGCTCGACACCAGCCAGGGCTATGTGAGCGGAGAGATCTCCCCGATCACGTTCCCGGCGCCGATCCGTCAGGTCAAGGGCAACATCGCCACGCTCGCCGGCGGAACCAATCCGTCCGTCTCCCTCTACTTCACCGCAAGAGGATGAGCAGGGACCCAGAAAACTGCCTCAGGCCTGCACAGCGACCCGCGTTGCGCGCTCGCCAATAGGCAACTCCGTTTCCTGATTTTCGATTTTGACGTCTGGAGGCCGACATGGCGACCATTGTCCCGACCTTTTCGAAGATTCGCGGTCCTGCAGGCGGCATCGACGCCATTGTGACCACCTGGACGCCGCTTGCCGCCGCCGGCGATGTGGGCCAGCCGCTTGCGCGCATCGACCTGGCGGATCGTTCCGTGCAGGTCGCCGGCACATTTGCGGGCGCCACCATCGTGCTCGAAGGCTCCAACGATGGCACCAACTATTTCACGCTGTCGAATCCTGCCGGCGCTACCCTCTCGTTCACCGCGGCCGGCCTCATGCAAGTCAACCAGCCGACCGCCTGGGTGCGCCCGCGCGTCACTCTCGGCAGCGGAGCCAGCCTGACGGTGACCGTCGCGGCCCGAAGGACGCTCAGGTAGGCGTCGGGCACCGTGATTCCTTGCAACGACAATGGAGGCGCAAGATGCCGCGACCGAAAACGGCCGGGCGCAATCGCAAGCCCCGCAAGACGGCTGCCGGTGCGGAGACGGAAGGAGGCGCCGCGGCTTCTTCCCAACCACTCGCGCCGTCCGACATCACGGACGTGGAGATGACCCTCGAGGGTCTGATTTGCGGCTTGAATGACGCCCGTAAGCTCGCAATCAGCAAGGGCCGGGCCGCCGCCGCCGTGAACGCAACGGTGGAGATCGGACGCCTTCTGCGCCTGTTGCCGGACAAACCCGGACGCCCGCCTTCACTGCACAAGCCCGGACGCAGTCCGGCTCCGCCGGCAAAATTCGACGGCAACTACAACGACGCGGCACGCCGCATCGCGTTGCTGCTGCGGCTCGCGGCGAAGGAAAGGGCTGAAGAGGCGGACACAACGAACGGACAAGAGCGTGACCGACCTTCGTGACGATATTCCGTCTTGTGACGAGCTTGCCGCCCTTTTCAGGCGCGTCGCTCCCGACGTGCAGGATGAGGCAGCAGGGATCTTCCTCGCAACGACCGGCGAGTATGTTTGGACGCCCAATCCAGGGCCGCAGGCCGCCGCCTACGACTGCCTGGCGGACGAGCTGTTTTACGGCGGGCAGGCCGGTGGCGGCAAAACCGAGCTGGGCATCGGCCTCGCGCTCACCCGGCACAGACGCTCCCTCATCCTGCGCCGCTTCAGCAGGGACGCGCAGAAGCTGGTAGAGCGGATCAGAGAAATTCTAGGCAGCCGAGAGGGCTACAACCTTCAGCTCCAGCGGTGGCGACTGCTGCTCCCCGACGGCTCCGACGAGCGGCTGATCCAATTCGCCGGCTGCGAGCATGAGGAAGACAAGCAGCGTTTCAAAGGCGATCCCTATGACCTCATCTACTTCGATGAGGGCACCGATTTTCTCGCCTCGCAATATCGCTTCATCATCGCCTGGAATCGCTCTGCGGACGAGAAGCAACGCTGCCGCGTCGTGGTCGGATCGAACCCGCCGACGACTGCGGAAGGACTCTGGGTCATCAAGCACTGGTCGCCCTGGCTCGATCCGTTGCATCCGCGGCCGGCGAGTCCCGGCGAGCTGCGGTGGTTCACGACGGGAGCGGACGGCGCCGACATCGAGGTCGTGGATCGCGGTCCCCATCTGGTCAATGGCGAGAACGTGCTGGCGCGCTCGCGCACCTATATTCCGGCGCGCCTTGCGGACAATCCCGATCTGCGCGCGACGGGCTACGCTGCGGTGCTGGCCGGCTTGCCTGAGGAACTGCGTCGCGCCTATCGCGACGGCAATTTCGCCGTCGGGCTGAGGGATGACGACTTCCAGGTCATCCCCACCACATGGATTGAGGCCGCACAACGGCGCTGGCGCGCCGATGCGGGGCACGGCGTCGCCATGACGGCGATCGGCCTCGATGTGGCGCAGGGCGGGGCGGATTGCACCGTGCTCGCCGCGCGACACGGCGGCTGGTACGCGCCGCTCGTCCGCAAGCCGGGCCACGAGACACGCGACGGCAGCGCCGTGGCGGCCGCCGTCGTGGCGTTGCGACGGGATCGCTGCGTGGTCGTGGTGGACGTCGACGGAGGATGGGGCGGCGATACGGTTGCGCGTCTGAAGGACAACGGCATCCCGGTGGTCGGCTTCAAAGGCGCCGGCAGGTCGAACGCAAAGACCCGCGACCGCCAGCTCGGTTTCTATAACAAGCGCGCCGAAGCCTGGTGGCGCATGCGCGAGGAGCTTGATCCTGGTCAGGACAGCGGTTCCGCGCTTGCGCTGCCGCCCGACGCGTCCGTGAAGGCCGATCTGGCGGCGCCCCGCTGGGAGCTTACCGTGCGCGGCATCAAGATCGAGGACAAGAACGAGATCCGCAAGCGACTCGGCCGTTCTCCCGACGCCGGCGATGCCATCGTGATGTGCCTCTCGGAGGGCGCACGCGCCGCGGCAGCGGAATTGCGGCGCGCACGGGCGCGGCCCGAGCACGCAAACGTCGGCTATCCGCATTTGAAGGAATCGGCGCCGCGATAACCCAAACCTTGGCGCCAACCCGCCCACCATTCCAGGACACACAATGTCGGACGTGATGACCGGTCAGCTGACCCGACGACGGTCCCATTCGCCGTGGCCGCTCGCTGAGCTGGTGCGGGCGCAATGCATGGCCTGCGAGGGGCACAGCTTCGACACCATCGCGCAAACGCTCGGTCGATCGCCCGACGATGTGCGCCGCAGACTTGATCCGGCGCCGGCGCCGAGCCGCCAGGAATTCGCAAGCGTCGGTTACCGACATCTCAAGTTCAGATGACGGATGACGGACGACAGATGACGGGAACCAGAGACCGTCGTCCGTGATCTGCGATCACTCATTCGCGATATCCCGTCTGTCATCTGTCATCTGTCATCTGTCATCAGGAGAATCTCCATGGCCACGGCAAAGCGCGACCGCCTGCTTGCGGCGCTGATCGCGAAGCTGCCGAGCGGCATCGCGCAATGGCCGCGGACTGACCGCATCGCATGGCTGCAGATGATCGCAACGGCGTTCGACGTGGTCTATGGGCCGTGCGGCGGAATAAGGGTCGCGCCCGAAGACAGGCCCTCCGGTGACGGAGATCAAGGCGCGCATAATCCGCGCAACGCGCCTGAACAACTCCCTGCAGCCGCGAGCCCCGCGCTGAGCACGCCGAAGCGGTTTCATGTCGATCGTGATGGCTTTGCCATGGCGGACGGCAAACCCGTCGCCATGGACGACTTACCGGCCGGCGCCATCCTGTGGGATGAACGCGTCGGCATCGATTGCGGCGATGTCACCACGATCCTGTGGCGCGGCATCGGCACCTCGCGCCGAAGCCTGCCGCCAGGCGTAATCCTCAGGCCGGTATTCGACGAGTCATAGTGCGCCAGTCATCGAAAACTGCCGGAAAAGGAGAGCCCGATGAGTTCCCTCTTCAAGCCGCCGACCATCAACATCCCGCCGCCGCCAGCGCCGCTTCCGCCCCCACCAATGCCTGATCCGTTCAATCCGGCCGCCATGGAGGCCGCGAAAGCTCAGGCTGCGGCACGCGCAGGCCGCTCGGCCACCATTCTCACCACCGCCGCCAACCGTGGTGGACAGACAGCGGCGAACGGCGTCGGCGCGCCCTACAGCGGAAGATCATTGGGCGGCAGCTAAAAACACTTTTCGATGGAATCACCCAGTCCGTGTCATTGCCCGCGAAAGCGGGCAATCCAGTATCCCCCGGCAAAGCTGCAGAGTACTGGATTGCCCGCTTTCGCGGGCAATGACACCGCCCATTCGTGAGTGCGACGTGGCTCCATTTCATCGGAGCCCGCTTGCGACTCTGCCGCGAGGCTTACGGGCAGAAATCCTTTCCTCCCTTGAAAGCCCGGATGACTGCCCAATGAAGCAAGCGTAGGGTGGGCAAAGGCGCTTGCGCGCCGTGCCCACGCGTTCGGTCACTCTCCAAACGCACCACCACGTATTTCGCTGATGTCGCCACCCCAATCGAGCGGCAAGTCCCCGCG
>Ga0070734_10004824_pt1 | contig 12448 bp, 10 predicted proteins | sample Coa_R1_8_FD_66444 | JGI IMG/M metagenome (GOLD analysis project Ga0070734, IMG submission 66444) | Surface soil microbial communities from Centralia Pennsylvania, which are recovering from an underground coalmine fire - Coalmine... | ecosystem: Environmental > Terrestrial > Soil > Unclassified ...
AGCGCCAAACCCTCGTCGCCGTCGCCCGCGAGATCGGCGACGTGACCGACTTCCCGAAAGGCCTTCGCCAGATAATCGGCGGACTCACGGTCGTCTTCGATGATCAACAGGCGCATTTGCGGGGCGGTTGCAGTCAAGGGGTCGACTTTCCTTCAAGATGACGCGGTCGGCATCTCCATGCAAGCCAACCCGGGCCAACAGGTTAATCGAAAGAGTGGGCGGTGAAGCTGGGGGACTTCACCGCCCTAGTCCTTCCGACGGAGGGGGGCGTTTTCCACCGGAAGGTAGCCGGAGGGAGCGGGCTTTCGGCCCGCTCCCCGGAAAGAGCCGTCGGCGGGGGCGACTGATGCCGGCGACACCCTCCATCTGGTAAATGCACTCGTGGACCGCTAGCCCTTTGCCAGGGGCACCGCGACGAAGTGCGACTGGCCGCCGCTCTTCACGCGCATCAAAACCACGTTCTTGTTGTCGGTCCGTGCGGCGTTGATGGCGTCGCGCACGTCATTGGCGCTCGTCACGCTCTTGCCGCCGACCTCGAGGATGACGTCGCCTTCCTTGAAACCGCGCTCGGCTGCCGCGCTCTTCGGATCGACCTCGGTCACGACGACGCCTTCCTTGCCGGCGCCGGCGACGCTGGAGGCAGGCGCAACGGTCAGCCCGAGTTTCGGCACATCGGTGCCGTGCGTGCTTCCGCCCTGATCCTCCTTGTCGGTATCGGCCTTGGCTTCCAACGTATTGGGCAGCTGGCCGAGCGTAAGGTCGACGACTTTGTCCTCGCCCTTATGCAACACATTGAGCTTGACTGCGGTTCCCGGCGCCATGCCGCCGATGGTGCGGGCGAGCTCGCGCTCGTCCTTCACCGAGTCGCCGTTGACGCCGGTAATGACGTCGCCGGACTCGATGCCGGCCTTGGCCGCCGGACCATTGGACTGCGGCTCCGCCACCAGCGCGCCTTCCGCTTTCTTCAGGCCGAGGCTGTCGGCGATCTCAGGCGTCACGCGCTGTATCTGCACGCCGATCCAGCCGCGGCTCACCGAGCCCTTGTCCTTGAGCTGGGCGACGATGTTCTTGACGGTGGAGGCGGGGATCGAGAACGCGATGCCGACGCTGCCGCCCGACGGCGAATAAATCGCGGTGTTGACACCGACAACGTCGCCATCGGTGCTGAATGCAGGACCACCCGAATTGCCCTTGTTCACGGGTGCGTCGATCTGGATGAAATCGTCATACGGTCCGTTGCCGATATCTCGGCCCATTGCCGAGACGATGCCGGCGGTCACGGTGCCGCCGAGGCCGAAGGGATTGCCGACGGCGAGCACCCAATCGCCGATGCGGGGCTTTGTGTCCGACAGCTTTGCGAACGGGAAGTTTGATCCGCCCTCGACCTTGATCAGCGCGAGATCGGTCCGCGCGTCGGTACCGATCACCTTGGCGGTATAGGTCTTGCCGTCGTCGGTTGTGACTTCAACCTTGGTCGCACCGTCGACAACATGGTTGTTGGTCACCGCATAGCCGTCGGCCGAGATGAAGAAGCCGGAGCCCTGCCCCATGATCACATGACCTTTGCCACCGCGCAGACCGGGCGGCAGGCCATCAGGCGCACCGAAATGACGGAAGAAGCGCTCCATGGGCGAGCCCGGCGGGAACGGCGAGTCATCGTCGTTATTGTCGTCCTTGGCGACCTTCTCGTTGATGTTGACCTTGACCGAGATCACCGACGGCTTCACCTGCGCCACGATGTCGGCAAAGCCGACCGGCTGCGAGGCCTTATTGATCTCGGCATGCGCAGGGGTGGCGAAAACATTCGACTCGGTGAAGGGCGAGCCGAAGCCGTAGACGGCAACGCCGAACCCCGCGACGACGGTCGCCATCAGCGCGAGCTTGCGCGCCGAAAGCAGCGAATGACCGGCTTTGCGGTACGATGGAAGGGACGAAGGGTCGATCGGACGGTCGGTCATTTAGCTTCTCCAGAGCCAGAAAATTCCCGTTGCGCGTAACACACCATTTAAATGGCGCGCGCGCCTAGCACCTTTTTCAGGCATGAAGATGGGGGCTCGCGCCTTACAAAGCGCTGGCGGCGGAGTTAAAGTTTCGTAATAAAGCCTGGATTGTCTGCGGCAGTTTATCGCAGCCATAAGCTATTGCATTTGTGTAGGTTTTACCACCTGTCGCCAGGCGGTCGATTCCCTTTCAGGATGACGACACAGATCGCAGCTTAGGGTTTCTCAGCCGGCGGCAGATCACCCGCAACCAGCACCGCGAGCCGCGCTTCCTCCTCCGGCGTGAGCGGGGGCACTCCGACATCATTGCTACCGCCGTTTCGCCGGCGCCGCCCATGCATCCAAAGCACAATGGCGCCCCCGACCAGAACCAGCGGCGTCACCAGCCAGAGCAACCACGTTTGCCGCTCAAAGCGTGGCTTGAGGAGGACGAACTCGCCGTAGCGCGCCACCAGGAAATTGATCACCTGGGCATCGCTGTCGCCGGCCGCGATCCGCTCACGCACCAGCAGGCGCAAATCGCGCGCCAGCGGCGCCTCGGAATCGTCGATCGACTGGTTCTGGCAGACCATGCAGCGCAGCTCTTTCGACAGACTGCGTGCTCGCGCTTCCTTGGCGGGATCGGACATAACTTCGTCAGGCAGCACGGCGTGCGCGGCCGAAATTGCCATCACCACCACAATGAATGTCGCCGCAAGAATCCGTTTCATCGCTCACTCCGCTAGCGCAAGCGGCTCACTCCGCGGCCTGCAGGCCGCGCAAGGCGCGTGCGGGCTTTGGCGCACCGACGCGCAACCGCCGATCGGACAGAGATAGAAGCCCGCCGAGCGCCATGATGACCGGGCCGAACCAGATCAGAAGCACCATCGGTTTGTGATAGATGCGCACGGTGATGCCGCCCCCGGGTGCGGTATCGCCGAGCGAGATATAAAGCTGGCCCAAGCCGCGCGTGAGCAGCGCGGCCTCGGTAGTCGACATGCCGCCGCGGGTTGTAAAGCTGCGTTTTGACGGTCTCATCACCGCAACCCGCTCGCCATGGACCAGCACCGTAAATGGCGCCGCCGTCTCGCGATAGTTCGACCCCTGCTGCTGGTTGAAGCCCTCCAGCTTGAACTCATAGCCGGCGACAATGGCAGTGTCGCCCGGCTTCATGGTGCCGATATATTCGGTGTTCCAGGTGGTCTCGCAGACGATCCCGATCAGGGCGATGCCAATGCCAGCATGCGCGAACGCGGAGCCCCACACCGCGCGCGGCAAGCCGCGTGCGCGGCGAAAACTCGTGCCGAGCGGCACGCGAAAGAGACTTGTCCGCTCGGCAAGATCGGTGGCGGCGCCTGCGATCACAAAAACCGCCAGCGCGATGGCAAGCGGCGCCAGCGCGCTGCCGCCATCGACCCAAGCCCAGACCAGCGCGAGCACGACCAGCGCTGCGACGCCTGCGGCGAGCAGCCGTTGGGCGGCGCCCAAAAGATCGCCCCGTTTCCAGGCCAGCATCGGGCCAAAGGGAACCGCGATCATCAGCGGCACGAACAGCGGCGCAAAGGTCAGATTGAAGAACGGTGCGCCGACCGAAATCTTCGCGCCGGTCAGGACCTCCAGCGCCAGCGGATAGAGCGTGCCGATCAGCACCGTTGCGCATGCGGTGGTGAGAAACAGATTGTTGAGCACGAGCGCGCCCTCGCGCGAGATCGGCGCGAACAAGCCGCCCTGCTTCAGCGCAGACGCCCGCCAGGCAAACAGCGAGAGACTGCCGCCGATGAAGATACAGAGGATCAAGAGAATGAACACGCCGCGCTTCGGATCGGTGGCGAAGGCATGGACCGATGTCAGTACGCCGGAGCGCACCAGGAAGGTGCCGAGCAGCGACAGCGAGAAGGTCAGGATCGACAACAGAATGGTCCAGACCTTGAGCGCGTTGCGCTTCTCCATCACCAGCGAGGAATGCAGCAGCGCGGTGCCGGCAAGCCAGGGCATCAGCGAAGCATTCTCGACCGGGTCCCAGAACCACCAGCCGCCCCAGCCGAGCGAGTAATAGGCCCAGTACGAGCCCATCGAGATGCCAAGCGTCAGGAAGATCCAGGCCATCAGCGTCCACGGCCTCACCCAGCGCGCCCAGGCCGCATCGATGCGGCCTTCCACGAGGGCCGCGATGGCAAAGGAAAACGAAATCGAGAAGCCGACATAGCCGAGATAGAGCATCGGCGGATGGATCGCGAGCCCGATGTCCTGCAGCACCGGATTGAGGTCCCTGCCCTCGATCGGCGGATTGGGAATGCGCAGGAACGGGTTTGAGGTGATCAGGATGAAGAGATAGAAGGCGCTGGCGATCCAGGCCTGCGCCGCCAGCACGCGTGCACGAAGCGCGAGCGGCAGATTGTTGCCGAAAGCGGCAACGAGACCGCCGAACAGGGCGAGGATCAACACCCAGAGCAGCATCGAGCCCTCATGGTTCCCCCACACGCCGGTGACCTTGTAGATCATCGGCTTCAGCGAGTGCGAGTTCTCGAACACATTGACGACGGAAAAATCCGAGGTGACGTGCAAGGTGACGAGTGCGCCGAAGGAGAATGCGACGAACAACAGCTGCGCGAGCGCGGTGGAACGAGCGACATTCATCAGGGCGGGATCGCCGAGCCGCGCCCCCAACATCGGCACGGTGGACTGGATCAAGGCCAGCGCGAGCGCGAGCACAAGCGCGTAATGTCCGGTTTCTGCGATCATCGCGCCGCTCTCCTCGCCTCGCAGGTCGTGCCGCCGATTTCTTCCGCGACCTTCTTGCCGTAATCGTCCTTCCAGTGCCCCTGCTTCTTCAACTCATCGGCGACGCTTTTGGGCATATAAGTCTCATCATGCTTGGCAAGCACGGTATCGGCCTTGAACGTGCCGGAGGGATCGAGCGCGCCCTCGGCGACGACGCCCTGCCCCTCACGGAACAGGTCGGGAAGGATTCCCGAATACGCAACGCGCAACCGGGTATTGCCGTCGGCGACATCAAACATCACCGATTTGTCGCCGCACACCAGCGATCCCGGCTGCACCAGACCGCCGAGGCGGAAACGCTGACCGGGCGCGATATGCTGCTCAACCGCCATCGAAGGCGTCGAAAAGAACACGATCGAACTGCGGAAGCCGTACAACACCAAGCCGGCCGCAACGCCTAGCACCGCGAGCGAGCATCCGATCATGGTCAATCGCCGTTGCTTGCGCGTCATGCTCCTTCCCGCTGTTTGCGCATCGGCGTACTCATCCGTCAAACCCGAGCGTCTTCAACCCCTCATTGAGCTGCCGCAACCGCTCGGCATCATTGGCAACGGTCTGCCGCGCGTCGATGGCGGCGCTCTTGGCCTTGTCGTGGTCGCCCAGCACCGAATAGGCCCGCACCAGCTTCAGCCATCCCTCGACGTCGTCGCCGTTTTCCTTCAGCCGGTTCGCGAGCCGCTCGACCATGCCGCGGATCATCGCGTTACGGTCACCCTCGCTCATGTCCTTTGCCGCCGCCATCGTCTGATCTGAAAGCGCCGGTACCTTGGGGCCATTCACCCTGCTCAAGGCGGCCTGGACCAGTGGACGCCACGGCGCATCCGAAGGCGCCTGATCGAGCATCGCCTGCCAGATCGCCGCCGCATCGGCCCCACGGCCATCCTGCTCGGCCGATACTCCAAGGAAGTAGCTCGCCTTCACCTCATGGGCATCAAGCGCGAGCGCGCGATCGAACTCGTTCTTGGCGTCCTTTGTGACCACGCCGCCGGCGGAGGCGACCATGACCTCGCCGAGATCGGCTCGCCGCGCCGCGCTATCGCCGTTGTAGGTGATGGAGTTGCGGTAGGCCTGAATCGCATCGTCGAAGCGGCCTTGCCGCGCCAGCACCGGCGCCAGCACGTTCCAGCCGCGGCCATCGCTTGGATTCTGCTTCAGGTGCTCCTCGACCTTGGCCACCAGGGCATCCAGCGACTGCTCGGTGCCGGGCCTAAAGCCGCGCTCCGCGAGCGGGAAATCCGGCAAGCGGGGCGAGCCGAGCGGCAGATACAAAGCGAGCGCTACCGCCGGCAATCCGGCAAGCGCTAGTACGGCGGCGGCGCGGCGCAGCTTCACATTCGATTGCCAACCGGCGCTACGCGGCTGGTCCGCAGCCGCAAGCAAGCGGCGACTGATTTCGACGCGCGCAGCGTCGAGTTCCGCGGTGTCGATCGACCCCGTATCGAAATCACGATCGAGCTCGGCAAGCTGATCCTTGTAGACATTGGCCTCGCTGCCATCCGCCGGTTCGCGCGCGCGCAAGCCCAACGGTAACAGCACGGCAAAAATCGCCGCGGCCGTCATCAGCGCGAGCACAAGCCACAACGTCATCTAGCGTCCCGATTCCGAAGTTCGCACGGTTTTGCAGCGTCCTCGCTTGCGAACTTCGGAATCGTCGGACACTAGCAACTCATTGATCCTAGTGTGAGTTCAAAAGTTCGCCTGACCAACTCGCGGAAGCAATGACGCGGACTTCTGCATCGCCACACGAGTAGGCTTCCGGCGGCGCCAAATAAGCGGCGCTCATGGTTTGAGCCTTTACACCACGGTGCGCGCGGGCGGCAATTGACAATTCGCAATTTTCCGCGTGCAAGCCGGCTTGAAAACGCTTTGGATAATAAGACGTTAGTAGATCACAAAATCGGCACTGCGGGCCAGATATTCCCCATGGGCGTTCAGAGCCTTGAGGTAATAGACGCCTCCTGCGATTGAATCGGGCAGTCTGATCCGGAGCGCGCCGCTCGGCACTGGCGAAGTGATCATGGTGACGGGATCGGCCAATTCCGTGCCGCTGGTCTTGTCGACCAGCACGACCTTCGCCCTGATCATCAGGTGCCGGTACGTTGCCGAAATGACGCGGTTCTCAACCTCGACGAAATTGATGACCGAATGCATGCGTGAATGTGAATATTTAAGGAACAGCGCGCGCGACCTTACGTGGTTCCATGACTTTCGTCAACCATAAATTGTAAAAGCGCTGATCCGGCTCAACCGGTGCGCGACGATTTGCGCTCCCCGATGAGCGCATTGTCGACCGCCCTGCTCATCAGCGACGCGTAGTCGTGACCGAACAGAACCTCGCAGAAACGTATTGCGGCCTGAGCCTGCGATTGGCGGAATGCGCGCGCCTTGGCATCGCCGCCGCGTAGCGATTGGACCAGCGCTTCGGTCGCCTGCTCGACATAGTGCTGCAGGTTGGAATAGGTTCGCAGCGTCACTTCGTTGATCGCAAGTTCGCTTGCGTAAGTGCGGCACACCGCGACAAAGTCGATCAGTGAGGCGATCTCGTCGACCTCCGAACCGTCGACCCTGCTGCCAGGCGAAATATCCTTGTCCGGACGCTGGCGCAGGAGACGGCGGGCGCGGCCGGGCACGCTGTCGATCTCCGACTGCAGTGTGTTGGAAATGTCGGCTCTGATCGCGGCGAGCTGTTTGCCCCAAGTTGAATCGTTGCGCAGGTCGAGTTCCGTGCGCAAGCCACGCACGCCGTCATGCAGCGCCTTGAGGTTGTTGGCGACGTTGGAAAGCTGAGCGCGTCTGATGTCGGTTCGCAGGCCCACCGCAAGGCAGTAGAGATCGTGCAACGCGATAGACACCGCGACGCCGTAGGGCGTAGCCGCAACGCGGATCTCGTCGTCGGAGGCCGCCATCTTGATGGCAATGCGGATGATCTGCCAGGGTGCGATCAGCCGCTGCACCACCAGCGAGAGGGCGAATGGCAGGAGTTGCGGGGTCTGCAATTGGGGAATGTTGAGCGCGACGCAGACCGCCAGGACCTGGCTTTCGTCGAACGTGCGTAGATTGGCCGGCAGCCGACCGACCAGCGCGTCGAATGCGTCGCGGGCTTCAAGGATCGATCCCATATAGAAGAGGTCTTCGACCACCTGGGGCGGGCCGACGCGGGCGAGCGCACGCTGCTTGTCGTCGGCCGAGGACGTGATCTTGCTAATGGCCTCGGCAGCAGCCGCCTGCATCTTCACGACCGCGGGCTCGAGCGCCTCCACATCGTCTCCCGCTGCGGCCAACGCCGCTTCGAACTCACGCACCGCATCCGCCGCGCCATCTCGCCCGAGCCATTGCCACACCGGCGGCAGCGAGGCGCGGCGGATCTGGCCCATACGGACCGGCATGTTGCTTTCGGCCAAAAACGGTTCAAGTGGCCGGAACAGCCATCGCGACGGGTCGCCGGCGCGCGGCCGCGTATCCTCCTCGCTCCCGCGCACGATTCTGCGCAGCTGCTCGAGCACAAGCGAGGCAACCGCGGTGTCCTCGCCCCGCTCGATTGCGCGCTCGAACTCCCGCATCAGCAGCGCCTGCGACTGCGGCGGTAGCTGCCCGAGATAGTCCCTCAGCCGCTCGATCGATGCCTGGCCCATGCGCCCGATGATGCAGATTGTTGTCGCGCGGACGGCGAAAAGCACGCCTCCGGCCATCAGGATAAGGGCGGGCGCGTTAAGAAGTCGTTATCCGAAAGATTCGGCAGATCAGTGGGTTAGGCCGCCTGCCGGCAGATTTAGCCCGATTGAAACCATTGGGAAATTTCCCCGATTGCCTCACGATCCCCACCCCACGCCGGCGCAAATTCCCTTCCGGCTCCATCGGCGGAATGCCGAGAATGCCCCAAATGATCGCGGCGAAAGGGAGGGAGCGTGAAGCCGAAAGTCACCATGTGACGATCCGATCTTTCTGGGCCGAGGCGCGAACTCTATGCGACCGCAGGCAGGACCAGTTCCGCCCGCAATCCGCCGATCGGCGCGTTGCCGAGCGAGAGGCTGCCGCCGTAGAGCGCGGCGAGATCGACCACGATGGATAGCCCCAGCCCCGATCCCGGCTTGGATTCATCGAGCCGTTGGCCACGCCGCGAAACTTTTGCGAGCTCGGCCGCCGACAGTCCTCGGCCGTCGTCGTCGACGATGATCCGCAGCATCGGAGCAGCGCCCGGCTCAGGCGGCCGGTCCACCAGCACCTCGATGAACACCCGCGAGGAAGCCCATTTGCAGGCGTTGTCGACAAGATTGCCGGCCATTTCCTCCAGGTCCTGCCGCTCGCCGCGAAACTTGGCCTGCGGATCGGCCTTGACGTCGATGATGACATCGCGGTTGCGATGAATCTTCTCCATGGTCCGCCGCAGCGCCTCGATCGCAGGCGCGACCTCCGTCACCGTGCCGACGATGGTGAGGCGCGCTGCGATGCGCGCACGCTCGAGATGGTGGGCCACCTGATTGCGCATCACGTCCGCCTGTTCCAGCACCTTCTTGGCGAAGGGATCGGCCCCGTGCGCAGCCGCCTCATTGACGATCACCGACAGCGGCGTTTTCACCGCATGCGCGAGATTGCCGACATGGGTGCGCGCGCGCTCGACGATCTCGCGGTTCGCATCGATCAGCGCGTTGGTTTCGCGCGCCAGCGGCGCGATCTCGACCGGAAACTCGCCTTCCAGCCGCTCGGCGCGGCCGGAGCGGATATCGGCGATAGATTCGGAAATGCGCTTGAGCGGCGCAAGGCCGAAGCGCACCTGGAAGATCGTGGTAAGCAACAGCACGATGCCGAGCGCTGCAAACGTGCCGCCCAGATAGTAATCGAAGCTTCGCGTCTCCTCGGAGATTTCGGTGGCATCGCCGGCCACGCTGACCAGGAATTTTCCGTCGGCGCCAAGATCAACCGGCCGCTCCACCATGCGCAGGCTTTGGCCTTCCGGGCCCTCGACATAGGCGACGCGGATACCTGCCGCCGTAAGGTCGATGCCGCGGTCCTCGAGCTTTGGCAGTTTCTTGTCCCACAGCGAGCGCGAGGCGCGCACGTCCGCCTTGTCCGTTTTGTCGGTATCGGTGCGACTGATCTGCCAATACCAGCCTGACAGGGGCAGCTCGAACAACGGCTCGCCCAGCGACTGGAACTGACGGTCCGGCGGCTCGTCGGGGGTCGCGACCTCGGCGATCAGCGTCCGCAAGTAAAGATTGAGCCGACGGTCGAAGGCGCGTTCGGTGGCGTCCTTGTAGACGGACGACAGCACCACGCCGGTGATGGCCAGAATGACCACCACCCAGGCGGTCGCGGAGAAGAACAGCCGGGTCGCAAGCGAGTTTCGGCGCATCCTTACATTCTAAAACGTGATGAGCTTAGGTTGAAATGCCAATGGCAACGGACGTGGGCTCCCTCTCCCAGTGGGAAAGGGGAGTACGATCTCTACTTAAGGTCAAGGGCCCCTCACCCGGATCGCATCGTTCGATGCGATCCGACCTGTCCCCGACAGGGAGAGGTGAGCCGAGCCCGGAGAAAAACCGATTTAACCAACTTTCATCTCGCCTTACGCATTCGTGGTCGGCGGTGTCAACAGATAGCCTAACCCACGAACGGTCTGGATGATATCGACATCCAGCTTCTTTCGGATGCGTCCGACGAACACTTCGATGGTGTTGGAGTCGCGATCAAAATCCTGGTCGTAGAGATGCTCGACGAGTTCGGTGCGGGATACCACGCGGCCGGAATGATGCATGAGGTATTGGAGCAAGCGAAACTCGTGCGAGGTCATCTTGACCGGATTGCCGGAGACGCTGACCCGCCCGGTACGGGTGTCCAGCGACACCGGTCCGCAGATCAGCTCGGACTGCGCATGTCCTGTCGAGCGGCGCAGCAGCGCGCGGATCCGAGCCAGGATTTCCTCGAGGTGAAAGGGCTTTGCCACGTAGTCGTCGGCGCCGGCATCGAAGCCCTGAACCTTGTCGCTCCAGCGGTCGCGCGCGGTGAGGATCAGGACCGGCATGGCGCGCCCGTTGCGCCGCCAGGCCTCCAGCACAGAGATGCCATCCATTTTGGGGAGCCCGATATCGAGCACGACGGCGTCGTAGGGCTCGCTGTCACCGAGATAATGTCCCTCCTCGCCATCGAAAGCCCGATCGACCACGTATCCGGCATCGCTCAATGCAGTGGTGAGCTGACGATTGAGATCCGGATCGTCCTCAACGACGAGCAGACGCACGCTTTCCTCCCAAGGTGAACTGCACGGTATGTGCCATCAGATGACCAAGACCGCCGTGAACCGCGTATGAACGAACGGTAAGGCGGAACGTTACTTTTTCGTCACAAAAAACGGCCGATGCTTGTCATCTGCTTTGACGCCGATGCCTCCAAACGCGTTTCGCGTCACCCGGATTAAAGCGTGAGATGGGTCACGTCGGAAGCCTCCTCGTGGCTCCCGTTCCGAAGATAACCCATGCGCAATCCGAAACCTTCGCCGGTTGGTTGGCGTTAACGCTTTCCGGGCGCCCGCAGGCCTCGGACGCGGTTAACGCCAAAGCGAGATTCCCGTCCCCGGCTTGTTTGAAACCGGCCATCTCGATGTTATCCTAGCCGGTCGGTCGCCCGTTGCGTTTCGGAGTTTCCCATGGCCCCGCGTGCCAACTGGAAGGGTTTTTTGCGTCTTTCGCTGGTGACCTGCCCGGTCGCGCTGTATCCGGCCACTTCGGACACCGAGAAGGTCTCCTTCAACCAGATCAATCGCAAGACCGGCCATCGCATCAAGTACTCCAAAGTGGATGCCGATACCGGCGAGGAAGTCGCCAACGAGGACATCGTCAAGGGCTACAAGGTCGATACCGACACCTATATTGAGGTCACCAAGGACGAGCTCGACGACATCGCGCTGGAGTCGACCCATACGATCGACATCGATGAGTTCGTGCCCAAGAGCGAGATCGACAGCCGCTATCTGATCCGGCCCTACTACCTCGTGCCCGACGGCAAGGTTGGCCATGACGCCTTCGCTGTCATCCGCGAGACCATCCGCACCATGAACAAGGTCGCAATCGGCCGCCTGGTCTTGACCAACCGCGAGCACATCGTAGCCCTCGAACCGCTCGGCAAGGGGCTGATGGGCACGCTGCTCCGCTACCCCTATGAAGTGCGCAGCGAGACGGAGTATTTCGAGGACATCCAGGACGTCAAAATCACCAAGGACATGCTGGATCTGGCCAAGCATATCGTCGAGAACAAATCGGCCGACTTCGAGCCCGAGAACTTCGAGGATCACTACGAGGCCGCACTGATCGACCTGATCAACAAGAAGCGGAACGGCGTCAAGATCGAGGCCAAGGCTCAGTCCAAGGCGAGCGGCAATGTCATCAACCTGATGGACGCACTCAAGCGCAGCCTTGCGAGTGAGAGCAAGGCCGCTCCGGCTGCAAAGGCCAAGAAGGGCAAGAAGCGCGCCGAGGGTCAGCGCGAGATGCTGCTACCGATCGCGGGCTCAGGCAGCGGCAAACGCGCGGCCAAGGAGAAGGACGAGCCGAAAAAAGCCGAGAAGCCGGCTCGTTCGTCCGGCCGGACGAGGAAGGCCGGTTAGGCGCTTACTTGATCGAGTTGTTCACCGAGGCGTATTTGCCGTTGAGCGTGGTGCCGATGCCGTTGACCGCGGCCAGGATGACAATGGAAAG
>Ga0070734_10004825_pt1 | contig 12446 bp, 10 predicted proteins | sample Coa_R1_8_FD_66444 | JGI IMG/M metagenome (GOLD analysis project Ga0070734, IMG submission 66444) | Surface soil microbial communities from Centralia Pennsylvania, which are recovering from an underground coalmine fire - Coalmine... | ecosystem: Environmental > Terrestrial > Soil > Unclassified ...
GTGCCATGCAGGTGATTCGATCCTGACTTTGTCACCACGTTGACAACGGCTCCGCCAGCGCGGCCTTGCTCGGCGCCGTAGGCGTTGGAAGAAACACGAAACTCTTGCACAACTTCGGTAGAGAACTGATAGGGTGCGCGATAACGTCCGCGAGCTTGCGCGAAGAAGGCATTGTTGTAATCGCCGCCATCCACCAGGAACGTGTTCTGGGCGCCGCGGATTCCGCCGAAGGAGAGATCGCCGTTCGACGAGGATGTCAGACTACGCGGGTCTTGCGTCACGCCGGGCGAGAACAATGCCAGATCGGAGAATCGGCGGCCATCTAAAGGCATGTCATTCAGGGAACGCTCATCCAAGAGCGTCGACACGGCGCTGGGCTTGGTCTCAACCAGGTTCGGAGCAGCGGAGACAGTCAAACTCTCCTGCGCTCCGGCGATCGACAGGTGGAATTCAAGCTGAGCTGCGCCGCCGACGTCGACGTGCATTGGCGGCGTGACCTGAGGAGACATTCCGTCTGCTTCGACCCGGGCAGAGTAGTCCCCGGGAGCCAGCATCCCTACTACGAAGCGTCCCTGGCTGTCGCTGTTCGTCGTGAAACGTGCACTCGTCGCGGTGTTGACAACAACGATGGATGCCCAGGGCAGGCGAGCATCCGCAGCATCCAACACAACGCCACGGATTGAGCCTGTGGCGGAATCCTGCGCGTTGAGGCTTATGGAGATCGGCAGAATGGCGAGCAGAAAAATAAGGAAAAAATACCGGGCGCGCGTTGCGGGCATAAGTTCGCCTCAGAGTGCAGGAATGCGCTCGGAGAGGCGACCCGAAACGCGTTAACCGGACGCGGACGGATCATCAGCGGAGGAATTCCTGGTCCTCTGCTGGCAGGAAAGACCCAGAATCTGTATAGCATCGCGCTGGCGATAAAACTGTGATCGTGCCAACTACTTTTTGGGATCGTTCCCGAAGTAGGAATGACAGAGATCTTATTTCCCAGCGAAAGATGGACAACGGCAAGGATGCAGGTTCTCATCCCTGCCGTTGCGGTCGCGTTCCTTAGTGCCCCTTCGTGTCCTTTGTGGTTCAAGGACTTTTTAACCACTAAGGACACGAAGGGAGCACTAAGGAAGTCGCTCAAGTTAGTGAATCGTGACGGTTACTGGAACGGAATGGCTGACTCCGCCAGAGGTTCCGGTCACAGTGATGGTGGCGGTGCTAGTTGTGGGATTGTTGGTCGCTTTTTGGCTGTTGTAACTGCCGCAAGCGACGGTCATACCCATTCCGGCAACGAGCAATGCCAGGACTCCAATCAGGAGCAGGCTTTTCCCTCGGTTGGGTCCGAACTTTTTGCTGCTTGAGGTAAAGACTGCTCCGAGAAGACCCAACCCGGAAATGAGTAATACACCGGGATTTCCGTAGCCTCCGCCTGGTGTGGTTGCGGCCGCAGCCACGGTGAGGGTTGACGATGCCGCGCTTGATCCAGGCGAGATCGTGCTCGGAGAGAAAGCGCAAGTCAGACCTGCCACGGGCGCACAGGAAAGGCTGATCGGGCCGTTGAACCCTCCGACTGAGGCGGATCCGATCGTAAGCATCGCGGTTCCGCCGGCGGTTACAGTGACAGTTTGCGCCGACAGATTCAGCGAGAAATCTGCCCCGGTTGCTGCAGCTGCGGGAACCAGACTGGCGAACAGGCCACTCGTTTGATTCGAGCCCCCGGCTGTGAGATACAGCGTGCCGGGATCGCCGGTGCCGCCTGCGCCGAACACCAGATCCCAAAGTCCGGGATTGCTGATTACATGACCAGCCGTGTCGGTAGCTTGTCCGATGAAATGGCCTTGAGTGTCATAGGCGTTGATCGTTCCGTCGCCGAAGTTCCCAACCAATACGTCATTGGCGAACGCTCCGAATGTAGACGGCGCCGACACGATCCCCCAAGGGGCATTCAGGGTGCCTCCGTTGGCGAAAGTTTTTGTGAAGTTGCCCTCCATGTCGAAAGAGTCGACGATACCCAATCCAGCGCCGACGACCGGATCGTGCTTGGCGGAGTCCTGCTGCGCGTAGGCCACCATGATGAGGTTGCCAACAACATGGACTCCATGAGGAGCGTAACCCGCAGGCAAGTTCGGGTCGGTCAGAGTTCCTGCCAAATGGGTCGGATTGAAATTCCGGTCGAACACGTCAATCTTGCCGCTATTGAAGTTGGCGGCCAGCAAGAAAGTGCCCTCGGTATTGGTTACGACAGCGAGGCCTTTGTAGACAGCGCCCCCGGCGGAATTGTCGATCACTGTGAATGCGTTTCCTTGTCCGGTCCAATTCGCGAGAAGTCCGTCTTCAGTAACGAACAGGAATGCTCCGTTGCCGAAATAGCCGCTAAGACTGTTCGCCACGGTGCCGGTCGGGCATCCCGGGTTGCAAGGGTTTACGGATGCTGTGGGGATACCCACAACCAGAGAATTCTTGTTTCCCTGGGCGTCGTACAACGTCGAAGTGCCTCCGTTATTGTTGGCGATCCAGAAAGGTTGGCCTGGGATGAACGAGATGCCCCAGGGATTTGAAAGTTGCTGGTCCGTGTGGTTTGCCACACCTGATGTATTGGCGACCAGATTGGTTTGCGAGTAGCCGTTCTGCTGAGCAACAGAAACCGAAGCGAAGCCCAATGTCGCGAGCAACCCGAATATCACTGTCTTTATCTTGCCGAACCTCACATTTCCTCCGTTGCGAATTACTCGGATCGACTCCAGAACCTTGTGGTCCACTGGCTGGGTTGTTGACATTCAGCCTCACGTCCGCATTGCAATCCGCTTACAGTGTTGAGCGTACGTAGCGCTATTGGCTTGAGTGTCACGCTCGAGTCCTGACCTTGTAAAAAGCGTGTGGGAATGTCAGAGGCCGGTCCGAAACTTGTAATCAATCAAGCAGTCGTGGCTTGTCAGCGGAGAATGAGTGCGTAAAAACGGGGCTGGGAATGTGCAACCGGAGTAGAGACTCCGGCAAGCTCGTGGCCGTTTGAGGCGTGAGATCGGCGAAAGCATGCATGGTGCAAATCTGGTATGTTGAAAAGTCCTTCTGCATTCCTGGGAATTTAAGAGGAAGAGTGATTCGGTCGTACAAAGGCGTAAAGCCCACGATTCCAGCCACTTGCTACGTGGATGAATCAGCTCAGATCATCGGCGATGTGGTGCTTGGCGAGCATGCCTCGGTCTGGATGAACGCCGTGCTTCGCGGAGACGTGCACGAGATCCGCATCGGAGCGCATTCCAACGTGCAGGACAACAGCGTGCTGCACGGCATGAAGCAGCAGTGGGGCGTCTATCTGGGCGAGTATGTCACGGTCGGGCATTCCGTGACCTTGCACGGCTGCGTGATCGAGGATCGCTGCCTGATCGGGATGGGATCGATCATTTTGAATGGGGCGCGGATTGGGGCAGGATCGATCATTGCCGCCGGGACGCTGATCCCCGAGAAAACAATCGTAGAGCCGGGATCGCTGTGGATGGGTTCGCCGGGAAAGTTCAAGCGCAAGCTCGGTCCGGCGGAAGAAGAAACGATCATGCGCTACGCGCGGAATTATCTTGGGTATAAAGATGAGTATTTGAAAGAGCGCGCTTAGCCTGAATTTAGAACTGTCATCCTGAGCGGAGTGTGAGTTTCGCGCAGGGCGCGAAAGGCATACGGAGTCGAAGGATCCCTATAAGCGTGTACTGCCGATGCTGTTGCAAGGCGTTCTCACGATGCATCGAGAGAATGCCTCGCAGAGCTTCAGAAGTAGTTGAGCTGATAGGGATCCTTCGACTGCGCGAGCTCATGCGAGCTCGCTGCGCTCAGGATGACAACGGATAAAGGACGGAATGATTAAGGCAGTTCGAGGAACGCGAGACCTTCTACCACCGGATACGGCGCTATGGAACTTTGTGGAAGCGGCGGTGCGCGACGTCTTTCGCGCCTACAACTTCCAGGAAATTCGCACACCGATTTTCGAGGAGACGGCGCTCTTTGCTCGGGGCGTCGGAGAAGATACTGACATCGTGGCTAAGGAGATGTACACGTGGGAGGATCGCTCCCGCGCTGCAAGTGAAAAAGGGCAGTCGCTCACACTGCGCCCGGAGAATACTGCCGGTGTCGTCCGCGCCTACATCGAGCGCAAGCTCTGGGATCGTGGCCTCAACAAGCTCTACTACATCGGGCCACAGTTTCGACGAGAGCGGCCGCAGAAGGGGCGATTCCGGCAGTTCTATCAAATCGGCGCGGAGGTGATCGGTCCGCCTGCATCGGGCAGCGAGTCTCCGGCGCGCGATGCCGAAGTGCTGGAAATGCTCGCCACGTTGCTCGACCGGCTCGGCATCACAGATTGGAATCTGGAACTGAACTCGGTTGGATCTTCGAAGGAGCGAGTCAAATTCAACGAGGCGCTTCGCATCGCGCTCGAACCTGTGAAAGACAAGATGTGCGTCGACTGCCAGCGGCGTGCTGTCACGAATCCATTGCGCGTACTCGACTGCAAGGTGCCTGAGGATCAGCCGATTATCGAGACACTGCCGCGCATCGTCGACTTTCTGGAGGAAGACAGCGGCAAGCACTTCGATGAAGTACAGAACATTCTCACAAAAGTTGGCGTGCCATTTACGCTGAACACTCGTCTCGTTCGTGGCCTCGATTACTACACGCGGACCGCCTTCGAATTCACGCACGGAGCTCTGGGTGCGCAGAATGCCATCCTCGGCGGGGGACGCTACGATGGCCTCTCAGAAGCCCTCGGTGGACCGGCCGCTCCCGGCATCGGATTTGCCATCGGTGAAGATCGCCTTGTGTTATCGCTGCAGGAGAAGGCCTCCGCAGAAAGCGTCATGAGCAAGCCGGCCGTGTATATAGCGCCGATGGCCGGAATGAACGGAGACGCGGCCCAACTCGCGCGCCAATTGCGGCGTCACGATCTTGTGGTCGAACTTGGTGATGACAGTTTCCGTCTGAAGAAATCGTTCGAAGCGGCCACGAAAGTTGGCGCGAAATACATTCTTATCGTCGGTGAGAATGAGGTGAAGGCTGATGCCTTCGCCTTGAAGAATCTAGGAACAGGCGAGCAGGCTTCAGTGCCTCGCGGAGAACTGGCCGCGAAGATTCGCGCGAACTGATTCGGGCCGATTGGAGGGATGCTTGGGCAAGACTTACGAACAAATCGACGAGTATCTGGCCAAGACGATCCAGGAACAGCATGTGTTCTTTGTGGCGACCGCGCCCCTCGATTCGCGTGGAAACCTCAATCTGTCGCCCAAGGGGCTCGATTCATTTCGTATTCTCAGTCCGCGGACCGTCGCCTATCTCGACGTAATCGGCAGCGGTGTCGAGACGATTGCGCACTTGAAAGAGAATGGCCGGATCGTGATCATGTTCTGTAAGTTTCAGGGAAGTCCGAACATTTTTCGTTTGCATGGCATGGGTCGTGTTGTGGAGCCCGGTGCGCGAGAATTCCCGGATCTGGCGGCGAAATTTCCACCGTATGAGACGACGCGCGCGATCATCGTGGTCGACGTCACAAGGATCTCCCATTCCTGCGGCTACGGCGTTCCGGTGATGAAATACGAAGGAGAACGGACCCAGCATTTTGCCTGGGCCGCGCACAAGGGTGTCGAGGGATTGAAGCTGTACAAGCAGGAAAAGAATCGGCAGAGTATCGATGGTCTGCCGGGTTTAGCTGAATAGTATTTAGCGAATAGCTTGGTTGGATTGGGGTGGCGTACATGAAATACGGTTATGCAGTACTGATCTTTGCTGTTTGCAGCACGGTGGCTCTGGCCCGAACGGGACGAGGCGAAGCCGATAAGCCGCCCACTCCTTTGGAGCAAGCGCTGATGAACAACGAGAAGCAGTTCATTGAGGCTGCGAAAAAGGGAGACGTCGCATTCTTCAAGAACACGCTCGCCAGCGACTTCTCATTCGTTGCGTTCGACGGAGAGTTATACGGCCGGCAGGACATGCTCGACCAGTTTGCGCAAGGTGGCGTCGACTTGCTGCCTTACGAGATGAAGGTCGTCTCGCTTGGCGAGGGAACAGCGATCGTGACCTACAACGTCGTGTTGCGCGTTCCGGCGACCGAAGACCAGGGGCCACCGCCGCGCTATCAGCACTTCAGCACCGTCTGGGTAAAGCAAGGCGACACCTGGAAGATGAAGTTTCAACAAATGACGGCGGCGCATTGGGGCGACTGGTAGACCGGCAGCAATTCGGTTCTATGGATTGCAAGCTTGGCGCAGTTCGTGCGGGAAATTGAGTAAGAAGTTGGGGCGGTGTGTATGAAGACCATTTTTCTGGCAATCTTCTGCGGTATTGGCATGCTGGCTCTGCCGGCGACGCTTCTTCGCGCGCAGGACGCCAGCAGCCCGAGCGGCTCTACGCAATCCGAGAAAAGCTCGACATCTTCCGCCGAGAAAGACGGCAGGGCTTTTTCAGGGATGTACAGCTTTCTCAAGGATGGCGAGTTCCTGCAGGTGACCGTAGAAGACGGCGGATCGGTGACCGGCTACATCTCCCGCTATGGAGACGGCGAGAGCGACAAAGGCGCATTCCTCGATCAGTTTTTCAAGAACGGAAAACTCGAGGGCAACAAGCTGAGCTTCACCACGGAAATCGTCCACGGAGTAGCTTTCGATTTTCGCGGGGCGTTTGAGCGCGGGGAAGGCAAGAATCCCAGCGATGAAGCCTACTACGTGCTCAGGGGAACTCTTACCCAGAATGTGAGCGACGCCGACAAGAAGGTTACGTCGCATTCGCGTGACGTTGCATTCAAGTTATTTCCTCAGGAAGCGTCGCCTGCACCGGCGACGAGAAAGTGACGCCGAAAGCTACTGTCCGGCGCGTGCCGGAGAGAGATTGAGGCGACCAGGGACCTTCTTCCGTGCGGGCTCAGTAGCATAGACCAGATCAGAGCTGCCATCGGAATTCGACGAAGCTTCCGCCAGTGTCTCCGCTAATGCCTTGTAGGAGCGGCTGATTTCCGGGCCTTCCTGCAATACGACGGGAGTTCCGTGGTCAATGGAAGGAGAAATCAACTGGAAGGCGTTCGGGATTTTCCATAGGACCTTGCAGTTCGTGGCCTGCTGAACATCCTCGTCCGTAAAGCCCGGAATCTTCTTATACCGGTTCAGGATAATCCGCAAACGATCACGGCCAGTGCCCTCTTCCAGGAAAGCGTGGATCCGGCTCGCGCTCCACAGTGATACGACATCCGTTTGAGCCACCACCAGCACAGCGTTGGATAAATCCGAGAGAAGACGAGTGCTGGGATCAAGCCGGCTTGAGGCATCCACTACAACGAAGCGGTAGTGATTGACCACTAGATCGAAGAGTCGCGCCAGTTCACCCGGCGTTGGGTCCGTCGGATAAGGCTGCTGCGGTCCGGCCAGGACGTGCAAGCCTTCTTTTGTCTCGGTCATCAAACCGTCGAGCAGCGAGACGTCCATGCGGTGCAGATTCTGCAACGCGTCAAGCACTCCAAACTGTGGCCTGAGGTTGAGGTGAAGCCCGGCATGGCCTATGGGTGCGAAGTCCAGCAGGGCCACGTCTCCGTGCGCTTGCTGCAGAGCCAGAGCCGTATTCACCGCAGCCGTAGTGCAACCGGCCCCCCCTTTGGCGCTGAGAAATGTGAATACCTTGGCGCGCCCAGCGCCTGCCGAGGCGCGAGTGCGAGAGGAACTGAAGCGAGTCAGAGCTTCGAGAAGTGCTTCCGATCCAGCCTGGTTGTCCACATACTCGCATGCACCGGCTCGCATGCTGGCAACAATGTTGGCAGGCTGGGTCATTTCGCCATTGGCGAAGATCGCGACTTGTTGGGTCGTGGCCCGGATCAATTCGATGGCGTGAATGGCGCGCTGGGCATCGCGAGGAGAAATATCGACGATGACGACCTCGGCGCGGGAATCCTGAAGCTGTCGCAGGATAGCGTCGGTAGGTCCGACCGGGAAACCAAGATTGCTGAATTCCGTACGTCCGAGCCGCGTTGCCTCCAAACGGTTCTGCAGTGCAGATAGTTGTTCCCGGTCCTCGGTCAGGAGGGCGACTGCGATCCCATGCATAGCGCGGTGCTCGCCGATTTCTCTCGGTGTTTGCATGTTAGAAAGAGGACCCGCACCTCGCCAAGTGACCTAGGTAATCGTTTGAATCCGCACTATCGAGCCATGTTCGCGGCGGGCAAAACCACGCCACAACTCGTTTGACAACTCGGGGGGATAACACAACAGGCAACCCTGGCACTTAATTGCAACTCATTGTATGACAGCGGGAGCCGGTTGAAAAGCCATCGCTCCGCTCTTTTTGGAGAAAGGTAAGGCGGCGAGTGCCGGAAGGTGGTGGAGGGTTTGGAGTTCGCGGATTTTCTAGGGCCGGACCAAAGAATGTGCTAGGTCCCGCTCCTCTTCGTGGCGGGGATGCAGCGCAGCAACGCGGGAGCCAGTGACAACTGAATCAGCAGGGAGATACTCATACTGCTCCAATCGAACGGCGACCCCAATCTTCGTCTCGGCGAGGCCGGAGCAGGCTCCAATCGGGGCCGCGGACGGTCGAACCACCCGCAGAATCCGTCCCTGGCACCGTACCGGCATGCTCTCTCCGAGAGTGATCTCCGAGGGCATCTTCAGCGTGAGTTCGATCTGCGCGCCTTCTACCAGCGGGGCATCGGTGAAGAAAAACACGCCTCGAGAACTGAGGTCCTGAGTGAAGCCGACACCGTCAGTTCCAGAAATCGGTTGCCGGAAAGTGATTGGAAGTAGATAAGGGAATCGCTGTCCGACACGGCGTTCCAATCGAACTGGTGAAGTCGTCATGGGCGTCCCTTGCGCTGCGCGTATCGGGGGATCAAAAGCGCATCGCTCAATTTAGCGCAGTTCGATCGAGAAGAGAAGTTGCAAGTTAGTTACGCAGCGAAAATTCTCCAACTCAATCCACTGCTAACACTTGGAAGCGTAGAGCGGCGTTTTTGCCTCCTGGAAAATACGAGCGTCTGTGGAAAAGTGGGCTCGCCAAGCGCCCTGAACCCGGGGCTGGCACCGAGGGGCGCACGATATAGTGGTCTACAGGATGGCCGAGAGTCATCCAATGAATTGATCGTGGCGGAACCGAAGACCTCCATTCCAGACGATTCTCAGGCCAGCGGCAATGCCGCTCCCAGTCGCAAACTGAATTGGCAAGCCGCGGGGCGCGCCTTGCGCCATCGTAATTTCCAGCTCTTCTTCAGCGGCCAGCTGATCTCACTCATCGGTACCTGGATGCAGACGGTGGCGCAGTCTTGGCTCGTTTATCGCCTGACCGGCTCGGGACTCTTGCTTGGTTCGGTTGGTTTCGCCAGTCAGATTCCAGTGTTTCTGTTCGCACCGATCGGCGGGATCACCGCGGATCGATCCAATCGCCAGCGCGTTGTGATTGCCACTCAAACGGCATCGATGATTCTCGCATTCATCTTGGCCGCCCTGACTCTGACCAATCGAATCACGGTGAACGAGATTTTCCTGCTTGCCGCATTGCTGGGGGTTGTGAACGCCTTCGATATTCCAGGCCGCCAAGCGTTCCTGGTCGATATGGTCGGCAAAGAAGATCTAATGAACGCCATCGCCCTGAACTCTTCGATGTTCAATGGCGCGCGTGTGATCGGACCGGCGGTTGCCGGCGTCCTGGTCGCGAGATTGGGCGAAGGCTGGTGCTTCTTCGCCAACGGCGTGAGCTACATCGCTGTTATCGCGGGATTGTTCTTGATGAACGTTCATGCGCCCGCGAAAGCTTCTGCGCACACCTCTCCGCTCGAGCACATCATCGAAGGCTTTCGATTCGTGAACAGTACCGGTCCAATTCGCGCGCTGTTGATGTTGTTAGGGCTGGTCAGCATGACCGGGATGCCCTATGTCGTCCTGATGCCGATTTTCGCCGACAAAATTCTGCATCAGGGTGGGCAGCATCTTGCTTCCATCATCGGATCGCACGATCTCGGTGCCGTCCGGCTCGGCATCCTGATGGGCGCCGCGGGCGTAGGAGCCTTGCTGGGCGCCCTTACTCTTGCCATCCGTACAGGAGTGAAGGGGCTGAGCAGGTGGGTTTCTGTTTGCTGCGCCGGATTTGGCGTGAGCCTGATTCTGTTCGCGTTCTCGAAATTGTTCTGGCTGTCGGTCTTCTTGCTGATGCCGGTGGGATATTTCATCATGCTGCAGATGGCATCCTCGAACACGCTCATTCAAGTCATGGTACCCGACGCGCTGCGCGGCAGAACCATGGCGGTCTATTCGATGATGTTCATGGGACTCGCACCGATTGGCGCCCTGCTTGGTGGAGCTCTGTCAGATCGATTGGGAGCGCCGTGGACAGTCGCGATAGGAGGATTTGCTTCGGTGATCGGAGCCATATGGTTCAACGCGCACTTTGCCACAGTCCGCGCTGAGGCACGGAAGTTGATCATTGCTCAAGCGATGGCTGGAGGTGAACCAGCCGAAGAGATGACCAATCCCATACCGGAAGACTGACGCTGTTTTGGGCGGGTGACACCGTTATCTACGGAGCGCGCTTCGACCAAGAGCGATTAAGAAGATTGCGCTCTTGCCGCGCGCGTGAGGCGAGAAGAAGCTGACGACATCATCGTCATAGAAGGTCAGACCGCTGCAGCCCAGCTTTAGTGCGTACGCCCCAAGATATAATTTGCCGCCGAGAATGCCCGCTTCCAGTTGAACGGCGTGATATCCCCGATTGCCGTAGCGCTCGAGAATCTTCTTGAGGTCGGCGAGAAAGAAGACATCGACCGCAGCGTCTGCCGGAATTTGTTGCTCGAGGCCTAAATATCCCGCCTTGTCGCGGAAGTCGCCGGACTTCAAGAGTTCGAGTTGCTTTTCTTCCCAGCGATAGAAGTAGGCTCCGGGGGCCAAGCCTATAACGTTGTTTACGATCAGATAGAGATCGTTGAGATGGCTGCCGACAGGGTCGAGGAAGTCCGCTGGTATGCCGCGCGTGGCATGCTCGAGCATCGTGGAAAGCTGCTGTACGGTGATGGCGTCGCGTGAGAATTGCCGCGTGGATCCGCGCCTCGAGATGACTTGCTCGATCGTGTCTTTCGATGTCTTAGCCTCATCGAGAGGCGTGAGCGCGGTCAACGTTCCTTTTGCCGGAGGGGCGGCAGGCGTCGACGTTTTGCCTCGCCAACTAGCGACCTCAGCGGCAGAATCCAACGATGACGCTGCATGCATCTTTCGCATCGCCGGGTAGTCAACCTCTTCCGCCGAATATGCCACAGTCGGCAGCTCTAGCTGAGAAACTTCAGGTGCGGACGGTGGAGTAGCCGATACGTGTCCCAGGCTCACCAGTGAAAAGGCGACTTCCCGCCTGGTATCGAGGCCCAGCAGAGTGTTGACCTGCTCGTCGATGAAAGCTGTCGAGATGCGGGCCGGAAGATTCGCCGCCACCGACATTGCCAACAGATTGGCGAGAATCGTTCCGTTATCCCATCCGAAGTGCCGATAGGTGCGCGAATGATACTTCCACGCATTACGCCAATACGTTCCGGTGCAAATGACAATGACGGGGGCGTGGGTCATTGACGGCTCCGATCCAGTCGCGGCGACCAGGACCTGGCGAAAATCTCCTGCGCGAAGCTGGCGCAGTCCAAACTCGGCAGCGCCGAAGTGATAGACACCGGCAGGAAGCGCGGCAGGAGCGTCCGGCCGCTGATCCTTGCTTCGCAGATCGGTACACGCGAAGTACAACTCGATCTCATACAGAGCGCCGGTACATGCAGCTGCGCGAAAAAATGTTTCGCCTCCTGGATGCTTCTTGCTTCGAGTCACCCCGGCGGAGAAGAACAGAAGCTCCGCCAGCGTTTCGAGGTCCGGTATCGCTTCTGCCTGTGTCGGAGCGCTGACTTCAGCGATCGCCGAGAGCGCCATCTTCCCACTCTCGCGAAAATCGCGTGGCAGTCGCGTGACCTCGAGCGTCGGATAGATTTTGAAAAGCAGAGGCTTGTTGTCCCAGTCGAGAATGTGCGGATGCATCCGGATGCTCTGATACGAATGCTTCGTCCCGCTGTGATACTGGCGGGCCGCGTCGATGTTCTGGTTCTCGCTCAATCAGGCTCCTGGAGTGGGTTTTCAGCGATAGGCAGCGGGCGGCAAGCCGGTGATTCGGATTCCTGAATGGCCTTTGTGACGAATGTTGAGTCCGATCAGCAAGGCCGTGATCTGCTCTACGATGCGGGCATTCTCAAGTTTGCCGCCATCGATGGCACGGACTCCAGGAATCTTCGCCGCAAGTTCGCGGGTGAGTTGCGCAGCATCAGGATCATCGCTGCACACCACGACGTCACAGTCCAGGGTCGCATCGCCGTTGAGCAGATCGGCCGACAGATTGTGGAATGCGGCGACCACACTTACTCCCTTGGGCACGAGTTCAGCGGCCTGTTGCGCCGCAGACCCTTGCCAAACGCCTAAAGG
>Ga0070734_10004827_pt1 | contig 12441 bp, 12 predicted proteins | sample Coa_R1_8_FD_66444 | JGI IMG/M metagenome (GOLD analysis project Ga0070734, IMG submission 66444) | Surface soil microbial communities from Centralia Pennsylvania, which are recovering from an underground coalmine fire - Coalmine... | ecosystem: Environmental > Terrestrial > Soil > Unclassified ...
ATGAGCCCTGGGCGCCCATGCCTCGCATAATTCGCCCGGAGAATCTTGATCCGGACAATCCGATTTGTGGCGGCGTGCATGGCTGGTATCATCACAACTATCCTGCCAAGCTCGCCCGCGCCGGCTTCGCGGTGCTGCGCTCCAGAATCATCATGGGCGATCATAGCGAGGGCATTGGCGTGTTGCAGATAGTCGCAGGTCGCTAGCTCCGAGGCCGGCTCGCCGCCCAACTTCGACGCCTGGCTGCAAATAAGGCTTCGTCTCATCTGCCCCTCCGAATCAGATGGGCAAATGGCCTCATATCTGCGCCCGCAGCGGAATCCCCCGGCTGATCACAATCGATGTAGACGCCGTCGCGCTAATAGCCGGCCGTCGTCTCCTCTCTGGAGTGGCCTAGCGTAGTCGCCCACTTACGCTTTGAGGTCCGATGGTGCAGGACCGACGGTACGGACCGCCAGCGGTTGAGCTTCGTGGCGCAACAGCGCGGCGATGACCGGATAGTGCCGCTCAAACAGAAACCACATTGCGACGGCGAAAAGATTCGCCCACACAAATCCTTGCCAACCGGGGGTCAGGCTCAAGAAAGGATAGTGCACAAGGTAGAGCGTATAGGAGAAAGCCGCGCAGCCGGCGGCAGCGCTCGCGACGAGCTGATGCGGTCGCCAACCCTCGATTGCCTTGAGGCCGGAAAACAGCGCAGCGCCCAAGAGCAATGTAAACTGGAGGTCATAGAAGCGTGCTGGCGAAATCTTCAATCGTTCGGCCGCGAACAGGGCGAAGGCGCCGCAAAGCAGCGCCCACGGCGCTTTCGGCAGGCGGTCGAATGTCCAGGCAACGCCGGCAGCGAAAAACCAAGTGATCGCCAGCATGCCGCCGATTGCGTTGTATGATACGACCACAAGCCCCGGGACAGCGAGAATCCATCCCCACGGCGGCATCCTGCGAAAGAAAAAGACTGCTCCAAATCCCATATAGAGCCACCATTCCATCGCAACCGACCACAGCGGTCGTCCGACACCAACGCGGTCGAATTCCGGGAACCACGCAATAAGGCGGTGCAACGGATAGTCCTGCAGCATCGCCATGTTTGCCATGATGGTCGCCGGATCATAGGGGCCGTCCAGCCGGAACAGCAGGCCGACTGCAACCAGAAACGCCAACGCCGGAATGTAGGGCACGAATATGCGCGCCCCGCGGTCAAAGACGAAGTTCGCAAAATTGTAGCTCGTCGGCTTGTTGAGTGTGGTGCCAGCAATCAGGAACCCTGACAGCAGGAAAAACAGGATCACGCCAAAATCCTGGATGAAAAACTTTGGGTTTTGGCTGCCAGTTCGCGATGCGATGTGTCCAACAAGGACGAATTGCGCCGCACAGCCCCTGACGAAATTCAAGGCGGTCGACTGACCGACACTCAAACGCATCGCGGTCAATCAGCGCTTGACTGCCCTTCAGTAGCGTCGGCGCAACTCGTAGCCGTTACTCCAGCGATCGCGCGGATCACGGCAGACAATGGCGCCGGAGCTTGCACGCTGGCACACGTCGCCATTGCGTCGATAGAAGACGCCTCCGGAAGCATAGCCTCCGGACCCACCGACCACGCGGCCGGGGCTCCAATAGTCGCCGGGATTACGGCAAACTATATAACCCGAACTGGCGCGGTCGCATTGCTGACCATTGCGGTAGAACACCTCGCCAGGTTGAGCCGATGCGTTGATGCTTAAGGTTGCCGTGGTGAGTACGGTTGCGATGAGCAAACGGGTCATTTGTTCCTCCCAGAAGTTCCAGGACAACGGTAAACATTGTCGTGCGGTTCCCGAAACGACTCTGAATATTGGCCTCGTGAGGCTCGCCCGACCGCTGCCACATTTCGCAGCTCTCATGCGTCAGGTTGGTTGGCGTGTTGATGCTATTGAACCGACTTGCGATTCGGATTTGGCCCGTCGCGATAGTGGGAAACTCGCTCGGTTGTGCCCTCTCGTCGGCTGGGTGGTACCGCATTCATGGCATGACTATTATTGCTCGGCGTGCGCGCATTCGCCGTCAACCCCGCGCGCCAAGAGGCGCACCCCTTCGGGCTTGGGGGGTTGACTGCTCACTCCCTAACATCGCCGTCAAGGCCGCCTGACCAGCGGCTCGCGGATTTTGCGGGCGCCCCCAGTGCGGCTTCTCGCCTTCAGGCGAACGATCAGGCTTTCGAGCCGCTGCGGCAGCCGATCGGCGTCATGCGGACCATAGCGGCCTCTCGATCTATGGAGGATGTGTTGCGTTCGGATTTGGGACTGGGAGGCTGTACCCATAGGTGTCAAAAGCAACGCGGCTCGGCAAATAGTAATCTTTATCCCAGTTCAAACTGCCAAAAGCGTCCTTTGCAAACGATTTAAGATGGGATGGGATTCCCTTGGGACCCAACTCAACAACGTCGTCAAATGTGGTCAACATACCCAACGAGTCCATGAGGGCGGTGACGAGGCCCATTGAGATGATGGAGACCAATTGTGCGGTAAGGAAGAAACTGTTTTGATTGTCCTGCCATAACAGCAGCAATTCTGCTAACACGATAATCCGAAGCGGGGGTCCTGCCATTGCTTTCATCACCCAGTCCGGATCCGGACCTGGTGCGATGTACATTTGATGCATCGGGATGACGGCAGGCGGTTTACCCGGCGTGAGGTACTCCAAAAGCTCATCCGTGGATATGTTGTGCTTATAGCGCGACTTTGCTGTTGCGGTCATTGGCTTCGTGGTAGCAGCCTGAATGGCTGTGAATACGGATTGATTTTCCTTGATCGTTGACTCGACTCTCCGCAAAAGGTCATTGAGCGCACCAACGTCGTAGTTAAATTTCATACTGGAAACTTCTATTTGCAGAAACATGAGGGGCCCCTCTCATCGGGTTCGAATCGGAACGCCGCTGCATTCCACTGCTGCAAATTGCAACTCTAAACCGCCCGCCGTCACAACGGCTGGCGACCAATGCGATAAAGTAAGTACCCCTGCAGAGTCGGGGGAACGCTCTTGGTTATTTAGTAGGTCGAGACGTCGCAAGGTTCATTTACAACGAGTCACCGGCGGTACTCGTGCAAGAATCTCGTCGCGGTTTGCGGAGTACAGACAGTCGCGATGAATGCACGTGATGTGATCGGCAGTGTGCCTGCCGCAGCGGCACTCGGCCGTGCGGGCTACGCACCACGACGTCAACGCTGTGGGCCGTCACCGCCCACCAGCGTCATCCGTGTCCCGCGTCGTGACGCAGCTCCCGCCCGCCGCCTTGAGACGTGCGCACAGCGCCTCGGCCTCCTCATGCGATGCGAAGGGGCCGACCTGGACCGCGTAGGGCCCACGGGCCTGGCCGTCGTCCTTGCGTCGGATCACCGGCTGGCGCCCTTGCAGGACGGCATATTTTGACCTCAGCCTTTGGAACGTCCCTCGCGCCTCGGCTTCGCTCTTCGCTGCGGCGAGTTCGACGACGAAGCCGGCGCCTTCGCCAAGGCGCGCCTTGGCGGCGGATTCGCGTCGCAACGGCGCTTGCGCAGGCGGCGATGCTGCTGCCGCTGCCACACGAGCCTCGGCGGTCGCCGCGGATCGCGGCGCCTCGCCGCCCGCAGCGGCCGGCGGCGAGGCCCGGGCGGCCTCGAATGGTTGAGGTGCCCGCGGTGCGGGTGGTGGCGTCGGCGAGACTGGCGTCGGAGAGAACGCCGATGACGGTTCGGGGGCGCCCGCAGGCGCCGGGCTTCCGGCCGGGGGGGATGGCGACAGCGTCGATACCCGCCGCTCTTCTCCGGCTGCTGCCGGCTCCTGCTTTGCGGCCGTGACGATCCGGTCCACAGACGGGTCTATCAGTCCTGGATAGAGGCCGAGAGCCAGCACGGCGACCAGCAGGAGGGCCGCGCACGCTCCCAAAGCCGCGCGTCGTCGCAGCGGCGCGACAAGCGCTGCGGCCGCCGTCGCGAGGGCGGCCCGAGGAAACGACCACACCGCAGGTGAGGGAGGCCGGGCGGTGAGGGGAGGGGGCGCAGCGGGCGCCGCGTCCCGCGTCGCGCCGTTCCCGGCAGCGCTGACCCCGCGCGCGTCATGGCCCGACACGAAAGGGGCCGCGATCGCGTCGAACGCGGCGGCAAGGTGCGCCGGATGTCCGTGATCCTCGGCCACCTCGGCCAGCAGCCGCTCGCCCGGGATGCTCAATATGTCATCGATCTTGAAGTCCGCGATGTTGAGCGCCTGGTCTCGTCTCTCTTTCCAGCTCATGGTCTGCGGTCCATTTGCGGTTCACGGCGACATCTTTTCAAGGCGGCGCCGCATCTTGGTCCGCTTGGTCTCATAGTCCTTCGGGGCAAGCCCGCTCAGCTCGCGCAGTTCCTCTCCCTTCGCGCCCTCTAGCATCGCCACGAAAATCCTCTGCGCGATCGGATCGTCGTCGAACAGGGCGAGCATCTTCCGCGCGTCGATGCGCGCCGCGGCGGCGTGGTTGACACAGGCGACTTCGTCGATATTGGCCGCGTCATCGAGGCCGTCTGCCACCCAATCCGATGCGATGCTTCTCATGACGCCGCGCAGGAACACCACGATGGGCAGCTTCCTGGGCCAGGCTCGTTTGCCTTCGAGAACGCGGGTCAAGGCTTCCTGGATCAGGTCCTCGTAGCCGTATCGCGTCTTCCAGGCATAGGCCTTTGCGATCTTCACCAGCAACGTCTTGTGCTCGGCGGTCAGCGACCTGATCGCCTGAGACGCTTCGACCGGGGTGTAGGTCTCAGCCGGTTGCTGCACCTGTAGCGACACTTCTGCCTCGGTCATGGCGCCTGCCTTGGTCATGGCGCCGGATCGGGCGCAATTCGGACATGCCGCGCGAAAAATATTTCGCCCGCGCCCGATGTCGGGAGAAGGGCGGCCCCGCCGCCTTTGCGACCAGGAGCATACGCGAGGGGACCCATGACGAGCGAAAGCGATGTCTGCACCGGTTGCTCCGGCCTGCCGCTCAAGCCCGCTACTGATAGAACATCACGGGGCACGATGGCCAGTGCCGGACCGCATCTGGCAATTCGCCTCTTGCGCGCCAGCTGGTCGGATGCCCGTCACCTCCAGATCGTCGCGCTCGCAACCCTTCTGGCCATCAATTTCGCCATCATCGATTTTGGCGCCCACGTGGCGGCGAGCGCGTGCGCCATCGCGGCAAGCCTGTTCACCCAATGGGTTTGCTCGCGGCGCGCCAACATCCCGCTCGATCTGCGCTCGCCGCTGATCAGCGGACTGTCGCTCAGCCTGCTGTTGCGCGCCGAGGAGCCGTGGCTGCATGCAATTGCCGGCGTCATCGCCATCGCCTCGAAATTCGTGTTGCGGATCGACGGCAAGCACGTCTTCAACCCCGCCGGCTTCGCCATCGTGGTGCTGCTGGTGTCCTCGTCTGGGGTCTGGATCTCGCCCGGCCAGTGGGGCGCCAGCATCTGGTTTGCATCACTGGCCGGTTTCCTCGCCATGATGGTGCTGCATGCGGCACGCCGCGCCGACATCGCGCTCTATTTCCTCCTCAGCCACGCCGTCCTTCTCGGCGTCCGCGCTGTCTGGCTCGGCGATCCCTTCGCCATTCCGCTCCATCAGCTCCAGAACGGCTCGCTGCTGATCTTCGCCTTCTTCATGATCTCCGATCCGCGCACCAGCCCGGATTCCCCACTCGGGCGCTTCCTGTTCGCCTTTGCGGTGGCCGCATTCGCCCACTATCTGGCGTTCTTCGTGCAGATGCGGCCGGCGCTCTACTTCGCCCTGATCGCGCTCTCGCCCGCCACCCTTCTGATCGACCGACTTCTTCCCGCACCGCGGTTCGCGTGGACCGCACCTGCTTCCAAAGGAGCATCCTCATGAGTCGCAAAATCTCCGCCCGCCTGAAAGCCGGCGTCGCCCTCCTCGCGATCGTCTCCCAGCTAGCGGCCGGGCCGGCCGCTGCCTTTTGCGGCTTCTATGTCGCGAAGGCGGACGCGAAGTTGTTCAACAGATCGTCGAAGGTGGTTCTCGCCCGGGATGGCAACCAGACCGCCATCACGATGGCCAGCGACTATGAGGGCGATCCCAAGGAATTCGCGCTGGTCATCCCGGTGCCGACCTTCATCGAACGCCGGCAGATCGGTGTCGTCGACACCAGGACCATCGATCACATCGATGCCTACACGGCGCCGCGGCTGGTCGAATATCACGATGGCGATCCGTGCCGCCCGATTTTTGAAGCCCGGCGGTCCACGGCGGTCAGCTTGATGCCGGCTCCCCTCTCCGCCGTCGCCGCGCTGCGCAAAGGCGTGACGATAGAGGCAAGCTACGACGTCGCCGAATACGATGTGCTGATCCTGTCGGCGCAGGAGAGCAATGGCCTCGCTGAATGGCTCACCGAGAACGGCTATCGGATTCCGGACGGCGCTGCTGCGGTGCTCGGCAGCTACATCAGGCAGAACATGCGCTTCTTCGTCGCCAAGGTGAACCTGGCGCGCATGAAGCTGATGGGGAACGGCTACCTGCGGCCGCTCCAGGTCCGCTACGAAACGGCGAAGTTCATGCTCCCGCTGCGTCTCGGCACCGTCAATGCCAAAGGACCCCAGGACCTCATCGTCTATGCGCTGACCCGGAACGGCCGGGTCGAGGCCGCCAACTACCGCACCGTCAAGCTGCCAAGCGGCATCGACGTGCCGCTTTTCGTCAAAGCCGAGTTCGGAAAGTTCTACAAGGCGATGTTCGATCGCGCCGTCGAGCGCGAGAGCATGCATGCGGTGTTTGTCGAATACGCCTGGGACATGGGCTGGTGCGATCCGTGTGCCAGCGAGCCGCTCTCAAACAAGGAGCTGGTCGAGCTTGGCGCTCGCTGGATCGGAGACGATAGCAACACGCCGTTCCGCGGCGGTGCGCCTGCCTTCGTGACGCGCCTGCACGTGCGCTACGACGCCCGCACGTTTCCGGAGGACATCGCGTTCCTGGAAACCCATGACCGCGAGAATTTCCAGGGCCGCTATGTGCTGCGCCATCCTTGGAACGGTGACGCGAGCTGCGCGGCGGGCGAAGCCTATCGCGCAGCCTTGCCGGCGCGGTTCGCCCGGGAGGCAAGCAATCTGGTGAATTTGACCGGCTGGGAGCGCCATCAGGTCGAGGCGCAGATGGCGAATACCGGACAAGCCCTGAAGCCGCGCTAGCCGAAGCGCGCCGGCGCGTCTCACGCATCGTCGTCGTGGGACGATGTGCTCTCAGCGAAAAACCCCGGCTGAGGTGCCGGGGTTCATCACGCTCACCATTCCATCATTCATTAAACTGGTTAGAAAAGCCCCCCGGGGCCGCCGAATCGATAGTTTACGCCAGCCTTGAAAACGTGGAATTTATTATCGGCGAAGGGATTATCGTTGCCGAAATCCAGCATGTTGTACTCAACTTTGGCACTCCAGTTGTTCGACAGAGCATATTCGGTCCCGACGCCGAGCATAAAACCGCTGGCGGTCTGGTCGAGCGAGACCGAGCCGAACGTCATGCCATTTATGCCGGTCGTAACGTTTGCGCTTGCGTGAGCCCAGGCTCCGCCCACTTTGCCGTAGACCAGCCAATGATCGAAAGCGTAACCGAACCTGGCAGCAAGCGTGGACACCCAATCAAGAGTCGCAGTGGCGTTCGCCGTCAAGACAGCTCCGGGGCCAACCACCGTGGCGTTCACGCTGTCCTTTATGGACGTCCCCGCCATATCGGCTTCGACGCCCAAGACCCATTGAGGGTTGATCTGGTAATTGAATCCGACCTGGCCGCCGCCGAGAAAGCCGGTGCTGCCGTTGTCGTCCCACCCAACGCCAAGGTGGCCGCCAGCATAGAATCCGGTCCAGTTATAAAACAAAGGGACTGGTGGCGGCGGGGCTCTATAGGCAGGACCGCGCACTGCATCAGCGGCGTCGGATACAGCGGACCACGACAGGAGCATCGCGGTGGCGAGACCCAGTTTGATCAACTTGCACATACTCATTACGTTCGCCCTCTCCCGTAAAAGTCGGTAAGCGCACGTAAAGTCGAACTGTGGCGCAAAAGTTGTAGGACCGTGGCGGATTGTGCGGATTTCACTCTATCGTTCGGTCATTTCTCGTTTTCGGGAGCAGCGTTGTCGCCAAGCCACATCGCTCTCCCACCGGCCGGTCACCTCCGGGCCCTTTTGCTGCACTGGCCCCATTTCCGAAGGGGGTAATGCAAGCAGCAATCATCTGCGGTGTCCCCCACCGTTGGCGATCACGGTGGCAAGTGCGGTGGAAAACAACCATCAGAATCGGCAAATGCTTTGCTGCCTGATTCACGCAAATGCTTTGCGACCTGCTTCATAGAGTCGTCAGGGGGCTTGTGGATAATGGGGCATAGTTGTTCTCCGCTCTTGTTCAGCGCACGCGACTCACTCACAAATGGTTCTTGAGTCAGCGGAAGGAGATGTGCCAATGGGTTCCGCGCTGAGCCTCAGACAGTCCGAGTTCTCTGTAATTTGGTTGCCCACCAAGCCCTCAGTGGATGCAACCATGCCTCCCCTGGACGACGTTGAAAATGTGTCGGTCACTGGCCAGGAAGCTGCGCCAGGGATGCGGGACCAACGCGCCATCTCTCGCCTCCTGGCGGCGTTTTGCGTCGGTGTCGTTGCCACTTTGACTTGGCAGTCATGCAGCGATGCGGCCAGACAGCTGGTAGCGAGTCCGTCCCTGCAGCTTGGTGGGCTGGCCCCCATTGCGCAGACCAGTCTCGACATGATCGCACCGGCGGCCTTCGCGCTTCCCTCTCGCGATCAGCAGGATCTCGCCGCGTTACGGCAAAGCATCGATCAGCTTGCCACCAGCCAGCAGCAGATAAATTTGAGCCTCGTGCAGCTCGCGTCCGCGCAAGAGCAGATGACGCGCGATATCAACACACTCAAGCAGCCCGAGCGGCCCATCATTTCTAATGTGTCACGGCACATCGTTTCCAATATGTCGGTGCCTCTGCCGCGGCCGGCACCTGCCGAGACGCGAAAGCACGGTTCGCGGCTGGCGACAATCGCGCCCGGTGCTGGCCCGAACGTCCACCATGCCGTGACCTCGTCCACGAGCATTGGAACGTCATCATCTTCTCCGGTTTTGGCGACGCGTCTTGATGCCGGCCACAAGCGAACGAGAGTCCCCGCCGCCGACCCAAGGAGTGCGACACCTGACTCGTTCAGCCAGAGCCTGATCTCGGCTCGCCAAAGCCTGATGTCGGCCTTGTCGAAGATCACCGGGATACAGTTGTGAATTGGTAGCGCGAGCCTCTGTGCGCGCCCTCAGCTTTGAGTGGCCCCCGCGTCCAGGAGGGTGGCGATTTCGCCCTGGCGTACCGTCTCGGCTTGCCGCGAGATCAGTCGACCAGCACAGCGCCGCTGATGGTACGCCCGACCACAGAAATTCCGCCTTGGAGCACTGAGTCTATAATTCGCGAGCGGTCCGCGGTTGCTCCGCCGTTCAGAAGCGAGTTTTGTACCTCAGAGTTTGTAATCTTGGCACCGGCGTTAACCGTCGAACGGACAACAGAGGAGTTTGCGATCGTGGACGCCTCGTTGATGACGCTGGCGTCGATGACCGAATGGCCGATGACCCTCGCGGTTCCGTTCAACACCGAACCGTTGATCACGCGAGCGGCGCCGCTCACGTTTACTGTTCCGCATATGGCCGAATCTGCCGAAACGTACGCAACCGGATCGACAGCAGCCGAAGTTGCTACGCTGCCGCCGCCATTCGGGTGCGCAACAACCTGCTGACTTCCGCACGGTCCGACCTTGTATGCGGGCGCTGAGCCCATGGGATCGCCATTGCACGTGCAACGGTCGCCCGCACACGCGATTGCGCCATTACACGAACGGCAGGTGCCGTTAATGCAAACCGTATTGGCGCCAACGGCAGTTGAGGTCTCGGATTTGTTGGGAGTGGTGGCAGGAGCCCGCAGGCGGTTGGTCGTCGAAGCGGCGTAGCAGTTCGCCTGGAGGCTCAACGCGACCACGCAGACGCCAAATAGCAAAGCTGTCGTTCGGTACATCGCCACTCTCCTTAATCAGACGCGACGACTCCTTCTCTTGATTTTGTTGCTTCGCGCCTCGCTCTGGTTCAGCCCCGGTGCCAAGAATTCCATATCCGCCCTCTGCGCCGATCAGCCGGTGAGAAGGACGTTGTGAGGGGTTGGATCGAACCACTTTTCGAAGCGGTTAGATGGTTCCGCCGTTCGGCCGACCAGGGCTATCGCGGCGGGCAGTACAATTTGGCGCTGATGTTGTTGGCGGGACGTGGTGTGGCGCATGACCTCGCCGCCGCTGAAGAATTGCTGGCGCGCGCTGCTGGGAACGGTCACGCCGGAGCACGCCGAGAGCTGCAGAAGCTGCGCCCAAAGCAATAGGCAATCTCGACTTGGAGGGCCGCCCAGCCCCGCTTCACCTGCGGGCTTCGGCGTGGCTAGCCTTCCCTCGCTTCGCGAGCGAAGGCTAGCCTTTCGCGCCGTGCGCTCCCCAGGGTTGCTATCGCGCTCAACGCGCCTGCTTCGGCTCCCACTCCCGGGCCATCTTTTGCGCTTCCGCGATCTGTGCCGGCGTCATTTTTGCTGTGAGACGATCGCGATTTCTGGCAGCGCTGGCGCCAATGTCAGCCTCCCACCGCGCATAGCGCGCTGCCGCGAGGTTGTACCATTTGTGCGCCAGCACGTAGTCCTGAGGCACGCCCTGCCCGCTGTCGTACATAAGGCCGAGGTTATACTGGGCGGTCGCGTCGCCCTGCTCGGCAGAGCCGAGAACAGAGGCGTAATCCGGCGCGGCGAGTTGATCCGGCGCGCGCAAGGGCGCAAGGCTGCTCGATTGCACGCTTCGGGTTTCCGGGAGACTGGTGACGGCGGCAGCCGTGCGGGCGTGTCGCACGACAGCGCGATCGGCAACGCGCGCAACGGGGGCTCGCTCGCTCTTCGCGGCGACCGTAGTATCACGCCGGTAGTACGGGCTTTGGATGCATCTTCCGCCGCGACCGCCGGCTGTCGTCGCGATACACTGCTCCAATGTTGAATAGTAGCAGCTTTCTCCGCCGCCGTTGGTGCCACACCACGGATATGAATATGCCGTTTGCGCCGATGCACCTTCGGTCACGCACGACAGCGCCGTCGAGACGACAAGAAGTGAAAGGACTCGCGTGTGCATCATCTTCTCCTCCCTCGTCATGTTTTTTGTGACACTTGATCTTAATGCACTATCACTGGTTGCGTAAGCTCTTTCGTTGCAGCTCTGGCGGTATGCAGGTGCGCAGTGCGGCTCTCGCAAGTCAGGCGCCCCCTTGTGGTCGCCCGTGGCTGCTCCGGATGCAGGCGTTCCGCCGCCGGCGTTTTTTGATAAGGTCGCGCCTCCCGCGTCATCGCGCTTCCCGGACCAGGTCCCCGGAGTGCGACGAACCCTCGACAGATTGGTCTCACTGCGCACCTGATGAACTCAGCCATGGTCGAAGAAATCCGCGCGTGCCTGCCACCCGACCGACATCCACGCAAGCCGAGGCTGGCCCTGCCCAAGGGCGCGGTCGACACGCACGTCCACGTATTCGCTGCCGGCTACAAGCTGTCGCCGGACCGCGGCTACGATCCGCCCGAATCAACGCTAGCCGATCTCAAGCACCTGCACGCAACGCTGGGCATCGACCGCGTGGTGTTCACCCAGCCTTCGGTCTATGGGACAGACAATTCGGCGATCCTCGACGGCATGGCGGCGCTCAACGCCGAGATTCCGGGCCGCGCCCGCGCCGTCGTGGCGATCACGCTGGATATCCGCGATGACGAACTCGCGCAGCTTGATGCGCGCGGGGTCCGCGGCGTGCGGCTCAACACCGACAACAAGGGCGGCATGCCGATCGAGATGAAGGCGATCCCCGAGCTTGCCGCCCGCATCGCGCCGCTCGGCTGGCATATCGAGTTCCTGTTTCCCGGCCAGGAGATGGTGGAGCTGCTGCCGACGCTTGCCGCGGTGACGGTGCCGATCTCCATCGCCCACTTCGCCTACCAGCCTGCAACTGAGGGCATCAAAGCGCCGGGCTTCCAGGCGCTCCTCGAACTCATGCGCCGCGGCAACACCTGGATGAAGATCTCCGGCGCCAACCGCGTCAGCGCCACCGACCTGCCACCCTACGACGACGTAAAGCTGATGGCCCACGCACTGATCGAAGCCGCGCCCGACCGCATCATGTGGGGCACCGACTGGCCGCACCCGAACAAGTACGTGGTCAACCCCAACGACGGCGACCTCGTCGACGCTTTCGGCGACTGGGTCACGGACGAAACGATGCGGCGGAAGATCATGGTGGACACGCCGGCGGCGTTCTACCGGTTTTGAGGAGGGGAGGGGAGCAAGGCGCCGGGCAGACAAAGGCGGCCGAGGCATTGCAATGCGACTACGGCGGAAGTTCCGCCGTGCTCGCCGCACCGCCTACGTGT
>Ga0070734_10004828_pt1 | contig 12440 bp, 8 predicted proteins | sample Coa_R1_8_FD_66444 | JGI IMG/M metagenome (GOLD analysis project Ga0070734, IMG submission 66444) | Surface soil microbial communities from Centralia Pennsylvania, which are recovering from an underground coalmine fire - Coalmine... | ecosystem: Environmental > Terrestrial > Soil > Unclassified ...
CGCCTGCGTTACCACCGGCCGAACCCACATCGTGTCCACGACCGGGGGCTACCACGGCAAGACATTCGGCGCGCTCTCGGTGACGGGCCGCGATAAGTACAGAAAGCCGTTCGAGGCTTTCATTTCTCCGGCCACATTCGTTCCGTTCGGCGACGCTCGCGCCGCGGCCGCGGCCATCGACACCTCAACCGCGGCGATGATCGTCGAGCCAATTCAAGGCGAGGGCGGCATTCAGGTGCCCCCGGACGGCTATCTGACCGAACTCCGTCGAGCCTGCGACCGGGCGGGCGCGATGCTGATCGTCGACGAGGTTCAAACCGGGCTCGGCCGGACCGGAAAGCTGTTCGCCTGCGAGTACGAGGGCGTGCACCCGGACCTGATGACCCTGGCGAAGTGCCTTGGCGGTGGCGTCATGCCGATCGGCGCGGTAATGGGCACCGCCAAGGTCTGGGAAGCCGTGTTCAGCGAGAATCCCCTGCTTCACACGAGCACGTTCGGCGGTGGCGGCCTCGCCTGCGCCGCCGGGCTCGCGGCGCTGCAGGTCATCGAAGAGGAAGGATTGGTCGAGCGCTCGGCCAAGATGGGAGAAATCCTCTTGACCGAGCTTCGGAAGGCGTGCACCGGCCACGGCGACCTGGTGGCCGAGGTTCGCGGTCGCGGGCTCATGGTCGGCCTCGAGTTCAAGATGGACGAGGTCGGCGAGCTCGTCGTGGCTCAGCTTCTCAAACGCAACGTGGTCATCGCGTACACCCTCAACAACCCGCGCGTCCTCAGGTTCGAGCCGCCGCTGATCATCGGGGAGAAAGAGATCGCGACGGTCGCGAAGGCAGTCGGCGAGGCTTTGGCGGAGACGAGCGAGCTTCTGGCGACGCTCGTCTGACTGCCGGTTGGCGCTTCGTGTCAACCGGCAGTTCCGTCTTCCTGCGCGCCCGGGGCGCGTCAGTGAATCGTTATCGAGCCGGCCATGCCTTGGCCGAGGGAACTGCCATTGCCGGCAGCGCCGTGGAACTCGCAGTGATAGTAATAGACGGTCCCCGAGACGGCGTTGGAGGGTACCAGCCAGCTAAACGATGAGCCACCGGGCAGGCCGGTCGGATACTGCGAATCCGAGTTCAGGCCGGTAACCCCGGTGTCCGATGCCACCGTGTGATGGGTCGTATCGGTGTTCGTCCATTGAACGGTCGATCCCGCGTTTACGGTGACATTCACGGGCGAAAAGGTGTGGCTGCTGAGCATGTCCACGGTGGTCGTGCCAGTTGTGCCTGTCGTCCCCGTGGTCCCTGAGGTCCCCGTCGTCCCCGTGGTCCCCGTCGTCCCTGACGTCCCCGTCGTCCCTGACGTCCCCGACGTTCCTGAAGTGCCAGTCGCGGACGTGGATCCAGTCGTCCCCGTGGTCGATCCCGTCGTTCCGGACGTGCCCGTCGTCGCGGTCGTTCCGGTACCGCCGGTCGAGGTCGTGCCTCCTCCCGAGCTTCCACCACCGCAGCCGATCACGATCACGGTCATCACCGCGAACAAGAAAATTAGAATTGTGGCTCCTTTCATGGTCGATTCCTTTGTCGGCGTCTCGGCGTGATCCGGTCGGTCCCATGGGACCAACTATTTCGATAAAGCGCTCGACTACGGATAACGGCGGATCGACAGTTTGGTGATAGTCGCTCCAGTAAAGGAATATGGCGCGGCAGGGATTGGGCACAATCAGATTTGTTTCTGCGGTTGTAGGCTGCAGCGTTATTGCATTCGTGTCGTCCGTAAATCGGGCGACGGCCACACCCCAATTCGCGCGACAAACCGAGCTACCGTGCAGCTCCTGCCACATGCACGTACCGCTTCTCAACGCTTTTGGCGAAAGGTTCTACGCGAACGGGTTTAGACTCAGCAAGGACTCGAAGCCCAAGCAGACGGTTCCGGGTTGGGCGACGCTTGGCGCGACGGGCACAACCAGCCGCGGGCAAGGTTCGGCGGTGCCGATCAGCTACGCGGTGGACGAAGTCGCGTCGTACGGCTTTCTCGACACGATGCGGTTGCTTTATCACTTCGAGTATCAACCCATCGTCCACCAGAACTACATTTACGGTCTCGAGCCGGTCGGGAAGCAAGCGACGGTGCAGATCGGCGAAATCGGACTGCTCGGGCAATACGATCCACGACTCGATGTCAGCATCTCGCGTCCGGTCTACTTGCAACCGGCAGGTTCCGGTTCGCTAGGGAACGGGAAGAACGGACCCTTCGCGCCGGGCGCGAACGCATACGGCGCGCGCGTTGTAGCCTCGCTGACAGGTCCGAGCGCGATGCCGTTTACCGACGGCTGGAAGGTCGCGGCCACAGTTCCCTTTTCAAACGAGGCGCCATGCGGGCTGCAACCCACGTTCGCGAAGGACCCTACTGGAGCGTTCGTGGAGCTGTTCCGTCGCACCGGAATGAATTCGTACGGGGCCAACTCGTTCATCGGGCGCGACGGACGCCGATACTTCGGCGTGGTCGGGCAATTCCGGTCCAAGAAGGTCATGTTTGAGGGGGGCGCGGCGGACGCCCGATTCAATGGCGCCGAATCCAGACTTGGGAGTCTGAGCGCGGTCTATGTACCGCGGTTCAACTTGGCGCTCGGGCTCCGAGTGGACGACCAAGACGGATTCGTCAATTACGTCCCGACGGCGAGTTGGCTTATCGGGAGCCCGACCACCGGATTCAGGCTGACGAGCGAGGCGACGATCACGAAGGGCGTCGCACCCACCCTACTGTTTCAGGCCGAGTTCAAGCTGTAGGCGCCGGTAACGCCCGGCGCACGGGCACGGCTCGCTGAGCCGTGGCACGTTCGTGTGAAGCGTTGGCGCCGGTTACGCGGCGGCGTTGCGGGCCAGGCGCGCGAAGCTTTCCTTATCCACCGCGCGCATCAGGCACTCCTCGTACGAGCAGTAGCCGTTGCGGAAGTGTGCGGCGAGCGAGGAGTCGAGGGTCTGCATTCCAAGCTGGCCGCCCGTCTCGATGCTGGAGTACATCTGGTGGGTTTTGCCTTCGCGGATCAGGTTCTTGATGGCGGGCGTGCCGATCATGATCTCGATCGCCGCGCAGCGGCCACCGCCCAGCTTGGGCAGGAGCTGCTGGGAGACGACGCCTTCGAGCGTGTTGCCGAGCAGCACGCGGATCTGATCCTGCTGATCGGTCGGAAAGACATCCACGATGCGGTCGATGGTTGCCGGCGCGTTTCGGGTGTGAAGCGTGCCGAAGACGAGGTGGCCGGTTTCAGCCAGGGTGAGCGCGGCCTCGATGGTTTCGAGGTCGCGAAGCTCGCCGACGAGGATGATGTCGGGGTCTTCGCGGAGCACGGCGCGCAGCGCGTTGTGGAACGAGAACGTGTCCGCGTGCATTTCCCGCTGGTTGACCATGCACTTCTTGTGGCGGTGCAGGTATTCGATGGGGTCCTCGATGGTGAGGATGTGAGCTTGGCGGGCCTCGTTGATGTCGTCGATCATCGAAGCGATCGTGGTCGACTTACCGGAACCGGTCGGTCCGGTCACTAGGATGAGGCCGGAGGCGCGCTTGGCGATTTCTCGAATCACGGGCGGTAGACCGAGGGTCTCGAAGCTCGGGATCTTCGACGGGATCACACGGAGGGCGCCGGTGACAGTCCCGCGCTGCATGTATACGTTAAATCGGAAGCGGGCGAGCCCCTTGATCGAGTACGCGAAGTCGAGCTCGTGGGTGCTCTCGAATTTCTGCACCTGCTCGTCGTTCAGCGTCTCGTAAATGAGGCGCCGGCAATCGGTCCCTTCGAGTACGACATAGGGAAGCGGCACAAGCTCGCCGTCCAGCCTAATCATCGGGGGTAATCCAACGGTGAGGTGGATGTCGGACGCCTTTCGCTCAATCGCATCGCGCAGGAGCTCGTCGATGTGGACGTCGCCTACGGGAAGGACGTCGGACTGGCCGGACACCTCGGAAGCGATCAGCCCTTCGACGGGATCGAAGCGGTGGTCGCTGACATCGATGTCGTGAACGCTCTTGTCGATCGTCGCCGGCTTGTACTTGTTATGGGCGGCGGCATCGGCCTTGTCCGGGGGGGATTTGAAATTCGGAACCGGCTCGGTCATGATCTCGCCCGTTCGCGGATCGATGGCGGGGCCGTCGTCGTCCACCTTGGCTTTCGGCGAGGGGGCAGGCGAATCCATCGGAGCAAGGCTCTCCGGAGCCGCCGCAGGCGGCGCGCCGATCTGAGACTGTTTCGGCGGAATCGAGTCGAAAACCGACTTCTTTGCGGGCCCTGATGGCGCTGGGGGCGCCTCGGCGTCAAGCTCGGCGAGCTCATCGGCCGACAACGGCGGCGGGCCGAGGTGCTCCGGCCGGGGCTCCTCCACCGGGTTCTCGCTCAATACTTTCTTCCAATCAAATTCGTTCGCCATCTCTAAATCCCCTCCTAATCATTTCGGCTGCTCGAAGCGATAACCGCTAGGCCGCCCGTGACCAAAGCGTCCATTTTCTCGGCTGAAATGCTCAACGCTTCGAGCGCCCAACCGGGAAGCTTGCCATCGTCAAGATTCGCTTCGCGGCCGTCGATCGCGCACGATGCGATGTAGTCGGCGAGCGCCGTCACCGCGCAGAGCGGCGGTACCTCACCGTTCTCGGGCGGGCCAAGGTAGCGGAGACCGACCGCCAACTCTTCCGGAAGCCCCCACCGCAGCACTGCGCCGGAAGCCAACGCGACGCTGTCGACGCCGAAAATGCACTCCTCGGCTTGAAGTAGCTCCATACCGCCGTCCAAGAGGGCTTCAACCTCGGCGTAATCGGGTGTACCAAGCTTGTCGAGAAGCGTCCGGCCAAGCAGATGTAGAAGTCCGCACGTGTACGCCTCCTCGGGAAAGCCGGCGCCAAGCTCCTTGGCAAGCCAGCGAGCACAAACCGCGGTATCAAGGCTATTGCGCCACCAGGTTCGCCGCCGGAGCGAAGCCTTGTCGTTCTTGCCTATGAAGAGGTCGAACACGCCGACGGTCATCGCGGCATTGCGGATGGCCCGGTAGCCAAGGAACGCGATCGCCTCTTTGATTGAAACCAACTTGCGGGGGAGCCCGTAGGCCGCGCTGTTCGCGTGGATCAGAATGCGCGAGCTGAAGCCGGGGTCGATAACAATGGCCTTCTCCATCTCCATTCCGGCGGTGTCGGCCGACTCGGCCGAGATCTCCAGAACCTTGAAGATGACGTGCGGGAGCGCGGCAAGATCGCCGACTCTCGACATCACCTTGGCCACGGCCTGGTCTTCAGATTGCAGTACGGCGGCGTTCATGCTCCCTTCTTAACTATCGGCTAGGCGTAGAGGACCCTCAAGACCTCGTCGACGGTGGTCACGCCGTTAAGAATCTTGGAGACGGCGTCGGTTTGAAGCGTTTTCATGCCCGCCGCTACGGCGAGGTTGCGAATGACATGGCTCGGCGCCTTCTCCAGGATCTTGTCACGGATCGCATCGTCCAAGATCATCAGCTCATGGACGCCGGTTCGGCCCTTGTAGCCCGTCTTCTTGCACTTCTCGCAGCCGGTGCCCTTGAAGAGGGTGATTTCGCCGTGGGTGTCGGCGCCAATTTCGTCGGCGACGGGGAGACCCGCTCTTAGAAGCGTTTCGCGGGAGCCCGCATAGCTCTCCTTGCAGCCCGGGCAAATCTGGCGAACGAGGCGCTGGGCAAGCACGCCTATGATCGAGCTGGAGATGAGAAAGGGCTCGACGCCCATGTCGATCAAGCGCGTGGCGACGCCGGGCGCGTCGTTGGTATGCAGCGTGCTCAGGACGAGGTGGCCGGTTAGGGCGGCTTCCATCGCGATCGTCGCGGTTTCCTCGTCGCGCATTTCACCGACCATGATCACGTCGGGGTCCTGGCGGAGCATGGCGCGGAGGCCGGCGGCAAAGGTCATTCCTGCCCGAACGTTCACGCCGCACTGGTTGATGCCGGGCAGCTCGTACTCGACCGGGTCCTCAATCGTGATGATGTTGTTGTTGCCGTCGTTGAGCTCGTTGAGAATCGAATAGAGGGTCGTCGACTTACCGGAACCGGTCGGGCCGGTGACAAGGATGATTCCGTAGCTCTTGGAGCAAACGTCCTCGACGATTTTCAGGTTGTGGGGCAGGAAGCCGAGCTTGCCGAGGCCGACGTTGATGCCCCCCTTGTCGAGGATACGCATCACGATCTTTTCGCCGTAAACGACGGGAAGAGTGCTGACGCGGAAGTCGTACTCGCGGCCGCCGATCACCGCGCTGATCCGGTTGTCCTGAGGCTTGCGCTTCTCGGCGATGTCCATGTCCGACATGATCTTCACGCGGCTGGTGAGGGGGGCGACAACCTTGCGCGGAAGGCGCATGCCTTCGTGCATCATGCCGTCCACACGGTAGCGAACGCGAAGCCCGTCCTTGAGCGGTTCGATGTGGATGTCGGAGGCCTTGTCGGTGATCCCTTGCGAAATGATCAGGTTCGCGAGCCGGATGATGGGAGCATCTTCACCCATCTCGCGGAGTTCCGCCTCGCTCATCTCCTCTTCGGAGGTCGTGGTGAGCTCGAACTCGCCGTGATCGAAGTCCTTCATCACGCCGGCGAGGGCGTCGTTGACGCTGCCGTCGACCTTGTAGTAGGTGCTCAGCGCGCCATTCAGGTCTTCCTCGACGGCGATGAGTGCCTCGATTTCAAGGCCCGTGATCAGACGAAGCTCATCGACGGCGAAGACGTCGAGCGGGTTCGCCATGGCCACCGCGAGCCGTTCGCCCTGCCGCTCTAGCGGAATCGCCTTGAACTTCTTGGCTGCTTGCGGCGTGAGCAGGCTGATGGCCTCGGACTCTGGGACGATGTCATTGAGGTCAACGAACGGTATTCCCCACACCTTGCCGAGGAGGCGGACCCGGTCGCGCTCTTGGACCATTCCCATGCTCACGAGCACGCGCGCGATAGGGTCTTGGCCGCCCAGCTCGGTCTGCTTGGTCATCGCAAGCGTCAACTGCTCGGCGTTGATGAGGCCTTCTTGAACAAAAATCTCGCCGGTCAGCATGGTCGCCTGAGGGGGGCAGCTCCCTCCAGATATAGGTTCCGCGTTAAGCCGCCCGGCCACCCGGCAACTATGCGGTTCGTGCCAAGCCCGGGGAAGCGAACCAGGGAGTGAACGAGACGCCAATTGTCGTAAGATGAAAGGGACAAAGGGCGAAGTTGGTGTTGTTCTTCACGCTGTTCGTCGTCGGCGCCGTGGGGTTTTTGACCATGGCGGTCTTAAGCTTCGGACACTTTGGCGGCCTCAGGGGCGGCCACCACAGCCTATCTAGCGGCGGCCATGCCGGCCACGCCCTCCCCGGCGCCCATGCGGGCCACGTCGCGCCGGCTCACGTTTCCCACGGACACGCCCCGGCACATCAGGCTTCGGGGATGGCCAAGGGGGGTGGGTTCAAGCTCTCGAAGATGAGCTGGATGATGCTGACGCCGATCGACCTTTCGTCCCTCTGCCTCGCTTTCGGGGCGGCGGGAATGATTCTCGGTCACACCCTAGCGGGCCCTGCGTTGATCGCGGCCGCCATCGCCTTCGCCCTCGCTTACAACTGGCTTCTGATCCGCCCGGCGATGAGCTTCGCAATGCGGTTCGTCTCAAAGGAGAGCAAGGGCCTCGAGGGCATGGTCGCCTCGGAAGCGGAGGCGGTCGGCCACTTCGACGACCAGGGTCGCGGCATCGTCCGCCTGACCCTCGACGGTCAAGTGGTGCAGCTACTCGCCACGCTCGAGCCAAGCGAGCTCGCAAAGGGAGTCGAGGTCGCTCGCGGCGACAGAGTTTTCATCCTGGAGGTTGACGCGGCGCGAAACACGTGCCGGGTCAGCCGGGAGCTGGCGGCATGACTTGCCAGGCCGCCTTCCCTACTCGTTGTGCAAGAACCCTGTTTCCGGCGTCCAGGAGGACCGCCGGAAAGGCACTTTGCAATCATGACTTCTGAACAACTTCCGTACATCGTCGGCCTAGTCGTAGCCGCTTTTATCTTCATCCCGCTCCTCATGAGCCGCATCCTGCGGACCGTAGAAGCTGGCACGATCCGCCTCGTAAGCTGGATGGGCGGCGAGCCTAGGGTCTACAAGGGCCCGGGCAAATCGAAGGAGATTCCGCTCTTCACGACTGGCACAACCATTCCCTCCAAGGCCATCAACATCGACATCGACGTGGCCGACCAGACCGCGGACGTCGACAAGACGGGGCAGCCGCGGCCGATCAAGGTTCGCGTCTTGGCGAGCGCCATCGTCTCGGTAGGCGATTCCAACGAGATGGTTCGCACCGCCGCAAACCGCTTCTTCGCAAAGCCGGTCGACGAGCAAACCTCGACGCTGACCGACCTACTGACCTCGACGGGACGGCGCGCCATCAACCTGCTCCACCACGACGAGCTCTTCAATGCCAAGGCGCCCAACCGCGCCGACGTAGTCCCGGCGTCGGACTTGCCGGCCAGAACGGGCGGACCGCTCGCGATCGGCGCGGGGGCGGATGAGGACGACCGGCTCGCCATCATCATCAAGAGTGCTTGCTCGCGCGAGCTTCAGGACCTGGGACTCGTGTTCAATTCGTTGAACATCAAAGGCGTGCAGAGCGACGTGGCGGAGGCCAGGCGCCGGCAGTCGGCCGTGGAAGCCAAGGCCAACGCCGACATCGTGCAGGCGGACCAGGAGCGGCGCGCTCGAGAAGCCCAGCTTGGCGCCGAACAGGCGATCAACGACAAGCAGCGCGAACTGGATCAACGAAAGGCTCAGAACGCCGCCCAGGTGGCGGAGGCGGAAGCGCTGAAACAGAACGCGCTGCAAGGACTTCGCGAAGCCGAGCTCAAGGCGACGCAGATCGCGCAGGCCGGGGCGGACGCCGAGAAGCTGAAGATTCAGGCCGAGGCGGGGGCCGAGGCTGAAGCCATCCGCCTACGCAAGACAGCCGCTGCCCAAGCCGAAGCGATTCGCGAGATCAACACCGCCATCGCGGAAGGCGGACAGGCTTACCTCGTGCTCAAGCAACTCGAGATGCTGCCGCAGATCGCGCCGTCGATCGCCGGGGCCCTCGCCCAGGCGAAGCTCGTGAACATCTCGAGCGATCCAAATCGAGGCGCAGCCTCCGGTGCGACCGATCAGATCACTTCGGTGATCCAGACCGTGCTCGCCGCCCAGCTTGTCACGGGCGCGTTGAAGCCGGAGGACGGACAGGCACCGCCAACGCCGACGTTCGTGAAACCGGTGCGCGAGCAGCCCGCTTATGAGCTTCCGAGTTCGACGCCAACCCCGGCCGCGGTTACTCAGGCGGTGACGGCAGTGCCTAAGCCGCCGCCTTTGAAGCCGTCGGAGAGCCAGAACTAGCGTCCGGATTCTGCCGAAGGACGCTGAGTGCCTCGGATGCCTTCCGCGCGCGTTCCTCGCACGCGGTGGCCGCGGCCTTGCTCGCCTCGGCCTGGCGGGCAAAGTTCTTTTCGACTTCGATCAGGGTCTGCTTCGCCTTCTCTCGTGCGTAGCTGGCCCGGCGTTCGATCTCGGCTGAGAGGCTCGCCTGCTTAAGTCCCCCCGCGGCACTCGCGCCAAATCCGAGAACCGCGGGGGCGGCGATGAGACACGCCGCCACCATGCCAAACGGCGAGTCGAGGCCGGTCTGGACGCCGCGAGGACCCATGAAGCCGGCAACCACGACATAGGCCAACAGCATCAGGAACGAGCCGCCGAGCCCGTTGCCTAGGGCGCCGGAGGCGCGCTCGCCGCCGAGAAGCTGACGAAGTTCCGCCTCGGCTTGGGCGATGATCGCTTCGGCCTGCGCCTCCGCGCTGTGGTGAACGCCCTCGCGCTTGTTGAGCGTGTCGGTCGCGTTCTGCCGCGCGGCAACAGCCTCGGCGTCGCGCTGTCCAACGGCGGTGCTGATCTTGCGGTGGACGAACTGGTAGACCTCGAGGGTGCCGCGCTTCGCGGCCGACCGCACGCCGATTGCCTCGAGGATGTCGCTCTTAAGGGCGATGGCGCGTATATCCTCCAGCCCCTCCGAGAGCTCGAATGGGATTTCGATGGACTCGCCTAGGGTTGCCTCAGCGGCTTTGACGCGCGATTTCATCGCCTCCCAGCCGTCGATTGCCCGGAGCGCCGTCTGACGCATTTGGGTGCCGGCGGAGGCGTATTCGGCGACCATCACGAGTTCGAGCGGCGCCATGTCGGGATCGGCCAGGGCGACGAACACGTACATCGGCTCTTGCCGAACCGCGGTTTCAAAGAAGTGCTTGGCCTCGCCGCCCCGACCGCACTGCATGGCGTAGCGGGAAGCCTCAAGGTACAGGTCCGCCGTCGCCCGAATTTCAAGGGCGGCCCTGGCCGACTCCAGCGCCTCCGCGTGACGGCCCCCGGCTTCGAGGGCCATGCCGAGAAAGCGGTGGAGCAAATGAGCCAAGTAGCCGCGCCCGTCCCCGACGACGGTGATGCCTTGGGAAAAGTGGGAGACGGCGTCCGCGCAAAAGGCGCTGTTCCACAGGCAGAGCCAACCCAGAAGGAGCCAGCCGATTCCGGTACGGTCGCCGGCCGTATCGCTCACGAGGTCCAGTACCTCGCTCCGGGCCGAGCGCATGGTTTCGCCCTGCTCGATTCCCGTGTTCACCAGGCCGTTCGCGAGATCTCGAACGATGCGTCGGAGGCGCCCGGCGTCGCCGGGCAGAAGTTTCCCGAGCTCGAACTCCAGCACCTGCTTGAACTCGAACCGGTCGCGGGCGTAGTTCTGGGCCAAGCTCTCAAGGGCATCGTCCAGCGCCTCGCGATTCCAGAAGGTTTCCGTGGAGCGCTCTCCGGCCGGGATGGCGAGGGCCACCTCGGCGAGCGAGATGCAGTCGGCGAGCAGCCGGGCGCGAACGGGTGCCTGGACTTCGCGAAGGATGCGACCTATTTCGATGCGCCGGTGCGCGCAATCCCCGATGTAGCCGAAGCGGTCGACCAGACCGTGCACAAGATCGGAATGCTCGAGGTCTCGGAGCAAGCTCCGAAAGCATCCCAGCCCTCCCCGAATCTCGTCTAGATTCGGGGCGGTCGATTCGACGTCCGTGCGCATTGGTGCATCCTTGCCGGACCAGCCGCCGAGTAGGTCCGAACTGATTTTCGGTCGGGCCAACCGAGACGCATCCCGGACTGAGCGGAACCTGTTACGGCGTTTATGCCGGTTTTCGAGGGACCGGAGATCGGGGATCGGGGACTCAGTCGATCAGATACCGGTCACAGAGCACGCGTACGTCCTGAGCCACGGTGGCGGCGACGCCGGCGTCTTCGGGGGCTTTGAGGACGCGGGCGATGAGGGAGGCGATGGTCTCCATTTCGGGCTCGGCCATGCCGCGGGTCGTCACCGCCGGCGTGCCAAGCCGGATTCCGCTGGTCACGAAGGGCTTCTCGGGGTCGAACGGAATCGAATTCTTGTTGGTCGTGATGTGGGCGGCGTCGAGGGCGATTTGGGCGACCTTCCCTGTGATTCCGTAAGGGCGCAGATCGACGAGCATCAGGTGGGAATCGGTGCCGCCGCTGACGATTCGAAGACCCTCATCGGTCAGAGATTCGGCAAGCGCGGCAGCGTTCTTCCGGATTTGAGCCTGATAGGTTTTGAACCCCGGCTGGAGTGCTTCGCCGAACGCAACCGCCTTGGCGGCTATGACATGCATGAGCGGGCCCCCTTGGATGCCGGGAAAGACCGATTTATCGATCGCTTTGGCGTGCTCTTCGCGGCAGAGAATCATGCCGCCTCGAGGACCGCGGATGCTCTTGTGGGTGGTGCTGGTGACGATTTCGGCGTGGGGAACCGGGTTCGGATACTCGCCGGCGGCGATGAGGCCCGAATAGTGGCTCATATCGCACATGTGGAGCGCTCCGACTTTGGCGGCGATCTCGCCGATCCGCACGAAATCGAATCGACGCGAATAGGCGGTCGCCCCAGAGACGATCATCTTCGGCTTGTGCTCTTTGGCGATGGCCTCGAACTCGTCGTAGTCGATCTGCTCGGTGTCCTGCCGGACGCCGTAGGGGACGATCTTGTACATCATCCCGGTGAAGTTGACCGGGCTGCCATGGGTGAGGTGGCCGCCGTGAGCAAGATTCATCGCCATCAGGGTGTCGCCGGGTTGGAGGAACGCGAAGTAGACGGCCATGTTGGCCTGGGCGCCGCTATGGGGCTGGACGTTCACGTGCTCGGCGCCGTAGAGCTGTTTGGCGCGGTCGATGGCGAGTAGTTCAACCTCGTCGACGACCTCGCAGCCCCCGTAGTAGCGCTTGCCCGGATAGCCCTCGGCGTATTTGTCGGTGAGGACGCTCATCATCGCCTCGCGCACGGCGCGGCTCGCGATGTTCTCGCTGGCGATGAGCTCGAGGTTGTGACGCTGGCGCTCCTCTTCCCTACCGATGAGGGCCGAGACTTCGGGATCGACCTCCGCCAGGGGTCGGGCGTGCGGGTGCGTCAGG
>Ga0070734_10004830_pt1 | contig 12433 bp, 12 predicted proteins | sample Coa_R1_8_FD_66444 | JGI IMG/M metagenome (GOLD analysis project Ga0070734, IMG submission 66444) | Surface soil microbial communities from Centralia Pennsylvania, which are recovering from an underground coalmine fire - Coalmine... | ecosystem: Environmental > Terrestrial > Soil > Unclassified ...
TTCTGGTTGCTACTAGTTCTCATTAATAAAATTCCAACAAGTACAATCCACAGAACACTGCTCAAGACAAATACGCGGAACCCATTCAAATCAGTGAGCGTAAATCCTGAAATGAAAAGCGATATAATTATGATGAACAATGCAATTCCAATAAAGGCAATCCATGAAGAAAGTTTTTTTGTGCGTAATATTTCTATTGACCAAAATAACATCGCCAAACAAAATGTGCCCATGTAGATATAATCAAATGCATGGTTGAGAGAACTATTGTATTTCAAGATTGGAGTTATCGATGCTATTATTTCGGTTGATGCATCTTTATATTTCAAAATAAAAATTGGGAGTGCAAGACCATTCACTGTAGCTGCAAGCATAACCGCGATAAATCCGAATAATATAATGGCGAAAGCAGAAATGGAGAAGAAACTATCAGTGCCTAATTTTTTGGTTAATCCCCAAAAGCCAACGGCAGCAAATGGTATCGAAACAATAGCTATAGAATGCGCGGTGATAGCCATGTTTGTGACTTTTAAGAGATGTTCAAAGCTGCCACCAACTGGATGAAGCGCCATGGTCATGACCATTAATAAAGTAGAAAGTATGAGCGCTCTGCCGGCATTTTTTTCGAACTGCATGATGTTGTTGATTTAATTGGGCAAACCTAAAAGCTAAATCAACAAAAGTGTTTGACGAAAGTCAAGAAATAAATTTTGCTCTATTATTTTTTGAATTCTCCGAAATGCCACAATATTCCTGAAGGATCGTGCATGAAACATTCTCTTCCCCATGAATCATTTCTTATTTGAGTGAGCTTTACGTTTTCATATTTATTGTGAAGCCCAAGATTCTGCAATTCATTCCAATAATGCTCAACATTGTTGACTTCAAGAAATATCATGGTATTATCAACCCAATCTTTGACATAAGCATTCTGCAAATAAAAACCAAGCATTTCAGAAATTTTGAAGTAAGACATCTGAGCAGATATAGCAGATTCTTCAAATCCGAGGTCTTTGTAAAAGGCTCTTGATATATTAAAATCTTTCGCTCCGATAAAAGCTCTCACTGATTTTGCTTCGTGTTTCATAAAGGAGATTTTTTTGCTGAATGAAATTATTTTGTTGGATACAAACGTAAATGCAAAACCGTAAATAACATTTGACAAAAGTCAAGAAATGATTTTGCGCCTTATCCGACTTAATGTTTCTGGAGCAATTCCGAGATAAGAAGCAATATATTTCAATGGGAATTTTTGAATGATTTGTGGTTTGCTTGCGAGCAGCATGGCATATTTTTCTTCTGGAGAAATTTTGTTGTTCTGATAATCCTGGTTTTGAACAGCGACTTCAAAAATATGTCCCACTCTAAAAAATGAATCTGATTGTTTGATGAGTTCATGCATATCCCAAAGGCTCAGTTCAAATACATGACTATCTTCCATTGCCTGAATAAAAGAATCTGATGGCTTTTGAGCAATCAAACTTTTGTAATCAAACATCCATTCGTTTTCTGCAAAAAGATTAATGATGGCTTCATCGCCATTTTCAGTAATGGAATAATGTTTGAAACTTCCTCGTTCGATAAAATAAAAATGATTGCAGGTTTGACCTTCCTTAATCAGAAAAATATCTTTTTTGACATCTGAATTCTTAAGCCGTTTTGCTATTGTAGAAAGTTCTTCGTCAGAAAAATTTCCAAATTTCAGGAATGAGTTTTTTACGTTGTCAAACATACTCACAGTTCTGTTTTTAAATCTTTAGCTTTTGAAGTATTCTGCTTTTTTTAATTTGTTTGGCTTCAGGTAAACATATTCTCTTTGTGCGTCAATAATAATGTTGAATCTTTTTAAAACATCGCCACCCATCACGCTCACTTTTTGCCTTCCGATGGCGCCTTGAAAAAAACCAACAGGCATATCAGCAAATTTTTCGTTCCCGATTTTTAATATTGGCAGAATGGCTTTTTTTGTTTTCAGGACATTTCCATAAGAATCTTTCAATTCTTTTTCACCAACAATTTTTAATTTTTCACTGAGCTTTTTTTCATCAGCGAATTTGTCGTCAAACAAAATATCGCCTGCATAACCGGAATGTATCAGGAATTTATTGGTGAATGAGCTGTCATTTATCTGGCAGGTTGCTTCTAAGAGCATAAAATTATGCTCGAATAGCAGCTTAAGCTTTTCGTATTTTTTTGTTTTGTCCGGAAGTGTAGGATGAATAACAATTATACTTTTATCAAAATCAATTTCAATCACTTTGTTTTTAAAAAGGTTTGGGCCGAATTTCCCATCAGTGTTTTGCCCTGTGTTGGTGTTCTCCCAAATAGAAACATTCGTCCATTTCAGTTCGCCAATCTGCAGTGAATTATTTTCACTGAGCCTGGATGTGTTGCTTTGCCCGCCCCAGCTTTTCACGCTATCAGTCACACCATTGAAACGAAGGCTTTTTAGTCTGGCTGTTGAGTTTTCTATCAGCGTTACATCATCGGCGGCAGTATGGAACATGAGGTGCACAGTATCCTGACCGTTTAAAACTGCCATAATGGAAATATTATTATGGTCAGTAAGCTGAAAAGGAATGACAAAATCTTTTTCTTCCTGCGTAAGCAATTTTTCCTGGGCAAAAATAGGCTGATAGAAAAAAAATAATAATGGAATGAGCGATTTGATTGGCTTCATAAATGTTATAGAATATTTGTAAATGTACGGTTATGCATCATTTAGACTATATTGTTTCTCCATTAGATTCCATGATAATGGCATTTGCTTTTGCTAAAAAAGAATTCCTGAATTTTTCTGTGCTTGTAAAATCCTTTAATTCGCAAATAAGTTTTTTTTGTAATTGTTCCCGGGTTAAATTTTTGTGTTCACTTCTTCGGAGCTTATAATACATGTCGGTCGGTTGAAATTCAATACGGGTAACAGAATGACTTGGTGCTTTTTCGTATATATTTACGCCTACTAGAAAAAGCGTGTATTTTCCTGCTGACTCAAAAAAGTTGAACATATATTCCGCAATTGCTTTATCAGGTTTGTCTTTGTCGCATATGCTAAACAACCAACTCTTTAATGTTTTGAATTTTGATTTTATATTGTCTGGAGGAACAAGCCGTTCTACTCTGTGTTCCACTTGTTTTAAGACTTTTCCTGAGTCTGATTTAGGTTGTTGACTATTTGACATAATAAAAATGAAATTTATTATCGCTTTGTTGCAACTTTCATATAAACAATAAGATTATAAAATTCTTCATCAGTTAATTTGTCAGCGAAATTATGTTCATAAGTTGAGTTATAAACTTTTGAAAGCTCTTTTGCAAAATTATCGCCTGCATCTTTTAATGATTTACTGTTTTTGATGTACTTGATAAAATGTTCTTCAAATGGTGATGGTAGTTTTTCGAAAAGATTATCAAACATGATTTGGTCTGTGGCTTTTTTCTCAGGTGGAGTGTGGCAGCCATTACAAAATTTGTCAAATATTAGCTTGCCTTTGGTATAATTAGTTGCGAAGTTTTTTGCTTTAAGAGTGTCAGCGAGTATTTTATTTTTCGGCTGATTGTCGTTGCAGCTCATTGAAACTATAGCAAAAATCATTGCGAATAATAAAACTATTAGCAATTTTAAAATTTGAAATGACATAAAATAAGATTGCTACAAGTATTCAATACAAGTTGTCATTAATAAGATGGATTATCAGTAATGCGATAATAAGTACGAATTTACGTTAACAGTAGGGGGATACAATAAATTCTTTACTTTTGGATGTAGCCTGATTATATTTGATAAACACCTAAACCTTTTTATGAAACGACTCTTTATCTTTTTTTTCTTTGTTACATTTTTATCTGGCTGTGCGGCCACATACACTTTCAATATTCTTGCTCGAAAAGAAACAAAGAGACCATTTTCCAAGGTTCTTGTTATGTATGTTGATGATGCTTGCGAATTACACTTTTTGGATTCTACAACTTATGATATTTGTATCAGAAATATTTTTTTAGATTCTAATCATTTTCATGCGCAAAGCATTTCGGAAAATGTGTTTTCAAAAAAATTATCTTCTTCGAGAACTACTATAATAAAATCCTCAGATTTATTGGACACTAGTTATAGTGTGTATCAAAATTTTGTAAGTATGCTTGACAGCCTTCATATCGAAGGCGTTTTATTGGTAAATCGACTTAGTTCCCAACATATCCCAGATACAACTCCTGACATATATAATTACAATACAAAAATAATTACTTACGGTGGGCAAACTGAAAGATTAGATGTCAGCTATAAATGTTATCTGCTGTCATCGCAATCTATTTTCCCGATTTGGATAGCACAATTTGATTTTAAAGGCGACAGCAAAAGAGCGATGGCGAGCGAGCTTGCAAAGGATTTTATTAAAGCTAATTATATCTTCAAATAATATTTCCTATAGATCCGTGTCTTCGCCGACCAAAACTCAAACCCAAATCCACTCGCCGTTAATAAGCCGCCCCATAGAATTCCCTCCGCACAAGAGTGCGACCCCGCAATAAATGCGGGGCAGGCTGCACGATGCTTAATAGTAGTAATCAGTCTGGAACATAATTTTCTTTCTCACTATTCACTACTCACTACCCACCGTTTTTCGTAAACATATTTTCCCTATCTTCCAACTATAAAACCTACACTCACATGGCGGGTTCACTCTTCCGGAAAAAATCGCTGGCGAAAATTATTGCAGATGCAGAATCGGGGCTCGGCGATGCGCATGGGCATAGCATGAAAAAAGTGCTGGGCGTCCGCGACCTCACGTTCATGGGCGTTGCTGCTGTGATCGGTGCGGGCATTTTTTCAACGATTGGAACGGCGGCTTATCATGGCGGCCCTGGTGTTATTTTTCTGTTCATGATAACTGCGGTCACCTGCGGTTTCACTGCGTTGTGCTATGCGGAGTTTGCTTCGCGTGTGCCGGTATCGGGCAGCGCGTACACGTATTCGTACGTGACGTTCGGAGAGATGATTGCGTGGATTATAGGCTGGGCGCTGATTCTGGAGTATGCGATTGGTAATGTGGTCGTCGCGATTTCATGGAGCGCTTATTTCAATAATATTTTGAAAACAATCGGCATTCATCTGCCTGACTGGCTCACTATCGGTCATCAAACCGCGAAGATGGCTTATGAAGAAGCTATGAAAGCGGGACAGTCCGTTGCCGGATTGGTGTACACCAATGCGCCGGAAATTTTTGGTTTCAAATTTATCATCAACCTTCCCGCATTTGTGATTGTCGGGCTTATCACGATGCTTGCATACGTCGGCATTAATGAAAGCCGCAAGAGCGCCAATTTTATGGTGGGCCTGAAAATTGTAGTGCTTACTTTTATTGCGGTGCTTGGTTTTTGGCTGATTTTTTCAAAAGGAACAACAAGTAACTGGACACCGTTTTTACCTGAAGGAATGGGCGGCGTGCTGCAAAGCGTGTCGTCCGTGTTCTTTGCATATATTGGGTTTGATGCGATTTCAACAACTGCTGAAGAATGTAAGAACGCACAAAAAGATTTGCCGAAGGGAATGATTTATTCTTTATTAATCTGCACGGTGATTTATATCGTGACGGCGTTGGTGATAACGGGTCTGGTGAATTACAAAGAATTCAACGGCGTTGCGGATCCACTTGCTTATGTGTTCGATAAAATCAATATGCATAAAGTTGGTTTTATTATTTCAATCAGCGCAGTGGTTGCATCAACAAGTGTGTTGTTGGTTTTTCAGATAGGTCAGCCAAGAATCTGGATGAGCATGAGCCGCGACGGCTTGCTGCCAAAACGTTTTAGCAATCTGAGCCCGAAATATCAAACGCCGGGATTTGCAACATTCATGACTGGTATCCTCGTTGGTGTTCCCGTTTTATTTGTGGATGATAAACTGATGACAGATTTAACGAGCATAGGTACCTTATTTGCGTTCGTGCTTGTTTGTGGTGGCGTTCTCTATTTGCCGAAGATGGAAAAGAAACCGGGAAAATTTCAAATACCATATATCAATGGAAAATTTATTTTGCCCATTTTAGTCGCGTTTTTTATTTTTCTTTTCAGAGAAAGGCTCACAAATGCTTGCAGCAATTTCAAGAGTGAAGGTTATCAGGAAATTTTATTTCTTGTATTTATTCTTGCCGCAGCTATTGTTGCGCTACTCACTTTTCTCCGCAGTTATTCACTCATCCCTGTTCTCGGAGCGCTGTGCTGTTTGTACCTGATGATTGAAATACCTGCAAAAAGCTGGATGGTATTTTTCGGATGGATGGCTTTCGGGCTGCTGATTTATTTTTTGTATGGATACAGAAAGAGCAAGTTGTCAGTTTAGGGTTTGTGGTCCCGATTGTTATCGGGATTTCGCTTCACTCAATTTGTGGTTCAGAGAAACGGCGAAGTGATAATTATTTAATCCTTTGCTTTCATTATTTTCGGTTATGCATATATGTTATCTCCTTACTTCTTTCTTTATTATCAGCAGCGCTGATATTTGGTTATCAGAAAATACTACATATTGATTATTGCGCATGATTTAGTGTCCTTCTAATTTTACTCATTCTTATTAATGTTTATTTAAAGCATTTCTGCTTCAAATAATGTAAACCTATTCCTGCAGAAGACTTCTTTTAAATAATTCCTTCTAAAATAAAACTTATGAAACATTCATTCCGCAACAAACTTAGTTTGATTGTTCTTGCAATTGTATTAATCGTTGTGTTCTGGGCTTGTAAGAAAAGCACGAGTAATAACACGACGCCACCTAATACCACCAAACACTCTACCGGATGGACCGGAGCTGATGACCCAACAAAAGTGCCGCAAGCAGTAAATCTTGTTGGGCTCACAGGCTCTGCAGCAGCTTTGCCTGCAAAGGTTGATCTCACCCCTTACTTGCCGCCAATTGGCGATCAGGGACAAACAAGCACATGTGTTGCTTGGTCCACTGCATATTATACTAAAACTGCATCGGAAGCCATTGCATTTAATTATACGCCAACCCAACTCAGCTCCGCTGATTATGTGATGAGCCCGAAAGATATGTTTTTGGAAATCGCAGATAACATGAAGGGAGTAGATTGTCAGAGTGGAACTCAGATCACTTACGCGCTGGATGTGTTGGTGAATAATGGAGTTGCTAATTATGCAACAGTGCCATGGGATGCAGGCATCACGAATTGTTCTCAATCGCAATTGCAATCATCATGGGCAACGAATGCAGCACAACATAAAATTGAATATTACAGAACGATACCAGCTACTGTTGAAGGTATTAAAGAACAGCTCGCCAATAAAAACCCTGTAATGATCGGGATTAAAGTGAGCAATGAATATGAGCAATGGTCTGGAAGCGGCGTGCTGTCAACAGCAACATTTCCAAACCCAATCGGGTTGCATGCGCAAACTATTGTTGGGTATGATGATAGCAAAGGCGCATTTCGCATTGCGAATTCATGGACTACACAATGGGGTGATAATGGATTCATCTGGGTTGAATATAATACACTCGTGAATCAATACATTGCTGATGGTAATGCATATTATATGTCAACTTCAAGTTCGAATAATAATGTAAATCCACCAACGCCACCACCAACTCCTGTTGCCAATTCAGTGGATGTTGCTCCCTGGGTTTTTTCTGATGTGTCAACTACCAGCACGACCGGTGATCCGACATCAAGAACAATTTATCTCAACATCTATAATATCGGGAGCAACACGGTTCAATCGAGCAGTAACTGGGGAGTGTATTATATCTACTACAACGCTTATAATGCCAATGATTATGGAATTATTTTTCATGATCAGTTCAATACAACAGTTGCATCTAATTCATATTCCTGCCCAACAAACGATGCATGTACTTTTAACTATGCTATCCCGGCAGGTTCAGATTTTGCACAGGTTGCATTTGGCACTTCGGAAATTTACAGGAATTATAATGTGCCCAACATCACTGGTTATTATTATGTAGTTCTTATTGCCGATCCGCAGAATGTTTTGAATGATGCTAACAGACAGAATAATATTTTTTATACAACCGGTCAGGCACCTGCTAATGTGCAAAATGGCCATGCCAATGGTTATGATCCAAACGCTGGTGCAATAAAAGACACTGCAAAAAATACGCTGCAGGTGAATGAAAGAAATCTGCATTTATCAAGATTTAATTCAGGGGTAGGAGAGCATAACAGGAATGCATATACGCCACAGGAAATTTTATCGTTCGTGAAAGCAAAATATCAAAGTGGCGAAATCAGACAGAAAATTAATGCCATGAAATCTTCAGGCACGAAAAGACTGCCGCAGGTTCATGAATAAATAAAGATGTTTTTGGTTATGGTTACCAAATAGCGTCAGGTGAAATCGTGGTTGTAAAAAACTCCTGTTTTGCGCAGGAGTTTTTTATTAATAAGGTTGTTTGAATGAGCGCATCAATAAGTAATTTTGTGCCATGAAATTTCAGATAGGAGACACGGTGCTTGTGCTGCACTCGAATGAAGAAGGAGAAGTGGTTGACATTATTAATAATAAAATGGTGATGGTGGATGTGCGAGGCGTGAGGTTCCCGGCATATATTGACCAGCTTGATTTCCCTTATTTCAAAAGATTTACGGAGAAGAAAATAATCCCGAAGCAGAAAAAATATATTGATGAATTGCCGAAGGATAAAAAAGCAAATACCATAAAAATAGCTGATGGTGTATGGCTTTCTTTCTTACCGATTTCAGGAACGGACGAATTTGGAGATGAAGTGGTGGAAATATTGAAAATTCATTTGCTTAATAATTCAAACAATGGATTGAAATTTTTTTATCGCGTTAGTTATTTGCGTGGAGAAGATTTTGAAATTCAGAACGAAGTTTTTTCTTTCAAAGATTTTTACCTGCATGATATTGAGTTTGAAAAACTAAATGATAGCCCCGTTTTTGAATTTGAATTCTCTTTGATTTCGCCTGATAAAAAGAAAGCAGATTATTTTGAAACGAATCTGAAACTGAAAGCAAAACAGGTTTTTGCAAAGATTGAAGAAATCAGAAAAAAAGGCGAAGCCACTTTTTCTTATAAATTGTTTGATGAATATCCGGATAAAGTCGAAGAAGAGAAATTAGACATTCAGAATAAATTATCTCCTCACTTTAAAATATACGAGGCTTCTAAAGCCAGACAAAATCTTTCGCCTGCGCGTTCGGTTGTTGATTTGCATATTGAAAAACTAACTGATGAATACAGCCGAATGAGCAATTTTGAAATGCTCACACTTCAATTGAAAGAATTTGAAAGATATTATGACTTAGCAGTCGCGCATCATCTTCCTTCTATTATTTTTATTCACGGGCTTGGCTCAGGCAAGCTGCGTGATGAACTGCATGAATTATTAAGACTGAAAAGAGAGGTCAAAACTTTCGTGAATCAATATCATCCTTTGTATGGATATGGAGCAACGGAAGTGTATCTGAAGTAGAGTTGGATGTTCTGAGTTTAGAGTTATGAGTTCAGACTCTGAACTCTCGACTAATGACTATCTTCGCATCAACCACCAACCGAGCTATCGTTCTTGATTTTTCAGGGAAGGAAAGTCCGGACAGCAAAGGGCAATGCACCGGTTAATTGCCGGGTGGCGTTTCGGCGCCAACAGAAAGTGCCACAGAAAATTACTTTCCGCCGCAGGCGGATAAAGGTGAAAACGTGAGGTAAGAGCTCACGGCAGTTGTTGGCAACAATGATTGCGGGTAAACCTTGCATGCTGTAATGCCACATAGGCAAGCATTTGAGGGCGGCTCGCCCGAGCTTGCGGGTAGGCAGCTACATCTCAGCAGCAATGCTGGGAGCAGATAAATGATAGTTTAGAAACAGAATCCGGCTTATGAGTTGGTGGTTATTTTTTGTCCGAACTGGGATTTTTGGGATTTGAGGATTAGTGAGAAACAATAGATTTCGGTTAGTCATTAGGGTTAGTCAAAGATTTGACGGCAAAGGCGCAGAGAAAACTCCGTGGTTCTCCATTTATCTCTGCGGCTCTCTGTGGAAGTTCACTACTGCTGAAAAGCTAATTTCATTTTTCCGAGCAAGTCGGTTTCAATCATTTTCTGCGCAACAAGAATCATGTTCTTGAAAGCTTTGGCTTGTGATATGCCATGACCGATGATGACAGGTTTTGCTACACCAAGAACTGGCGTGCCTCCGTAGTTTTCAAAATTAAATCTCTCAAAATATTCGTGTTGAATATTTTTTTGCTGAGTAATATCGAAAATGGATTCTGCAAGCTTTAAAATAATATTTCCGGTGAAGCCTTCACAGACCATCACATCAGCTTTGTCCAAAAGCACATCTCGCCCTTCAATATTTCCGATGAAATTTATTTTGCTGTTTTCTTTTAGCAACGGATATGCAGCTTGAGCAAGAATATTTCCCTTGCCTTCTTCTTCACCTACATTCATCAACCCAACTTTTGGATTATCAATTCCAAGAATATTTTGTGCATATAGCGAACCAAGAACAGCGAATTGATTTAAATTTTCCGGTTTGCAATCAGCATTCAAACCAACATCGAGCAACATTCCCGTCTTGCCATTTTCTTTTGGGATAATTGTGGCTATAGTTGGTCTATGGATTCCTTCAATTGCTTTGATGCTGAACAATGCACCGACCATCATTGCACCTGTGTTCCCAGCACTGATGAATGCATCTGTTTTTCCTGTTGCTAATAAATGAAATCCGACAGCGATAGATGATTGCTGTTTTTCTTTTAATGCTTTTGTAGGATGTTCATGCATGCCGATTACCTGCGGCGCATGAACCACTTTAACCTGCGATAAAGAAATATGATATTCTTTCAGAAGCTCGTTCAGTTGAGCTTCATCACCGGTTAAAAATAAAAATGCCGGAGATGATGTTTCTGACAGATATAACTGCAAACCTTTTACGGCTTCGCGTGGCGCAAAATCGCCACCCATCATATCTAAGCCAATATTCATCTGCGGCAATTAAATTGTAAGTGTAATAAGTGATAAGTAGTAAGTCGTAAGTTGATTTGACGATAGCAATTCACCATTGACGATTGACCATTCACCATTCACTTAGTTAATCGGAGATTTCTCTGCTACTACTTTTCCTTTGTAAATCAGTTTGCCTTCGCTGACATGAGCACGGTGGCGAACATGTATTTCACCTGTTGTGCTGTCTTTGCTCAAAGTAACTTTCTCAGCTTTGTAGTGCGTCCTTCTTTTGGCGCTGCGCTGCTGCGAGTGGCGCCGTTTCGGATTTGGCATAACGCTTCAGTTTTTATTTATCTAAATCTTTAAATTTCTCTAATCCTTTCCACAAGGTGTTTTGTGGTTTATTAGATTTTACATCTAATTTTTTCAGCATTTCCAACACCTCTTTGTTGCAATATTTCCCACCTATTTCATCGTCTTTGCACATTCGTTGATTGGGTATGCTGAGATTTATGAACTCATAAATCCAATCTGAAATATGCAGGTGGCTTTCGCCTTTGGAGATATAATAAACATCCGGGTCTTCTTCCTGCTCGTTCATGATTTCCGGCTCTTCCACCAGTTTCACGAGCACCTTAAATTCATCCCAAAGGTCTATCGGCAACATATTGCCGCAACGGTCGCAGTTGATTTCCACTTTGCCGCCCACTTCAAAAGAAAGCAGCATGAAGCCATTCTTTTTATCTAAAGCCAGCTTTACAAAAGCTTCGCAATTCCTGAAATCCCGCTGTTGGTATGCCTCAAAGAACTTGTCGTTTATCTTGTAGCTAAACTCATGAATGCCAGGTTTTAACCCCACGAATGGTATTTCAAAATCCCTTCTGCCCATGAGCGCTTTTTAAAGAGTTTGCAAAGGTAGGGAAATATTTGCGATTTTAGAAGTGCGATTTACGATTTGTTCAGAAATAGCAACAGTGTGGCAAGTCTAAAGTTTTTAGTTTCACAACTATAAATTTTGGATAATCCAATCACGGGAAAATCATAAATCCCAAATCTCAAAATCGTAAATGCTTATAACGGTCTTATCCAAATATTTCTAAAGCTAATCGGCTCGCTTTTATCGCCGTGTGCCTGCAGTTTGATAGAAGAAGCACCATGTTTTACATAGGTTGGCTGACCGATATAAAAAGTCTGTCCTTTCAGCTCATAATTGTTTTGAACAAGTACTCCATTATGAAAAGCCGTAACTCTTGCCGGAGTCTTCACCGTGCCATCTTCATTAAAACGAGGCGCAGTCCAAACAACATCATAGCTCTGCCATTCGCCCGGTTTTTTGCAGGCATTTGCCAAAGGGATACTTTGTTTGTAGATGCTGCCTGCTTGTCCATTTACATACGTCGAATTGTTGTAATTATCGAGTACCTGCAATTCATAACCACTATCGCCAGGACCTGTTGAAGCCAGGAAAACGCCACTGTTGCCACGAG
>Ga0070734_10004831_pt1 | contig 12431 bp, 10 predicted proteins | sample Coa_R1_8_FD_66444 | JGI IMG/M metagenome (GOLD analysis project Ga0070734, IMG submission 66444) | Surface soil microbial communities from Centralia Pennsylvania, which are recovering from an underground coalmine fire - Coalmine... | ecosystem: Environmental > Terrestrial > Soil > Unclassified ...
GTGATTGAAGGCCTGGTTACGGCCGTTTTGGCGATTGAAACCTCTTTGTCCGACAATGCCGAGCGTGATGCCGGTCACCGCGGGGACGATTGCGGCGCCGGCGATCGAGGTCGCGATCTGCGAAGCGGTGACGGCCCAAAAGCTTTGCCAGATCAGAATAATCGAAGAAGCGGCGACCACCGCGATGCCGGGCACGATGACCCAGGCGCGCTTGTGCCGCGATGTATCGATGAAGCCGCCGACCGGCGTCGCGATGAGCATGCCGGCGACATTGCCGATTGTCATTGCGGTGCCGATCATGCCGCTCGCCCAGCCGCGCTCCAGCAGGAATACACCCACGAAGGGCCCGATGCCGGACTGCATGTCCGCCATGAAGAAGTTCACGGCGAGCAGGGGCCAGAGGCGCGCAGACCTGTTTTTGGTTTGCCGTTGCTCCTTCTTGGCCATCGATGTCTGGTCCTCACGCTAGCGGTGCGATTCTAACATTCGCATCCCTTCTCGGCCGGCGCTCTTGCGAATGTTAGAATCAGAGGACCGCTAGTAAATTATCGATGCTAGTGGAGCTTTGGATTTGACGTTCGCATGAGGGACTCGCGGCATGAGGGTAGCGAACGTCAAATCCGCTTCACTAGGGCACCAGCAAAGAGCGCGACATCTATAACCGGTGAATTTCGACCGAGTTCTCCGTGATGTCAGGAAATGTCGGGCGGACGCGGATTCTGGAGGTTGAGCCACTCACTGGTTCCGCCGAGACTGCGAGACGTCTGTCCCAACGCTGCGCGCCGCCGAGACCGTTTTTTTCCATGCTCGTTAACATAGTTGATAACAGCGATAGCCACCTGGAAATATCGTGACGTCAATTGGAGGGGGAAATGGTGATGCTCGATCCCGATACCGCCCGCTTGCTTCGAGCCATACTCGATGAATTATGCGCCAGCATCCCGCCATCCGATGTAAGCACCAAGACGAACGTCGCCTCAAAACTGCTCGAAGCTGTCAGCAATGGTCGCAGCCCGTCGATCGACAGTTTGAAAGCGGTCGGCAGGGAAGCTTTGCTCCAGACTCCAACGATGTGGCGTTGACGCAACGACGCGTCAGCGAGGGCCGCATGTTACGTGATCATGAAGATCCCAGGATGGCAACGTCGGCGGCTCGTCTGCGCCGCGTGCTTTAACTTGCGCGCGATCAGTGACACTAACATATGACAACGCGGAAAACCGCGAATCAGTAACATAATTGACGGATGCCGGAACTGATCGCGAAAGCCAATCAGGTTATCATGGAGACGCGCTGGTTGCGTCGAGAAGGGCGTTCGCTGCGCTTCGAGGCGGCAGTCCTGGCGAGCGAACTCGGTGCGACGATTATCCGCTCTCAGATGGCTCAAAATGAGCTAGCGAAGACATCGGGCATGGAAATTCCACGAGGCCGCGGAGCGGCTACGCTCCCTTGATCAGGCTCGTCAGCTCGCGGACCATCGCCGCCACGTCCAGCGGCTTTCCCCACAAGCTCACATCCTGAAATTCTGCGTCGATGGAGCTCTTGTCGTAACCGGTTGTGAAAACGAAGGGCACCTTGCGCTCACGCAAGACTCTCGCCAACGGAAAAACAATCTCGTTCCGCAGGTTGATATCGACAATTGCCGCATCGATCGCAACGTCGCGGTGCACAACATCTGTTGCTTCACTGAGGTCGCCGAAAGGTCCGAGGATGCGGGCGCCCAGCGCGCTGAGCGTGCGCACGATGTCGTCAGCAAGAAAGTATTCGTCCTCGATAACCAGGACGCGGCGTCCAGCGAGCGGTCCCGAACTGTCAGATTTGGGAGTCATCCGGCTTTCAGATGCGAGCCAAGCTTCTCTAGGAACATATGTCGTTGGTGCGCCTTGTTGCAAACGGCAAAAGGGTTGAGGGCCGGTTCCATGGGCAATCGCGACATTATTGTGATCGGCGGCTCGTCCGGCGCCACCACGCCGCTCAAGCAAATCCTTGGGCGCTTGCCCATGGACCTGCCAGCCGCCGTCTTTATAGTTCTCCACATACCAGCCCAAGGCCTGGGCGTCCTGTCGACCGTCGCAAGCGCAGCCGGCCCGCTTCCCGTTGTCCAGGCCGAAAGCGGCATGATCATCCGAAACGGTCAGGTCTATATCGCTGCGCCCGACCATCATCTCCTTATCCTTGAAAGCCACATCATGCTCGGGCGCGGTCCCCGGGAGAACATGGTTCGACCGGCGATCGATCCGCTGTTTCGGTCCGCGGCGTTGCAATATGGACCTCGGGTGATCGGAGTAGTTCTGTCAGGACTGCTGTCCGACGGCGCCGCAGGCCTCAACGCCATCAAGCGCTGCGGCGGCATGACCCTGGTCCAGGATCCCATGGACGCGATTGTAGATGAGATGCCGTTGCGCGCCTTGGAAGGGACCACGGTCGATCTCTGCGTTCCAGGCGCAAAAATCGGCGATGTGCTGATCGACCTGGTGCGCGAACCCGCGGGTATGGCACTTCCCATTCCTGCGGAAATTCGGCTGGAAGTCGAGATCGCAGCCGGCGAGCGAATTGGGAGCGATCGCTTGACGGGCCTTGCCGATCCCGCGGCGCTCACCTGTCCGAGCTGCGGCGGGGTTCTGTCAAAGGTCAAAATGGGCCAACCGCTGCGTTTCCGCTGCCAGGTTGGTCACGCCTATACGGCGGATGCGCTTGCGAAGGAGCAGGAGGGCCGGGTCGACGAAGCCTTGCGCGTAGCGCTTCGCATCATTGAGGAGCGCGCTGAATTGGTGCAGCGCATGGCGGACAACGGCCGGCAGAGTGGTCGCGTCGCCGTCGCTCGGATGTACGGCGCGCGCGCGGCCGAATACCGCGAATATGCCGATATGATCCGTCGCGTCATGCTACAGTCGCTCGACCCCGAGCCTCCGAAAACGGAAAGGTAGGTGGGATATGGCCCAAATCGGTGTCGACCGAGCCGAACAACTGAGGGTCGAGAGACTTCTTCTCGTAAAGGCCGACAGCGATATTGAAGACGGCCGAAGGCGGCTGCGCAGCCAGGAGGATTTGCTGCTTGGGCTGCGGGCGGGCGGACACGACACAAAACAGGCGGAGCGTTTGGTCGAGCTGATGAAGACGACCTTGGACGAATGGGAACGGCACCGGGTATTGATTTTGCAGCGGGTCGCTTATCTCGAAAGTGTTGTCTGATTTCGCTCAAAGAGGTCTGGCGCGCGCCCCGTTCGTCTGAACTCGGCCCCCAGCTCGAATATATAATCGAGCTGCTGCAGGACGTGTCGGCGCCAGCGGTCGTTCTCATCCAGCAGACGGCGGGCCTGCTCACTCGCCAGGTCGGCCCGTTTGAACAGGACCTTTAGCTCCTCGGAAATCGTTGGTTCCCTGACCATGAGCGCAATATGGTCTTTTCGGATGCCAATGACAATTTACAACTATACGAAAGGCAGAGCGCAGTTTTGTCCGGCCATTCCGTTGATAACCCTGTTGAATATCTGCCCGATCTGGTATTGCGGAATATCGGCATAATCGCTGTAGAACGAGCAGAAAGCCATGGATGAACGCGGTGAATCCCCCCAGGAAAACAGAAAAGGTGAGACGAAGACCCCTCTAGTGATAGGCGTTGGAGCATCCGCCAGTGCCACGAACAGCGTCGAGCGGTTTTTCTCCAAGCTTTCACTCGATCCCGACCAGGCCATCGTTGTTGTTTTACAGCACCGGGAAGCCCTTGATGAGAACTGGTTGCGCGGCATCATCGAGCGACTCGACGGCACGACGTTTTCCGAGGCCCGGGATGGTGCGGAAATCGAAGGCGGCACGATCTATCTCTGCGCTGCCGATGCCATCACAACGATCCAGGCCGATAGATTTGCGGTCCGTCCGGCACAGCAGGCGCCCGGTGAGCGGGCAACGATCGACAGCTTCCTGGTATCGGTGGCCGAAGAGAGAGCAGAGGATGCCATCGGCGTCGTGTTGGCGGGGACGGGCGGTGACGGAACGTTGGGTGTTGCCACGCTCAAGGACCACGGCGGCCTTGCGATCGCCGAGAAGGTCGTCCGCGAAAGCTCCGATCATCTGATCGACAGCAGTACGCCGGCCGCAATCGCGGATTTCGAGCTGCTGCCCGAGGATATTCCGCATCACATCCAGCTCTATGCGCGCCATTTGCGCCGCCTGGAGGAGAAGCAGGGATTTGACGAGGTTCTTGCGGCAGCGGCCACATCGTTGTCTCGCATCGCCGACATCCTGCGCAACAAGACCGGCAACGATTTCCACGGTTACAAGCAGAACACGTTCCTTCGGCGCGTGCAGCGGCGCATGCAGGTGGTGCAGATCGACGAGATCACGGGCTATGCCGACTTTCTCCGCGCCGACAAGGACGAGGCTCAGCATCTCTTCAACGATCTCTTGATCGGCGTGACCGAGTTCTTTCGCGACAAGCGCGAGTTCGAGGTGCTCGAGACCCAGGTGGTTCCCAAGATCTTCGAGGATAAGAGCGCGGGTCAGCAGGTCCGCATCTGGGTTCTCGGTTGCGCGACCGGCGAGGAGGCCTACTCGATTGGCATCCTGCTTCGCGAACACATGGCGAAGCTCGATTCCTTGCCTCAGGTACAGATTTTCGCGACCGACATCGACGGCCGGGCGCTGGCTGCGGCGCGGGTCGGACGCTATCGCACCAGCATCGAAGCCGACATGTCGCCCGAGCGGTTGGCGCGCTGGTTCGTGCGCGAAGGCGACACCTATTGCGTGGTGAAAGAACTGCGCGAGATGTGCATCTTCTCCCAGCACAACGTCATCAAGGATGCGCCGTTTTCCAAGCTGGATCTGGTGTCGTGCCGTAACCTCCTGATCTACCTGAATGGGGAATTGCAGAACCGCGTTATTCCGCTGTTTCATTTTGCATTGTTGCCGAATCGTTTTCTTTTCCTCGGCAATTCCGAGAACGTGACGCGGCATCCGAAACTGTTAGCCCCCGTCGATCGCCGCGCGCGGATATTCAAGAAGCTTGAGACCGGCACCCGGCTGCCGCCGGAATTTCCGATTTCGACCGGCGCGGGGAGGGCGGCGGTTCAAGTGCCCCAGGTGCGTTCGTTCGGGCCTGATGTCGGCCTCGAGCGCCGCGCTCAGCGTATCGCCGAGCGCTACGCGCCCGCCTATGTCATCACTGACGACAATTTCCAGATCCTGCATTTTTCCGGCCGTACCGGACGCTTCATCGAGCCCACCGCCGGCACGGCGACGCTCGATCTGCTCGGCCTGGTACATCGCGATCTGCGCCTGGAGCTGCGCACGGCGTTGAGCCGCGCGGTGGAAACCAACGAGGCCGCACACGTCGAGCAGATTCAACTCGGCGTCAACGGTCACCGCGTTCCTGTCGACATCACCGTAGAACCGGTCCTCGATGGCTCGGCTGGACATCGCAATTTTGTCGTGCTGTTCAAGGATGGGCCGGCTCGTGTCGTCGAGAACAACGAGATCAAGGGAAACGGGCTGGTCCGGACCGAACATGTCGAGCGACTGGAGAGCGAGTTGCGCGCGACGCGCGAGCGGCTGCAGGCGACCATCGAAGAGCTCGAAAGCACCAACGAAGAGCTGAAGTCCTCCAACGAAGAATACCAGTCTCTCAATGAGGAATTGCAATCGGCAAATGAAGAGCTCGAGACCTCCAGGGAAGAACTGCAGTCGGTCAACGAGGAGCTGACGACAGTCAACGGTGAGCTGGCGCACCGGGTGCAGGAATTGACCCGGGCCACCAGCGATCTGAAAAATTTCCTGGAGAGCACGCAGATCGCGACCGTCTTCCTCGACAATGATTTGCGCGTGATGAATTTCACGCCGGCGATCACCCAGGTCTTGCACCTGGTCGAGACCGACGTCGGCCGTCCCATTGCGCATATCAAGGCCCGTATTCCGATCGAAGAGCTTTACGATGATGTTCGCAAGGTGTTGCGGACGCTGGCGAGCGCCGAGCGCGAGCTGACGGCGATGGACAGCGGGACACGTTACATCGTCCGCATCCTGCCTTATCGCAGCATCGACAATTTCATCGCTGGTGTGGTGATCACCTTCATCGACGTGACTGCGGTCACGCGTGCCGAAGAGCGTCAGCGCCTGCTGCTTGCCGAGCTGCAACACCGGGTGCGCAACACGCTCGGCGTGGTGCGCTCGATCGCCCGCAGGTCGGCCGAGACCTCTACCAGCGTCGAGGACTATGCCTCTCATCTCGACGGCCGGCTGAACGCGTTCGCGAGAACGCAAGCCATGGTCACCCGCGATCCCGAAGGTGGCGTCGATCTCGAGTACCTGGTGGTCGAGGAACTGCTTGGCTACAACGCGCGCGAAGGCGAGCAGCTGCGCATCTCCGGCGCGGCTGTGCGTTTCCAGCCGAAAGCCGCCGAGACTTTCGCGCTGGCGATCCATGAACTGGCTACCAATGCGATCAAATACGGCGCGTTGAGCCAACCTTCCGGCAGGGTCGATGTGTTCTGGCGCGTTGACGATGCAAGCGATCCGACGCAATTGATTTTCGATTGGCGGGAGCGAGGCGGGCCGCCCGTGAAACCTCCGCAACGCAAGGGTTTTGGGACCGAATTGCTCGAGCGGACGATGGCTTTTGAGCTCAAGGGCAAGTCGACGTTGACGTTCGCTGCCTCCGGCTTCCACTGCACGATCGCCATTCCCCTGAACCGTCGGGTTGTTCATACGCCAGCCATAGGCGCGTAATGAAGCCGTCACTGGACGATAGCGGTCAGGAGCAGCCTGTCGTTCATCGGCTGCGCGCGTTTCGGAAGCTGTCGGAGCCTGGTGTCGCCGCACTCAAGGCGGCCTTGCGCGAGAAGGTCGCGAAAGCCTCGGCGGGCGAGGACCTCACCTGTGAGGGCGACAGGTCGGACACGGTTCGCATGTTCCTGTCCGGCTGGGCCTGCCGCTACAAGTCGCTGGAGGATGGAAGGCGGCAAATCGTCGGCTTTATTCTGCCGGGAGACACCTGCGACGCCTTCGTCTATCTTTTTTCCACGATGGATCATTCCGTCGCAGCACTCACGCCTGTCGTCTATTCCGAACTTGACCAAGCTGCCTTCGAACGATTGATGTCTGTGGACGAGTCGATTGCCGAAGCACTCCTTTGCGAGACGCTCGTGGCGAAGGCAATCCAGTGCGAATGGGCAATCAATCTGGGGCGCCGCGATGCACTGGAGCGTGTCGCACACGTCATCTGCGAGTTGTTCGAGCGGCTGAAAGTGGTGGGGTTGGCACAGGAAAATTCATTCGCCTTTCCCGTGACACAGATGGACCTGGCCGATGCCACGGGCCTCTCGACGGTGCATCTCAATCGCACACTGCAGGAATTGCGCGCCTCAGGCCTGATAACGTTGAGAGATCGGAACCTGATAATCCGCGATCTTCAGGCGCTCAGAAATACGGCGATGTTCAATCCGAACTACCTTCACCTGGACGGAAAATAAATCCGCCGCATCGCCGCCTCCGATTCACATATGACAATGCGGTGTCACGCTGTGTCGGCCAGTATCGCCGCGTGGCCAGCGGTTCCAAGAGCCAGGCCACCGACGGTCTCGGCACGAGCGGTACCGTGCTGGGGCCGTCTGGGTTGTTTAAAGCGCAAAGCGGATGGCGCGCCATGCATTGGCGCGAGGGGTTTGTTGCGCTCTTCCGAAGAACGCTTCGCCAGCTCATTGCATAGGAACCAGGCAGAAACCGGAACGTTCAAACGACGTCCCGGAACGCGCCATGATTCACCGTCGCACTTTTCTTTCCTCCGCCGCGCTTTTGTTGGCCGGAACGACATCGCTGACGCGCGCCTCGATCATTCGCGATCATATGCCGTGGGCACCTTTCCCATCATCGGCGCCTGAAATCGAAAGGCCGGGGCCCTGGCAATTCTTCACTGCCGATGAGGCGAGCGCGATGGAAGCCATCGTGGACCGGATCATTCCGCCTGATCCCCAAACGCCGGGCGGAAAAGATGCGGGATGTGCGGTATTCATCGATCGCCAGTTGAAGGGACCGTATGGCTCCGCCGCCGGTCACTACAGGCTCGGCCCCTTTATCAAAGGGACGAAAGAACAGGGCCCGCAGTCGCCTCTGACACCGGCCGAGCTCTATCGCAAAGGGCTCGCCGGGCTCGACCGGTATTGCAAAGCCAAACTGGGCGGCAAACCGTTCTCGCAGCTTTCGGCGGACCAGCAGGACGACGTCCTGAAGAAGGTCGAAGCGGGTGAAGCGAAGTTCGACGACGTCGATGCGCGGGGCTTCTTTGACGCTCTGCTGAAGGACGTGCCTGAAGGTTTCTTCTCCGATCCCATCCATGGCGGCAATCGCGACATGGTCGGTTGGAAGATGATCGGCTTTCCCGGCATTCGATACGATTATCGCGACTGGGTGCATCGCCACAACGAACGCTATCCCTACCCTCCCGTCAGCATCGCCGGGCGGATGGATTGGAACGTCAAGAAATCCTGAGTTCAAACGATGGCGCAAAAACTGCCGGCAAAGGATGTGGCGATCATAGGTCTGGGCTGGACCGGTTCGATCCTGGCGCACGAGCTTGCCGCAGCCGGGCTCGATGTGATCGCCATCGAGCGCGGACCGTGGCGCAACACGGCAACAGACTATCCACCAGGCTACGCGCCCGATGAGCTGCGCTTCCGAATCCGTCACGAGCTTTTTCTCCGCCCGGCACAGACGACCTTCACCTTCCGCAACAAGATGAACCAGACCGCGCTTCCCATTCGCAGCTGGGGTGCGTTCATGCCGCCGAACGGCGTGGGTGGCGGCGGGGTGCACTGGAATGCGGAGACGTGGCGATTTCTTCCTTCCGACTTCGTCCTGCGCACGCATCTGACGCAGCGATACGGTGCGGCGTTTTTGCCTCAGGACATGACGATCCAGGACTGGGGCGTCACCTTCGACGAGCTCGAGCCGCACTACGATCGCTTCGAATACCTTTGCGGCACTTCGGGCCAGGCCGGCAACGTCAAAGGACAGATCATCGACGGCGGCAATCCGTTTGAAGGGCCGCGCTCGCGGCCTTATCCCAACCCGCCACAGGATCAACCTTTTGGCGCCACGCTGTTTGCGAAGGCGGCGCGCGATCTCGGCTACAAGCCGTTTCCGCAGCCTTCCGGCAACATGTCCCGCGCCTACCAGAACCCGCTGGGCGTCCGGCTCGGGCCCTGCACGTATTGCGGCTTCTGCGAATGGTTCGGCTGCGGAAATTACTCGAAAGCCTCGCCGCAGACCACGATCCTGCCGGTGCTGGTTCGCATGAAGAATTTTTCCGCGCGGGACAACAGTGAAGTCACGCGGATCAACCTGGATGCGTCGGGTAAGCGGGCAACCGGTGTGACCTTCGTCGATATGGATGGAAACGAGTGGGAGCAGCCGGCCGACCTTGTCATCCTGTCCGCCTATACGATCTTCAACGTTCAGCTCCTGTTGCTTTCGAAAATCGGCAAACCCTACGACCCCGTTGCGAATTCGGGCGTCATCGGCCGCAACTTCACCCATCAGACCATTTCCGACGTCACCAGCTTCTTCGATCCGCAAAAGTTCATCTTCAATCCTTTCATCGCTTCCGGCGCGATCGGAATGTGCATCGACGAATTCAACGGCGACAATTTCGATCACGGTCCTGTTGGCTTTGTCGGTGGTGGCTACATGGGCCAGGTGCAGACCAACGGCCGGCCGATCGAGACGGCACCGGTGCCGCCGGGAACGCCGCGCTGGGGCGCGCAATGGAAAAAGGCGGTCAAGGAAAATTATCAGAGTGCGCAAAAGCCGGGTACCGGCGTTCATGGCAGCATGTACAGCTACCGCGACGTCTACGTCGATCTCGATCCGATCTACAAGGATCGCTTCGGCCGGCCGCTCGCGCGCATCACGATGGATTTTCACGACAACGAGATCAAGCAGAACAAATTCCTGACCGACAAATTCGCCGAGATCTTTCAGGCCATGGGCGCCAAGCAGGTCGTCAAGGAGTATCGCAAGGCGCCTTACGACATCACGAAATACCAGACCACGCATCTGTGCGGCGGCGCGATCATGGGCACGGATCCCCAGACGAGCGCCATCAACCGCTATCTGCAGTGCTGGGATGTCCCGAATCTCTTCGTGATGGGTGCGAGCGGATTTCCGCAGAACGCCGGTTACAACCCGACCGGAACGGTTGCTGCGCTGGCCTATTGGTCGGCGGACGCAATCCGCGACAAATACCTCAAAAATCCCGGACAGCTGATCAATGCGTAGGACATTGACCATCGCCGGTGCCCTGATCGCGCTCGTTGCGGACGTGTATCCCTGCGGAAGCGCAGATCTGCAGCAATTTTCCGCCGTGGAACGCGGCCGCTATCTGGCGAATGCCGCCGACTGCGGCAGTTGTCACACGGTTCCGGGCAGCAACCGGCCTTTTGCCGGCGGAAGAAATATCGAGACGCCGTTCGGCGTCCTGGTGTCTCCGAACATCACGCCCGATGGCGGCACCGGCATTGGCTCATGGACCGATGACGAGTTTGATGCGGCCGTGCGCGGGGGCAGGGCGCGGGGTGGGGCGCGGCTCTATCCGGCGATGCCGTTTCCATACTATGCGCGGATGTCGCGCGAGGATGTCGAGGACATTCGTGCATATCTTCGCACCATCCAGCCGGTGCGTAATGCGGTCACCTCGAACAGGCTGCCCTTCCCGCTGAACCAGCGCGAATCGATGATTGCGTGGGATGATCTGTACTTCAAGCCGGGCGAATTTCACGATGACCCTTCGAAATCGAAAGAATGGAATCGTGGCGCCTATCTTGTGCAAGGACCCGCGCATTGCGGCGCCTGCCATACGCCCAAGACGTTTTTGGGTGGCGACAAGTCGGATCAAATTTTTCGCGGCTACGCGCTGCAAGGATGGACTGCGCCTGACATCACCAGCGGCGAGGGCGCGCTTGGCAATTGGTCGGCCGATGACATCGCGCAATATCTGAAAACCGGTCACAACAAGTACGCCGCGGCGGCAGGATTGATGGGCGAGGTGGTCGAGCTTTCGACGTCGAATCTGACGGACGAGGATGTCCGGGCGATTGCGATCTATCTGAAGGATATTGGGGGACCTTTGCCGCAGAATAATTCCGCAGCGGACAAAGACGTGCTCGCGGCCGGCGGCGCCATCTTTCAAGATCTCTGTTCGGCCTGCCATCAGGGCGACGGCAAGGGCGTCGCCAATCTGTTTCCGAACCTGTCCGAGGCGGCGACCGTTTCCGCTCGCGATCCAACGACCGTGCTGCGCGTGATCCTGCAAGGCGCGCAAAGCGTGGCGACGGATCGCGAGCCGACTGGACCGGCCATGCCCGCTTTCGGCTGGCAGCTCAATGATGCGCAGGTCGCCGCTGTTGCCACCTATGTCCGCGATCGCTTCGGCAAGAAGGCGCCGCCCGTCAGCGAAAGCGACGCACGTCGAGCGCGCACGTCGCTGGCGGCGCGGACCGACTGATCGCCACGGCTCGGGCCATCAAGTCGATCGAGCTACTGCGGATCGTCGCGCCGCTGCATCATTCTTGTATTGGCGTCGAGCCGGCGCTCTTCACGGGGACTGAACCATCCGGCACGGATGACACCGTAGATCAGCGCCGCCAACAGAATGATGGTCGGAATTCCAAAACCAATCCAGTACCACATGGCCTGAGCCCTCTGGTCGCGCGGATTGGACTTTCGCTACCGCCTGCCGCGCCGACGTTCCGCACTCGGACGCCGCTTGAGTCGTGAACGGCCGCATCGGCAGCCGGTTCCTAATCGCATCTGCCGCGCGATTTCAGATCGCAGAAGAGGAACGTCGCCCATATCGGGGGCTTGTCCACTGATTCAAAGCAACCACGGAACGAAACCATGAAACCTGCAATGATTGTCTTGGCTGCTGCACTCGCTGTCGGCGGTCCGTTCGCGTTCGCGCAAAGCGGCGGCGGCGGTGGTGCGGGCGGCAGTTCCGCTGCTGGCGGAGCTTCGGCCAGCGGAAGCGCGACCGGCTCATCCACGAGCGGATCGGCGACCGGTAGCACGACTGGAACCGGCACGGCCGGAAGCAGCACCGGCGGAGTGAGCAACGAAGCCGGAAGCATTTCAGCCGGCAGAAGCAGTGCTCAGAACCCGTCGGGCAACAGCTACATCAACCCGCCGCCGGGCACATCAAATCCCCGCTGATCCCCAAACAAGAAACAGGCCTGGGCGATCTCGCCCAGGCCTTTGCATTTTCTCAAGGCTTTCGTAGTAAGGAAACGCTGAAGGTGCGGCGGGGCGCAAATGAGGCCGCGCGGTTTCCGGCGCGGAACTCTCCCTGCAGGCAGGACGTTTGAGACCGGAGCCAAAGTGGATCGGGTGCGATGGTCTTGAATTCCGAAACTTGCGCAGCCTCGCCTGATCCGAACACGCCGGAAGCGGGC
>Ga0070734_10004833_pt1 | contig 12427 bp, 8 predicted proteins | sample Coa_R1_8_FD_66444 | JGI IMG/M metagenome (GOLD analysis project Ga0070734, IMG submission 66444) | Surface soil microbial communities from Centralia Pennsylvania, which are recovering from an underground coalmine fire - Coalmine... | ecosystem: Environmental > Terrestrial > Soil > Unclassified ...
GCGTGCCGTCGACCACCAGCCGCTGCGTGCTGCCGAAGCCGCTGCTCAGCGTCACGATACTGCCGCTGGCCAGATTCGCCGCCCCCGCCACGCTCAAGGTCTGGCCGGCGGCTATCTGAACTCTAACATTCGATCCAACCGTCATAGTCGCCGCACTGGCCACCGTTACGGGGACATTGATCACTACAGGCCCGGTGAGAGGAATATCGATGATGACATCATCGCTCGCAGCCGGCACATGGCCTACATTCCAGTTGCCAGGCACATTCCAATTGCCGCCCGCAGGATTGGTCCAGTTCACCGTGTCCAAGACTGTCCGATCTTCAAGCGTTTCCAATTGCAACCGATAGCCAATCGCCTTGGTACGATTTAGACGGTGGCGCTGCCACCTGCGTGTTCGGAACGCCAGATTTGCCAATTTGGACAGAGAGGTGAGATCCATGGCACGAGTCCTCTTGAGATAAGTGTTGCCGTTTCGCCGGCTATGCGAGCCTCAATCGATCGGTGAATGGCTGAGATGGCCGTGGCGGCGCTAGCGTTGTTCATATTGCCAGAGTACGGTACTGACCAGATTGAAGAGCTGCGTGTCCAATCGGGACCACCGCCGCTCAGGGTACACGCTACAACACAGCGGCGGGCCCGCGTCTCCGGGAAACCCGGTTGATTCACTTCTTTTGCATTCGCAGCACGGCGAAGCTGATGTTCCTGGTTGTGATGCGTTGCTTGCTGCGGGGGACCGTAGTTTCCTGCAGCGTGGTGAGCTGCAGGAGGAGAGTTTGCCCGAGGAGGATTCCCCTACACTCCTTGAGCGGGATACTACCCTGCATCGGAGTGATGTTCGTGACTTTGATCAGAATGCCATCGAGCTGGCAGTCAAGATTGAAAATCGGGTGCCCGCCCACGGAAATGTTTCTCTCCATCCGGGCCTTGAATAGACTGCCGTGGAGCTCCGTGACCCGAAAGAGAAACTGGATCGCACCGTTTCCCTCGTGCTGCGAGCCAATCCAGATCACACCGGCGGCAACATGTTTGCGCCCCGGCAGGTTCTCGATTTCGAACAGCTCCATATCGGCCTTGATCTTCTTCGCCTCCTCGGTTTTTCCAGCATTGATGCACGCGGTCATCATCTGATCGAACATGCTCGACACGGGCTTATACTTCTTTGCGACCGCCTTCCCATACTCCAACATGACGCTTAGCACATCGTTACTGCTACTTTCCGCCACGTCCTCTTTCTCAGCAAACACCTTTCGCTCCTCGCGCAGGTCATCGGTCAAGGAGAGGCGGTCCGCCGCCTTCATCGCACGGCTCGTGGCGACCTTCTGGATCCAGGCGTCAAACTTCTTCAGCACCTTCTGTTTCTCCGCCTGCTTGTCCTTGAGGAACTGGGCCTTGGCAGCCTCCAGAGCGGCAATTTGTTTGTCAATCTTCTCCTGGGCCCATGCGTGGCTGGCGGCCGGCGCAATGAAGCACACGGCCAACAGGGAGATCAGAGGTGTGCGGGACATCGGTCGGCTCCTGTTACGCGTTCCTTGTGAACGGGCTCCTGCGGGGTTAGTTGAAGCAAGTGCACCGGCTTCTGCTTCGGCTGGTTATTTTCTTGCGGAGACCATGCGCGCGGTACATTCTGGGCCGGTGCTTTCCGCCCTGGGCAGAGTGTAGAGAGCGCACGACTTCGCTTTCCTATAAGTAAATACGCCCGACCTTAACACGCACGGGCCGGATTGATCGGACGGCCAGAAAACGAACGTGCGGGCTTTGGACGGAGGCAATGGTCCATGCCAGGCAACGACCCCTTGAAAACCAGCCGGTCGCTCCTCTGCCGATTGCGGGATTGGCGAGATCACCAGGCGTGGATTACGTTTGTGAAGCGTTATGATGCGCTCATCCAGGCGACGTGCCGGCGGTCGGGCCTCGAACCGGAGGCAGCGGAGGAGGTTGGACAGCGTGTGCTGTGCAAACTTACAGTGCGCCTGCGCGACTTCGTGTATGATCCCGCCCGTACCTTTCGGGGTTGGTTGCGGCAGCTCGTTCGGCGACAAGCGATTGACTACCAGCGTCAGAATGCGCGAGCGCCCCGCGCACGGGGCAACGGCGGCCAACAAAGGCTGCAGCAAATCGCCGCTCCGAGGGGGAAGAGCGAAAGCGAGAGTAAGAGTAAGGAGCGGCTGCTCAAGGAAATGGCAGCGGGAGTCGAGAGAGCGGTTCGCGCGCAGATCAGTGCCGAGTCCTGGCAAGCGTTCTGGCTGACGGAGATCGCAGGCGTGAGCACCAAGGAAGCTGCAGAACGACTTGGCAAGAGTTTCGCGGCTACTTATATGGCCGCGCAGCGGACCGGCCGCCGGTTGCGGCGGGAAGGCGAGAAGCGGCTTGCGGAGTATCGCCGGGGCGAAGCCGGCCGCCTGGAGGTCGCGCATGAGCGATTGCCCGCCACGTGATCGCGTGTTAAAGGTCGTTTGCGGCAGCATCACCTCACCGGACTTTGGCGAGATTGAAGCTCACATCGAAGCATGTGAGCGGTGTCAAGAATTGCTCGAAGCGATGCGTTCGGGCACGCTCGATTCGGCGGATGACCTGCCGGGTAACGATGCCCTTCCGACTCTGCCGGATCTTGAATTGCTGGAAAGGCTTGGCCAGGGGGGCATGGGCGTTGTCTTCAAGGCGCGGCAACACCAGCTCGGGCGGATCGTGGCCGTGAAGCTACTCCTGGCCGGGAACTACGCCGAACCCCACGATCGGGCACGCTTCCGTCGCGAAGCGGAGGCCGCCGCGCAATTGCATCACCCGAACATCGTCCAGATCCTGCAGGTCGGTGAAACTGGCGGCATGCCATTCCTCATTCTCGAATATGCCGAGGGCGGCAATCTGGCAGAGCGGCTGCAAGAGATGCCCCTGGCTGAGAGAACAGCCGCGCAGCTGATGGAAACGCTCGCCTGCGCCGTCGAATTCATCCATAGTCATAACATCATCCACCGCGACTTGAAGCCCGCTAACATCCTGCTCTCCGGAGTGCCTGGCGCAGCGCTGGACGCACCCCTGCTGAAAATATCCGATTTCGGGCTGGCCAGGCGGCTGGGCGCTCCATCCAGCACCCAGTCCAGGGCGATGATTGGCACGCCAAGCTACATGGCGCCCGAGCAGGCGGATGGCAAGAGCGTCGATGCGCGGACGGATGTCTACGCTTTGGGCGCTATCCTTTACCAGATGCTCACCGGCCGTCCGCCGTTTCACGCCGATTCTTCGCTGGAAACGCTGGAACAGGTCCGCAGCCTGGAACCGATACTACCTCGGCATGTTCAGCCCCGGATCGCACGCGACCTGGAAACCATCTGCCTGAAGTGCCTGCAAAAGGATCCGCGGCGGCGCTATCCGACAGCGTCCGCCCTGGCGGCAGATCTTCGGCGATTCCTGGACGGAAGGCCGGTTGCCGCCCGCCCCGTGGGCTCCCTCGAACACGGCTGGCGCTGGTGCCGCCGCAAGCCGCTGGTGGCGGGGCTCCTCGCCGGGCTCGTGCTGGTCATGGCCGCCGGCTTTTCCGTCAGCTTCGTGTCGTGGCGGCGGGCCGAAGCCCAGGCGGCTCGTGCCGAAATCAGCGAAGCAGCGGCCCTGGCCAGTCTTCACAAGGAGGAGGCAGCGCGGCAAGAGGCTGAAGAGCAGTACGTGGCGCTTTGCAAAGCGTTGCGGAGTATCATCGAGCATACCAGTCCGCAGCAGCTCCTGACTGCGGGGACGGAGCCGCTCCGTGAACAGGTGTTGATGGAAACAGAGAGTTGGCTTTCTCGCTTAATCGAAGGGCGGGAGAAGGACATCGAACTTCGTATCCTTCGCGCCATCATGTTGACACAACTGGGCGCTACGCGCGTTTCCCAGAATCGAGGGTTGGAGGGCCAGTCTTTCCTGGAACGATCGGCGAAGGAGTGGGAGTGCTTGCAGACTGAGGGGCACTGCAAGCCAGATGACCGCGTTTGGATGGCGATCACTTATGGTCTCTTGTCGCAGGTCTGTGAACGGCGGCAATCCGATCGGGCACAAGAGTCGATGGCATCGGCCTTGCGCATCTGGCAAGGGCTGCTCAGGGAACCGGCGCACCATGAAAGAGACCATCTGGGAATAGGCTACGTAGTGGCGGGCAACGGTTCGTCGGTGGAGGTGGCTCGGCGTCTGGAAAAGATTCGCCAGCAGGTAAACAGGCCAGGAACAGGATTGGAATGCGACCTGTTGGTCGATCTCGCGCGGGTGGCGTATCTGCTCTCCGACGCGGAAAAGCATGGGTGGACTGAACAGTCACCCAGGGTGGTGGCCACCGTTCGTGAAGCCGCCGGGATCCTCAAGAAGCTAGTCCTGCGGACGCCGCACGAGCCCAATACGTGCTGCCAGCTGACCTATATTGGCTTGAATGTCAGTGCTTTCCTGCGTAGAGCTGGGGCAAGCGAGGAAGCCCTTGACCTGTGCGAAGGGACAAACCGCGTATTGCAGGGGCTGGTCCAAGAAGCACCCAGGGAAGGTCATCTCCTGGAGGCCTTAAGCAGCTCCTGGATCCAGATCGCCAAAACCCGCTGGGATTTGAAGCAGCCGGACGAGGCCCTGGGGGCGTTCCGCAGCGCGCTGGCTGCGCAGCGACAGGCGTTTGCTCTCGCGCCCGAAGCTCCGGGTTCCCGATGGGAGCTGGACGCATGCTATCGCCACCTCGGTCGCAGGCTGTGTGAGCTTGGGCGGCTGGACGAGGCGGAGGCGTGCTTCAAGGAGAGGCTGGCGTTGGGGTCGGGAGACGTTGATTGGCAAGCAAAAGTGTTAGGGGAACTGCGACACTGGGCGGCACAGCTCGGGGAAGACGTGAGCACATTGTCGCCGGCACGGCAGCAGGAGCGGCAGCGCTACCTCGACCTGTGCGCCCGCCTGGAGTGGAAGGGTGTCAAGGATAGCGTCTCGGTGGCGGGAAAGACGCCATAGGACGCAACGGTTCTTTTGCATTAAAGTGTGGATCGTGCTTTTCGCACAAATATGACCTAGCTCGGAACGAACCGATCGAGGTGCTACGTGGCAGCAAGCCGGTCGGCGTCTTCCTCTCGCCGCATGAATACGACCACCTGCAACGGCTCGAAGACGTCTACTGGGTGGCGCGGGCTGAGGCGGCCGAAGCCAAGGGGCAATGGGTCGGCCATGACGAAGCCGTGCGGCTGCTTACGGATCGGCTGAAACGGCTCGAATGAGGAAGCTGGTCCTGAATAAGGAAGCCCTCAAGGAGCTTCCGGAGTTACACGCTTGAGCAGACCGTCTTTCTTCAGGCGGTTGATGTGCCACTCCACGCCTTTGCGCGTGATCCCTAGCCTGCGGGCGAGTTCGTCGGTCGATACTTGGGGTTCCTCGCGTACCAATCGCAGAATTTTCTTCCTAGTTTTCTCCCTAGTTTTCTCCCTAGGCTTCTTGATCCACGAAAGTCATAGCGCATGAGTCAAGTTTCATGTGGGTACTTTCTGAGTATCGATCCAGTCGTTGATGGCAGCATCGAGGCGGTCGAAGCAACGGCGCAAGGGCACGTCGGTGCAAGTTTCTTGCGGCGTGACGACCGCCAAGCCGGGGCGAAGAATGCGATTATAGGTGCGCGTACAGAACAGCGCGGTCCGCCAACCGCTGTCGGTCACGCGGTAACGATGGGTGCGGGGAATCCGTTCGATCAGGCCGTGCAGCCGCAAGCGCCGCAAGTGGTAGCTCATCTGCCCCTGGTTCATGCTCTGGGCTGTTCGGCCGACCAGCGGCGCCCAGTGGTCGCGAAGGTCGCGGTTGGAAAAACCCCGCGGCAGCAGACGAAACACCAGCAAGGCGCTGAACAAGGTCTGCACGGCAGCGTCGGCGAAACGCAGGGCGCTGGCCCGCTGACCGTCGACCACCACCGGTTCATTGACCTGACGAAACGCGTCTTCGCCCACGGCGCAATCCTGGCTGATGGTTTGGACGTGCAAGAGACGTCGGTTGGCTTGAAAGCCGACCTGCCGCAGGGCGGCGAGGTTCGAGAGCCGTTTGCCGATGCCGAAGTCACGCGTGTCGTTGATGGTGGTCTCGGTGCGCAAGGCACGCCCTTCCTTGTGGTATTGCTTGATGCGACTGTGCTTGTAGTCGACGTGCAGCGTGGGCACGACCCCGTCGGTCAGCACCCGCGTGCGGAAGCGGCCGGGGGTACGCTGGGTGACGCGGCGCGCGCAGATCAGTTGCACGTGATCGGCACGGCCCAGGTCCAGGTTCTCGCGGATGACTTCTTCGAAAAAGATGCGTCCGCTTTGCGGTCGATCCAGGACCTGGGTGAGGGAAAACTCTGCTTGCAGGATGGACACGTCGTAGCGGTAGCCAGCGCGACGATCCGCCGGCGTGAAGGGATGCGGCAGGCGGGCCAGCCACTTCCGCAGGAGCCGGTCGATCTTGGCAGCGGTCAGACCGTCGCAGAGTTCCTGCAAGCGTTGGGGATCGGCGCAGCTCCGCACACCGTTGTCCAGGGCCTCGAAGGCAATGCCCTCCTTGGCCAGTTGCCGTTTGACGTATTCATGGCCGTTGAGGCACAGCTTGGCGTTGTAAGGGAAGTAGGTGCAGAACTTCAGGAAGAACGGGCCGAAATCGTCGTCGATGGCGTAGCAGTAAAAGTGGTTGACCATCGCGGTCGACCGGATCAGCCAAGCGTACTTCTGCCCCGTGGTGGGGTTGGTCCGACGCTCGGTGCGGAAGACGGCGGTCTTCTCCTGGGCCTTGCCGATGAACAGAATGCCTTCGCTGCCCTCGAAGCGGGCTCGGTACTCCGCCGCGACATCGTCTTTACGCTGCTTGTTGCCGAAGGTGAACAGAGGGATGTCGTGTTCTCGGGCGAACGTTTCCATGTCCTGGATAAACGCCTTGCTGATCGGCTCCATGAGGGCCGAGGACGCGAAGGTGTGCCCGCGATGGTAGCGGAAGAACGAGGCCACGCCGCGCTCGGTTTGCAGTCTCGGCTGGTAGACGTTGAGGTACATGCGGTCGATGCCTTCGACTTCGAGTGTCACGTGGTGGCGGATGACTTCGGCAACAGTGCGCGGTACACTCATGACTGGCTCCGGTCGACACGGGCCCTTCGGGGACCCACTACCGCTTCGAGCGGTCAACATTGGGGATGCATTAGCATACCCCGTCATTGGCTCGACCGGAGCCTCTTTCCATACATCTTGTCGGTCTGAGGCGGAGCCTCGTTAGTTATGTCCCCGGCTGAGCCGCTCGTCCGCGACACGATTTCCTCGGAAAAGGGGAAGTTAACCCACAGTCCCGACGTTTCATATTCAATGACAGGCTCGGGAAACCCAGCTTCGCGGCATGACACGAAGATGGGTTCAATGCCTCGGCCCCACGCTTCCATTTCCCCGGCCCGAAAGAACACGTTGGCGATTTCCGGATTGAACGGCTGCGAGGAGTGTTTGCCCAAGAGCTTGGCCACGGTCCAGGCGGGCGGAAGCTGGCCGGGATTCCAGATCATCAGATTTTCCGCGTAAACGCTGATCTGAATGGGCGTGCCTGACGCGTAGTCCTTATGAATGATGGCATTGAGCACGGCTTCCCGCACGGCAGGTTCCAGAACGGGAAAGGTTTCCATCCGCTGAATGCCCTGGTAAGTGATCCCTGCCTTCAGATACTTTGTGAGCAACAAATCTAGCGTCTTGGTCACCTGCGTGAACAGATCGCAGTGGCTTTCATCATGGTAGAGCAGGTCATCGTCAGTGTGGAAGAAGCCGACCTTCACGAAAGCGCCGGTAACGAACCGTTCCGGCTGGGGATGGAACAAGAGCAGGGCCCGCCCGCTTGAGATACTTGCCTTCCATCAAGTGCAGCTTCTCGATCAGGCCCGAAGTCGATTCACGCAACGCGGCTTGCTCCACTGGCTGGCTTTGCCGGGCCAGCTTGCGGAAAACGTCGATAGCGGTCTTGGAGATGTCGCGGATTGCCACGTTCGGTACAGGCGCTCCATCCCAGGTCCGGCCTTGCTTGCGCATGAGAAAACGGTCGAGGGCGGCGACTTTGAGTTCCTACTTGGTACTGCCGCTACGGTAGTGGTATTCGCCCTTGTGGCTGATCGGGGTGGGATCGGGTTATACACGGACTTCGACCAACTCCTTCCCAGCCTTCTTCACTAGACGAACATCCGCCATGATGCCCAGCACGTCCCGGATCTTGTTGGGCAGGTCTTCGAGGAGTTTGCGGGCATTGGCCACGCCGAGGTCCTTGCCCTTGTCGCTCCTGCCGATGACGAGCACGCCGCCTTCGGCGTTGGCGAAGCTGGAGATCCAGCGGAGGTACTCATCCCGCCAGGATTCCTTCCACTCGATGCGCTGGTTTTCCCTCATACTAGGCAAATCCTACTGGTGAGGAGTTCCCTATTTCAGTTACTGTGCCAGCCCGAATCAGCATTGCGCCAGATTACCGGCTCCGTTTTGCGGCCGTTTCCTGCAAGAGTCGGCTGGGACAATGCCGGCGGCGATAATCGAGCTCTTCATTGTCGGCCCAATGAATCAGCCCGGAGGCGGCAGACAATCCGTTCCCGCGACATCCGAGTGCGTCGCTGATCGCCTGGTCGAGCTTTGCCGGCAAAGGGCCATACTCGCCGGTCATTAGCGCCTGGTGCGGCAATTCCCAGACTTCGGCAAAACAGTTCGCTCGTAACGTCCTGCTCGGCGCCGCGCCGCATTCGGCCAGGAGTTTCTGGACCCGGTCGGGAGTCTCACTGACGAAGCAGAGTAAATGGACCATCTCGCCATCGTGCCATAGACGCAGGCGCTGGTAGACTGGTTCGTAAAACGTGGCGGCGACACTGGCTTGTTTCGAGTCAATTGGTTTTTTTCTCATGGGCGACAACCATGTTCTGGAAGGCAGGTGCCGACGATAGCAGAATGATGGTTGAAGTACAGTGCTTGTTGCCCATCGCTGCCGGGCATGAGGTTTGGAACGCGTCGCGAGGTGTGGCACATGACAGGCCCGTCGCAAACGGTTGACCAATCGGATGGCGCCAGGTCGCTCGTTGCGCATGCCTTTGGCGTGCTTGCCTCGGCGGAACTGGGACGCCGGCCCGAATGGAACGGTCCGGTTGATGATCGAGCTCTGCGCAGCCGTGTCGAAGCGTTGACCTTGCTTTTCGACCTGATTCCTCGCTCCGAGTTATCGCGTCTGGATGCGGTTCTGTCGGCCTGGAGTCGCGATTTTCCCGGCGCGGAACCGGTCTCGGCCAAACAGCTGCGAGCATCGGCACGACGTGCGCTCAGCATGGGGCAGGACGGCCAGCTTGTGTCCTCCGGGAAGGAGGAGCGATTCCAGAGGGCTGCGGCGCTTCTTCGACTGCGCAGCCATGGCGCCAGTTCGCCGCCGCTATCCAGACTTTCTCCTGAATGGACAGACGCCGAAGCCCAGAGTCAATGCGCCTGGGGCCTCGGAACCTGGCTTGAGCTCTCCACGCAGGACGAGCGCTGGACCAGGCTGGCGGCCATCGTGCCTGGCGACGCACCGATGGAAATGCGGCAGGTGTATGTCGAGCTGAATGTGATTCCAACGGAGGAGCTCAGGGCTGACGCCATTGCCCAGATCACGAAGCTTCAGCGCCTGCCGCGCCAGCGTTTGACCAGCGAATACGGCGTCATGAGCGCGGCTTCGATGGTTGCACGCACGTTGGAACGATGCATCGTCATCGGTGAGCCGGGTAGCGGCAAGTCGACGCTGATGCAGTGGTTGGCCTGGGCGGCCAATCAGGGCATGCTGCCTGATTTCGACGCAGCGCTGTTCGTCAAGCTGGGCGCCTTCGCGGCCGCGCTCGAGAAGCGGCCGCACCTTTCGATCCTGGAATACTTCTTTGGATCGCTCGACGCCAAGCCGGCCGATTGGCGACCAGCGGCCAGCTGGATGCGGCGAGCGGCTTCGGAGAGCCGGCGGTACTTGTTATTGCTCGACGGCTGGGATGAAGTTCCGGTCGCTCGACGGGAGGCTGTTCGCCGGCGAATGGCCGAGGAGGAGCCCTGCTTTGTGACGGTGATTACCTCGCGTCCCTCCGGATTGCCGCTTCAGCTGTTGAGCGCAGAGCCCGTGGATTTGTACGGCCTGGCGCCCTTGAGCGAGAGCGCGATGGAAGAGCTGGTCGGCAAGCTGTTGCAGGTGCACGGAAAGAGCGAACTCCGCGAAACCATCTTGAATCGGATTCGGGAGGCTGCCGACTTCCGTGAGATGGCAGGCAACCCCTTTCTGCTAGGGCTGATCGTCGGCGTCTTATCCGCAGGAGCGGACCCGGGGAGCGCTCCGCGGACACTGGCTCATGTCTATCAACAGGTCGTTGCCTGGCTGATGGACCAGTACAACCAGACGTCCGGCATCACCGATCCGCTGACCATCGCGCACTTGGACGGCCTGCGGCGGCTTTCGTATGGCTTGCTGTTCGAGGGCGATCCACCGCGCTATGTCTTTGGCGCGGGTGAATTGGCGGAGTCCTTGAAAGGCGTCTCCACGGAGCCGGTGCTGCGCAGCCGGTTCGTCAATCGAATCGATTTATTATGCGATGAGCACAGCTTGCTGCACGCCACCTTTCAGGAATTCCTCGCTGCCGCTCATGCCGCGACCTGGCCTGCCGATGCCATCGACCAGTTCGTGGAGCGCGCGTTTCGCTCGCTCAGCCGTCTGATCATCCTGGAGTTCGCGTCTGGAATGGGCGGCAGGCTTTCGGAGCGGTGTCGCGCGCGGGCGGTGGAATGGCTGAAGCATCGCGACCGGTACCTGCAAACGACCTTGAGGATCAGCAGGTTGTTCGCTGCCGGACGATGGCTCCTTGAGGGCCCATTCAAGGGCTCGATGGCGGTGCGTGAAGAATTGTGGCAGGTGATCGCAGCAAATCAGGACATGGAGCTGACGAAGGTTGCCGTCGATGCGTTTGCCGCCATGGATGCCGTAGAGCTGTGTCGCCGGGCTTTACGCCAGAAGGATCTGCCGACATGGGCGCTGAACTGCATGACGAGCGCCGTACCCGCCTCGCTGGCGCGTCAGGAGGGTCTGGACAAACTATTGCCCGGAGAATGGGAGACGCATTCTGGAATTGAGGTGCGTGGCGGCGCTACTCTGGCAGAGATTGAGGCTATTCGCTTGACTCTGGCGGACGAGACGCTTGGACAGGAAGAGCGGCGTGAAGCGGCGATCCTTGCCGGCGCGGCGCGCGATCCGGGTGCCGTGCCGCTTCTGATCGGCATTCTCTTTCGCGGGACAGCTGGTCAAGGATTAATGGAACAGGCGATCTTTAGCCTGGGCCTGATCGGAGGGCGGGACGCGATGGACGCGCTCATCAGCCTGGTGCTGGGAGAGCGACCGATGGTTGATGAATTGGTGAGGATAGCCGTTGCCGGGCTCCGGCATGTCGCCAATGGCCGCAAGGCGCTTGATCCCGTGGGGCGCGACCGCTTGTTGCGCCGGTTGGCCGCGCTGTCCCCCGAATCGCCACGAGTGCAATTCATGCTGGCGGCGCTGGAAGGCTTTCCGGTGCGCGACGGAGTGGCGGTGGTCGCGGAGATCGCCAATGACAAGCGCTTGGACTCGGATCTGCGCGTGCAGGCCGTCCGGGTGTTGGCTACGGCGCCGGAGCGGATCATCGTTCAAGAATCCATTTCGTCGATTGCAAGCGAGCCTGCCGCCGCTGTCGCGGTTTCTTTGTTAAAGGTTGCGGTGCAGCGGGGTTTGCACGTCCCACTAGAATGGCTCGAAGACGCCATCAAGTCCTGTCGCGACCGAATGAAACTTCACCAATTGGTGAAGTCGTTCGTGCTTCTTTTGCCGAACGCCTCTCCGGCAGATCAGCGCAAGGCCGCAAAATACCTGCATCGCATGATCGCTGAATCGATGAAGGCGAACGTCCAAGCCGGAGATGACCGAGGCAAGGCCCTTGTTCAGGCCCTGTCGGCAGTCGGGCACGGCGGGCGGGCGTATTTGTCGGAGCATACCTTCGAGCTGGCGCGATTCACGGTAGCGCGTTTCGCGGAGGCGCCGCTGACGGTATCCGAAGGCTGCGTCCTCCTGGCCGCCGCTGTCTTAGCCCATTTCCAAAGCCCAGCTTCGAGATTCGCGTTGCGCAAAGCCCTGGATGCCGCGTTGCAAATGGATGCAAGTGGGAACGACGCCAGGCAGGCTTCGGACCGGCTCGCGACGGCTTTGGCCAACAGCCTGGTCGTTGTCGCGCCTGAGGAGCTACTCCGCTACCCGGCGAGTTGTGTCCCGGTCGATGCCGTGCTGCGTGCCCAGGCGTTACGTCAAGGCTGGATGATTTTCACGGACCATATCATGGACGCCGAAGGAACGGAGATTGCGAAGCGGCGCCCCGGGGAAGCAGCAGCAAGCGTTGCAGCGCCTGTGGAGCTATCCGACGTGATCAACGCACTGCCGCCCGCGCTGCGTCGGCACC
>Ga0070734_10004834_pt1 | contig 12424 bp, 10 predicted proteins | sample Coa_R1_8_FD_66444 | JGI IMG/M metagenome (GOLD analysis project Ga0070734, IMG submission 66444) | Surface soil microbial communities from Centralia Pennsylvania, which are recovering from an underground coalmine fire - Coalmine... | ecosystem: Environmental > Terrestrial > Soil > Unclassified ...
GCCCGTGCCGGTTTCGAGCTTCAGACCGGGAAGCTCATTCATGGCGTTTCGAATGTAGGTCTTGGGGTCCACCGGCAAAGCGAGGGCTGCCGCGCTGCGCCCCGATGTTGATTCCAGGGCGTACGAAGTGGCCATCGCCGTCGCCACCACGCCCAGGCGCTCCTCGCGCTCCTGCATTTCCGTGTAGATCACGTAGGAGCCGAGCTGCCAGTACAAGAGATAAGCCGCGAGGCCGGCCATCGTCAGTAGCAGCAGCACAGGGACCACTGCGATGAAGATATACGCCGCGACAAGACGGTTGCGCAGACTCCAGAGCAAGTGATCGCGCGCCCAGATCCATCCCCGCACCAGCCAGTACGCGGCGGAACAAATCGCCAGAAAAAACACCAACCCGAACAGCGGAATCCCGGGGTAGGACTCGCGCAGCGCCGCCATCAACGAGAACACCGCCAGAATCGCAAGGGTCACCCAATCCGACCAGCTCATGCGCATCCAGAAGGCGCGGCTCCGATTTGTGACGGTTGTGGCCATGTCGTTGGGGAATATCCGGCGCGAGAAACAACCGGGCGCAAAGGAGCAGAATACTACGCCCAAAAGGGAGATGCGAGATTACTACAAACAATGCGGGTCATTGGTAGCGCTTGGCGGCTCGTTTGCCCGAGGCATGAGGAGCCGGCTTGCTGTGCTGCGTAAATCAAAAGAGGGAACATCGGGCCGGCGAGAAGCCGGCGCTACGAAAGCCGAGCGGCCCTGCCGAACTATTTCTGCTCCAGCGCGATGTTCGGGCTGCCCTCAACCTTGGCGCCTGCGCTTCGGTTCTCCGCCGCGATGCGGCTGTGGCGTATTCCGTAGCTGAAATAAATCACGAGTCCGATCAGCAGCCAGCCAAAGAGCCGCCACCAGTTCTCTACGCGAAGAGAAAACATCAGCAGCAGGCAAAACCCGATGCCCAGGATGGGAACGACGGGAAACAGCGGAGCGCGGAACGGCCGGTGCACCTCGGGATGCGTCCTGCGCATGATCATTACGGCGGCGCAGACGATCACAAAGGCAAGCAGCGTGCCGATGTTCACAAGGTCAGCCAGAATCCGCAGGGGCAGAATCGCCCCCATGGCAGCGACACACAAACCCGTCAAGATCGTCGACTTCCACGGGGTGCGGAAGCGCTCGTGAACCGCGCCGAAAAACTCCGGCAGCAGGCCGTCCCGGGCCATGGCCAGAAAGATGCGCGACTGGCTCAGCATCATCACCAGCAGCACGGACGTGATTCCAGCGACCGCTCCCAGCGAGACCAGAATTTCCGCCCAGGGCAGGCCGATCTGGCGGAAGGCGTCGGACACGGGAGCGTCGATATTGATTTGGTCGTAGCGAACCATTCCGGTGAGCACGGCGGACATGGCGATGTACAGGAGCGTGCAAAGGATCAGCGAAGAGATGATTCCGATGGGCACGTCGCGCGCGGGGTTTTTCGCTTCCTCGGCGTGAGTGGATACGGAATCAAATCCGATGTAGGCAAAGAACACGAGCGCGGCACCCGCCAGCATGCCGATGGGCTCACCGCCTTTGCCGGTCTGGCCCAGGAGCGTATGGCCGAAAAAGCTGACCCCGGTGAGCCCGTACGGAGCAAAGGGATGCCAATTGGCCGGGTTCACATATTTCGCACCCACGATGATCACAAAGATGACGATGACCACCTTCAGGGAGACGATTCCGGCGTTCACGCTGGCGCTTTCGCGGATGCCCTTGACCAGGATCGCGGTGATGATCAGCGCGATGGCCACCGCAGGAAAATCGAACCAAGTGCCGGTCAACGAGAGGCTTCCCGTCGCAGGGCTATAGTCAAACGGAGCGTTGGTCAGCGCATGCGGCACGTTCAAATGGAAAATGGCCATGAAATCCTGAAAGTAGTGCGACCAGCCGTGCGCCACCGTCGAGGAGGCCACGGCGTACTCCAGGATCAGGTCCCAGCCGATGATCCAAGCAAAGAGCTCGCCAAGCGTGGCGTAAGCGTAGGTGTAAGCCGAACCAGCGACCGGCACCATCGAGGCAAATTCGGCATAGCACAGCGCCGCAAAAACACAGGTGACGCCGGACACGACGAAGGAGAGCACCAGAGCCGGACCTGTGCTGTCATGCGCGGCGATGCCGGTCAAAACGAAAATACCGGTGCCGATGATCGCCCCGATGCCCAGGCTCGAAAGCTGGATCGGCCCGAGCACGCGCCGCAACCGATTGTCGCTCTGCAACTCCTCGACCAGCGCCGCATGCGATTTGCGTTGAAACAATTGATTCGCCATACGCACCTTTTGTGACACCGTTGCTTTTTTTGACGCCGACCAAGTTGTAGCGCCCGTCTTTCAAGCGGGCATCTTCGCCCCAACGTCGGTGCCCGCTTGAAAGACGGGCGCTACACGGGCTGGGCCTTGCGCGACCACGCCCAGTACACCGGCACTCCCAACAATACGATGACCAGCCCCGGCCACGTATCCTGCGTCTGATACAGGATCAAGATGAGCATGATAATGATTGCCGTCACGATGTAAAGCACCGGCACGACCGGGTAGCCCCAGGCGCGATAGGGCCGCTCGGCATCGGGCCGCTTGCGGCGCAGCACAAACACGCCGCCGATCGTCAGCACGTAGAAGATGAGCACCGCAAAGATGACGTAGTCGAGGAGGACGCCGTAGAGATTGCCGTAGCTGACCGCGCCGGTGGCCGCGTTCACCAGGCGCGTGCGCAGCAAAACCAGTATACCCGCCCAGATTCCCTGCAACCACAGGCCCATCGCCGGCACGCGGCTCGCGTTCAATTTTCCGATGCTCTTGAAGAACAGCCCATCGTGCGCCATCGCATAGTACACACGCGCGCCCGCGAGGATCAGCCCGTTGGCGCAGCCGAAGGTCGAGATCATGATCGCAAGCGCCATGAGCGTCGCGCCGCTATTCGACATCGCCGCCAGCGTAGCGGTCGCCACGCGGTCGTCCGGCGCGGTCTGTATCTGGTGGAGGGTGAGCGTGGAGAGATAACCGACGTTCGCGAGGAAATACAACGAGATCACGATTGCCGTGCCCACAGCGAGTGAAATCGGAATGTCGCGCCGCGGATTTTTCACTTCGCCGGCGGTAAAGGTGATGTTGTTCCAGGCATCCGCGGAAAAGAGCGAACCCACCTGCGAGACGCCAAACGCGATGATCAGCCCGAAGACTCCCGAAGCCGCCGTGATGGACGGGAGAAACGATTTCATCCACGCCGCGCCCGGCTCGATGACCTCGGGATCTTGCAGTGTCCAGATCCCGCTGAAATTCGCGTGAATGGCCGCCGCATTCCGGCCAATGAAAATTCCGGCAATGATCAGCGCGGCGAGCGCCAGGGTCTTGGCGGAAGTGAAAATGTTTTGAATCAGCTTGCCGAGCTTGAGCCCGCGCGTATTGAGCGCGGTTAGGAAAAGAATCAACAGCAGCGCGACAAACTGCTGCACGGAGAGGCTGATGGCATATTTTTCGGAGAGCGCAATCGGGGGAACGATCCAGGTACTTGGCGAAATCGCCGGCCAGATTACGCCCAGAAATCGCGCGAAGCCAACGGCAACCGCGGCGATCGTACCGGTCTGAATGACAAGGAATAGCGTCCAACCGTAGAGGAAGCCGTAAAGCGGCGAATACGCCTCCCGCAGGTAGACATATTGCCCGCCGGCTTTCGGCATCATTGCGGCCAGTTCGCCGTAGGAGAGGGCGGCCGTCACCGTCATCAGTCCGGCGATAATCCACGCCAGCAACAGTCCGCCGGTAGATCCGGACTTGCGAGCAATGTCGGCCGAAACAATGAAAATGCCCGAGCCGATCATCGAGCCAACCACGATGGTGGTCGAATCGAACAGGCCCAGGCCGCGAACGAATCCCGAGGATTCTGCGCCGGCAGGAAGGGTGGTCGCCAGATTGGAGCTTGCTTCAGACACCGGGCTGCTCCCTCTTCAACTCGCTCCGCGAGCTGAGGTCGAGGCTGCCACGTCGAGGTATTGCCGCGCGCGGACGGCGGGGTCCGGCGCGCAGATCAGATCACGAATCACAGCCACAGAATCGGCCCCGGCGCGGTACACCTCCGCCGCGCGCTCCAGGGTGATTCCGCCGATCGCTACGAGAGGTTTCTTGGTCAGCGCTCGCGCTTTCCGCAAGAGATCGGTCCCGACCACGGGGTCAGGATTTTTCTTGGTGGAGGTCTGAAAAATCGGGCCGAAGGCCACGTAATCCGCGGAGGTGCGATCGGCGGCCGCAAGCTGCTCGAGGTTGTGCGTGGAAACCCCGACCCAGCGATCCCGGCCACACACCGTGCGCGCATCCTCCACACCGAGGTCTTCCTGCCCAACGTGCACTCCGCCCGCGCCGGCAAGCAGCGCAACGTCCGCGCGGTCGTTGACGATCAGGCGCACCTGTTTGGGCCCGAGAACGCCTGCAAGTTGCCGGGAAACTTCGAAATAGCGGCGAGAGGAAGCCGTCTTATCGCGGTATTGAATGAGCTCGACCCCGGATCCCGCCAATGATTCGGCTAAAGCCAGTTCCGAAACGGTGAGCAAGGTGGGATCGATTATGGCATAGAGGGGCGGGAAGACAAGTTTCATACCGGACTATCCTGTTGAGCGTGTGGCGAATCGGTCAAGAAAGTGGGTGTCCAGGCGTCCGGCGATGAAGTCCTTATCCATCATGATCTTACGCTGCAGGGGGATGGACGTTTTGATGCCCTCGACCACGAACATTTCGAGCGCACGGCGCATGCGGGCGATGGCTTCCGCGCGGGAGTCTCCGTAGGCAATCAGCTTGGCCACCAGGGAGTCGTAATAGGGCGGGATGACGGCATCGGCATGGGCGGCTGTATCCACTCGGATGCCCGGGCCTCCGGGCGTTCGAAAGACGGTGATGTGACCCGCCGACGGAATAAAAGTCTCCGGATCTTCGGCGTTGATGCGGCACTCGATGGCGTGCCCCTTCAGGCGCGGCTCGCCGCCCAGCACATCGCTGAGCTTCTCCCCTGCCGCCACGCGAATTTGAGATTTGATCAGGTCGATCCCCGTGACCATCTCCGTAACGGGGTGTTCGACCTGGATGCGGGCGTTCATCTCGATGAAGTAGATCGAGCCGTCCTCGTCCATCAGGAACTCGACGGTGCCCGCACTCGTGTATCCCACGTGTTCGAGGGCGGCGACGACGCGAGCGCCGAGTTCGGCGCGCAGCTTCTCGTTCACAGCGGTCGAAGGCGATTCCTCGATCAGCTTCTGGTGGCGGCGCTGGATGCTGCATTCGCGCTCGCTTAGATGAATCACCTTGCCGTGCTTGTCGCCGAGCACTTGAAATTCGATGTGGCGCGGGCGCTCGATGAATTTTTCGATGTAGAGGTCGGGCACGCCGAAAGCCTGCTGTGCCTCGTTGCTGGCCGTGGCGAACGCCGCGGCAAGCTCGCTTTCACCCCGCACCACGCGCATTCCGCGTCCGCCTCCACCGGCCGAGGCCTTCAGGATGACGGGGTACTTGATCCGCGTGGCTTCCGAAAGCGCCGCGGCTTCGTCCGCAACAATTCCCTGCGAGCCGGGCACGATCGGCACGCCCGCGGCGGCCATCTCGCGCCGGGCCTGGTCCTTCTCACCCATCATGCGCAGCAAATCCGGGGTGGGTCCGATAAACGTGATGTGCGAGGCCTCGCAGACCTCGGCGAAATTGGCGTTCTCGGAAAGAAAGCCGTAGCCCGGGTGAATCGCTTCCGTGTTGGTAATTTCCGCCGCGCTGATCACGTGCGGGATGTTCAGGTAGCTTTCGCCCGAGCGCGGAGGCCCGATGCAGACGGCCTCGTCGGCAAAACGCACGTGCAGCGCGTTGCGATCGGCTTCGGAATAGACCGCGACCGTGGCGATGCCCAGTTCCTTGCAGGCGTCGATAACGCGCAAGGCGATCTCACCGCGATTGGCGATCAGGATTTTTCGGAACATGGAAGGCCGGTCAATTCAACTTGCACGGAAGCCCGCTAATCGCAAGCTACTTCTTCTTCCCCGTGGGACGCAGAGCGAACAGCGGCTCGCCGTACTCCACGGGATGCCCGTTCTCGACGAGCACCCGCGCCACTTCCCCGCTGATATCCGCCTCGATTTCGTTCATGAGCTTCATCGCTTCAATGATGCAAACCGTCTGCCCAGCCTCGACAAAATCGCCGACTTTGACGAACGGGCCGGCATCCGGACTGGGGGCGGCGTAGAACGTGCCGACAATCGGCGACTTGATCAGGTGCTCGTTGGCGGCGCCGGCAGGCGCAGCCTCAGCGGGCGCGGCGACGACGTGCGCCGGGGCCACGGCCGCGCTCGTCGCGAGGGCCGCGGGCGGAACAGCCGAAGGCCCGGCCGCAGCGACGGGAACCGCCAGAACCGGCGCGACATTCTGGTTCCCGGACGACTTTTTCAACCGGATCCGGAGATCGCCCTTGGTGTATTCAAATTCCTCGAGCCCGTGTTCGGACATGAACGCGAGCAACTGCTCGAGCTGTTCGAAATCGACGCCCTGCGCGCCGGCCTCGGAACCCGCCGCTTGTTTTTTGGATCCCTTTGTCGCTTTCATTTTCGGAGGCTCATGCTTGGAGTTTCGCGCTCAAAGCTCGATGAGCTCGCGAGCCGTTGTGGTCAGGATTTCGGCCCCGCGCGGGGTCACGAGCGCGTCGTCTTCGATGCGGATCCCGCCGGCGCCCTCGACGTAAACGCCCGGCTCGATGGTGACGACGTTCCCGGCTTCCAGCCGCGTCTTCTGGTCGCGCGCGATGCGCGGGCCCTCATGAATTTCGAGGCCGATTCCGTGGCCCGTGCTATGCACGAAGTAACGCGCCAAACCCTGCCTTTGGAGCAAGTTCCGCGCGGCCGCGTCTACCGCGCCGCAGGTCACTCCCGCTTTCAGAGCACCAATGGCCGCGTGCTGCGCGTCCAGCACCGCCTGATACCACTTGCGCGTGCGCGCCGAGGCTTTGCCGACGTGCACGGTGCGCGTCAGGTCACTGCAGTAGCGGCGCAGTATAGCACCCAGGTCCAGGACGACCAACTCGTTTCTCCCGATTTTGCGCGCCGTGGGACGCGCATGCGGCAAGGCCGAGCGCGGGCCCGCAGCCACGATTGCTTCGAACGATTCGCCCGAAGCCCCTTTACGCCGCATGAGGTAACCGATCTCGGCGGCGATCTCCAGTTCGGAAACCCCCGGGCGTACCAGGCTCATTGCCTCTTCCATCACTTCGGATCCGACGCGGGCCGCTTCGCGGATGCGCTCTACCTCCCCGGCATCCTTCACCGCGCGCAGGCTCTCCACTAGCCCATCGACCGCGCCCCACTTCACCTGCGCGCCGGCCGCCTTGCGCAGAACTTTCCAGTTCGCCAGCGAAAGATTGGCCGGGGCGACGGCCACCGTTTGCCGCCCGCGCGTCTTCAGAAAAGCTCCCACAGCCTCCTGAAGCGGACCCTGATGGATGTGAACGCGGACTCCGCGGGCCTCCTCTTTGGCCTGAATCGTAAACCTGCCGTCGGTGAACAAAGTGGCTGAGGAGGGTTCCACCAGCAGAGCGCCCGAATCGCCCGAAAATCCAGACAGGTAATAGACATTCGGGAGATGAGTTTCAAGGTACGCGCCGGCCCGGCGCTGGGCGAGCGCGTCGCGAAGGCGCTTCAATCGATTATGGTTGTTGCTGCTATGGGCCGGCATAAAAAAAGGAGGAGACCGAGGTCTCCTCCCAGGTCGAGGCTATTTTATACCGTGCGGAACTCAGCCCGGCAAGATTCGCGGGGTAACGAAGAACATCAACTCCTGCGTCGAGGTGCTGATCGCCGTGTGCTTGAAGAGGTTGCCGATCAGCGGCACGCTGCCGAGCAGCGGTACCTGATCGATCGTTGTGTTCTGATCAGTGATGACCACACCGCCAATGACCACCGTCCCGCCGTCATTGACCAGAACCTTGGTCTGGGTCGACTGCGTGTTCAAACCCGGCTGGCCCTGCACGCTGATCGATTTGTCGATCTGCGTGTTCTCGACATCCACGTCGAGGAAGACCGTGCCCTCCGCGGTGATCTGCGGCGTTACTTCGAGTTTCAGCACCGCGTCCACGTATTGCGTCGAAATCGTGTTGTTGATGTTGGTCTGGATCGGAATCTGCTGCCCTTGCTTCACGGTCAGCTTTTCGTTGTTCTGGGTGATGCCCTTGGGCTCGGAAAGAATCTTGCCGACGCCGTGACTCTCCATCAGGGTCAGGATGAAGTCGATGGCGTAGTTGTGGCCCTGCGTCGCAAAGGTGAAGCCGCTGTTCGGGCCGTTGGCAGGCAGATTCGAGTTCAGCGGAATCTGGCCGGAAGAACTGGAAAATGGAGGCTGGACGGAGTGGATCACGGGGCTCAGGAACGTTGGAATTCCCGTCACGCCGCCGAAACCCGTATTGCCCGTAACACCAGTTGGAACCGAGAAGCCAAACTGCGTGCCGATCTCGTGGGCAAAGGAGCGCGAGGTTTGCACGACGCGCGCGTCGATTTCGACTTGCTGCGACTTGCGGTCGATCTGCCGGATCAGATTGTCGATCTTGGGGATCGAGGACGGGATGTCGCGAATGATCAGTGTGTTGGAACGCTGATCGGCGATCACGTCTCCGCGCGGGGTCAGGAATCTCTTGATCGTATTGACGAGTATGGCCGCCTGGGCATAGCTCAACACCCGCGTCACGGTCACGGGTTCGATCGATTCCGCCTGCGCCTTGGCCAGGTCGCGGCGCTGGTCGGCTTCGCGGCGTAGCGTGTCCTGCGTGGCGATACGCAGCACGTTGCCGTCGATTTCCTTGGTCAAACCGTTGTTGCGCAGCACGATGTCGAGCGCCTGGTCCCAGGGGACTTCATCGAGGACCAGGGTTACATTGCCGCGCACGGCAGGATCAAGGACCACATTCAAGCCACTGATTTCGTGAATCAGGCGGAAGAAATCCTTGAGGTCAACGTCCTTCAGGTTTACGGAGATCGGATCACCCGTGTACTTTTTCTCTGGCACCGGAGCCGCGGCCGGAGCCTGCGGGTCGCCGGCAGTTGAGCTCTGAACGACTGGGGACATCGGGGCCGGCGGGCCGGACGAGGGGTTGGCAAATGCGAAACTCTGGTCGGTCAGCCAGTTCGGAAGCGGCATATCCGGCACGCGGGCATCGAGCGCTTTGCGCTGAGCCGGTTTTTGAATCGGGTGCAGCGCAGTTGGCGCGGCGGAAACCGCGGGAGCCGCAAAGGACAAGGTAATGTTCGAACCATCTTCCTGGACGGTGTAGTGCGCCTGCGCGGACAGATCAATTACAACCCTGGACCGCCCGGGCACCGGCTGCCCCATGCGCACGCCCATGACCGGCGCAAACTCGCTGGCCACTTTGTATCGCTTCACGTCCAGCCGGGTATCCGCGAAATCCAGCACCAGCCGCGGCGGAGAATCGAGGCGCGAGGACTGGTAGTGCAGGTCGCCGGCGCCCATGATGCGAACGGTGGTTTCGGGACCGGACTGAGTAACCTCGACAGCCGAGATCGTGGCCCGCTGCGGCTGCACGCTGACTGGCATTAGCTGGGCGGTTTGCGCGTTCGCATGGGGAACCGCGATCACGCCGGCCGCCAGCCACAAGCAGCTAAGCCCGAGAGCCGGCCAATAGGTCTTCATTGCTGTTCTCCTGAACTGGTTGGGTACAGTTGCTTGGTCACCGTGCGTTCCAGCGGCTTGCCAAAAGCGTCCTTGCCGACTTCGTGAAAAGCAATGGAGTCGAGCGCAATCTTGTCGACGGAGCCGTCGTACAGCTTGTCTCCGTCCCGGAGGAAGTAAACGCGCTGTTGCGCGTTCGAAACGATGGCGATCATCCCGTTGGGGCTGTGCACGATGCCGTCAATGCGCAGCGATTCCACGAGCAGGCCTGCCTTCCCGGGCGGGAGATTCTCCGGAGGCGCATTGCTGGCGCGCGCTTTGGTCAGCAGCGTGTCAAACGGATCGCGGCGCACCACCGGCTTTTCCTCGGGAGCTTTCGCGGCGGTGGTTGCGGCCGGAGATTCTGCGGCGGGTTTCACCGGTTCCTTGGCCTTCTCGGCGGTTTTCTCCGCCGGTTTTTCCGCGGCCTTTGCTGGAGCGGCTGCGGCCGACTTCACCGCCGGCGCCTTCGCCGGGACCTTTGCGGGTGCTTTCGCGGCGGCCGCTGTGTCAGGTTTCGCCGGGGCGGCGGCTTGCGCGTTGGCGGGGGCCTTGGCAGCAGCCTGATTCGCCGGAGCAGCGGGAGCCTTTGCCGGCGCTGGCGGCACGGGCTTAGCAGTCGCTGGCGTGGCCTGGGCGGCGGCTTTGGCCGGCTGCTGAGCAGCAGTTTTTGCCGGCGCGGGCTTCTTGGGCATCTTTACTTCGGCCTGGCTCGGCCCCGACGATTGCTGAGGAGCCGGTCCCGACCCGGAAGAAGCGCCCTGGTCCAACTGGTCGCGGACGGCGTTTGGATTGATATTGACGTGTTCCTGCGCGAACACACCCGTGGCCAGCACGGCCGAGACGGCCAGCGGCATCAGGCTTTTGGTGATGATTGCGAGTCGCATAGTCATTCGGCTCGATCCAAACTATTTTTTCGCGGGCGCCTTTTTGGCCGCCGCCGCGGTCATGTCTGCCGGATTGCTGAAGAATGTCGTCACCGTGCACGTGCCGGTCACGGTGGTGCCCGGCCGCATGGGGAACTGTCCCTTGGACGGATCCTCGACACCCTTGAACGTTAGATCTCCCACGTTGATGATTCGGGACAAGCGGCTCAGGCGCGCGAAGAAGTCCTCGATGGCGAAATACGGACCGTCCACGCTGATCTGGAACGGCAACTCGTAGTGATAGTCCTTGGGAACGACCGCCTGCGAGGTGAGGCTGCGAATCTGCACGCCCGAAGCTCCCGCGGCTTCCTGCAGGAGCCGCATGAACTCATCGACTTCCTTTTCCTCGGGAACGATGGTCTTCAAAGTTTCGAGCTGCTTCTCGAGAGCTGCCATTTCCACCTTGAATTCCGCGTTGCGGCGTTCGTAAACCTGCAGCTGGGAAACCTGGCGCTTCAGATCGGAATCCTTCTGGCGATTGTCGTCGAGCGTCGAGCGCATGGCGGACACGGGCGACATGGGCAGATACTCGCCCATCCCGAAAATGACCAGGGCCAACGCAAAGAAGATCAGCGCCTGGAGGTACCAAGGATACTCGCGGAACGAGATCGCCATCGCTGCTCCTAGACCGTTCCCGGCTTTCGCGCCGCCGGCGCGCCGGCCGGAGCCGGGACTGCGCCGGGAGCTGGCGCCGTAGCGCCCGCGGGCACGGTCTTGCCGCCGGTCTGCGTTGCCGGTGCGCCGCCTTGCGGCAGGCCGAACTGCGTCGTCAGCACGAAGTTAAAAATCTGCACCGTCTTGTTCGACGAATCCTGGTGCGACTCCTTGATTTCCACGGTCTGGAAGTAGCCGGAGCGCTTGAGTTGGGTGATGTAGTTGGCGACGGCGTTGAGCGATCCGGCCGAGCCATTGATGGTCAGCTCGTCGCCTTTGCGGTCGACCGAAGTCAGCCAAAGCGTGTCCGTGCGGCTGACCGTATTGGCGATGGCTTCGAGAAGTTCCTGCCCGCCGGTGCGATTCCGCTGCAGCTCCTCGATCACACTGATCCGCTGCTGCAAAACCGCCTTTTGTTTCTCGAAATTGTCCACCTGCTGCTTCAGCTGCTCGAGCCGGGCCTTCTCGCCGTTCTGCTTTTGAATATCCGCCACCATCTTCGTGTTGTCCCGGTCGAGGAACGTGAAATGCAGGTAGAGAGCGCCGCAGCTAAAAACCAACGCGACGATCAGCAGGACGTACTGCAGCGTAGCCTCGAGCGGCACGGTGGGGCGCGTCGCTTTCGGCCGCGATCTCCCGAGCAGGTTGATTCGGATCATTGTTCGTCGAAGCTCCTGAGAGCAAGTCCCACGGCAATGGCCAGGCGCGGGGCCAGTTCACGAATTTGATCTTCGTTGTGGCGCGCCGGATTGATCACGATCTTGCGGAAGGGGTACATCTCCTCGACCGGAATGGCGAATTCCTCGCGCAGCACGTCCATCAGGCCGGGGACGCGCGCGCTGCCTCCGGCGACAACGATCTTCTGGATGCTTTCGCCGGTGGCGGTGGCGCGGAAGAAGTCAAAGGTTTTTTGAATTTCCAGGACCAGAATGTCGGTGACGGACCGGAGGATTGTGCCGCGGTGCTCTTCGGCCACGCCGGCCACGCTTTCACCGTGTTTCAGCCGCTCGGCGTCCTCAAAACTAAGATCGAGCTCCTTCTGGAGCGCGTCCGTGTATTGGTTGCCGCCGACTGAAACGTCGCGGGTAAACAAGGGAACGTTGCCGCGCACGATGTTGATGTTCATGACGCTCGCGCCGATATTCA